>Ga0210406_10002814_pt1 | contig 19505 bp, 13 predicted proteins | sample IncBWC30MmetaG_FD_155454 | JGI IMG/M metagenome (GOLD analysis project Ga0210406, IMG submission 155454) | Forest soil microbial communities from Barre Woods Harvard Forest LTER site, Petersham, Massachusetts, United States - Inc-BW-C-30-M | ecosystem: Environmental > Terrestrial > Soil >... | reverse complement strand
CGGACCCGTAATTTTAAACAATCGCTTGTCTACAGCACAATCACAAAGATACCGCTTGACAAAGCGATGGGAACGACCTATGTTTCTCGACCGGAGCGCAGATTGAAAATCGTTATGAGCGCGCAGCGGTCGGGAATCTCGCGAAGCCACGAGCCGATCGAGCGTTTAGCACGATCTCCCTTGTCGTCTCGAACCACCAGAGCTTTCCGGATGAAAGCTGCCTGCGCAGTGGAGGTTCTGCTTGCCTCCGCCTGAGTCTGCTGCTTTCTCCCCCCGAGGCGTCTATTCCCCGACCATTACTGCCTTTGAAAATGACGAGACTGTAAGCCTGAGCGGAACTCGCGCTTTTGTCAGGTTTCTCCTGACCCAGGGCGTGGACGGATTGGTTCCCTTGGGCAGTTCCGGCGAACCTTTTGCGCTCGCCATGAACGAGCGCAAAGCTGTCCTGGATGCCGTAGTCGAAGAAACAAACGGCCGGGTTCCCATTATCGCCGGCATCGTTGAGTACAGTACCCGCGCTGCGATCGAACTCGGTAGCTACGCAAGGTCCTCGGGGTGCAACGGTTTGATGGTTATGCCACCCTATGGTTTCCGTCCTCCGAGGCACGATGTTTTCGATCATTTCCGCAGAGTGCGCGAAGCGACAGGGCTCCCTGTGATGCTCTACAACGTCCCCGGAACGAGCGGGATTGATTTCACGCCCGAGGAGGTACAAAAGCTAGCCGAAGAAGGAGTGGTCCAATCTGTCAAATGGTCGACCACCGAAGCAGGCAGAATTCGCGACACGAAATTCTTATGCGGCCCGTCCTTTACGGTATTTGTCGGAAATGACTTGATCGCCTTCGAGGGTTTGGCGGTCGGCGCCGATGGCTGGATCAGTTGCCTTCCCATGATCGCGCCCAGTTGCGCTGTGAGGCTTTTCAGGTTGTTGGTTGTGGAACAGAACCTACGCGCAGCGCGAGATTTTTTTTATCGCCTGGTCCCGTTGATACGGCTTGAGTTTCACGCCTTGGGATCGACGAACAATGATCCTCATTGGTTAGCGGTCACGCGCGAATCGGCCCTTCTGCGCGGGATCCCTGTCGGGCAGAGCCGCAAGCCTCTTTCGCGAGTCAGTCGCGAGTACTCTGATCAGTTGAAACAGCTGCTGGTCGCGTTGGGTGAACTGGAGAATGATGTGTGCGAGCCGGAGCGGGTTTCAACTATAGGCGGGTAAACATTCTTGAATGTTGACCTAAGACACCGCACAATTCTTGTTACCGGAGCGGCCCAGGGCCTGGGGCTCGGTATTGCACACCGACTAGCAAGTGCCGGAGCAAGGTTGGTGCTGGGCGATTGTAATCCTGTAGTGATGGATCACATCGCCAATCCTGTGTTCGTGGGTTCTGCAGTTGCATTGGTGAATGACTTAGCGGAGCCGGAAGCCGCGCGTGACCTGGTGCGTTCGGCGCTCGCAAAGGTTGGTCATCTCGACGGCCTGGTAAATTGCGCAGCATGGAGCTTTCATAAGCCTTTGCTGGAAACTACCGTCGCCGAGTTTGACCGGGTAGTCGCTGTAAATCAACGTGCCCCGTACTTCCTGACCCGGGAGTTCGCTAAGACACTCCACGAGAAAACTGCTGATCCCTGCATTGTGAACATCGCTTCGGTCAATGCAGGTATTGGAAATCCAAACCTGACGGCTTATGCCTCCACTAAAGGAGCCTTGGTTGCCATGGGCCGAGCGATGGCGGTGGAATTGGCGCCCCGGATACGCGTCGTAACCATTTCACCTGGCGCGGTCCTCACGAAATACACCGAGGACATGATTGCCCGAGGTGAGATTAATGTCGAACACCTTTTGAACCGCCTGTTGCTAAAAAACTTCATCACCATTGATGAGATTGCAGACTTGGTTGTGTTCTTGTTTGGTCCATCCGCTCGATCCATAACGGGAAGTAATTGGATCATCGATGGCGGAGTTACCGCGCAATAGGCTGTTGCTGGCGCAGTGCGGGCTGTCGAGCTGTAACCACGCTGGTGTTGACTTGAACCATGGCCTTCTCGCTCGGTTGGGTTGACTGGTGCATCTGTGTGCTCGTTTTGGGCGCAACCCTCTTTGTCGGCCTCTACCTTTCCATACACAGAAAATCGTCCGCGAACAGCAGTCGATTTTTTCTTGCTGATCGCAGTCTCTTCTGGCCGCTGATTGGTGCGTCCCTGTTCGCTACGAACATCGGCGCGGAACATCTGGTTGGCCTCTCGGGCGACGCCTATCGCTATGGGCTCTCCGCTGGAACAGTCGAGCTCACAACTTGTTGGACTTTAGGGTTTGCTGCTTTCTTCTTGTTCCCGTTTTACATCCGGAATCGGGTCTTTACCACGCCCGAGTTCCTCGAGACGCGCTATCACCCGCTGGCTCGCGTTTGTTTTTCCGGCTTGATGTTGGTCATCTCCATTACTACGAAAATGGCTTTTCATCTTTATGCGGGCGCGCTGGTGTTGCGCGGACTCATCGGATGGGATGTTATGACGGTCGTGTGGATCATGGGCATCGTGGCGGCGCTGGTCACGATCATTGGCGGCTTCACGGCCGTGGCATACACCGATTCGATCCAGGCCGGAATCATAATTGCCGGATGTATGGCGATGTTATTTACAGGGTTACATCGGGTAGGCGGATGGGAAGCCCTAACCTTACGTGTTCCCGAGGCGATGCACATCGCCAAGCCATATTACGACCCAAACTATCCATTTTGGGGTGTGCTCCTAACGGCAGTCTATGGCGGGACGTTTTATTGGGGTGTCGACCAGGTGAACGTTCAGCGCGTCTTGGGCGCACGCAATCTGGACCAGGCGCGCTGGGGCGCTATGTTTACCACGCTGCTGAAACTCTTGCCGGTCTTTATCTTCGCCCTCCCCGGAGTGATCGCTCTGGCACTGTTTCCTGGAAGAGAGAGCAAGACTACGTTCGTGACCTTGCTCAACGAATTGCTGCCAACGGGGGTACGGGGCTTGGTTTTGGCGGCGCTGTTCGCTTCTCTCATCAGTTCAACGCTATCAGTAATGAACTCGGTCTCGACTTTGGTCGTGCGAGATTTCATTTTGCATTTTCGTCCGCATACCGGCGAGCATGCTCAGGTTCGCCTCGGCAGATTCGCCATTGCTGCTGCCGGTCTGCTCGGGATTATGGCAGCATACGCCGTTTATAAAACGCCTGACGGCCTGTACAAATATTTGCAGACGGTCAGCCTGTACCTCGAGTTACCCGTTGCACCGGCGATCATATTTGGCATCCTGAGCAAACGAGTTACGACCGCGGGCGCACTCGCGTCGGTCTTAGTCGGATCCCTGTTCTGCATCGTGTTCGTCACAGATCAGTTGATCGGTCCAGAAGTCGGCAGCCGCATCTTTCCCCTGCTTCATGCCAGCGTGTTGACTCTCAACTACACATACCGTGGTTTGTGGGGATCACTCGCTGGTGTCATTACCCTCTTTGCTGTATCCGCATTTACGAAAAAAACTGACCCAGAAAAACTCGATCGGCTCACAATCAATTGGAAAGGTCAAGCCGAGCGATTCCGGGGGATATTCGATTGGCGGTTGCAGCTGGCGGTTCTAACCGCGATCACGGCCGCCCTGTACTGGATGCTTAGGTAAGGAGCTGCTCAGTACCTGCCTTCTAACAGCCCATTCGTGCGGAGGGCACGAGTTGAAATGGAGAAAACAATGACAAAGTTGCGCAGCGCGAACTGGTATGGAAGAAATGATCGCGACGGGTTCTCGCATCGGAGCTGGATGAAGAATCAGGGCTGGCCGCATGATGTCTTCGGACGTCCCGTCATCGGGATCTGTAATACGTGGTCTGAACTGAACCCATGCAATGCCCACTTCCGCGAATTGGCGGAATGGGTCAAGCGTGGTGTTTGGGAGTCAGGCGGCTTCCCGCTCGAGTTCCCCGTGATGTCTCTGGCGGAGTCGCAACTGCGCCCAACCGCGATGCTCTTCCGGAATCTCGCCAGCATGGATGTGGAGGAGTCCATTCGAGGGAATCCAATTGATGGCGTCGTCCTGCTCATGGGATGTGACAAGACTACCCCCTCGTTGTTAATGGGTGCGGCCTCCTGTGACCTGCCGACCATTGGCCTCTCGGGCGGGCCTATGCTGAATGGCAAGTTCCGTGGCTGCGAGTTGGGCTCCGGGACCGGCGTGTTCCAGATGATCGACAAAGTGAATGCCGGCACGATGCCTTTGAGCGAGTTCTTCGAGGCGGAAAGCTGCATGAATCGCTCCAAAGGACACTGCATGACCATGGGAACTGCCTCGACCATGGCCAGCATGGTAGAAGCTCTGGGCATGAGCCTACCAGGAAACGCCGCTATCCCTGCCGTTGATGCACGCCGCAATACTCTGGCCCAGCTGACCGGACGGCGAATCGTCCAGATGGTGCATGAAGATTTGCGCATTTCAAAGATTTTGACTCGGACGGCAATGGAGAACGCAATCTTTAATAATGCCGCTATCGGTGGATCTACCAATGCGGTGATCCATCTTATTGCGATCGCAAAGCGCATGGGAGTACCGCTCTCTCTCGACGACTGGGACCGGCTGGGATCCCAACTTCCATGCCTGGTGGATCTGCAACCTTCGGGCAAACATCTGATGGAAGACTTCTATTACGCGGGCGGCGTCCCCGCAGTGCTGCGCGAGTTGGGAGAAGCCGGCATTCTGAATCGCGACGCCTTGACGGCAAACGGCAAGACGATCTGGGAAAATGTCGTCGATGCGCAGTGCTGGAACCGGGAAGTAATTCGGCCGTTCAAGGAACCATTCAAATCTCAGGCCGGAATTACGGTGCTGCGGGGAAACCTGGCGCCTAACGGCGCTGTCATAAAGACTTCGGCGGCAAGCCCACACTTGCTTGAGCACCGCGGACGAGCAGTCGTCTTTGAAAATGTGGAAGAACTACACTCTCGTGTGCACGATGAAAGTCTCGATATCGATGAGAACTGTGTGATGGTCCTCAAGAACTGTGGGCCCCGCGGCTATCCGGGTATGGCGGAGGTCGGAAACATGCCGATACCGGCCAAGCTCCTGCGAAAAGGAATCACAGATGTGGTTCGCGTTTCCGACGCGCGCATGAGCGGCACGGCGTACGGAACTGTCGTGCTTCACGTGTCTCCTGAAGCGGCCATAGGTGGACCGCTGGCCATGGTACGTCCCGGGGACACGATTACTCTCAGTGCTTCGAAGAAACTCATTCAGATCGAAGTCCACGATGCTGAGCTGGCGCGACGCCGAAGGGAATGGCTTGCGCCGGAGGCTCCTAAACGAGGATGGGCCAAACTCTACTGTGACCATGTGTTGCAAGCGCACGAAGGAGCCGATTTGGATTTCCTGGTGGGTTCGAGTGGCGCACCTATTCCCAGGGACTCTCATTGACCAGCTGATCGGATACTCGTTGGCTGGCAAGGTGCAGTCATACCAAAGTCAGCAGCGACGCGCGTTACTTTCTCGTGGAAATTCTGGTGCTCCATTCCTTGTGACAAAGCGCGATGGCGTCCAGCAATAGAATCGTACCGATGCAGATCCCACTCCAGCTCATGCGAAGTAATCGTGACATGCAAAACGTGAAACTAGCGTGAGTCCGTTTCTTCGGAGTCCCGTTCCGTCGGCTGAACACGCATTTGCTGGTAAATCTTCCTCAGCTTCTCCTTCATGTCCTTGAGCTTTTGGTATTCTTCCAGTTCCCGTTTCGCGTCGGCGCTCCTTCCTTGCTGGCGGTACACAGTAGCCAAACGATAGTGGGCCACGACGCTGGTTGGATCGACCCGGACCGCATGTTCCAGAAGCCCTTGCGCCTTTTGCGTTTCCTTCATCTCGATCAAGTCTTTTGCGAGCCCGAGGAGCGCTTCCGAATCATCGGGTTGCAATTGGGCGGCCCGACTGTAGTGGGACAAGGAACCTTGCAGATCACCCGTTTGATAAGCGATGGCCCCCAGTCTGCACTCTGATTTTTCATCCAGCGGATTTGAAGACAGAGCAGTCTCATATTCGTGCTTCGCTTCTACTTTTTGCTCTCGGCTGTCGGAAGCGTTCAGCGCCTCTGCCAGTTCGAAATGAATCCCCGGCAGCTTCGGGTCAATCCTCAGAGCCTCTCTGAAGTTAGCAATCGCCGCTTCCATCTGCCCCTGTTTCGCCAGTTCATGGGCCATGATCTGATGCATCTGTCCTGAATGCGGCGCGACGAGGGAAAGGCTCAACATGGATTCACCTGCGAGATCGGAGTGAATCCGATAAGATGCGTACAGCACTCCCACATCGGTCGGATACTTGTTTCGGAGGAGGTCAACGATGCGGGCGGCTTTGTCCAGATCGTTAGTCCCCGAGTAGATTTCGACAAGCTCCATTCCCACTTCAATTTGTATGTCCTTCTCCCCCAGCTTTGGAAACGATTGCTCCAGGTTGGTAGTTGCTCCGCTGACGTTCCCTGATCGTTTCTGTGCCATGCCCAGGAGCGCCTCTACTTTCCACAGGGTCGGCTTGAGTTTGAGGGCAGTCTGGAGCTCCGGAATCGCCAGTGCGTAGTCTCCCCGGAAGAACAACAGGACACCCAGATTTGCACGCGCGTCAACATTGTTCGGCTCAAGCGTTAGGATGGCACGAAACTCCGGTATGGCTTGATCAGGTTGGTTCGCCTGCAAGAATCTCTGCGCCTGCTGCGCGTGGAGGGCGATCTCTCGCTTGTGACCATCGGTCTGTTGCGATTTGGATTGTTGTGCGGCGAGAAACAACAACACGGTAACTACAATGAATCTTATTGGTCCCATCGTGGCCCAGACATGGTACCGCCGGTTGCCGGGAGAGACAAACGCAACTTCGGTAGTGCAAAAACGGCCGCTTGCAACTCGCTAGCCGCCCTGCTTGTTGGATGTCAATGAGAGTCGCACCAGCATGAGAGTCGCACCAGCCTAACACTTGCCGAGCAAACGATTGCACAATCGTTTGTTTAAGAATGAGTCTTTGGTCATTTTTACTTAACCATCGTCGAGTTCGCGGAGTCGAGCTGGATCAGCGTCTCCAGCAAGTAGTACTGTCCATAAATCAGCATGCCGTCGGCAGGACGCGTACCGCTTCCATGCCGCAAAACTCCCGGAGGCGTCGCATCTCCTTTGTAGGTGGGCGTCAGATAGCGATCAATCAACGACTGAGTGACGCGCTCTGCGTGACTTTGGTATGCCTGCGCCTTGTCCGCATCTTGGGTGAGCGCAGCCAACTGAAGCAAGCCGCCGGCGGCGATGGCTGCGGCAGAAGTGTCACGATTGCGATACATAACTCCTTCATCGCAGAAGTCGTACCAGGGCACGTCGTCTTGCGGCAGTCCAGCGACGATGTAGTCTGCGATTTTCTGCGCTGTTTGCAAAAGCCTCGGATCCCTGGTCTCACGATACGCAGTAGCAAATCCGTAGAGGGCCCAAGCCGTACCGCGCGACCAACTCGTCTCCCAGGAATATCCCTGATGAGTGTGATAGAAGACGCGCTCACCTGGTTTTGCATTATTCGGAAATACGAAGCTGCCCTTCTTTTCATTCCCGCTGAGTTGAAATTGCTGACGGTTGTCGCCAGGGTTGTAATGAACCGACTGGATCACCGACCCGTCATTCCGAATGAACCAATCCGCTGCGCGCAGAGCGTGCTTCAGAGCGACATCGCGATATCTGGAATCGCCAGTCTCATGGCTCGCCCACCACAGAAGCTGCAGGTTCATCATGGTGTCGATGATCGTGTCGTCTCCGTTTTCATTCCATGCAGGAATCAATTGTGTGACCGGGTTAAACATCTGCACCAAATGATCAGCCCCGCGGAGAGCGCTGGTGCGCATTTTGGGATCACCGGTCAGCTGAAATCCGGGGACTGAAGAATAGAAGTAAAGGAAGCCTGTGTCATGATTCTGCTGGAACTCTTTGCCTACAACAGCTGAGGTCCAAAGTTCTGCCCAACGGCGGTACTTCTCTTGATGCGTGAGGGAGTACATTTTCCATAGTTCTGCCGTCCAGAAGCTACCTGTCCAAAAGAATCCCTTTTGGGGTTTCCATTCACCGGTCTGGTTATCGCCATCGGTAAAGAAGCCGTCGCCAGCGCTGTCACTGACAGCACGGGGCGGTGCTGCTGCAATAACCGGCTCCCACTTGGCCGCGGTGCGATCTATTTCTTTCTGTAGCAGGCCGATCGCTTGCTTATAGGTCCGCAATCCGATCGGATGCAAGCTGTCGGGCGGCGCCGATTGCACTTCGGCTGCGCTCGAAAGCACCTTGACCGTTACTGGCGCTTTCAATCGGCTCGCAACCTGTTTCACGTAGGCGAGCAGCTCCTCTTGCGAGGTCACGTGGTCAATGTCCGCATATCGCGCAACGTAGTAGCGCGGTTCGCCCCCACCGCCGACCGAGATTGGATCATTTGTCCCTTCTTGATCCCAGGCAGCGAGCGAATACCACGAGGCTGAGCCATTTTTCAGCGGAAACGTGAAGAGATAGTCTTTGCTGTCCTTATTCACGGCCACTTCGGTGCCCGGAGCCATGACAACGGCCAGGCCCAAATTGCTCCCGTGCAAAATTGGCGAGACCGCTTGGTTCCCACCTTCCACAGCCTGCTCGCCCCACATCGCTAGCCATGCCGGCTCATCATTGGCCGGAGAACGCAGCTCGGGAATTCCCTGCTGCTGGGTCACACCGGTTGCGAATACCAGATCACCCGCGTTGCTCGATGCGATGGTTTGCATGAAGCCGCGCTCGCCTGCCCATTGCGTAATTCGCTCTTGAAGGTCAACGGTCTTTCCCGCGATCCTCCAGCCTTTGTAAGTGAGTTCAATGATCGCGCGTACCGGCCCGGTAGAAACGATGCGGTAGCTGCGGTCATCAACGTCCGCAACGTGCTCTGCCGTGCCGTTCACCCATCCCGCCGGAGCGCCGATACCCAATGCGTCGCCGACCAGATATATGTCGCGGCCGTCCGGGGAATAGTTGTGATAGACGTAGCCAGGCGTCGCGTACCGGTCGAGCTGCAAACTCGGCCTCGCCTTGCCGAAAAGATCGATCGCGTTGCGCTTGTCAGAGTACAGACGAAACGCATTGCGCTTCGATTCCCAACCCACGCCATCGATCTTCTTGGTGAAAATCGCATTCGTTTGCTTTTCGTAGTCGCCGCGCAGGCGAAAAATGCGGTTCGGCACGCCCCATGTAATCGTTATAATTCGCGTCTGATGTGGCTTCAGATCGATCTGGAAGGCGAGTTCATCCGGCTTAAGATCGCCATCGAGATCATCCACCTGGGAAGGAAGTTCCGTGGGATGCAACACAGTCGCATCTTCGGCAATCGTGCTGGCGTCCGAGGCAGTCACGATCTGCGAGCCAGGGTAAAAATCAGGCGCTATCTTCTCTAATTCCGGAACTGACAGAACAATGTCTTCCGCGGGACGATTCTCGCCCGTAGTATTGGTAATAGCGACTTTAATCGACTTCAGGTGCGGCTCCGCCCATAGGACCTGCGTCGCCAATAAGGCCGTCAGTGCCGCGCACTTCCAAACTGCCTCTCCATGCTTCAATTGCATGCGAAAGTACTTCTCAAATATCCCTAGTTCCCGGGCGCCCACGTTTTAACCCAAGCCGAGACCTTCATGTATGTGTTGACAACGGGGTTTCACTCTCTCTAACGCGAACCTAAGGTTGTTCGCCGATCGCTAGCTCGGCCCGGACTCGTTGGGTCAAGTCTGTCAGAGCCTTCAGTGCCTCCACCCTTCGCCTCAGCGCGGGATTCTTTCAGCCGGCATTCTGCGTGTCAAGAAGATAGTGTTGCGGTCGTCCCTCTGTGAGAGACACTACCACTCACAAAATGCCAGTGTGTGACGCCCAGGCGGCAATCTCAGTGCGGAATCAATCAATCCTTCAATGGGAGCGGGCCCCGCTCAGGTACTTGCGCATGTACCGCCAAGCGGGACAGCGGTGTATAAATATGCAGACAAGACGTGGTTACCTCTGGTATACAGAAGCGACGGACTTGGATTGTTGCCAAATGGTGTGAATCTTTACGCCGATCACAACCAGGCCATCAAGAGGTTGGCGGGGCTTTCAAGCGGGGCCGAGAATGTTGGATAAGAGGTTCTTTGAAAGCTGCCGGCATTGCCCAGGACAGGCCCAATAGGCTCTATGGAAGGAATCAACTGGACAAGGATTTGTGCCGCGTCCTTGCCCGACCAGTGACCTCAAAATCATTAGCGCGGCAATCGCTGAGCTGTATGTACCTGGACCGCCTGGGCATTTTGAATTAATCCACGACGCAGGACATTTCTATGACGGCCTCTCTTAACACCTCCTTAACGGCGCCTTCTTCCGAAGCTGGTGCCAAGGCTGACGGACCATATCAACTACACGGTCTGGAACGCGCCGTTTCTGTTCTCGAAACCCTCAGCCAGAGTGAGGCACCGCTCAGCCTTGCCGACATCTGTCATTGCATGAACCTGCACAAAAGCACTGCCCATCGGGCGCTCATGGTTCTGGAACGCAGCGCGCTGATAGAGAGAACTTCAGAGAATCGTTTTCGTCTGGGACTGAAGCTCTATGAACTCGGCAATCGAGCGGTGGAGCAGATCGATTTGCGTGCGCGGGTTTACCCTTTCTTCAGGCGGCTTGCAATGGATGCACACGAAACAGTACATCTGGGCGTTCTGCAGAAAACATCCGTTGTGTATCTGGACAAAGTGGAACCCAATCGCAGGGTCTGCATGAGCTCGAAAATTGGGAGTTCGAATCCCGTGTATTGCACCTCGTTGGGAAAGGCGATGCTGGCATTTCAACCTGAAGAAACAATCGAAAAGATTGTTTTGAGCATTCGTTTCACGCGTTACACGCCCAAAACGCTTTGCACACGTGAGAAGCTGTTCGAGCATCTCGGGACCGTGCGGCGGCGCGGATATGCCATCGATGACGAGGAGATTGAACTCGGTGTTCGTTGTATCGGTGCCCCCATTTTAAATGAGGATGGGTGGGCCATTGCAGCGGTAAGCGTCTCGGGACCGACTTCGCGCATCACCCCACAAAATGCTCGCGCGCTTGCGCAACGTGTGTTGACCTGCTGCCGCGAAATCTCCGGCTCACTGGGTATGCGAGCGAAGAAGAAATCTCATGTAGCGTCGCCTTTCCTGACCCACTACAGCTGAGCCACCTACGGTTTTTTCACCTTGACCACGACCCGGCCGAAGACTACTCCGGAGCAATGTTGAGTCGATACGGGATCCCTGCGGGCATCCTCGCCGGTCTCGGCATCGAGAACAGTCGCTCCGTAGCCAGAGTCGCCGTTCCCTCAGTCACCACGGAACACGTTATCGTAGTGCGCATGCACTTCGGCTCCGCCGCTCGCACTTTGCACTGAGAGTTTGATTGCATGCAATCCATAGTCCCAACTATCGCTCCACTTCTCGGAGACGCTTTGGCCGTCTGCGCCAGAGTGTGCAGCTGTGAGGCGACTCTCTTGCACGAAAAAACCTCAGTTTCTCTTGGCCGACAGGTAAAGTGGAATTAGGAATACGGCGGTTACAAAAATTGAACGCAGATTGATCGCTTCTTCTGACACGCCTCAATCGGCTTATCGAAGTGTTTCGATCGGAGCAGGGTCCATGTCCCCATAGTCCTGGTTCTCGCCTCCCATGCCCCAACAGAAGCTATACGGTTGCGTCCCCACCCCCGCGTGAATCGACCAGCCGGGCGAGACTACTATCTCGCGATCTTTTATAACAACGTGCCGGGTTTCTTCCGCAAACCCCATAAGGTGAAAGACGCGCGCTTGCTCGGGCAAATTGAAATACATGTAGATCTCAGATCGGCGCATATGGGTGTGAGGAGGCATTGTATTCCAGGCGCTTCCCGAGTGAAGATGCGTTACGCCCATTACCAATTGGCAGCTCCGCGCGCCATCGAGATGTATGTACTTACAAACGGTGCGCCGGTTACACATCTCGGCGCTGCCCAGTTCAACTAGGCTGGCGTCTGCCTTACGGACCAGCGTGGTGGGATAACTGCAATGCGCGGGATAGCTAAGAAGGTAGAAGACAGCAGGAGAATCTGGGTTGGTTGACTCGAACGTGATTTCTTTTGCTCCCCGCCCAATATACAAGCAGTCAAGGCTCGCGAGAACGTGACTCTCGCTGCCTACGTGAATCACGCCGTCCGTAGTGATGTTCAGAACGCCCAGCTCGCGGCGCTCCGTAAATAACTTTGCCCCTAACGTCTCGTCAGCGATAAGCCCAATCGGGCTTCTCAACGGTGCAGCCATACCCACAACTGCGCGGTCAAGATCAACATGTACCTGATGAAGCTCCCCAGGTCTAAAGAGAGCATCGATCAGGAATGCCTCTCGAATTTGTGCAGTCGTCATTGTGGGATATCGCACCTGATCGGCCATTGACTGCGTTCTCATAGATTTCTCAGACCCTCTTCTGTCTATCAGAAGTAGGTGGCGATGTCCGCAACTTTTACGCACGCTCGTCCCGTTATGCGGGACGCTTCTTCATTTTTTGGAAAGAAAAGAAAGCCATGAAGTTTTAACTATGGCTCGGCGTTAATGGGTTGAGAGACAAAGAAAATCGTTTTTGTGGTCTGGCGTACCGCATAGAGGGACGTAGCGACGCAATCTTCTTGACACCCGTCATTGCAGACTGACAAACTTTCACACCGCAGGCCGAAGGTGAAGCAATAAAGGGTTCTGAAACGACTTGATGCGGGGAGTCGACGCCCGCGCTTTCGAAGAACAGAATAGTGGATTCGGCATCGACACGGAATCCTCTGAGAATGGCAAAGCATAGCATGCGAATTCTGGCAAGGAAGAAGTGCTATGGGGAAGCAGTGCACGTCGCGTTCGCGTGTTACCCCGATGCGAAGCGCGGACCAAGTCAATCTCGTGCAACCCACAGATTCCGCTGGATGTCGACGGAGGGCGCACCAGGTTAGAACGCGTAGTGAACAATCGGCTGCACAACCGTTTGTCTAGGCATGAATCTGGGAGGGTTTTTTGCTTGACAGTCGTTTAAGTATGGAGGTAGTGTTTGCCGAAACAAATTCGTGTGCTCACTAGACAATCGTTTGTGCACTGCTGAGACTTGGGTTTTGATCTCGGTCGAGGCTCGGGGTAATCGTGGGGTTGAGGGCTAAATGCTCGACAAGCTTCTCAAAGGAGGCACGGCAATGAGGCTAGCTCACTGTCTGGTAGGGATTTGCTTGGCGGCATGTCTAACAGGCGTCGGTCTCGGGCAAAACACAAATTCAGGCGACATTCGCGGTACCGTAACCGACACATCCGGTGCGGTGATAGAGGGCGTCATTGTCACCGTAATCAACAACGACACCGGTGTGATTAACAAGTTCGCGACGAACAGCGAGGGCTTGTACGATACCAACTCTATTTTGCCCGGAAACTACACCATTGAATTCGGCAAGGCGGGCTTCGCCACACTGAAGCGGGGTTCGATTCCGCTGCAGGTCGGAATCGTTACCGTCGACGCCACTTTGAAAGTTGGGCAAACCACCGAGGTGCTGGAGGTGACTTCCACTGCGCCGCTGCTCAAGACAGAAGACGCCCAGGTAAATACCACCTTGTCAACGGCCCAGCTAACGAACCTGCCAAGCGTCGATCCGACAAACGGATGGACAAGTCTTATGAAATGGCTGCCCGGCGCTACCAGCACACCCGCTCAGGGTTCCAATGGCGGAGGCGGAGGCGGTGACCGGAACCCCGGCGTCGATCAAGCCATCGCCGGCACCATGCCCTACTTCTCCAGTTATCTTGTTGATGGCGGCTCGATCTGGTTGCCGCACAGCGCCAACATCGACCAGGGCGAGAGCGAGACCGTGTCCGAAGTGAACGTGATTACGTCCACTGCATCAGCGCAGTATGGCGGCGGCGGTAACGTCTTCAACCTCATCAGCAAGAGTGGAACCAATCAGTATCACGGTGCCCTCTACGAGTATTTCCAGAATGACGCCCTGAACGCCCGAGATTACTTCAACCGGCTTGGCCGCAAGGCGAAGCAGCGTTTCAACTATTTTGGCGGCTCGATCGGCGGCCCGATCGTCAAGAACAAGCTGTTCTTCTACTTCAACTACCAGCAGTTACAAAACCCGAACAACTCGCAAGCCACGGTCAGTGTTCCTACCGCCGCGATGAAAGCAGGGTGTTTCGATCCGGCAATTTTCGGGAACAGCCTTACACTTGATGCTGCCCATGGCGGCGCGCCTTTAACTACCAATGCGGCTCAATGTGGAGCGTTTAACCCTGCCGACTTGGCGCTACCGACAGCCGATTTTGATCCAGTGGCCGTGAACGCCCAGACCTATTGGCCTGCGCCGAACCTATCTGGAACCAACAGCAACTATAGCTATTTGAAACCCGCTAATGGCAATAGCAAAAAAATGTTTGGGCGGCTGGACTACAACATCAGCGATAAGAACCGGCTCAATATCACCGTCAACATGCACGACGGCCCCCACAAGACCAATGCTGACCCCGACGGCTTTGCTTGTCCAATAGGTTGCGATAACAACGCGTCCGAAGGGTATAGCGCGCAGATTTCAGACGTGTACTCCCCTAGTTCGTCCCTGGTAAACGAATTCCGGTATTCGTTCGTCCGGCAGGGCAATTGGTTTGTGCCGCAGAGCCTGGGCAAAGGCTTCCCGGCCACCTTGGGATTGCAGTTCTCCCAGGCGGATGTGTTTCCCACAATCCAACTCCAGGGCAAAAGCGCCCCCAACCAATTGAACACGGGCACGAACGCAGTCTTTATCGAGAACACCTTCATTCCCTCGGACGTACTAACCCTGATCCGTGGCAAGCACATTTTGCACTTCGGGGGCGAGGTGATGTTTGAGCAGGATAACTCGACTCCGTGGGGCAGCATTCACGGGGCTGACCTCACTTTCACCGGCCAGTTCACCAATGGCGGAGTTGGCTATGCCGATTTCCTGCTCGGAGACGTGCAGCAGTGGAGCACATCAACTCAGCCGGAACACGGAATGCGGGCCAAGAACCCGTCGTTCTTTGCTCAGGACGACCTCAAGCTGCGGCCGAACCTGACCGTCAACCTCGGGCTCCGGGTGGAAGTGCATGGCGGAATGAGCGAAGTAAAAAACCACATGGGTGGCTTCGATCCCACTCTGACCAATCCTGTCACCAATACCTTAGGCTCGATATGGTTTGCTGGTCTGAACGGGGAACGAACTAAGTCTTTCAAAAATAAGGCCATAGCGATGCCTCGCCTGGGACTTGCCTGGCAAGCGTCGAACAATTGGGTGGTGCGAGGCGGAGTCGGCCAGTACTCCAGCCTATGGAGTATGGACACTGTCGGCGGGCCGCTTGGTTTCGGCACTGGCGTCACGGGCACAGCATCAACCGGCAGCGCGACCACCCCAGTGGTGCAACTTTCGGGTAGTGGAGCCGGGCTGCCAATCGTTTCCGGCCGCAATCCTGCTCTCTACAACGGTCAGGGAAATGGGTTTATTCCCTACACACCTTACGACCTTCCCGTTATGAATGGCTGGCAGTGGACTGGAAGTGTCCAACGTCGTTTGCCCGGCAATATGGTGGCTGAGGGACAATATGTGGGCAGCCGCTGGGAAAACCTGATGTTCGAGGCGGATATCAACCAGTTGCCCGCGAACATGCTAGGACAGGGTCAGAACGCGAGGCCATTTCCGCAGTACTTGGGCATCGGAGTTGGCGCAGGGGGCGCCCGTACCGGCAGGTACAGCGGCGTTTCGAACTATGAAGCTGTCCAGGGCTTGCTGCATAAGCCATTCAGCTATGGCTTGTCTGCCGAGCTCGGTTACACGTATTCGCGGTTGAAGGATGACATGGACACCTCAGGGTGGGGCAACCAGTTCGGCGGCGTGTTCTACCAGGACGCTTTTAATCCCCACGCGAACTATGCGCGCTCGAATTTTGATAGGCCGCATGCGTTCAAGGGGACGGTAGTCTATGCCATACCGCTCGGGAGGGGACACCAATACCTGAGTTCGCCCGCGGCGGATGCAGCGCTCGGCGGCTGGCAGGCGTCACTTTCCTTCCAGGCCGAATCGGGAGCTCCGTACACTATGTGGCTGGACGCTAACCCCGTTTCTGGCTCGCTGTGCAACGGGTGTGCGCTCTATCCCAACTTGGTCGGCGATCCAGGTGTGTCGAATCCCTCGGTTAGCCAGTGGTTCAACCCGGCTGCCTTTGCAATCCCGGCCCAAAACACGTTCGGCAACAACAAGAGAAACTCGCTCCGTGGACCTAAATTGACGGATATGGATTTCTCGCTGGGCAAAACCTGGGGACTACCAGGATGGGAGCAAGGGAAGCTGCAGCTTCGGATGGATGCTACTAACATACTGAACCATCCAAGTTTCCAGAACCCCGACAGTAAACTCACTGATTCATCGGTCGGAACGATCACCGGAGTGACGATCGGTGGCCGAATTCTTCAACTCTCGGCCCGGTTCTCCTTCTGAGGCCCCGACCAAAGGTTTTGCAGAAAGGACGACGGTCGTTCGCGCCGTCGTCCTTTTGATTTTCTCTGCACTCTCTGGAGAAGGTCTGTATCTTGCATACCGGCTTTTAGGATCACTTTAGCTCAGGAAGTCTAAAGGAGATCTCTTGCGCAAAACCCGAGTCGCCATCCTCGTACTATTTGCTTCCGCACTCGCCACGCTCGCACTCGGCCAAGGCACAGCCCGGCCCGCTCCCTCCCGCGACAAGCAAGTCCACATCAAACACATTCTCGTGATCGGGCAGACCAAAGGCTGGGAGCACGATTCGGTCTCCGACGGCATGGCCGCCATCTACAACATGGGCCGTGACAGCGGGCTTTGGGAGGCAATACTTCGCACCGACGCCGAGTTAATCACAAAGAAAGATCTCGGCGGGCGCAACACTAAGAACCTCGATTTCTTCGACGCAATCGTCTTCGTCAGTACTACGGGTGAACTCGACCTCGACGACAACCAGAAGAACGACATGATCTCGTTCATCAAAGACGACGGTAAGGGCTTCGTCGGGGTTCACGCCGCGCTCGACACTAACTATAAGTGGCCGGAATACGGAGAAATGATCGGCGGTTGGTTCGACCAACATCCCTGGATGACCTTCAATGCGCCGATCATCAACGAAGCACCGGACTTCCCTGCCGTCAGTCATTTCCCGCATGCGTTCACCAAGTGGGACGAAATCTACCAGCCGAGGGAGTGGTCGCGTGACAAGGTGAACGTTCTGCTCAGCCTCGATCCTTCAAAGCTCGACTACGAAAACAATCCGCGCATCCATCGCACGGACCACGATTTCGCGGTTGCCTGGTCCAAGATGTATGGCAAAGGCCGCGTTTTCTACTCTTCGCTGGGACACACTCAGGAATCCTGGAGCGACTCCGACGTCCGCAAAATGTACTTCGAAGCCATCAAATGGGGGCTGGGCATGACCGAGGGTGGCACCGACCCTCACCCGCGGCCGCAAACGTCCGAGACGCACTGAGCTATCGTGATCAATCACTTGCCTTCGATCGTTCTGACAAATCTCTTACTGACCGCTTTCTTGTTCGCGAGCCAGCAGCTTGCTTTCGCTCAAACGCAAGCGGCAGGCCCTGCCGCACCGCAGCAAGCCAGAACCGCCGCCAAGACCTACGATCCCAATCTCGTCGGGCAGGGAGCCAACCTCTTCCGCCGGGATTGTGCCTTATGCCACGGCCGCGATGCAGGCGGCGGAGAAACCGGGCCCGACCTCACCCGCTCCGCTCTTGTCAGCCAGGATGTGAATGGAGACAAGATCGGTCCGGTGGTCACGAACGGCCGTGCTGAGGCCGGAATGCCGCCGTTCGATATACCCGAGAAGCAGGTCGCTGAACTCGTGGCGTTTATTCACACGCAGCAGAAGAACGCGAACACCAGAAAAGGCGGCCGCAAGGGCGTCGACGCTGTTGACCTGCAAACCGGGAACCTCGCGGCTGGCAAGAAATACTTCGAAGGCGCCGGCGGATGCACCACCTGCCACTCCCCTACCGGCGATCTCGCGGGCATCGCCTCGCGGCTGAAGGGTCTTGATCTCGAGCGTCAGATGCTTTATCCAAAGCATCCGAAATCACGTGTGACCGTGACTCCTACCTCCGGACTGGCAGTCACCGGAATGCTCGCGTATCTCGACGAGTTCACCGTGGCGCTTGTCGATTCCGACGGCTCGTATCGCTCGTGGCCAACCAAAGGTGTGCAGTTCAAGGTCGACGCGCCAGTCAACGCTCACGCGGACCTTTTCAGCAAGTACACCGATGACGATATTCACAATCTGATGGCGTACTTGCAGACCTTGCAATGAAGCTCGGACAGTTCACATCCTGTAAGAGGGCAAAACCGATTCCGACAACAAATCGGGAAGGCACGGCTTCTAGCCGTCCTGCCGACGGCCCACAATGAGGTTGGCTTAGCCCGGGGGTGTTTTCATTGATTGCAACCAAAATTAATTTTGAAGTCAGTAATGCTGTTGCGGCTGCGATCATCCTTGCACTCATCACATGGGCGGCAATTGTTCCGTTAAAAGGCCTTGCCCAGGAAGTGACCGAACAAACCCCTCTGCACCCCCCGGCCAACACTTGGCCCGGATATCACGGCGACTACTCCGGCCGTCGTCATACTTCGCTCACGCAGATTACCCCGCAGAACGTCAAGAACCTTGGACTTGCCTGGGCTTTTCAGACCAATAAGACGGCAACCATCAAATCCTCGCCGCTCATGGTCGACGGTATTTTGTACTTCACAATTCCCGACAATATTTGGGCGGTCGACGCCCGCTCCGGCCACGAGGTCTGGCACTATACGTATCCACCGAACAAAGCCCCGCACCTCGGTCACCGCGGCGTTGCCATGTACAAGGGATATCTCTTCTTTCTCTCGCCCGACGCCCACCTCGTTTCTCTCAAGGCCAAAGACGGTACCGTGCGCTGGATCAAAGAAGTCGCCGATTTCAACAAAGGCTACTGGGCTTCGATGGCGCCGCTGGTCGTGGGCAATCACGTCCTCGTTGGAACCTCCGGAGATTTCGACAACATCCCCGGCTACATCCGCGCGATCGATCCTGAAACCGGCGAAACCCAGTGGCAGTGGGAGTCCACTCCTCCCACCGGCACTCCGAACCAGCCGACCGGCGGCATGACCTGGATGACCGGCACTTATGATCCCGATCTCAACTTGGTTTTTTGGGGCACAGGCAATCCCACTCCGGTGCTGAAAGGCACGACTCGCCCCGGCGACAATCTCTACACCTGCACCATCGTCGCTTTGAATCCAGACACGGGCAAACTCGTCTGGTCGTTCCAGGTTTCTCCTCACGACACCCATGACTGGGATGCTGTCGAAACCCCGGTTTTAGTCGATGGCGACTTCCACGGTCAGCCGAAGAAGATGCTGATGCAGACCTCGCGCAATGGCTACTTCTTCGTTCTTGACCGCACCAACGGCAAAAAT
>Ga0210406_10002813_pt1 | contig 19506 bp, 5 predicted proteins | sample IncBWC30MmetaG_FD_155454 | JGI IMG/M metagenome (GOLD analysis project Ga0210406, IMG submission 155454) | Forest soil microbial communities from Barre Woods Harvard Forest LTER site, Petersham, Massachusetts, United States - Inc-BW-C-30-M | ecosystem: Environmental > Terrestrial > Soil >... | reverse complement strand
ATATTTATTCTCGGCAATGGTAACACGACTCGCGTTATTGTTGAATAATTTAGACTGGATAAAATTTCCTGACCCATCTGTATAATTAGCAATAGCACTTTCGTCTACCCATGCCCATTCCAGGTCATATTCCGTTTCTCCGCTATTAGGGTCGGTCCACCAAACATTTAATTCATCAGGATTTGGAACGGTTGATGGAATAATATTCGGATGTGGCATTGGATTGTTACAGGTAAAGACATAATCCCTTATTGCTGTTATATCATTTTTCAAGTACAATAACTTCGTATAATCCCAGTTTACATTTGTAGCCGGTGTTATGCTGATTATTTTTACAACTACATTGACAGCGCCTGTAAAAGAAAAATAGCTTAAGACTTTATTTTTAGCGGTGTCTGCAATTTTATAGCAAACGCGTAAATGCTGCGTGTCTGTAAAAACATTTCCTAAAGTATCCGTTCGGGCAACGGAAAAACTTACCGTTACATCAAAATCAGATTTTATAACATTGGTACTTCTTTCATTGATACCAAAAGATATTACATTCTGTATTTTATAGGTATGCTCTATTGCCGAAGAAGGATTGGAAAAAACATTATCGTTTGTTGTTACACTGGCGTTAACAGCAAAACTATCTACCCAGCCCCGCAAGCTATTGGTACATGTAGGATCTTGCGATGCATATGACTGCAAGGATGCAAACAACAGGCACACAATACCCGTAAATAATATCAGTCTTTTTCGATAGTTATGCATAAACAAATGATGTTTAATATTTTCCCTTTTCATTGGTATCAATGGATAGTAATCAAATAATTTTTATCTTATCTCTCTTTTCCCGGAATTTTTATCTTAGGATTGCAGAGTGCTTATTTCTTTTTTCTGGTATCGTATATTTTATAATCGCTGTATTTTACTGCCGGCTTATACATTTTATTGTCATATGCTATATAGTTTTTCTCATCAAAATTTTCTTTATCAATTTTAGCATGAGAATAATTGCTAAAGGATATGGTTAGCTTTTTTAGTCGTATTTCTTTTGCCAGCCGATGCCTTGTTGAATCTTCCATTGAAGGGTCGGTAAGATCTTTATCCGTTATCCCTCTAAATGAATGCTCCAGCTTTTTAATAAAATTTGTATTGTTATCATATACTATTTCATATTTAATAAACTGTGCAGTGCTCTCTAGCCCTTTAAAAGATATCGTGGTATACTTTGATTTTGATGACACTGTGACATCGTAATATTGTTCCTGCATTTTAAAAAGGCTATCCATCTGATCACGCATTGGTATTCCTCCTTTTAAAGCACTGGTTTGAGGATCACCCAAAATGATCAGCTTTTTCAATGTGTAAACACCGATTAATATGGAATCATTTTGCATAAAGGTTATGTCTCCCAGTTTATACAAAGTATTTCTTCCGTTTATTTGGTAAGAACCTTTTACCTCGCTGTGTGTAAAATCACCGTTCAATGTATCGCTGCTATATAAATACGCTACATCAAAGGATAAATATTTAATGCGATCGTATGATTTATATACTTCTGCCAAATCATTTTTAGCCACATCTATCTGTGCCTGAGCATGGTAAGGCTGCATAGCAATAATGCTGATGAAAAATGCTGATATGGTTGTTTTTATTTTGTTCATTTTATTTTGCTTATCCTCTGATCGTTATCTGAATAGTTGTTTAAATAATATTGGCCTGCGTTTGGAGCAGTCGTCATCGCAATCTGTAGTTGTTCGGATAATTATATCATCAACATTACTGGTAGCTTTGCTACAGTCAATTGTAAAAGAACCCGTTTGCTGCTGTATTATAAGCGTATCGGCAATTATAACTCCTGCTGAATCGGGTTTAGGAGGATGTATTAACGAATCGGGAATTGCTGCTATAACGTAGTAACTACCTGGAGGTAAACTACAAAATTGATAATGGCCCGGCGTTTTATTAATATCATAAGTTGTAATTGCAGATCCTTTTAATGTGCCGGTAGCAGAATCTAATATTGAAATATTAATTCCATTAATTCCAATCTCTGATGAATCCTGTACACTATTTGGAATAGAATCTACCCATACTGTACCTTCTACACATTGACAAGAAGGCTTAACAACCGTAAGTGTTACATTTTGAGATTCAGGACCTTTTAGTAAAACATTGCTCCCCGTTATAGTTGCTGTAGCAGCAAAACTGTTATATGCTTTACTACTATCAAGTGGTCCGATTGGAACTAAAGCGGCATAAGTATATACATTGCTTTCTCCAGGTAATAATACGGCACTACCATAATTAATTTCGAAAGCACTGATATTTTGTATGCTAGTATGAATAGTATTAAGGGGTTGGAATATTCCACTCTCACATGCAGGAGCCGTTCCTGTATTACCTAAAAGACTATACCTTGAAGGACTGGATGACAAACTATATAACACAGGGATATTAGTCCCTGAAGGTTCACTTAATGAATCAATTAGAGAAACGAATGCAGTACTATTTCTCGGAGTATCACAATTGCTTACCGACGGATCACCTATTGCCGGTAAAATATCAACCAGTTTTATTTGTGTTAAAGGAACGTTTCCATTATTTTTCAATGTGATTCTATAAAATACTTTTTGCCCGGCAATTACGCTGGTGTCCTGTACCCAGTTAACTCCATCAAGGCTAACCTGTTCTGATGGAGATAATACAGCTTGTGGTGGGCAAAGTTGAATATTAGTGTTATTAAACCCTCCTTGAAATACACTATTTGAAGAGCTATTTTGAACATCAGCAGAGATCCCGGAACCAGAAAATTGATATACGGCATTATTTGTTATAACAGCTTTAAATGAAATATCATAAACAGGCGGCGTACCATTACATGAATTATCAATAACAGGTACTGTCCAAATTAAGGGGGTTCCTGATGCTACATCGTTGGAGAAATCAGGTGTAAAAGGCTGATTAGTTCCTAAACTTGTATCTATACAAGATGGGCAAAGACAAACATTATAATTTGCTAAATTACTGGGATAAGATTTTAGTTGTGTACTATTGGGTACATATTTAAATCCTCCAGGTAGTGTTGCGAGAATCTTACCCGCGTATACGGCACCGAAGCCTACATTGCTAAAATTAATATTATATTCGACTGTATCTCCAAAACAATAAACATCCTTTCTATTGCATATATAGTCATTAAGATATACTTCAGGATATGCAGAGAACAATACTAATAGTGCTGCCGTAGCAATACTATCTCCGGATTGTATTTGAGAATTATATTTAGCGTAAAAATTTGCCGGTATACCAGTAGTTGTCAAAACAGATGGATTTTTCCAATCTGAGGGAAGAACTGTAAAATTCACTTCCCCCATTGGTATAGAAAGATTTGATGGAGTACTATTTATGCTGGTCGCAATTTTATAATCTGTAATGTATGAGTTAGCTATATCACAATTACCATTAACAAGCTGAGCTAATGAAACAATATCGCGGCTTTCATCAACTAACAAGTAAGCAGCGTTATAAGAAAATGAAAAACTATTAGATGTATGGCTGCTTGTACAATAATAATGCCCTGTCAATATTGCGGTATCATTACCAGTAACATCGGGAACTACTATTGAGTTTATATGTAAATTAGTTGGTACTGAATCGAATTGAATAGTCGCATTTCTAACAAGCTGCGGACAACTTTGATTACATGAATTATCACTACCTAAAGAATATGAAACATAACCATCACAACCAATTGATACGGTAGGGATGCTATGGCCCAATACAATTTGAGCTGGCTGAGATTGTACTGCAAAACATTGCTGCGCAAAAGGATTAGAATATGGACTTCCATCGCAATTGGTACCTTTTAAAACTGGATTTACGCATATTGATTGTCCATTAAATAAACCTGGGTTAACAACAAATTCAATCTGTTTGTAGTAAGAATTATCTTTAACCATCATATTCGTGTTTCCACTTGTACCATTGGGATTATATGAAAATGTTGTTGAGTTCGAGCCCGTTGAGGTATAAGGTAAAGGCGATTTAGTCGAATAATCTATCAACTGAACATTGCTTACACTTTGATTAACAGTAAAATATAACGTTGCATTTTCAATATCTTTTTGCCCTCCATTAAAAAATTGTATTGGTAAATAAAATGAGTCATTACAATTAGCACAGCTACTATTAGAGTAGAAAGGAAATGTAATCGCTGGAGTAGTGACGGATTCAGACCAGTAAGCTAATGCACCATTATTAATATTTGTCAATCGATAAATAGCATCATTTACAAGCCAATTGACAGTTCCATAAGTAGCATCTGAGCTAATAGTAACCGGGGAAGACTGAAAGGATGTAAGCCCCGTTGCCGTAAATCTTGGAGCGAATACAGCTGTTGAGTTTAGGCAATTTGTTTCTGAAGGAAACTGAACTTGAAATTGAACACCTATCCCATTAGCAGTTCCGTTAGCCTCAATACTTGGAAATGAAAAAATGACTGCCGGTACGTTATTAAGTGTATCAAAACCTAAAGTACCTCCTGCCAGGTATGTTACCGTTGACGGCAAATCACAAATTATCTGAACATTATTTGCAGTGCCTCCGTTAACTACACAGTTTAGATTCACCGTAATGGGCGTTCCTGGATTGTAAACGTTTTGAGAAAAAGGAACAACACTTCCTCCCAAAGTCACAGTCTGCCCTATCACTTTTATAAAAAACGACAATAGAACCATCAGCATTAAAAATATTTTCCTTTTCATCTAACTATATTAATTGCGTAAACATTATTGTTATTAATGAGCTTTTTGCAAAGCACTTCTAGTTTCCGTAATGGTTTGTATACCTCGTATTGTTTCTTTCTTAACCCTTGTCAACGTTCCATCATCATCATACTCATAAAAACTTGCATAGTTATTTTCATCCAGCTCTGCCATTAGGCGCAGGTTAGAAGAATTATAGACAAAACTTTTCATGTTGGCATTGTATGGATGCATTCTTATATCATCAAAATAAACAGGTGCTGTTGTTGACAGGTTATTCAAGTTGACGCTAATTGAATTTGCAGAATCAGGAATATTTACTACTCCTTCATATCGCTGCCATCCTTCTATGATATTACCTGTTGGCCTTAGTGTATAGCTGTCAGTTGCATTCGTAAATGTTACACTGATGGTATTGTTTTTATACGCAGAACATTTGCAATCAGTTGTTCCTTCTTTTGCCCATGCGCTGATCAGCATTTTTTTGCCTCTTAACAAAGAGAAAGTATCCGTTGTAGCCCTACCTGTAGCCTTCACTGTATCCAGTTGCGTACAAAGTGTAGTATCATACGTTACTGATTGAATCAGATTTGGATTACTTGGATCTGTAATTTGAGATACAGAGTATAATTGATTAAGCGGTATAGGTGCAAAAGGAGTACACTCACTTGGCTTCCATTCAAAATCCAATACATGACTGCCTGCGAAATTTGCATAGCTAATATTGATCTTGTAAAATTGCCCTTTCAACAATTGTACAGAAACAGGATCACTGTATTGCTGCCAGCTATTGCAATAGTACTCATCTGCCAAAATAACATTAGTACCATTAACGGTAATAGTTACTTTAAATCCATCATCTGCTTTACCTCTGAAGAAATAATTACCCGAAGCTAATGGCTGTATATACCCATCAAAGCTTGCTGCAAATTTATCTGCATTAATGCCTGCAGGTACAGGAACCGGATCGGCATTACTGATATGGTTAGGTTGTACTCCATCCAGAAATACAGGTGATACATTGGCTGATAATATCGTTGAATCTGTTTGATCATTAGGATTCCGACTATATAAAGAAAGGTTGCATTTATAGTTTATAGAGTGGTGCTTATCTTTACGTTGCACACCATTGAAATAACTGCCTCTAAGTCCAATCCCTTTACTAACAATGATCGTATCGACAACATAGTTCGAATCTACTTTTACCCTTAATGAATAATTGCTATCTAAAGAATTTTTATTCACTACGGCAGTAGTAAATCCAACCGTTTGGCCGGCTGCAATCTTTAAACTATACTGTCCCGTATGTTGCTGTTCGGATACTATATTATTTTCAATATCTCCAAAGCTTACATGGCGCCTTGGTTTGCAGCTTGCGCAATTGGATGTTTGATAATCATAATCTTCAAAGCCATCAAACATTGTTTCTCTTTCAGCAGCATTATTTGTTACTGCAATTGGCAATTGCTGATTGTATCCGTAAAGACCTGAATTGTAACGACCCAATGGATCTTTATTTTCTATTTCATATCCTTTACGATTGTATTGAGTGATTGTACTGTTCCATACCCATACATTAGCTGCACTATAATTACGTGTTAAAAACGGCGTACCAAAATTCCAGAAGTCTTTATAATCAACAATAGTTCCTGCTACTCTTAAATCTACAGGTACAGTAGGATCTTTTTCTTTTCTACTTCCATAATAAGCGTATGTGCTATCAACTCTCCAATTACCTAAAACACCTGTTACATAAGGGTTCATATTTTTCTTTGCCAGCTCAGATAAACAAATAGATGGAGATAATGTTATTGTAGAACAATACCCGGTATTATCATTTACTACAGAATCCAGAACGCCTGCTATACAAGGAAAATAAGAAAACTCGATCGCCGGTTTTTTGTATATACAATTAGTTTGATTATTTACCCAGCACTTAATATTTTGCTCTCCAAGATTCGGGCTACGTTGAAGCATTTGAAATGCCAAAGCTGGTGCTACGTTAGAACCTTGATTACGTTCTATCATTAATTGCTGCAATAAATTTTTAACTCCTATTGCATCTCCAGTTGCGGTCCATGTACCTGAATCTGTTGTTCCTGACAATGCGTAAACATTATCAGAATGATCATCCATATCAGTAAATGCTTTTTTCCAATCTTCAAAATCATTATAATCATACCATGCGCCTCGCATCAATTGTACTATAGATGTATTGCCCATATATGTACTATCATCCCTAAAGCTGACCCAGCCTCCATTTATGCCTCCGCCCTGATGAACAATGGTATCTAAGCCATATCCTGTTTCAGAATGGTACGCACTGCCATTACAGCTATAAAAATTATTATCATGAGCTGTGCCATAAAATGTAACAGGAGAATTTGCTAGACAAGAAATATCAAGATTTAAATTTAAAAAATCGTCTAGTTTATCAAAACGAATCCAGGCCTTTCTTGTTATATATGCACCTCCAGGAGTTTCGCCCAATCTTAATGAGCTATGTGTTGCATAACTATTGGGTGTAAATATATATGAGCTTACAGAATCAGAATTATCACCTATAGTTTCGCTAGAATAATCATCAGAATACTCTGTTGTATCTAATGGATCAATTACATAATTAGGTAAATCATTCTTTGTAATAGTAAGTACCTGGTGAGCTGTATCCATAAAAGATACACGGCTAACAGTACTAACTGTTTTTATTGTTGTATCAAATCGATAAAGAGGATCATCTACACGCCAATCATCTTTAAAAGTAGCGGATGTTGTATGTAATATTGCAGTTGTATCATTAAATACCAATTTACCTGTAGTTGGATTTATTGGACTATTCATAGAAGTGATGCTTCCTACCGTTTGATCAAGCATATTACGGTGCCCACTTCTTATAATGTGAATTTTTACCTGATCTGCGGTATATGGTTGCCCGCTTCTGTCAATGAACACAAAATGAGGATCACTACCGGGATTTTTATTAGTGTTTACTACCCATATTTTCTCCGCATTATTTTTTACCAGGTAAGGATCTCCACAAGTAAATACATCACATGGCTCTAATTTTAACGGGCCATGGCTTGTTGTACTTGTTACATATATTTCATCTCCACTTTCAAAAATAGCAGGATCAACGTAAGTATCCAGAATTCCTTTTCTAAATGTAAGGTTATCAATTGTTACATCTATATTTTTATAAGCCGGTCCCATACCACTGTACGCCCAATGAGCAGGATAGGTAAAATTATATACCGGGCGATCATGCTCATTATTCGTTCTTGTTAATAAAACATCTCCTGTCTCCGCATCATACACTAAATTTTTTGTGCTTACCATACTTCCTTTATCAACAACCACTGTGCTATCCAACACACCGTAATGGTTAACGATTTTAGTAACCGCAGCAGATCTGTATGTATGTTCATCCACATAAAATGGCGATAACGGATTAAATAACGGTACAGGGAAAATACCTATCATGAAGAAGTCCAGGTTAGTGCTAATATTTGCCGTATAGGTGTAAGATTGATGTTGTCGAAAATCCGACATCAACTCTACATCACGCCCAATTATGCCATTGGGATCAACAGTTCCATCAGGGCCATCCATTACGTTAAACCTATCGTTGAAGCTGAAAGTTTTATCTGTTTCCTGGGCTGTATTATAGTAATTGGTTGTTTTACTTATATAATGTGCAGTATCTAATGATGAATAGGTTGCTTGTGATTTTTCTTTCCCATTCATATCATTTAATTCAACTTTAAATCCTTGCGATAAATTTATTCTTTCTAATAGATCGAAATCTAAAATTTTCATTATCGCATTCGGATGAAATTCCTGCGTTGCACTTGGCAAAGATGTGTATGATGATTTGGTAGGAAAATCTTTAGTTGTGTAATACTCTGTTACAGTTGTTCCCGGAGCGTTTCTTACCGTATCACGATGAATAGAATTCACTACTACTCTGCTATATCCAACAGATGGACCTGGATAGAACATCTCTCCCATTGGCAATTCAACAGAGGCATAATCATACGGACCGGCCTTTTGCCTGTTCAGGTTAGTTACAATTTCTCTATAAGGATTTTCTTCACTACCTATCCCCGGTTCCCACGCAGCTACACCACTACTTATAGTTGTTGGTACATTATTAATTAAACCTGTTGTTGTATAACTGTACTCTTGTCCGTATGTTGCATTGTATTGGCCAGTCATTTTGTTCCAGCTATCATTTATCACCACTTTTTTAACGCGAAGCCCTCCTCCAAGTTTTGTTGCTGTAGGATTACTAAGCCGTACAAAAGATCTATCAGTCTCTACCTGCTGACATTTATTTTGCAAGATGAAGTTATTATCAACTCCGTTAGTTAATTCAAGGATAGTAGAGAAGCTTCCAGCTAATGAAGAAAATATTGCAGTAAAACCGCCACTTTTTGTTTCGTTATATCCTTTATATGCTTCACCGGGAAGTTGATCTCGCAAAAACTGAAGTGCATATTGTATCATTGGCGTATGCCCCGAAGACATTGTTTGCACTTTAACATAGGCGATATCATTAGTACCGGAAACTAAGCCATAGCTATCAATATCTGCATAAACAGGTATCTGCTCAAATCCGCCGGGAGATCCGTCTCCATTCTCCGGCATATCAACAGCCAATTTCATATACAATTGGTTCACATCCGTAAAATACCTATCCTGTAATTCTTTTTGAATGCCAGCTGGGGATTTTTGTAGAATAGGAACAGGTAATTTTATATAGATATAATTATTTTCAATTGAATTTTTTCCATAGGCCGCATCCAAAGGTTGCCCATATAAATTTTTATTATTTAGTTCAGCGTCCGTAGATGAATCAGTTCTATATCCAAATCCTAATATTTGTGTCATTGATGCCGCTCTTCTGTTTTGCACATAAGCATAGTCATCTGATTCGTATGTAATACCTATGTTGCCACCTGAAGGAATTGTTATACTATCCATTGTCCAGGCTGCCACATATTTATCTTCTTTCGTTTTATCCTGAACTGTATATGGATAATCCGCATTCGTCAGTCCTCCCGGATTTGTGTTCAATGCACTAGTACGGTCTTTGGGATTAGCGTCATTTGCATAAGCAGGTTTATAATTGCCCCACCGATCATTATCGGTATAATTATAATTTGGATTATTATCTGTCGGATAATGAAAAACATATTTATTTTTTGACTGCTTTACGTTACCATTATACGTAAAGTAAATACTATCCAATGTTAGCTTGCCATTTTTACCTGCACCTACAGCTGTTCCATTATTTGTTGACTGACCGCTTGGATCAGAACATAATTTATATGAATAACAAAAGTTAACTGTCTTTATAGGTTTTGCAGGTATCCCTGTTTTCTGGGCTTTTAATAAATCTCCTTTTGAAAATAATGATATTTTAGACAACCGCTGATTGCCCGTATTTGCTACTCCTCCAGACTGACCGTTAACTGCTCTTCCATCCAAACGAGCGTCAGTATAAAAACGCGCCACCATATTTTTCGACTCAATAGAGTATAAATACCATTGTTCCCTTGTACCATATAAGTAATGGGCTTTATCATCATTATTCTCTGTTTTTAATCCGGGGCTATAGCTAGCTCCATTTGTTGGTGTACGCCATTTAAAATCATCATTTGATTTGCTATAATTAAATTTAACTGCATCTCCTAAATCATCTCCAGTGATACCATCACCAGTTACATCTACATAATTGGGTGATACCAATTCTGTTAATAAATAAGAAACAGCGTAAGGAGGCATCTCTTCTTTTTGATAATAATTATCAAGACCATTAGTGTTATCAGGAGAGTCATCCTGGCTCGTATATGGAACCTGACAAGTATCCATATTAGCTGCCTGTGGAATAGCCATTGTCACATCAACCTGTTGGGTATTATAAACCGGTATACCATATACATATTTTTTACCGTCTTTTTGTAATACGTTTATTTCAGAAATATGATTAGGCTTGCGATAGCCTCCAAGCCTGTTGATGGTTGTGATATCTGCATTTGAATAGCTCATTCCACTATTACTTCCGCATTGACCAAATACTACTTTTGTTGGATCAGGGTTATAAGAATAAATTACTGTATCAAGTGCAACATGCGTTGCTTCATTAGCAGTAAGGCAATTAATAACCTGCGTTCTTTTATCTCTTGCTTTTATAAGATCTTGAGCAATTGGGATTACAGCTGTAGTCGAATTATCATTTGGATTTACCTTATCTAATGATGCCATCAAAGTCGATTGGCCAAAACCTCCCGATTCTAAACTTACGCGCACAAGATCTTCTCCCCCGATAGCATTTTGGTAATTTGTATCAGGAATAGCTTTTTCTCCCGGATTCTTAAAATACACAGAAGGGTTTAATCCAGTTGCATTTTTAAATGCAAAGCTTTGTACTGCAAGATTATTATTTTTCCAAGCTCCGGCAGCGGTAGGTGTATACACGTAATTAATGTTTCCTCCAACATGCACACCGTCCGCTGTACCTATTTCAATTCCCAATGAAGCCGAATTTTCATACGTGTTAACTTCCGCATCATGCACAAATCCAAGATCTCCTCTATAAGCTTTAAAAGCTCCGCCCGTTCCCTCTCCGGAAATATTGAATACATCATAAGTATATGCAGGCATACCAATAGTTGTAGAACTTTTTGTGTATGCTCCATCCTGAATGCGATTGAAATCCAATAGCGCATGATCATCATTATTAGCATTTTGTAAATACATTAAACCATAAGCAGCACAATATTTTGTCTGATCTCCATGATCTATAAATGTCTTATTATAAAAACCTCCTAAACTTAAGTTAGGGTGAAGCCCAAACAATTCTAAACCAAGCGTTACGTTTGCGCTAAAGCTTTCATGTGTTAATGGCATCGTAATAGAAGGGGTAACTGCAGGAGTAGCAAATGAAAAACTTCCTGAAACCCCTCCGCTCACACCGCTAAGATGATGCCCTTCAATATCTCTGCTTTTACCTTTTGTTGAACTTGCAGAAACGGCTACGTGCATATCTTCCAACCCTGCGCGAGAATTATAATCAATACTTGCAGATGCTCCAACACTGCCTTGCTTTTCAGTTGCGCCTAATTGAACAGATGGTGTAAGAGTAGCGCCTCCTCTTGAGCTTAAATTTAGAGCGGCTCCTATATTAATGCCAGCGGTTTTTTTATCGCCACCTTTTGCAGATAAATTCATAGATGTTGATACACCAAATTCTGTAGCAGGCCCCAATCTGTTATTAAAAGAAATACCCGCATTGACTCCCAAATCCAATGGCAATCCCACAAGCTGAACATCAAGCCCTGTATTAATACCCCACGTCTCATCTGCTCTTATACTTTGCGTTTTTGTTATCAAATCAGTTCCATCAAAATCATCTGGAATCCCTCTCATAGATCTATTAATAACACCAGGATTTATGTTCCATCCTAATCCAACCCAGCTTGCTTCCTGATCCATAGTAATACCGCTGTTGTAAAATAAGTTTACAGGATACCCTCCAACATCAAGCAATGGTATATTATACGTAAAATCTCCGGTAAATAAATTAACCATGTTGTCTGTCCCTACCGATTGGAAAGTCGCCATCTCCGGTTGAGCAGGTCCGCCAATCATCGTTTTTGTAGGGCTACTTAAAGCTGCATAGGAATCATGATTATTTTTATTTGTTAGTTTTAGAGGAACAAATTTCCAAGGCTTATTCGCACTATCAATTTTTAGTGACGAAGGAAAAGTGTTCGTTTCCTTAAAATAGTTATGCTTAACGAATTTATAGTTATTATCAACCGATGAAATTTTTCCATAGTCGATATCATAACCGAAATTGTTAGCCTTTAAGGGTGCCAATAAAGAAATAAAGAAAAGAGAAAAGAGACTAAGTGCTATTTCTTTTTGGTACTTTAATGATAACTTATATAACATAAATCCTGTGTTGAGTTAATTTGATTAAACGCCGTCTATTTTTTATAATTTTTTACTACGAAATGAATAAACCACTTTTCATTTTGCTCATCAACTATCTGAGCCAGATAAATGCCCCCGTCTTTAGTCTGCATTATTTTATTTAGATCGTATTCAATATAATTTTCGCCTTGTGTTGCATTCTTAATTATAAATTCAACGGGTACATTATTACTTGTTGTCAGGTCCGTAACTTTTACCTTAATTATTTTGCTTGTTGATTTATTATCGTAAACAATTTTTAATACGCCATTTGGGGCTACTGCTTTATCAGAGCTGGATGTTGTTAACTGCGTGAAAGGTGTACTGGAAATAATATCGACTGGTCTTTGAGATGATGCTATTTTAAAAGTCCACACGTCTGTTTTTGCAGCATAGTTTGTTCCATTTTTAGCTATTACCTGCCAGGCATATGTTTTGGCCGTATCGAGCTTGGGGTAGCTAGAAGGATAATTATCTATGGTTTGTGGAATATTACTTCTGGAATAAACAGGTATGTTATATTCGATAGCCTCCGATGAACTTTGACCCGGTAAAACTTCCGCTACAATAAGATCATAATTAAGATTACTAAACATATTAAAAGGAGCTGGCGGCATCCAGTTAAACTGGGGGTAAGGCGTTTGTAAATTGGCTTTATCTTCCGGCATATTCAATAATGGTGGACTTAAAGGTTCTATTGTTATAGCAACACAATCATTGCTAACGACACCTTCATCTCCATGACCTAAAGCCATTAGCTGATAGCAGATAGTATAAGCTCCCATCGGCAAGAAACTCTTCGAAAATTCTGATGAACTATAATTGTATTGAACAGGTTGTGCATCTTTTGATGTCAATACTTTTACTCCTTTATCAATAATTAATGTGTGTGTACTTGCAGATAACACAACTTGTCCTGTAGACTGATCTTGCAGGCTCATATTAATATAAGCACTGACTACATTGCCCGTATTGTTTATAGCAATAAGGTTCCATAACTGATCCTTTTGCACCAAACCGGCTGGCGGCAACTGCGCATTAATAGTTATTTGTGCTTGTAACAAGAATGGCAATAAGCCAAGACTTATTAATATGATTTTCTTTATCATCGTAAAAATATTTATCAATATCCGCCTTGCAGCATATTGTGTTCGGTGTTATTTTTTGATGGTGTTGATCTTCTTTTTTAATAATTTATTCTCTTTAGAAAGCGCTTCTACTTTCTTATTTAAATCGATCATATAAAGTGTTAACTCTTCTATTTTCTTTAATAACATCGCCTGATTATCTCCTATGTCAACGCCATTATTGCTAACATCTTGAGTTGATGGAACACCTGGAAGGCGTTTATTTTGTTCAATATATTTTTCAACATCTGCTAAAGAAGGCAAGAGATAATTTTTATCAAATACGTAATCTGCCCATGTAAGCTGATCGATTTTTACTTTGCGGGTACGTATCCCTATCTCCACATATAGTTTGTAATCTGCACTATTAATACTGGTTGTTCCAATACCTACATTTGTTCCGTTATCAAATATCTGGCTGCTACCTAGTGTATTACTACCGGTAATCTTTGCTACATAATTTGTTGTACCGCTTAAGGATGGTTTACTATTAAATGTATTCCAGTCTGTGGCACTTAATGCACCTCTGTTAAGAGCACTTGCTGTTGGGATATTAAAAGTATGTGTTGCCCCAGTGTTTGTGATGGTAAAATCGCTACCGCTATTACCAGCTATAAATGTTTGTGCTGAAGCTGTAGCTATTGCAGTTCTTATACTAGCGGCTGTATCACTTAATCTTTTAAGTGATGTGTATGCTGTAGCACTATCAGAGCGACGTAAATATTTAGTGGATAATGCAGCGGTATCTATTGTTAGTGTACCCGTTGTAGTTATAGTACTTCCTGTTAATCCATACCCCGGTGCAATACTTGTTACAGTTCCTGCTGCCGGAGCAACTGTAATAATCAATATCTGGCTTCCAGTTCCTCCACTATTAGTTGCCGTTATTGTAGTTGTAAAATTACCCGTCGCTGTTGGCGTTCCACTTATTACTCCTGTAGTTGAATTAACAGATAAGCCTGCTGGCAAATTACTAACGGCATAGCTTGTTGGTAAATTAGATGCTGAAATTGTATAATTAAATGTTGTACCAATTGAAGCGTTAATACTAGCGGGAATTGCTATTACCGGAGCGTTGGCACATAGAGTAATTGTTCCAAAATTAGATGGACTACTGTAATCGTAAGCACTTGTACTATTCCATCCTACCGTTGCCTCACGCGGACCGCCTCCATTTTGCTGATCATTTAAGTTTACATCAAATCCAACAGCTTTACCACTTGTTGGTGCAGTACCTCCAATAGTACTCCAGGGTATAGCTACTTCTAAAGTATAACCGCCTGTTGAAGAAGGAATGCTGTAAGTAATGCCCGTTGTTCCATTGGTAGTACCTGAAATATTAGCTGTTGTTGCAGCAACATTCCAATTAAAACGATATTGGTGTTCTGTAGAAGTATACCCACCTGTTGATTTACTATTATTTGCAGCAATAAATATTTCCACTCCATCCTGATCATACACATTTGTGCCCGCATTACTAAGATTAGCATCTTTTACCTGCACAAGGATATACAGATTAGTGGCGTCATACAAAGCTTGCCACGTCGATCCGGTTTGTATTGTACCACTAATCGTTTGGGATAGTGTATTTACCGGAGCCTGCGACCAAACAGCATCTGCAGTTCCATCAATAACCGGTGCAACAGACGTGTAGACTGCTGCCGCTCCCGTACAAGAAGTGCCTGCCATTAAACGATAGGAAGGAGTTGGAAGCATTGGACTGTTTTTTATCGTTTTTGCAAACGCATTAGGAGCCAATAATACCCCCGCAAAAAACAATATATACAGAGGGGAATTGATCATACTATTTATTTTTCCTTTTATAAACAGGGTATTTACAGCTATACTCATATTATATTTTTTACAATTTTTAAGCATCAGGTTTATTTATAAATCAGGTTTATTTATTGATTATTTATTTTAAAATGTTTCCAGGTCAGTGAATGTTGTTGGTATGGGCTTATTGTTACAGGAATTGTAACCCTAGCCGAGCTGCCATCCGTTACCGTTACCATGTAACTTCCCGGTGCCAATCCTGTAATAACTGCTCTTGATGGAGAAGGTATTAATGCACCTCCATTAAAAGTATAAGAGTAACTATAAGGTAACTTACCCCCGCTCGCTTTTACTTTTATTGTACCATCATTTCCATTACACGTAGCGCCCGTACTACCATCATTAACAAGTGCTAACGGACCTGAAGAAGGGGGATCAACTATAATTTTTACATATTCTCCCGTGCATGAATCTGTTAATTCAAGTATATAACTTCCTGCAATACCCGCTGGAATAGCAAGCTTTGTTTTATTAAGAGATGTTCCGCTAACTGTGACGGGTGTTCCTCCTCCTATCGGAGTATAAGTAACCTTATAGACACAATTTTTTACTGAATCTATTGGACGAACATAACTACATGAATAACGGTTACCTCCTATTATATTTAGTAGTGTTGTTGTATCATTAAGAATGCTATCTGAAATATTCAGTTTAGGTTGAACATAGAAAGTAGCAATAACACTTTGCAATGTTGAAGAGTCCATTACCCAAATGGTATATGAAGCCGCAACGCTTTGTGGCAATACAATTGAATCAACCGATGTTAATGATTTGTAATTAACCGCTGTGCCATAATTAGGGGTATAAGTTATATTATATGGCCCTTTGTATCCATTTGTTATTGTCAACTTAATCGTACTATCAGTTAAGAGACAATCATATATTTTTAATGGTAGATAAAATGTATCGATTGTAACTCTCTTTGTACATGAATCGTATACAGCAATGCTATGAACTACTGCTATACCTCCCGGTATTTTCAATGTATCAATGCCAGAACTTCCTGCCTTATAAGTAAAGGTTACAGAAGTGTCTGTTCCTTCTTCCTTTATCGGTGTATAGGTTATACTATAACCGCAGTTTCCAATATTTGAAACTGTTGTAATAACAGTTGTTGGAGGTTCTGTTGGAAAACCTCCCCCAGGTGTACCGGTTGTTCCATTCGTAGAATCCGGAATTGTTTCTATGATTTTTACGGTCAAATAAAATGTATCAATTGTAATAGTCTTTGTGCATGAATCATATACAGTCAAAGTGTGAATTGCTGCTACTCCACCCGGTATTCTAAGTGTATCGGTTTTCGAAATACTACCTGATGAATAAGCAAATGTAATCGGAGCTCCTGTACCACCCTGTATTGGCGTGTATGTTAAACTATATCCGCAATTACCCGTTCCCGTAACTGTTGTAATAATAGTTGTTGGTGGACCTGAAGACGTTCCCGTATTTCCAGGATTTCCCACTGTTGTAGAATCAGGAACGACTTCCGTTATTTTTACTGGCAAATAAAATGTATCAATTGTAATTCTCATTGTACACGAATCATATACCGCAATGCTATGAACTACTGCTATACCTCCCGGTATTTTCAATGTATCAACACTAGGACTTCCTGCTTTATAAGTATAAGTTACAGAAGTATCCGTTCCCCCTCCTTGTATTGGAGTATATGTTATACTGTATCCGCAATTACCTGTTCCTGTAACTGTTGTAATAATAGTTGTGGGTGGGCCTGAAGGATTGCCCGGGTTGCCAGGATTGTTTGGGTTTCCTACTGTTGTAGAATCAGGAATAACCTCTGTTATTTTTACAGGCAAATAAAATGTATCGATCGTAGTTCTCGTTGTACATGAATCGTATACGGCAATGCTGTGAACTACTGCTACACCTCCCGGTATTTTCAATGTATCAACACTAGGACTTCCTGCTTTATAAATATAGGTTACAGAAGTATCCGTTCCCCCTCCCTGTATTGGTGTATAGGTTATACTGTATCCGCAATTACCTGTTCCTGTAACTGTTGTAATAATAGTTGTCGGCGGGCCTGAGGGATTACCGGGATTTCCAGGGTTTCCTGTATTGCCCGTATTTCCTACCGTTGTAGAATCAGGAACAACTTCTGTTATTTTTACGGGTAAATAAAATGTATCAATTGTAGTAACTGAAGTACAAGAATCGTATATCGTAATACTACTAATCGCAGCCAGACCTCCTGTAATATTTAATGTATCTGTCGTTGAATAACTTGTTTTTGTTATAGAACCACCTAAGCCTCCTTTAATTGGCGTATATGTTAGGCTATAACCACAGCCTCCGATACTATCGATATGTATTATGACAGTTGTATCAACAGGCACTATCGTATTAGGAGGCGTACCAGGCGGATTCGTTACCGGATTAGGATAAGTTACTGTTATTGTTATTGGTGCAGGATTACAATCCACCAATGGGGTAGCTCCAAATAGTTGTGGATTATTATAATCTTCTGTACTACTATTATTCCATTGCAATTGGGCATCACGTTTACCTCCATTGTGCGCATTGTCATCTACGTTAATATCAAAGCCTAATGTATCGGGACGGCTCGCTGAACCTGTTGTATACGTTGACCATGGAATACGTATTTCCATATTATACCCACCGGGCGCTTTTTGTACGAAATAAATAATTTTCGAAGTATCAGTTCCTGCCGGATCGTTCGGACCTTTGCGAATTACCTGAACGCCGCCATCTAAATAATAACTGAATAAATATTGAAAATCATTAGTGCCATTATAATTGGGCGTACGGCTATTGTTACCGTCTAAAAATATTTCTACTGCATCAAAATTAAATACACTGTCTGTTCCATGATAAGGACGTAGCGTACTATCAGTTACCTGTACTAAAAAATACAAATAATTATTATCCCACATCCCTTTCCATTGCGCCTTATATCCAGGTTGAGGAGTTCCTACTGTTGTATGTGTTATGAAGTTAGGGGATACTTTACCCCATGCTGTATCTACGGCTCCATCAATAGCCAGTGTTCCATTAAGTTTTACAATCTGGCTAGGGCCGCAAGTAATTATCGTAGGTGGTGGTAATTGCACAGGATTACAATCTACCAACGGTACAGTACCAAATAATTGTGGTTGATTATAATCCTCTGTACTATTATTAGCCCATTGTATCTGCTCATCACGCTTGCCAAGATCATGTGAGTTATCATCTACATTAATATCAAAACCTACTGTATCAGGACGACTTGCCGAACCAGTTGTATAGGTTGACCACGGAATACTAATCTCCATATTATATCCATCAGAGGTATTTGATACTGCGTATTGTATTCCTGTTGTATCCGTTCCCGCTGGATCATTCGGGCCTTTGCGAATTACTTTCTTACCTCCTGTTCCCAAATAATAACTGAACAAATATTGAAAATCATTTACTCCATTATAGTTTGCTGTACGGCTATGATTGCCATCCAAAAATATTTCTACCGCATCAAAATTAAATACACTGTCAGATCCAAGGTAAGGACGTAATGCACTGTCTTTTACCTGCACTAATAAATACAAACTCTTACTATCCCACATCCCTTTCCACTGTGCTGCAAAACCTTTTTGTGTAGTACTGTTTGCCACCGTTACTTTATTAATAACGTTCGATGATACTTTTGCCCACACTGTATCTACAACACCATCAATTGAAATAGAACCGGAATTTAATTTAGCCATCTGACTCGGGCCACATGTGGTTATAGTTGGTGGTGGTAATTGTACAGGGTTACAATCTACTAGTGGTACAGTACCAAATAATTGTGG
>Ga0210406_10002812_pt1 | contig 19506 bp, 19 predicted proteins | sample IncBWC30MmetaG_FD_155454 | JGI IMG/M metagenome (GOLD analysis project Ga0210406, IMG submission 155454) | Forest soil microbial communities from Barre Woods Harvard Forest LTER site, Petersham, Massachusetts, United States - Inc-BW-C-30-M | ecosystem: Environmental > Terrestrial > Soil >... | reverse complement strand
GATGCTGTGGATATGCTGGAGCGTGGAAAGCTTGACCTCATTTTCCACATTGACGAGGGCTTGCTGCCTTCTCACTTCAATTCGGAGAGACTTTACCGCGAGGACTGGATCTGCGCTGTTGCCCGCGAGAGCAAGTTCGGCGATCGCCTGACACTGAAGCAATACCTGGCGGCGGAGCACCTTATAGTCAGCCCTTTTCTAAGCGTGCAGAACATCCCGGACAAGCAGCTTGCTGCGTTGGGTGCCAAGCGCCGCTCTTCTGTCCGTATGCCCTATTTTGGCGCGGCTCTTAGTTGCCTTCCTGGCACGGAACTCGTCCTCACACTGACCAATGGCATGAGGCAAATGGTGGAAAGGAATTCCACCTTGCGGGTCGTGAAAGCGCCACACGAGTTGCGTCCATTTCATTTCTTGATGGTCTGGCACCCGAGACTCACTACCGACGTACGCCACACATGGCTTCGCGAGGCGGTGCGCCAAGTTTCTCCTCAGGAAGCATCTGGCAGCGTCTATGACGCATGCGGATGGCGACCACCGAACGGTTGAAAGCATCATTCGGTTCCCTGCCGAACGGCTGGGTTGGACTTCGTGGCACTAGTGCGCCTGCCAAGCAGGCATGCTTAGCTCCGCGTCCCCTCGATATACACTGGATTGCAGCCAATCGCCACCGGCGGCGGCTCAACGGATGGAAGGCATAGTCTCACAATTCGCTGGCATCTACCGCGAGTGGGCACCGCACGCGTCGCTGCGCGGGCACGTGCGCTGCCTGTGGATCAACGACCTCTCGGGATCGCGCAGCGAATGTTTGCAGGTTGTGCCCGACGGCTGCGTCGATATCGTCTGGACCGGCGAAACACTTTGCATCGCCGGCCCCGACACCCGACCCATTCTCGCTCGCATGCCGTGCGGCGCGATCGTTGTGGGAGTGCGCTTCCATCCCGGGGCGGCCTCTGCATGGCTGGGCCAGCCGCTGCGTGAGATCGTGAATGTTCGAGTACCTCTTGCCGAGTTCTGGGGGGACGATGCGACACGCTTCCTCGATCGAGCCGCAGCAGGTCGCAGTGCGAAACAATTGGCAGATGACCTCGAAGCCTTTCTCGTCGGCAGACTGGCCGCCGTCGGGCTCGCCGACCCGCAGATTGCGTTCCTGCGACGGGCCGCAGGCGACAACTGCATGCCCGCGGGACTCAGGCTCGATCAGCTGGCGGCGCATGTGGGCTTGAGCGAGCGCACCCTGCGCCGGCGGTGCCTGGATGCCTTCGGCTACGGATTCAAGACGCTGGACCGCGTGCTCCGCTTCCAGCGGTTCTTCCGGCTTGCGTCGCGACCCGAAAACCACAACCTGGCCGACATAGCCGCGCGCGCAGGCTACGCAGACCAGGCGCACATGACCCGCGAAGTCCGGCGCATGAGCGGTATAACGGCGGGCGAATTCGTCGCCCAGGCGCAGGGCGGATTGGCCGATTCGTTCAAGACAGCCGTGGCTGGACACGTGTAGCGTCTCATGCATGAGGAGACTGCGGAGAATCGTCCATTGCACCATCGTGATGGGATTACTGAGCTGCGCCTGCGGCAGCCGGCCTGCTATCGCCGCCGGCACCCAAACCGTCACGGTCGAGTCGCGCACCATCACTGTGCGCATCGACCGGCCGTTCGATAAGGTGTACGAGTTTCTCGTCGATCCCGCCAACTGGAACCAGTGGGCCTTCGGTCTGGGCAGGAACATCCGGCGCTCACAGGACGGCTGGATGGCCGACTCGGACGGCGGAGTCGCCAGCGTGCAATTCACGCCGCGGAACAGCCTTGGTGTCGTCGACCATACCGTCATCCGCCCCTCCGGCAAGAGCGTTTACGTCCCCATGCGATTGATCGCTAACGGCAGCGGGTGCGAGCTGCTGTTTACGCTGTTTCGCGAGCCCAGCATGTCCGACGCGCAGTTCGCCTCCGCCGCCGGATTTGTGGAGCGCGACCTGAACGGGTTGAAGAGGCTGCTCGAAAAATGAGACTGCATCCGGCACACGCGGCCATCGCAGGGGCCATGCTTCTGGCCCTCGCGGCACCGTGCTTAATTCATCCGCAAAGCACGAATGAAGGCTCCCAGCGTGATATTCCGGTTCTGCAAAGTACATGTCTCATCACCGCCGACGTGAGACGTCTCGTGGAGTTTTACGAGCCCCTGTTGAATCGAAAAGCGAGCTACCGGAACGTCGTTCGTCTCTGCGTCAGCCATAAACCCTCGCTGATGCACACGTTGCCGTACTATCCCCACAATTGATGCGACCGACCGGTCTCTAGACACCACTTAACACAAAATAAATAAAACCGAACGGTCTCTTCGTACATCGAAGGGAGTGCTGATCGCGTTTGTCTTTCGACTGGACGGCTGCGTTCCAGGCCTTCAGCGAAGCTCTTCAGAGGCTCATCTGCCCTCCTCATCATCATTTGGACGACCGACATTTAAACGCCAACGAGCTGCTGGCGTCAAACTTTGCACCGAAAGTTATTAAGGGTAGTGTTCTGCCGTGGCGATTGGAACACGCAGGCAGCTTCAGCGGCAAGAGGATCTGATACTGTCAAGACGACAGAGCCGGATTTCTCAATCGTCGAACCATCGTGCTGAATAAGACAAAGACGGGACGGAAGATCGTGTATCTATACGTGTCCGAAGTGTCCGTAATCAACGCTGACGAGAAAGCGTATCGTTTCAATCTCTCCGGAAAACTGGCGTTCAGAACCTGTCTCTCCGCCTTTCGCAAACAAGATAAGCAAGCACTTAAAAAGTCTCTTGGATTACTACGAGGAATGATTTATCTTGGCTGCGAGAAAATCAGGACCGGGAGACCGAACGACAGCGTAACGCATCACCGATTCTGCCAGGGTTGAGAAAATCGCGGTTCCGAACCTCGCGTCGGCCTAGGCTGGCATAGCACCACGATCACCCACCCCACGCTTCAGGCGTTCCGATAGTCAGTCCCATTCGTCTCGAAGGTTCGGAGAGGCTTGAGCTGTGAAATATCCTCTTTGTGTTTCCTTCCTCTGCACGGCGCTTCTCTCGATGTTGTGCGCTCCGCTTTCGCCCTGCCAGCTCAGTGCTCAGATAATAGGTAGTTCCGAATCAGATGCTTCGTTGGCGCAGTCCCCCGATCGGCCAGCGGCAACATCGGAATCTCAGATCGATATTCCCGGGCCCCTGCGCTCATTCCTTCGCATGGCTGGCATCAGCCAGAAAGTGTCTCCGGAAGAAGTATTACCCCTCGTAGCTCGCAACGTCGTTATGCACGGCTATTTGAACGGTAGGCCTACCGAGTTCCTGGTTCTCCTCAATCGCTATGTGCACCAGGCGCGAGAGCTAGCCGCGCTGGCCGGATCTGACGGCATCATTCACGTCTCCAACTGCATGGACGTGAAGCCGTTGCTTGGTGTCCTAGGTTACCGCTTGCCACCAGACTGCGGCCAGAGCCGGGCTACTCTCGTCACCGCCGATGCGGAAAGAGCCTTTCTTACGATCGACTCCGGATTCCCGTTGTTTGCCCTAGAGGAAACCCTTCGGGGGCACGGTGCCTTTACTTATTCGTTTTCGGGATCCCCGGTACCTGTACTGTTTGGCGAGAAATACTGGATCACCGCGTATCATGAAAAGAACCGCGGTACGAGCGATCTACTCGATGCCCTTTTGCGCGACCGCGAGTTGGCTCAGCTTTACTGGGCGCTATATGGCAACGATTCCCAGACACGGTCCAGCCTGGAGCGGGATTTAGGGCTGACGAAGCTGCTTCCCTTCGCCGCGATGCTCGAGTTGTACGGAAGTCAGATCTGCGTTCGTTCGGGGCGCCTAGTCGTTCCCGGCGGAACCTTGGCCGAATCGAGCTGGAAGGATTTGGTGGGAGCTAGTCCCCAAGCACCCAAGGAATTCATTCCGCAGCTGCTTAAGAAAGACAAAGGCTGGCTGGCCGCTTATTTTGATGCATTGTCACGAACCAGCCAAGCCGAACAAGAGCATCTGACCCAGGATCAACGACTGAAGCGCTTCTATAATGCTTTCCGATCTGCCGCCGCTACCTCAGGGGACGAAGCGGCGAGGTTCGTCTTTCGGCCTGCTCCGTCTCTGCTGCTCTTGGTGACGCGGCTTCAGTGGGAATCGAACGGCGAACCACACGTACCCGGCAACCTGGAGGTATGGAAGGAGATCATCCAGCAAAAAAGTGGCTCCAAAGTAATTCGCGAATGGCGCAAGCGCGCCGCGGGATTGCAGCACAATGACCAACTTCTCGAGGCTATGTTCGCCTTTTCTCAGATGGAGACGGAAGTCGGGCCCCTACAAGCTTATCTGTTACTGAGTGAACTGGACAGCGTGAGGCCAACGGATAAGCGCTTAAGTCCGCAGACCGTGCGCCTGATGGCGAACAGCTTCTCGGAGTTCGGCAATCAATATTTGGTCTTTTCGGAATTTCCGAATTTGAGCGATGCGTCGATTTCTCGTTTTCTCAGGGTCGCCCAAGATCTAAGCAAAATCCCCAACCGTACGCTGCGCGGAAATGCCATGGGAATTTTTCAGGCCAATGTCGGGCTTTGGCAGATCGTGGCGCGTCAGGGACAAGTTGGAAATGCCAAACTGAACGACTCCTGGCAGAAGGTTATTGAGCCGTTCGCTAAGATTTCGTCTTCGGCGCAGCTTTTTGATGCCGGCCGCAGCTCACTCCAGGCGTTAGCGCTAGCCGTGGGGGGCAAACCCAATATTTCGCAGGACGAGATGATCGAGTTGCTTGCCGGCCCACGGCAGAACGTTCCGGAAAGTCAAAGGATGCACCAGGAGGTCGCCAACAAGATTCGAGCGGTGATGGATGCGCAACGGCTGGTTTCCCTCGACACTCTGCTGGCATTGGGTGATGGGCTAGAAGAGATCGCAGGTGGAACTCGATCCGGTGCCGGCGATCGGCTGCTAGCTCTCGCGGGAGAGCTCCGGGAATTCGAGATGCCGCGGCCGATTTTTTCTAATAGCGAGAAAACGCAATGGGCCTCAGGGACCTACAACAACAGGCACACCGAACTGCAGATGCGGACGGACTTGACGAAGCTGCTGACGCTACCGCATTCGACGTCACAATTGCAGGACGCGCGCGGTGACCTCGCTTCCTTCCTGAGAGACACGCTCGTTGGATTGAACTATGCGTACTACGAGCCTCCCGGCGCGCAGGTTCTCCACAACAACCCTCTATTCGTTCGCTCTCATGATTTTTCCGGTGAGACAGTCACCGGCTTGGAACGAGTCTGGCAAGCTCCACGGGTGTTCGGCGAGGGTTCTCCTGTTGGCGGCGCTCGTCTAATCGGATCCTTGGCGGACCTTCCCTACGTGCTCGGCGAAGTGGAACAGGATTTTATCGCTCCCGAACACGTACAGGCCCTAATCTGGAAGCAGCTCGTGCCGAGTCTTTTGACTGATGCAACCGTGCCCCGCTGGTGGGGCATTAGTCGTACGGAACTGCACGGCGTAAGACTCTATCAGCAGGCCGGGGAGGAGTTGTTGATCAGGGCGGGAAGCGGTGAAGGAGATGAGGAACTCCGCAGCAAGGTGGTGAATATTCTTTCCGATCGCATCACAACAAAAAAGGCCGCATGGCTTGAGCAGGCACTTCAGGAGCAAGCTGGATCTGGAGTCATATCTCAAATGACGCCTTCGGAGACCTTTTATTTGGCGGCGCAGTTCCGCCGAAGATTTCCCGGGGAGATCGAGACATTGGGATCGGCTGCGAAGGAGTTGGCGAACCTTGAGCGTGAGAATCCAGAAGATTTGAGCTGGGAGCGGTTGTCTGGCGACTTCGGGATTCCGCATCCCATTTTGACGCAGAGCTATGCCCGCGCTCTGTTGAATGTCAAACCGTTTCCTGCGATGGGCGGTTATTGCAGCCGCCTAATGGCGGAATCCTGGGATTCCAACAATCTCTATTGGGCGCGCTTGGCCGACGAGATGGGCTATTCGCCGGTGCTGCTCAATCGGTTGGTACCTGAACTGACCCGTCGCATGATCGAAAAGATTTTTGCGACCGAATTGGAAGACTGGCCGGCGATACTTCGAGCGATGCGGGAGACAGGGGACGAGTTCCGCGCGAGCAAGATTGCTTCGCTCGCGGCAAAGGAAGCGGGTTCACACCCTTAGGTTCTTGCTGTAGGCCTTTGGAAGTGCCGCCGATTTCAGGCTTCGGCGGAGATGAACACAGTCAGGTGAGTCACAAATGGTAAACACCATCAGTAGTTTGACGAATCGAAGATTCTTCTCCTTTCTCTGCGCGGTTCTGTCCCTGTCCGCGTACTTCGGAACTCGGATGTGGGCCCAAGTCGCTGTCGACCAGAAAATTCACGTTGTTGTGGACCTCGTGCAATTGAATGTCGCGGTTACGGACAGGAAAGGGAATTATGTCACAGGCCTTCGTCCTGAAGACTTCGCGATCAGTGAGGATAGAGTCCCACAAAAAATTGCAACTTTCGGAGAAGGCAATGAGCATGGCCGCGGATTGGCGGATACGACGGCATCACAGGACGAAGCCGTGACGCAGAGCGCCAGCCAAGGAAGTGAATCGGGCAGGCGTGTGTCTCAAAGCGAGCTGAGTTCCTTGGTGGCCGGCGCGAACGTTTTCGTGCTCTTCGACACAAGCAATTACATGTATCGGGGATTTGTGTTCGCCCAGGATGCAATTGCCGATTTCGTGCGCTCCATGGAGAGCGCTGACCAGGTGGCTTTCTATTCTTACAGCAGAGACCTCTCCCGAAATACCCCCCTCACTTTCGACCGGTCGCAGCTTTTGCGCGGCGTGCGGTCAACTGTGGCCGGAGATGATGCGGCCCTTTATAACTGCCTGTTGTTAACCGTAAAGGATGCCGCCAAGGTTGCGGGACGAAAGGTGGTAGTGGTCTTCTCGAACGGCCCGGACAACGTCAGCGTGGTGCCTCCGGAGGATGTGGCTGAGTTAGCCCAATCGACCGGTACGGCGATCTACATGATAAGTACTAACCAGGCCCATCTCGAACCAATTTCGACGGCTGTTTTTGAACGCATGACTGCTGCGACAGGTGGCAAAGCCTATTTCGCGAATTCCTGGAAAGACGAAAAACGCGCGTTCGCCTCGATTCGGGACGACCTTGCGCACCTGTACTCGCTCAGCTATTACCCGCGACCGAACCCCAATCTCGGCTGGCGCACAATCACGGTGACGCTGGTGGGTAATCGCCTGAAGAAATATCATGTACGGACGCGTGACGGATATCGTCCTCAGCCTTCCCGATTCTCAACCGCAAGTGATCGAAAGCCGCTGGAGGGACCCGTTGCACCGTAAGCGTACTTCCATCCCATAATTGGCGGACCTCCGACACGATTGTCCGGTCCAAGAGTCCAGCTGGACAGGAGAATTTCGTCAGCCATTCTTTATCGTTGCGCCCCTCTCTTCGATTGCAGCTTTCATTCCATTTAGGGTGTCTTGAGTGCCGCGGGCAAGCCGCTCCACGTTCTTCGGATGATCCAAGGCCATCCGGTAGCTGACGCGTCCTCCGAGGTTTCGAAATCTTCGTAAACAACTGATTACGATTGCTCTTTGCGACATTCCTACTGGCAATCCGGTTGTCCCGTACGAATCCGTCGTGCAGAATGCGGTTTGCGTGACATTTCATCCGCCATCCTACGGATCTGATCCATTCTTTATCTTCCGGTGGGAATAGCGGATGGAGCAGACTCCGACCCAGAGACCGCGATGGAACCACGACACTTGACCATTCTGTGCCCCGTCCGCAACGAAGAAGCTGTCATTCCCTTATTTTTCAGGCGGCTGCGACCCATTCTGGACAAACTGTCGGAACGGTACTTAGCGGATTTGGTATTCCTCGACAACGCCTCGACCGATCGGACCGCGCAGGAAATTCTGAGAATCCGGGAAGAGTGGCCGCCAACATATCTGATTACGATGAGCAAGAACGTCGGTTATCACGCGTCGCTGGAGTGTGGGTTGCGGTACGCGACCGGCGACCTATTCGCATTTATCGATGTAGATTGCGAAGATCCGCCGGAGATGATCCTGGAGTTTGCGGCCAAGCACGAAGAGGGGCACGACATCGTATACGGCGAGCGTGTCGACCGCGAAGAGTCTAGCTTGATGAAAAACGCGCGGAAGCTTTTCTATCGGATTTTGCGCGCGGTGGCTGACGAAGAGATCATTCTGGACATGGCTGAATTCTCTTTTTTCACGAAAGAGGTTCGCCACGCGATCTTGCAAGAGAGTTCTTCCTTCCCTTTTCTACGTGCCTCGATCGGCCGCGTTGGATTCAAGCGATGCGCCATCCCGTTCAAGCGCCACAAGCGCATCGCCGGCGAGACCCACTACAACCTGGCCGGAATGGCAATTTTCGCGATCGCGGGGATTCTTTCGTCGTCGACGTTGTTTCTGCGGCTGCCGATTTTCATTTTACCTTTTTGGCTGCTGGCGTTGTCGGGCCTGGGCGCCGGGTATGCACTCACGCACTCCCTGTGGTTCGCAGTGTGTGCGTTCGTACTGTTTGCCGCGTATGTGGGCGGGACGGCGGCGTTTACGGCGCTATACGTGGCGAGAACCTATAAGAACGGATTGCAGCGGCCGAATGCTTTTGTTAATGAAGCGAAAAGCGTTCTGCAGCCCGAAGCGGGCGAGCGGCGGCGGAACGATCGATACTCTGCCAGTGGGCATCAAAAGTGGCCAGCCATACGCTGACCTCACCGGCGATTGAGGGAGCGTCGTGGTCCGCAGACGCTTGCCCTGTGTGCCGAATTCAGTCCCACAACGTGGTTTATCCGGAAGCGTGGGATCCCATAACTGGCGATTGCTTTCGCGTGGTCGAATGCTCGAGTTGCGGCACAACGTATACCGCACCACGCCCGGCATCGATGGACCGTTACTATCCGCGGCGATACCGGGCCTATGGGCCACTTGTGACACTAATCCTAGGGGCGTTTTACAGGATGAGGGTGTCGCGTTGGGCAGCATGGAAACCGGAGGGAGGGTCGGTACTGGAAATCGGATGCGGTTCCGGGTTGATGCTGGCGGCATTTTCGCAGCGCGGTTGGAAGGCGGTTGGCATCGAGCGCAACGAAGAAGTAGTTGCTCGAGTTCGTCCGGGGCCTGGGGTGGAAATTACCACGTTGCCCGTGGAAGAGTTGCCCGCGGAGGCGCGGTTCGATCTCATCCTAATGTTTCACGTGCTGGAACATATCGGCGATCCGGTGCAGTTGCTACGAGAGTGCGCGAAGCGGCTGGCGCCCGGTGGACGGGTCGTTGTGAACGTGCCGAATTTTGGGAGCTGGCAGGCACGATTTGCGGGGCCGAATTGGTTGCACCTGGACATACCGCGCCACCTGGTTCACTACACGCCAAAGACACTTGCCGCGACGTTCGAACGAGCGGGATTGAAGGTCAGCCGGATTGGGTTTGCGTCGATCGAACACGATCCGTACGGATGGGTGGAGAGCGCGTCGAATCGGATTACGGGTAGGAGCAATACGCTTACACGGTTTCTGATGGGGATTGATCGCTTCGGCCCGGGCGTGGCTCTGTCCGGTGTGCTGGGGGTGGTTTTGGCGTTGCCTGCGCTGCTGCTGGCTTGCGCCAGTTGGTTGTGTGGTTGTGGGGCGCTGATGGAAGCGACTGCGGTTTCCGCCGCGGAGTCTTCGCGTGACCGTACTTTTTAGAGCACCCGTGTTCTGCCTGCTCCGCAAAGAACATATGCCTCTGCGTTAACCTTTATGGAAAGCCTCAGCAGCATCTGGCGCGTATATGGAAAACCTCGATTTCTCGCTATTTGCTCGCCCAGCGGTCAGGCCGAGCGGCTGCCTTGACGCAAGAGTGCGTTCATGAAGGCGGTGATCCTGGCGGGCGGGCAAGGGACGCGAATCAGCGAGGAAAGTTATTTGCGGCCGAAGCCCATGATCGAGATCGGGGGCAAGCCGATTCTTTGGCACATCATGAAAATCTACTCCGCGGGCGGAGTGAACGACTTCGTGATCTGCTGTGGGTACCGCGGGTACGTCATCAAGAGCTATTTCGCGAACTATTTTTTGCACATGTCGGACATCACGATCGATATCGCCAAGAACAAGATGGACGTTCACCAGAACAATGCCGAATCGTGGAAAGTGACCCTGGTGGATACAGGAAGCGAAACAATGACGGGTGGCCGGCTGAAGAGGGTGGGGGAATATCTGGATGACGGCGATTTCTGCATGACCTACGGCGACGGCGTTGCGGATATCGACTTCGAGGCGCAATTGAAATTTCACCACCAGGAAAAGCGATTGGCGACGGTGACAGCCGTGCAGCCGCCGGGTCGCTTCGGGGCGTTGGTCACGGACGAAAACCGAGTGCTGCACGTGGAAGAGAAACCTCAAGGGACGACCTGGATTAACGGAGGATTCTTTATTTTGTCCCCGAAGGTGATCGATTGTATCGCTGGCGACCAGACAGTGTGGGAGCGCGAGCCGCTTGAGGAATTGTCGCGCGCTGGACAGCTTTCGGCTTACCGGCATGAGGGGTTCTGGCATCCGATGGATACGCTGCGGGATAAGAACCAGCTCGAAGCGATGTGGAATTCGAATGCGGCGCCGTGGAAGATCTGGAAATGAATCCGGAATTCTGGCGGGGAAAAAGAGTGCTGGTTACCGGACACACCGGGTTCAAGGGAAGCTGGCTTGCGTTGTGGCTGCAGAGTTTACAGGCAAGGGTGATCGGATATTCGCTTCCGCCGCCGACTGAACCGAGCTTGTTTGCATTGGCTCGAGTTGCGAACGGGATGGAGTCGATCGAAGGGGACATACTCGACGTTGTGCGTTTCCAACGGGTAGTGCGAGAGCTTGAGCCCGAAGTTGTGATTCACATGGCCGCGCAAGCGTTGGTGCGGCGGTCTTACGCCGATCCCGTCGCGACGTATGCGACGAATGTGATGGGGACGGCGAACGTTCTTGAAGCCTTGCGAGATGTTGCCTCGGTGAGGTCGGTGGTTGTGATTACCACCGACAAATGCTACGAAAATTTCGCCGAGCTGAAGGCGTACCGAGAGACCGACAAGCTAGGTGGCGATGATCCTTATTCGAGCAGCAAGGCGGCGGCTGAACTGGTCACGGCGGCGTATCGCAAATCTTTTTTTGCCGCGAAAGGGCAGGGCGTGCGCGCCGGCGTGGCGACTGCGCGGGCTGGGAACGTGATTGGCGGGGGCGACTGGGCGGAGGATCGGATCATCCCGGACGTCATGCGCGCCGTTGTCGAGAATCGCGAGCTGCTGGTCAGAAATCCGGATGCGGTGCGCCCGTGGCAGCATGTGATCGATCCTTTGTGCGGATATTTGACGCTTGCGGAGAAGGTTTGGCAGGAGCCCGAACGCTTTGCGGGGGCGTGGAATTTTGGTCCTGACGAAACGGAAACGTGGAGCGTGACAGACGTGCTTGGCCTTCTTCGGGAGCTATGGGGAAGCGAAGTTATGTGGCGAGTCGACGAGAGTTCGCATCCACATGAATCGCGCTATCTCAAGCTGGATTGCAGCAAAGCGCGGACAGAGCTTGGGTGGGAACCGGCATGGGATCTGAAAAAAGCGCTTGCGGCAACTGTGAGTTGGTTCAAAGCGTACCAGCGTGGTGAGGATCTTCGGCAGATTACGTTGGAGCAGCTTCGGTTGTATCAACGGGCGGTTCGGGTGCCCGAAGCCGTGCGAACATGAGTGCCCCGCCGTGCCGTTTCTGCGCTGCTCCTCTGCAACATTCGTTTGCTGATTTAGGCATGTCTCCGCTCTCCAATGCTTACCTTAAGCGCGAACAGTTAGGAAAAATGGAGCCGTTTTATCCGCTTCATGCGTTGGTTTGCGAGCGATGCTTGTTAGTGCAACTGGAGCAGTTCGAGCGGCCGGAAAACATTTTTAGCAATTACGCCTACTTTTCGTCGTACTCCGTATCGTGGCTGGACCACGCTCGACAGTATGTGGAAGAGATGGCGGAACGATTTACTTTGGGCGCAGAGAGCCTGGTTGTTGAGATAGCGAGCAACGACGGGTATCTGTTGCAATATTTCCAGGTTAAGGGAATTCCGGTGCTCGGATTGGAGCCAGCGCGAAACGTCGCCAAGGTCGCACAGGAAAAGGGAATACCCACCTTGACGGAGTTTTTTGGTGCCCGGATTGCGAAGGAGCTTGGCGCCAGCGGACAACAGGCGGATCTTATCGTTGCGAACAATGTTCTGGCACATGTTCCCGACCTAAATGATTTCGTTGGCGGATTGAAACTGCTGCTGAAGTCTGGCGGAACTATCACGATTGAAGTCCCGCACCTCTTGCGGGTGATGGAAGGGTGTCAGTTCGATACGATCTATCACGAACATTTCTCGTATTTCTCGCTACTTACGCTCGACGAGGTGTTTCGAAAGCACGGACTTACTGTTTTCGACGTCGATAAGCTTTCGACCCACGGGGGTTCGCTGCGCTTGTACATTCGCCACGCGAGTGCAGGCGAGCCAGTCATGCAGAGCGAGCGACTTACCGAGATTCGACACCGGGAATGCGCAGCCGGCATGGACCGTTTGGAGACGTATCTGGATTTGGAAGAGAAGGTTCGCGAAACCAAGCGAGGACTCCTGGAATTTTTGATTGATGCGAAGAGGCGAGGTAAATCGATTGCCGCATACGGGGCGCCTGCAAAGGGAAACACACTTCTGAACTACTGCGGAATCGGAAAAGACTTCATCGATTACACGGTGGACATTAGTCCGCACAAACAAGGCTTGTTTCTGCCAGGTACGCATATTCCGATTCTTCACCCCGATACATTGCGCCGAACCAAGCCAGATTACGTGCTGTTACTTCCCTGGAACTTGAGGGATGAAATTCTCGAGCAGCTTGCGGATGTACGCGGGGCGGGTAGCCGCTGCGTCGTGCCCATCCCGACCGTAGATGTGATCGAATGAAGTTCGTACCCACTCCGCTTGGCGGCGCATACGTCATCGAACTTGAACCAAGTTTCGACGAGCGCGGATTCCTTGCGCGCAGTTGGAGCGCGGAGGATTTTAAAGAACGAGGCCTCACCGCCAAGATGGCGCAGTGCAGTATTTCGTTCAACACGTGCAAAGGAACGTTGCGGGGGATGCACTATCAAAGTGAACCGCATGCCGAAGCGAAGGTCGTTCGATGCTCGGCGGGTGCGATGTATGACGTTCTTGTGGATCTGCGGCGCGGATCACCGACATATTGCAGGTGGTTTGGAGTGGAGTTAAGCGCCGACAATCGCAAATTGCTTTATGTTCCAGAAGGGATCGGGCACGGCTTTCAAACGTTGACGAACAATACCGAGATTTTCTACCAGATTTCGCAAGACTACAGGAGCGATGCTTCACGTGGAGTACGATGGAACGATCCTGTGTTTGCAATTGATTGGCCGATCGCGAACCCGATTCTTTCCGAACGAGACCGTAGCTTTCCCGACTACACACCATGAAACGAGTTCTAGTGACCGGCGCGAACGGATTTATCGGGCGCCAGTGTTTGCCTTTGTTGCTCGCGAAGGGCTACGAGGTTCACGCCGTTTCGCGCCAGGATGTCGACCAAAGTTCACCAGGCGTTGTCTGGCACAACTGCAATCTACTGGAATCCGAAAGTCGGGCGCATCTCGTCACACAAGTAAAACCTGAATACCTCCTACATCTTGCGTGGTACGCGGTGCCGGGAAAATTCTGGGAGTCGCCGGAGAATACGGAATGGGTGCGTGCGAGCCTCGATCTGTTTCGCGCGTTTGAAAAGGTAGGCGGGAAGCGGTTGGTCGCGGCCGGTACTTGTGCCGAGTATGTCGGCAACGCGGGCGAGTGCCACGAGGAAAAAACTCCGCTATTGCCTTCGACTTTGTATGGGAGTTCGAAGCACGCGCTGGAAAGAGAGCTTCATTCCTGTAGCAAGCGGTGCGGATTGAGTTACGCGTGGGGACGTGTCTTCCACTTGTACGGGGCGCATGAAGACCCAGCGAGATTAGTGGCGTACGCGGTGCGATCGCTGCTGCGCGGCGAGCAGGCGTTGTGCTCCAACGGATTGCAGCTTCTGGACTTACTTCATGTGGTAGACGTAGCGTCAGCTTTCGTCCGACTGCTCGAGAGCGACGTTACGGAGGCGGTTAACATCGGCTCGGGTAATCCGGTTGTGGTTCGCGAAGTCTTGAACGAGATCGGTCGCCAGATTGGCCAGCCCCAATTAATCCGACTCGGGGCGAAGCCGTCGGCTCCAAATACAACTCGACTTTGGGCAAACACAGTAAAGCTGGCGAAAGAGGTGGGTTGGGCGCCGCACTACGATCTGGTCGGCGGAATCAAACAAACCATAGAGTGGTGGAGGACGATAGGGGATCCCAAAGGGAGCCGCACGCCAGGGTCGGAGCCAGGGATCGATTGCCGCTGAATCACTTCGCCGCGTCGCCGGGAATTCGCCCCTAGCACGTGCCTTTCGGTAGCGTGACAAATACGACTCGAGAGAATTCTAGCCTCTCGGCGGCCTCGGCAAAGGCTCGCCTGACCGAACCGTCTTCGCGGGCTAGAGGTGAAACGATTCGACAATAATGCATACGCAACGGCAGTTCTTTTGCCAGACGGCGTAAGCTTTATCTTTTGTTAACCTTTTTCCGAACCCAGCACCCAGGAGATCTGTGCGTCATGCCCCGCGCTGATTCGATCACGCAGCGATCCGATCACAGTGACTCGATCGCCGTCTGGAATGCTGTGACTTGGACTGCTCTAGCCGCTCTCGTCCTGCTCTGGGCCATAAACCTCTACAAGACATGGGCTGCTTGGGGAACGATGTCGATCGACTCGGGCCACGAGATGTACATTCCCGCCATTCTTTCCCAAGGAAAGCAACTTTATCGCGATGTCTGGTTCATGTACGGGCCTGGCTCTGCTTACGTGAACGAGTATCTGTTCCGCGCCTTCGGTATTCATTTAAATGTACTCTATTGGGCGGGATCGCTTGCCGCCCTGGGCAGCGCGATTCTTCTTTTTCTTACTGGGATCGAATTGTCATCGCCGCTGGCAGGATGGACGGCTGGGGCCGTCGTTGCGATCGAGGCCTTTCAGCCGTCACATTTTTCCTTTCCGCTGCCTTATACATTCGGCTCTGTCTATGGATGCCTGATCGGATGCGCATTCCTGTGGCTCGCAATGAGAGCGGTTCGGTCGACCCACTGGATGTGGATGTTTGGCGCCGGCACGGCGGCGGCATTCGCCTTCCTGTTGAAACCTGAGTTTGGAACCGCTTGCTATGGAACGTTGGCTCTGCTGATTGCGCTACGCGGGTATTCCCAACGGTCGTGGTCGTCCGTGGCAAAAGACATTCTCACCGCGATCCCCGGAGTGGTCTTGTGCGGCGGCGTTATCGCCTGGATGATTTCCATTCGTGGCGTGGAGTTCATCACCAAGGAAAATATTGTGAGCTGGCCGTCGTCTTACTTCATGAGGACGTACGGGAAGATGTGGCTGGAAACGCACGGATTTTCTCCGACACCCTCTGCGTTTTTTGACGCCTTCTGGCGGGCGGTACCGATCCTGGGAATCGCGCTGGCTTGCTATTGCTTTCTGTGGTGGAAGCGAACGGACAGAACCTCGATCCTTATTCGCGTGATGCTAGTCCTCGGATTGATCCTGTATTGTTCGAAAAGCATCATGTTTGTTTCGCCGCTGCCCATGCCATTCGAAGAGTGGCTGTCACCGTTTTTTTTTCCGCAGGATATGGTTTTGTACGTGGGTCTGGGCGCATTAGCCACCTGGGCGTACTTCTGGCGGCATCGTTCAAACGGATGGTCGGCGGCGATGCCTCTGGCAACGACGTATGCGACGTTACTAGCTTTTCGCATCTTGATGAGCATGTCGGTTGTTGGCTATTCCATTTATTACAATGGGCCAGTGGTTCTTTGTTTTGTCGCCCTCTTTCTGAAGCTCATCCCGCAGCCGGAGCCGGGCCGTCCGTACTTCTGGCTCGGCAAACTTGCGATTTGCTGCGCTTGCATCGCCGTTGTGGCCGTCCACATTTTGCGGCTCGAGGAGCGCACCAAGACCTACGCGCCGCTGGTGACCGCGCGCGGGACCGTTCGGGTGCCCGGAGACCTGGTGGAAAGTTATCAAACGGCCATTCGATTCATGCAGGACAAGGCTTCCGCAGGGGAAGAAGTCCTGTCCATTCCCGAGGACACGAGTTTGTATTTTCTGTCTGGGACGATTTGCCCTACGCGAGTGTTTCAGTTCAGCCCGGGCGCCCTTGCACCCGGCAAAATGGTTGACGATACAATTCAGGAAATTGAGCGGAAGCCAGTGCGCTATCTTTTGTGGTCGAACCGCACGTATCCTGATTTCCAAACTCCTGTCTTCGGTGTGGATTTCGATGTTCCGTTGGGCGACTATTTCCGGGCGAACTATTACCCTGTCGGGCCGCTAATGCCTAAAACTGCTGCGGGCACTAAATGGCGAGCAACGATTTGGGAGCGAAATTCCAACAAAACCGTGAAATAGTCCATCGTTGCTGGTTGGCTAAATCACTCACAGACCAGCATTCTAGCCTTTCTTGTAGAGCGATTCGAAAAACTTCGTTTGAACTCGCGCTGTGCGGTTCAGAACTTTCGTCCATCCCGCCGGCGGACGGTAGTCCGCTTCCGACAGCGTAATCCCTTCGAACAGCACTTTTCCGACTTTCCATTCCTTGATGTAGGTGTGGCCTCCCGGTTTCAGAATGCGGCCGAACTGTTCGAAGTAGAAGTCGATCTGGTCCCTTCTCATTTCGTGCAGCGATGAGATGTTGATGATCAGATCCACAGACTCTGGTGGAATCGAGGATAGCTGGCTCGCCAGCACGAACACGATTTGAGCCTTAGAGTATTCGTCCGCAATCGAATCGAATCGATCGAAGTCTCTGTAACGGAAAATACGTTTGTCGGGAAAGATGGCCGAGAGATAACGCTCCGCCACCCAGAGTGCGGGCGGGATATCAACGACGATGTACTTAGCTTGCGGCCTCAAACTCAGGATCGTGTAGGCGTTGCGGCCATAGCCAGCGCCCAGCTCAAGGATTGTCGAGGGGCGCGTCGACGGAATTGCTTGCTCGAATGTATCGAACTCCAACAGCGAATTTCCGAGGTCCTGAGACACGGCCATCCCGGGCCGAGGACTCACGATGGGTGGATTGCCTTCTGCCGGCTCGCGAAGAGCCATCATTCCGGCAGGCGGCGATAGCTTAAAAAGATATTCCCAAAGTAGAAGCGTCAGAAAACCGTAGGAGAAAGACTGCAAGACACCGAGCGAAGCGAAATAGCTTTGCCTGCAGGTGGTGAAAGCACCGCGCAAAGCTCGTGTAATTGTTCCAACCGACAGATTTTTGCAGAGGAAAATGATCTGGCTATCCCAGGGCAGAATCCGCATCCAGGTGAAATAGTTCAGCGCGATTGTTTTTTTAAAATTCTCGTAACCCTGCTCATTGAGCTGGGCCATGTTCATTTTGTTGAGTTCTTCCCAGTAGCGGGAAGGGCGCGTCGCGGTCTCGCCTTTTGCGAGGTTCGCGAGCATTTCATTGATTCTTGCGAGGTCTTCGGACGTGAGACGACGCTGGACAGAAGTCTGGTTTGCGCGAATGAACCGTTCCCGAATCCCGTCGAGCATCAAAGGTCCTTAAAAAATCAGCAAGGTTGAAAGACGGCTGCGTCTTTGTCCATCCGAACACCCGCCAATAAATTTAAGCAAAGTTCATATTGTACCTGCTCCGATGCGCTCGAGTTAACGCCCGTCAGCTGTTCGATCGGTATGTCGAACTTACCTGACTTCAGAAGCTGAACCGGGCCTGCCAACTCCGGATCGGTGAGCGAGTCGGGCGGCGGAAACTGTGAAATGTCGACCTTCGTTCCAATCGAGGCCAAGGGTGGGATAATGTTGCATCCTGGACAGGCCTGAGCGAATACATAAGCCCTCACAAGGTATGAATACCAAACCGTTGTTCGTTTATTCCCGGGTTGCCGTATTCGCTCTTCGCGGATGCTCATCCACATCAGCCTGCCCGATCTTAAGCTCCAAGGGGAAGGCTAGACTTACGACTCCGGGAGACGCCCGGCGGTCAGCCGCTTCGGAAGACTTGCGAGGGAACGCAGAAATGGCCGGCGATCACCCAGGACACGGGAGACTCGAGGCCCCCTTCGATTGCAGCGACGGCTTCTTGAGACCGTCTGCGGGCGATTGCCGGGCTCAGCCCCGCATCCCGTCCGAGCCGAGCGAAGGCATCGATCCAAAATTCCATGGAGCGACGGGCATGTTCCCGTGTAGAAGGACTATCGGCAAGTGTCACCGTGTCGAGCAGACACCACTGTTGCCCGGACTTGTAGAACTCGCGGAGCCGGCGTGCAATTTTGCGGGCCCGGTCCACCGGCACTCCCGCTTCGAACGCGGGCTTGACGACATACTCTGAGAACTCACGGTCCACATCTGAAAGGATTGCATCCACCATCTCTGCTTTCCCGCCGGGGAAACGGTGGTACAAGCTGGCCTTCACAAAGCCCGTCGCTTTCATCAGATCGGAATAAGAAGCCCCGGCGTATCCCTTGCGCCGGAAGATCTCCGACAGCTGGCTCAACTCAGCCCGACTATTTGTTGTGCGTTTATACGGCAGCCATCGTCCCCACACTTTCGGGTTCACCCCGATGGGATTGGCCGCGTGTCAGCAAGAGATAAATGACAGCCAGCAACATCACCACGAGAGCATCGATAAAGAACCAGCCATATCCCAACACGAAAATGTGGCTGAGAATTACGGCTATCATCCACATAACAGTCAATCGCGCTCCCAATCTTGCCGTCTTCGGGATCAGGAGCAGAACCGCCATTACCGTCTCGAACACTCCTGACCCTAGCCGGAATACTGGCTGAGATATCAACCCGTGGACCGTTTGCGACATCTGCGTGAACAGGGTCACCGAACCTGGCACCCCTGCGAACTTGAGAAAGACCGCAGCATAGAGAAGGTTCACCGACACCAACAAACGAATTGCAAGTAGTGCGAGTTTCCTGCCCATAAAATCTTGCCTCCTTTACCACTGTGAACCGGCCATTGCTTCGCGAATGGTCGTACTCATTTCTGCCTCTTCATGAACTGACCTACGAGCGCCGCAATTTCATTTGCTCTGGTATCAAGAGCGAAGTGCCCTGCGTCGATAATGTGAACCTCAGCGTTCGGTACGCCCCGGCGATACGCTTCCGGCTCCGAAATGTCGAACGACGGGTCATACTTACCCCAAATCACCAGCAGGCGCGGTTGCCTTTCGCGCATCCATGCCTGCCACTTAGGGTAGGAGTCGACGTTCGTGCGGTAGTCATAGAAGAGGTCACTTTGAATATCCACCTGGCCCGGCTGACTAAGAAAAGCAAATTCATCGGTCCAAAGATCCGGCGCGTAGCCCTCGACGTTAGGGTCGCTCCCTACGTGGCGCGTCCGCGTGGTCGCGAGTGACAG
>Ga0210406_10002811_pt1 | contig 19512 bp, 28 predicted proteins | sample IncBWC30MmetaG_FD_155454 | JGI IMG/M metagenome (GOLD analysis project Ga0210406, IMG submission 155454) | Forest soil microbial communities from Barre Woods Harvard Forest LTER site, Petersham, Massachusetts, United States - Inc-BW-C-30-M | ecosystem: Environmental > Terrestrial > Soil >... | reverse complement strand
CGCTGAAAGAAGCAGACGGTCGCATCGGCGGGCCAAACGGCGCCGCCAACCGGCTCGGCCTCAAACGTACTACGTTCATCACACGCATGAAGAAGCTAGGCATCGATGCCAGCACAGCGTCGGAACGAGACGGAACGAGCAGCGACACTTCCGACAGCCCGACACCTTGATTCCGCAGCATTTCGCTACTCGCCTTAACTTTCACATAATAAGCCGCTTGCCGCGAACCTGCGTCGCCTCCTCGTTTGGCACCCGCCGTGCCCTTATGCAAAGTGCCAGAAAAATGAGGAACGAGGAATGACACGTAGCGTAGCGAACCTTGATTTTCCCACTTCCCTTCTGGTAAAGGCGCACGCCGCGCAAAACAAGAAGAAAGGAGGAAATATGAAGAAGCTTTTTGCCCTGGTTGTTCTTTCTCTGTGTATGGCGGCCCCATCATTCGGAGCCGATGTCGTCGGCCATTCTGTCAAGGTCGCCGGTAAGGACTCGTACAAAGCCGCGAAAGTGTCGGTCAAGGAAACTGGCCATGCAGGAAAAGCGGTCGTGAAGTTCCTTTTCTAGGATGAGGTAACAAATCGTATCTAAGGAGATGAAACAAAATGAAAACTAACAAGCTTTACATTGTCGTAGGCCTGATCATTGCTTTTAGTCTTTTTTCCGAACTTGCTGCTCACGCCGACGAGTCGGACCAGGCCACCACCATAACCTTTAACCAGCCAATCCAAATCCCGGGGCAGGTCCTGCCGGCTGGCACCTACCTTTTCAAGCTAGCCAATAGTGATTCTGGCCGAGATTTTGTGCATATCTTTAATTCAGATCGGACTCACATCTATGCAACCCTTCAGACAATTCCAACGGATCGTCAGGACCCCACCGGACAAACGGTAATCACGTTGGCTGAGCAGGGCGCCGGAAAACCGGATGTCCTTTTGAACTGGTTTTATCCCGGGAATCTGACCGGCAATGAGTTCCTGTACTCCGACCAGAAAGAGAAGGAACTTGCTCATGCCAAGCAGCAGATCATCGTAGCCAATCAACCATCAACCTCCGACGCCGAGATGCCCGGGGCTGGAAACTAAGTGTTGGCCATGGCATTCGCTCGCTCAGCACCAAAGATATGAGGTCTCCGTGAGCGAATGCCGGCCTCAAGCAGTACGCAATTGTTCTCAGATGATGGGTTGAGGGCAGATCGGTTTGAGAAATCTGTGTTAGACCCGGCAAATGAAATCGTTCACAGCTGAACATGCTTACGAGAGGAAAGCGCGATGCTCAAGGTCACGAGAATTGACACAGAGACTGAACAAAGACTCATTCTCGAGGGACGGCTTACCGACCCTTGTATCACGGACCTTCGTTCGCACTGGGAAGAAACCCGCTCTTCGCACCCGGAACGCAGATTCGTGGTTGATCTCCGGGGAGTGATGCGAATGGATCGCGCTGGCGAGAGCGCTGTCGCGCTGATGAGAGCCGCCGGAGCGGAGTTCCTGGCCAGCGGTATGCGGATCAAGCTCTTCGTTCAGGATTTGGAGAGCAGAAGCTCCGCAAGAAAGTCAGGGTAGGTGGCCGCGGCTTCTACCTGTCGGAAAGAGAAGGCTGGAAATTCGATGACTCTCGACACAATTCTCTACGTATCCGACGGAGCGCCCGGCAGCGATTCGATATCCACCGCGCTCAAAGCCCATGGCTATGAGGTGGTGACCACTGACAGCTCGACACAAGCGGTGGCGCTGCTGTTCATCATGCGTTTCGTTGCTGGCATCGTGTTGGAACACCAGGTGGGAAAGCACACCACGCTTGATGTGGTGCGAAGCCTGCGAGCACTTCGCCAACATATTCCGATCGTCTTGCTGTGCCGTAACCAGGTCGATCAAACGCCCCCATGCGTGGATGCTTGCGTGAGCACCGAACAGCCGCTCGAAGCGCTAAGCTCCGAAGTCGAGCGTCTGCTGACCTCGTCGTCTTTCGAGGTGCACAGCGCACCATGCTAATCGCGAAGCTTCCAATCGCCACCACGATTGGCGCCAAATCTGCCACTGCAGCGCCGAATCTCGGGCCGCCGAAGACCTGCGGCCCTACCAAGGCCAGGTCGGCTGCTCAGTAAAGCGCGCCGGGCGAGACTGGTGGACTAGGAGGTGTTGCGAATCATCGTTTGGCCATGGACAGGTTTGACAGAGAGCGGCGAGCGCCGTCGCCCAACGGTGTCGTCCATCACCGACTCCTAGTCTCAAGAGCGAATCGATGCCAGAGAAACCTTCTTCGCGCTTGGAGTGTGTTTGGTTGGGATTGGCAACTAAGTGGGTGGTATGGCATTCGCTCGCCCAGTATGGAGGCGACGGACCAGGCGAGTTTAGATGTTGGTCAAGTTAGTGAAAGTCAATGCGTAACACGGTCGCAATCAACCGGTAGCCGACCTCTAAGGACTCAAACAGTGGTAGTTCGTCGTCTTTACTCTTCTTTACGATGGAAATATGCAACTGCGCATCTAAGCGTTCAGGAGTGGTTTTATGAAGAAGCTAATGTTGTTGTGCATAGCCGCCGGAATGATGATACTGCCTGCTGCGGCATTCGGACGTCCGGTGCGCATCTTCGTCGCACCGGCGTACGGGTGGGGAGGGTACTCCCCGTACTGGGGAGCCTATCCTTACGGATACGGGTATTACGGTTACGCTCCTGCGACTGGCGCGGTGAAGTTCGACACTCACGTGAAAGACGCAGAAGTTTACATTGACGGCGCCTACGCGGGCACGGTCGGAAAGCTGAAAAGCGTGAATCTCCGGCCCGGCAGTTATGACATCGAGCTGCGCGCTCTGGGGCGCACGCAGTTTGATAAGAAAGTGTACGTTGCTGCTGGCAAGACCTTGCACCTGAACCCTGATTTGCGAATCGAGGCGCAACCACAATCGCGGTAGATATTCTGTCCTTTCCAGGGGGAAGCAACGGAGGTGCGGGAGCTGTGAGTCTCCCGCTCCTCGGAGCTGCTAATCTCGATCGCCTAAAGCCCAACGGCGATCCCTGCCCCCAAGCTGTGAGGAAGATATCCAGTGCACTTCATACCCTCTCGATCCGAAGCTCGCTTTCCCACTCGCCACCTTTCAGCGCGACCAGAAGTTGTCCTAAAATTTTTACTGCGGCGGCCTGTATCGGCGCGCCCAGTATCGACCGAATAGGGAATGTGGCACAATCATCTTGTGGATCCTGAAGCGGTGCGATGGCCGATTAAGGGACCATCAGACCGCCCGAAGCCCAGCGTGGATGAAGTGCTCTCCAAACTTCAACGTTACAGTCTGGCAACGATTTCCTGTGGCGTCGCACTGGCGCTGGCTTGGCCCATAGATGCTCCAGCGTCGTGTTTCCTTCTCGCCGTCACGGTGAGCAGCCTCTTCGGAGGCCTGGGACCGGGTCTCTTGTCTGTGAGTTTCTCCGCTTTAGCCTTCGACTACTTCTTTCTGCGGAGGACAGTTCCGCCGGTCGACGAACCGGCAGTCTTCCTTCGATTTGCGGTCTTCTTGCTAGTGGCTTTGCTGATCACTGGATTGATGGAGGCGAAACGGCGCGTTGAGGAGTCCCGCAATCGCACCGAACATGCCTTACGTCTGGCAGAGTCGGACCTGGCGCGGGTCAGCCGGGTGACCACAATGGGAGAACTGACTGCTTCCCTGGCACACGAGGTGAATCAACCGATTGCCGCCGCCCTGACGGATGCCAACACCTGCTTGCGCTGGCTCAACCGCGATCACCCTGATATGGAAGAAGCGCGTGAAGCCGCGTCGAGAATTGTAAAAGACGCAACCCGCGCGGCGGAGATCATCGGCCGAGTTCGCCTGCTGTTCAAGAAGGGTGCTCCGCAACGGGAGTTGGTTGATATAAACGAGATCATTCGAGAAATGGTAGCCCTGATGCGCAGCGAGTTAACGCGACACTCCATTTCAGTCCGGACCGAGTTCGCAGAAGATATCCCCCGGATCATAGGAGATCGCGTGCAATTGCAGCAGGTTCTCATGAACCTTATGGTCAATGGCATTGATGCAATGAAGGACGTGGACGGGGCGCGTCAACTCGCCATCAAGTCACAACGAGCGGAAAACGACCAACTGACGGTAACGGTCAGCGATACGGGCGTGGGGCTGCCTCCGCAGCAGACGGAGCAGATCTTTAATGCGTTCTTTACTACCAAGGCTGACGGTACCGGCATGGGGCTGCGGATCAGCCGCTCGATCGTGGAATCGCATGGCGGCCGCTTGTGGGCTGCTGACAACTCTCCCCGCGGTGCGACCTTTTACTTCATTCTACCTGTCACAATCGAGGGCCATGAATGACGACCGCAGCCGCTCCCACAGTGTTCATCATTGATGACGATGAATTGGTGCGCGCGGCCATCCAAGGCATGCTGAAATCGGTTGGCCTGCGTTCCCAGGCCTTTGCAACGCCGCAAGAGTTCCTGTGCAGCAAGCAGGCGGACGGGCCCAGTTGCCTGGTTCTAGACGTGAGACTTCCTGGAGTCAACGGTCTAGACTTTCAGCGCGACTTAGCCGACGCGGGCATCCGCATTCCCATCATCTTTATCACCGGGTATGGAGATATTCCCATGACGGTGAAGGCCATGAAGTCCGGTGCGGTAGAGTTCTTGACCAAGCCCTTCCGGGACCAAGACTTGCTGGATGCGATCCACCAGGCCTTGGATCGCGACCGGGTAACGCGTCAAGGGGAGAACGAGCTTGCCGACTTGCGAAAGCGCTACGAGTCGCTGACCACGCGCGAGCGGGAGGTCCTGGGCTTGGTGGTTTCGGGCATGCTCAATAAGCAGATAGCCTCTGAGCTTGGGAACAGCGAAATTACCGTGAAGATCCACCGCGGGCACGTGATGCACAAGATGCAAGCTGAATCACTGGCGGAGTTGGTGAGAATGGCGGCGAAGCTTGAGCTGCCAACGGGCAAGAAGTAGCGCATCACCACAGCTGCGAACGAGCGGGCGATGCTCGAAACTGAGCTACCGTCACGAAGGCTTGCGGAGCGCATGCGGGAGCCTTCACCCGCAGCGCGACAGGGACTTTCGACGATGACGATCCGGATACGCCAACACCGGGTGGTCGACCAGCAGCGTTGGTTGCTCTGCGCTAACGAACCAGCTTCGGTTTCGGTTGCAGCAGCTCTCGGCCTCACGCGCTCCTTTCTATATTTCCATCAGTGGCGCTCGCGAGCTCGCCTCCTCGTCGCAGAAAAACGGAAAACGGTCAGCTGTTGATTTCGGTCAGTAATACCGGCGTAGGCCTGCCTCCGCAGCGGGGGACCAAATATTTGATTCCTTTCCCACCAAGGCTCTCGGCACCGGGATGGGGGTGTCGGAGCAGCCGCTCGATCATGGAATCGCATGGGCGGCGCTTGTGGGCTGCCGACGACTCTCTCCCCATGGCGCACGTTTTGCTCTCCCCTACTCGTCAAAACCGGTCCGCATTGTATGACGCCCAAAATTGATAGGACGGCCAACATACCAAGGTATGAGGGCGGAACACCAATGGATGATTGCGCCGTTGACGAGCGCGCTGCTAAGGTCTGATCATGCCCGCCCAAAGGAAAAGGAATATGGTGGCAATTGTTGATGACGATGATTTGATTCGAAGCGCCGTGGAAGGCCTGCTGAAATCGGCCGGATTCCCGTCGCAAGCGTTTGCGTCAGGGGAAGAATTCCTGAATTCTGGCCAACAGCACCAGGTTGGATGTCTGGTCGCAGATATCCGCATGCCGGGAATGACCGGCCTGGAATTGCAGGCCAAGCTGAATGCTGAGCATTGCCGGATTCCGACCATCTTCATCACGGCACACGGCGACGAAAAAATGCGGATGCAGGCCTTACGCGCAGGAGCGGTGGAGTTCCTGGCAAAACCGTTCGACGACGAAGCCTTGCTCGAAAGCGTTCGCGCCGCTCTGGAGAGTTGAGCCCGATAATCAGCGTGTACGCAGCACAGGGGGTCTCTGTGGCGGGTATCGAGATATCACGGACTGTTGATCAAGCTTCTTTTGAGCGCAGGTTCGAGCAGGTCATCGGCAACAGTCCTGCTCTGGAAGCGGTGCTCGAACAGGTCGAACGGGTCGCGCCCACCGGCTCCACCGTGTTGATCCAGGGAGAAACCGGCACCGGCAAGGAGCTGATCGCGCGCGCGATTCACAACATCAGCTCGCGGTGCGGACGGTCGTTCGTAAAGCTGAATTGCGCTGCCATCCCGCTGGATCTGCTGGAAAGTGAGCTTTTTGGTCACGAGAAAGGCGCGTTCACCGGCGCCATCGCACAAAAGATCGGGCGTTTCGAAATGGCCGACAAAGGCACACTCTTCCTGGACGAGGTGGGCGATATTCCGTCGTCACTGCAGCCCAAGCTGTTGCGGGTCCTGCAGGAACAGGAGTTCGAGCGCCTGGGCAGCACGCGGACTCATCAAGCGGATGTTCGGTTGGTGGCTGCAACAAACCGAGATCTGACGGAAATGGTGAGTCGGGGTGAATTTCGTAGCGACCTCTACTACCGCCTGAATGTATTTCCGCTCCTGTTGCCACCTTTGCGGGAGCGCCGCGAGGACATCCCGACCCTGGTCACGCATTTCGTCGAGGTTCTTGGCCGTCGGATGGGAAGGCAAATCGAACACATTCCTCCGGAAACCATGTCTGCCCTTAGCGCCTACCAGTGGCCGGGGAATATCCGCGAGTTGCAGAACTTGATCGAGCGGGCCGTGATCCTTTCAAACCATGGGGTGCTTCCCAATCCTTTGCCGACACTTGGAACTCCGGGTGTGATTCCTTCGTCGGCTGCAACTACTTTGAGAGACTCAGAACGCGCCCTGATTCTGCAAACGCTTGACGCGGTTGGCTGGGTAATCGGCGGGCCGAAGGGCGCAGCCGCCGTACTGGGTTTGAAGCGCACTACGCTCATCCACAAGATGCAGAAGCTGGGGATTTCTCGGCCCTCTCTCCAAAGCAGCGAGGATGCAATGCGGTCGTCATCGCGGGAGCCGAACCCGCCGACTCAAGTGCAGTAAACGTCGCCGGCGCCCGCCCACGCGGCGGGGCCCCCCGCGTACGAGCCTTCGTACGGTTCTGCCGTTCCGGTTCCTCTTCCTGGCAGGCAATCTCGATCCGATGCCTGTGCCTCGCACTTCTGAAACGGGTGGAAACACACCTGCCCAAGATCGCAACCACTCAAGATGCAGAAATAGCCGATCAGATTGAGGCGCGCCCGCGCAACTTGAAAGCTCGCGGCTGATCTTGCGTCGTCATTTTGACATGCGTCCGTCGGTGGTCACTTCACGACGCTGTCGGCAAAGAGGCGCTCTTCGATTCACATCCCGGGCTTCTTGTCTCTCACGACAGAAGCAATATATGGCGCTTTCGGAAGGCCGACGGGATCCGATCTAGATCTTGTCGCCGCCTTTCTCTTCAGCGATGGGATTATCGATAAGGTCGACCAGATTCTGGCGATACGGCGGCCTTTTTGGGACGGGCCGCTCGTGGCATTCGGATTGCAGTCGGGGTAGTGGAAGGTGGTGGTTGCCACATAGCGCTGGGATACCACCGATGTTCTTCAGCGCTGGAGAGGAGGAAACAGAGATGGACAGCAACTACATGTTTCTGTGTGGAGTGATGTGGTGCAAGTTCGGACAGCAAGAAGCAGGCAAGGAGTTGCTAAGGGCTGCAAATTCTGGAAATCCGGACATGAGCACACTGGCTTGGGCGATGTTGGCAAAAGGTGCTCGTCGCTTGAGGGATCTGGAAAGACCGGCGCAAATCGATTCTCGCACGATCCTCGAGGAAAGCCTATGTGGATGAGATCATGCCCCATCTGTAAAGCGCTTTTGCACAAGCTCCGATTGTGGCAGTCCGTGCGTTGTCAGTGCGGATGGATTTGGTAGGGCCATTGGAGTCCGAAAGCTGAATCGCAGCCAGCCCCACCATAGAGGCTCATAAGAGCAAGAGGTTGTCATGGCAAAGGTAATTGAGTTTTACGTACCGAAGAACCTTCGGAAGCCGTTGAAGTGGGCTCCTGAGCTGCCCTACGGAAAGATCATCGAGTTTTGCTCGCAGACGAAGAAGTCAGCATAGGTCCGAAGTGTCTTGTCCGCGGCTGGCTGATCTTGCCAGTGGTCGAGGTAAGCTGTGCGACCGCCTCGATGCCTCCAGGCCCAGAAGGTGAATGAATGTCTCAGAACAAATCAGCTTGGTATCACAGCAACGGGTATAACGCCCAATCAGCTTGTGAACACTGTGAGGGCATCATTAGCCACGAGCGCTGGTGTCCGACACTTAATCCGGTTGTCAACTACGCTTGCAAAATTGTCGTTTCTCCCGACGCATTGACGATCGGAGACGCGATCATCCTCCACTCTCTGGGTGTTCAGTGGGGACCATCGCCACGCCCGAACCCAGTGCTCCGGCTGATAGTAGACCGGCTGTCGTGAAGAGTTTTCTCGGGGCCGATTCCGGAGCTCGCTGTCCTCGACCGTTGCACTGGCCTCCTCTGCTCGCCAGATAGCCTGGAAATCTTAGGAATGACACATCTCCTCGGCCCCCCCGAGATGTCCTTCGTCGATAACCTGGATTTACCTTAGGCAGGCTTAGCCCGTGCGATTGCCGGGACGGCAACGAAACACAACAATGGCAAGACGACGACGGACGCTCCCGTTTATGAGCTCCCGACGTCGTGTTCAACACGCTCAACCGGGTCACTATCGTGCTCGCTCCCGAGCTGCTTTCTGCTCTCAAGCGCGCAGCAAGGGCTACGGTTTGACACTCTGTCCGAGAAACATGACGCTCCACCGACATGCTCTCAAGCGAATACGTAACCTTGACGCCACAGCTGCAACACACCCGGTACGTTCGGCGCTCAATCGTGAAAACTCTGCTAAGGTTGCGGTGATGGCATCCAAACGCAAGGTCATAGCTCTTCCACAGCCATTTTGCTACCCATTCCATAAATCCTCATTGGGGTGTTTTGCCACCACCGCTCCTACTGCACTAGGGATGCCAAAGTTGAGGGCCAAGACGTGCGGCAAGCGTCACTCTTGATCCACAGATTGTGTCCGTCCGCACGGTATGGTGAAGCGACGTTAGTGGCGCGTTCGCCCGGTACAGCCATGAAATTCAAGGACTGGATGGAACGCGTCGAAACCGTCGCGGACTTGAATTCAACTATGTCCAAAGTACCAATGCCCACCATTGGTGAACAGAATCACAGGATTCATCGACACAAGCATCAGGTCGTCGTGCCAACGGCCAGTTTTTTTCGCCCCAAAACCTCGATTGCCATACAAGGACTTTGCTTCTGAATGGCGCCTAACCAGAGCAGGAGTAAGACCAAGGCCGCCCTTTGACTGAGCACACCCGCCAATACCTCCGATGCTCGCCAGCACTCTGCCGGGTGCGCACATCTGCATGAAGGTACCGACATCGGAAGCGATGTCGCTACCTAGAAGGTTTTGAGAAATCGTCGCCCTTGAGATGGGCCCCAGTCTCGGAATGACCACGGGCCGGCGGGTGTCCAAAGACGGACGCCAGCTTGTTGCTGAAACCTAAGATTCCGATCACAGCCCGCCTGATTTTCCCTACATTCAATCACTTGCCACGTTTCCATTGCTCCAGTCAACTTTGGCCCACGCAATGCATGTGCATGGTTACGGGCAGCGGTTATAACGTTCGCTGTCAGCCACGCACGGGCCGGCGATACGAACGGGGCGGCCCAGCGGGCGTTCTTAAATAAGTAGAGGAGAACTTGTGAAGGTACAAACCGTATTTGCTTCGATGGCGATGTTCTTTTGTTTTACAGCTGCGTCGTTCGGCCAGCAGGTGAAGACCGACTACGATCACAACGCGGAGTTTGGAAAATACAAGACGTTCTCTTGGGAAAAGATCCAAACACGAGATCCGCTGTTGGTCGACCGTATCAAGGACGCAGTGAATGGGGCTCTAACGGCCAAAGGCTGGACCCAGGTGGAGTCGGGTGGTGATGCGGCTCTCGTAGCGATGGAGATGACACGAAATCAACAGACTCTTAACACTTTTTACGACAACTTTGGAGGAGGTTGGCGTTGGGGAGGATTTGGAGGGTTCGGAGACGCAACGACGACAACTGAAACCTACCAGGTCGGCACCCTGGTCGTCGATCTGTTCGACGCCAAGACCAAGACCCTGATCTGGCGAGGCTCGTCCAGCGACACACTTTCCAACAATGCTGACAAGAACACCAGGAATCTCGACAAGGGAGTGCAGAAGATGTTCGCCCATTTCCCCCCAGAGGGAAAAAAGTAACGCTCGGACGGACTTCATATTTCGAACGACAGCCGGGCCGAAAACAAAATAACCAAGAAGGTCGGCCAGGTCGCCCCGGCAGGATGCAGTTTGTTAAGTGTTTCTATTTCGAAGAGTCTGATCTGCGTCGTTGAAAACAGCACGAGGAGAAAGAACATGAAGAAAGCATTCACCTATCTGATGAGCCTGTTATTCGTTGCTCTGCCAGTTTTTCCCGCGCCAGCTTGGGCGGCTGACCATGAAAAGGATGAAGATCGGCTGAAGAATAGCGGCACAGTGTTGAAGGAGATTCTCGATGTTCCCGAGGACATCCCCCAGGACTTGCTCGACAAGGCCGATTGCGTGGTTGTCTTCCCTTCTGTCCTGAAAGCTGCCTTCATTGTGGGCGGAAGTTATGGGCGAGGTGCAATGTCCTGCCGCAGAGGCCAGGATTTCCGGGGGAGCTGGGGCGCACCCACCATGATGGCTCTCGAGGGCGGCAGCTTTGGCTTCCAGATAGGTGGAGAGGCAACGGATTTTGTCCTCCTCGTAATGAATGAACGCGGCGCGGGCGGAATTCTCACCAGCAAGGTGAAGCTTGGAGCAGATGCTTCAGTTGCCGCCGGTCCGGTCGGCCGTACCGCCTCGGCGGAAACTGACGCGACGTTGCGTGCGGACATCTTGAGCTACTCCCGCGCCCGTGGTGCATTTGCTGGTATCGCGCTCGAGGGATCAACCATTCGTCCCGATGATGGTGCCAACCGCCAGATTTACGGGCAGAAGATTCCAGCAAGGCAGATTGTGCGGTCCGGGAAGGTCGCCATCCCACCGGCCGCTCAGGATCTGATTTCGACGCTGGAGTCCAGGACTCCAAGTCACAAGTCATAGCGATGGCGGAACCTGAAACTCACGAGAGCACAGGACGGCATCGCGAAAGGAATCACGCGAGGCCGTCGTGGCAGTTGCGCGAGCCTGCGAGTGTCGCTCATGGGCCTTCGCCTTGCTGGTAAGAGTGAAATAGAACTTGCGCCTCGATGAGCATAGTCGGCAGCCGGCAAGCCGCTCACACGAGTTGACCGAGGGGCTTGGCTGATCCGAAAGTTCCGGGCATTGAGCTCCAAGGCCCGGACGTTGCCAGCCGCCACTCGTCAATTATGGCGAACATCGCCATCGTATTCTTCGTTTGTAGCGGAAGGAGTATGGGAGATGAGGTACAGAAAACTGGGGAATACCGGACTCATCGTGAGCAGCGTGGCACTTGGCACGATGCAGTTCGGCGGCAAGATGAACATGGGCAACCTGGGCCAGGAGGACACTACCCGCATGGTGAAACTAGCCCTGGACAGGGGAATCAACTTCATCGATACAGCGGACGTGTACAGCCTCGGGGAGAGCGAGACTCTCGTGGGAAATGCCTTGAAGGGAGTGAGGGACGAGATTGTCCTCGCGACCAAGGTCCGGCTACCTATGAGCGAGAATTTCAACCGGAGCGGTGCGACCCGCGTGAACATCATGCGCGAAGTGGAGGGCAGCCTCCGACGGCTGCAGACCGATTACATCGATCTTTACCAGATACATGGATGGGATAGCAACACGCCCCTTGAGGAAACCCTGCGGACGCTCGACGATCTTGTGCGCCATGGGAAGGTCCGCTATATCGGGCTGTCCAACTTCATGTCATGGCAGGCGGCCACCGCGGTCATGGTGCAGGAGCGCTTGGGGTTGGAGAAATACGTAACGGCGCAGATGTACTACAGCCTCGTCGGTCGAGGCCTCGAATACGAGTTCCAATCATTCGCCGAGTATCACAACATTGGCGTCCTAGTCTGGAGCCCGCTTGCCGGCGGGTTCCTCACAGGCAAGTACAGCCGCGCCAACCCTGCTCCTGCCGGCACCCGGTTCGCGGAGGCAGGTTCGTTCGTGCCCTTCGACAAGGAGATGGGCTACCGCGTCGTGGAGGCGCTGACGGAGGTGGCCGGTCGACACGACGCGAGCCCGGCCCGCGTGGCGCTCTCTTGGGTGATCGGCCGGCCGGCCGTCAGCAGCGTGATCGTCGCTGCCCGCAAGGCCGAGCAACTGGAGGACAACATCCGTGCCGTAGACCTTCAGCTCTCGGACGACGACGTCCGGCTTCTGGACGCGGCGTCGGATCCGGGCGTTCCGTATCCGAAGTGGATGGTCCTCCAGCTCGACACCGCAGAAGACCCTCGTTCGAAGACTCTATATCCCGAGCGTTACGCGGATGGCAGTGCCTGGAGGGACCTCCGCCGCAGCCGCTGGTCCGGCTGAGAGCGCTTTCGTGCCCGCGACAGGCACAGCGAGATGCGTGGGGTCCGGTCGGTGCGGATTATCAAACGCGGTTTGCGGAAGATCCGACTAGAAGCCAGCATACGAACCGGTGCGGTCGGATTGCCCGTCGGCGGGTTAAAGAGTGTGATCCGTGAAACGCGTGTGCAGCCATTGGCTCATGGCCACGCTCCTTTCTGTCGCCATGACTCTTGTCGGCGCACAAGATCGAAGCCGAGTCTCGTCGAGTCCGAAGACTTCTGATGTTGGCTCGCAGCCGAAAAGTGAGACGAAAAATACTCGGACTATTGAGAATAGCAGCCTGTGCGAGCCTGTGGCGGGCGTGATGGATGGATGGCAGACAAGCGAACAGTTCAACAACTGTCCCTCGATGAAGTGGATGGCAGACGAGTTGGGTGTCAGTACCGCAGTCTCCTATCGGCTAAGTGTAGTCTTCAATTTTGTAACGCTCGTGACGGTCATTGTCATACCGTTGAGATCTAAGTTGCCTGCTACATTTCGTGACCGGACTGAATTCATACGCAAGACTCTTGAGGATGCGCAGAAGGCAAGTACCGAGGCGAAGAAGCGGCTCGTGGCCATCGAATCGCGATTCGCCACAATTGGGTCCGAGATCAGGGCGATTCAATTTGCGGCTTTGAAAGTTAACATAAATGCGACCGCAATCTAGCGTGGGGCAGGCATTGCGGAGCAAGATTCGAAGTGCGTTTCGCCCAAGTGACTTGAGCATTCGCTCATGTCTGATCGCATCCTTCGAATTGATCGTTCTCCTAATGATCACTGCGGATGCAGTAGCCATATGGCAATACTGGCAAATCGAGGCTTTGGCGCAGCGCGTACGTAAGACCGTGCAGCTAGCAGACGCCGTTGTCCGCATTCACCTCGATGTCTATAGCTTCCGCGACAAGATGGCTACTCTGGCCAGCAGTCATGATATTCACCAATTTTCCGGAGCAGCCGCCGAGATTCGGCGGTCCTTTGTGCAGCAGGTAGATCACACCGAGCAGATGCTCAGGACAACCCCAGACATTGAGCAAGAAGCACACGTGTCCTACGCACTCGAGAGTCTCCGAGTAACGCTGCTTTCGCAACTCGACACGGCGGTCCAACTGGCGACCGCGGAGGAATGGAACGCTGTTCAGCTCCGGGCAGCGATCGAGATCCCAGCCCTGATCGAATTCAGTTCATCGCTGGTGGAGAAAGTCGACCGGCAAGCACTAGAGAAGCGCAACCAAGCCAACGAAGATGCACAGAAGGCGCGCCAACGCCTTTTCTTGATCGTTCCAATTGCCGCTTTGCTGACATTGCTCGCGGCCGCGGCACTTGGCTGGTACGTCACTCGGACCGTCACTGGTCCGCTTTCGTTACTCACTGCGCACGCCGAGGCCCTGGCCGGAGGGAATTTTCAGCATAAGGTCCATTTACGTGGGAATAATGAGCTGACAGTTTTGGGGAATGCTTTCAACTATGCCTCCCAACAGCTTCAGAAGCTCTATGAGGAGCTCCGGCGGAGTGAACGGGAGCTGCGGGACGTCATCGAAGCAATGCCGACGATGGTGTGGATCGCGGGGACCGATGGATCGAATGAGTTCGGGAATCGCCGGTGGCAGGAATATACGGGTTTGTCCCACCAGGGGACAATCGGCTCGGGTTGGCAAGACGTCCTTCACTCCACAGACCTGGGACGACACCGGGAGAAATGGTGCGCGTCTCTGGCGAGTGGCGAGCCCTTCGAAAATGAAGCGCGCTTTCGGCGGGCAGTAGACGGTCAATACCGCTGGTTCCTGTCTCGTGCGGTTCCGCTACGCGATGAATACGGAAAAATCCTCAAGTGGTACGGTGTTTCAACCGATATCGACGATCGCAAGCGCGCTGAACAAGAGCGCGAGCAACTCAGGGCGGACCTCGCACACGTGAACCGGGTCAGCATGCTGGGAGAGCTCGCCGCTTCCGTTTCCCACGAACTGAAACAACCGATCGCCGCGAGCATGGCCAATGCGCAGACCTGCATCCGCTGGCTTAAGCGGGACTTGCCCGATGTAAATGAGGCACTCGAAGCCTCAGTGAGAATTGTGAGAGACGGGATTCGTGCGACCGAGATCATCGACCACTTGCGGTTGTTGTATAAGAAGTCCACTCCGCAACGTGAGTTGGTCGATGTAAACGACATCGTTCGCGAAATACTCGCGCTGCTGCGGGTTGAGGCGAGCCGATGCTCGATCGCCACGAACTCGAAACTGGCGCCCGAGCTTCCTAGCATTACCGCAGACCGGGTGCAGCTTCAGCAGGTGTTGATGAACCTGATGCTCAATGCGATCGAAGCCATGAAGGACGCTGGAGGGGAACTTACCATCAAGACAGAACTCGACCAAGAGGGACGACTGCTGATCTCCGTTAGGGATACGGGTGTGGGGTTGCCGAATGAAAAAACCGAAGAGATTTTCAAAGCATTCTTCACGACCAAACCGGAGGGATCCGGCATGGGCCTCGCAATCAGCCGCTCCATCGTCGAATCACACGGTGGCCGCCTGTGGGCCACTCCCAACGACAGACTCGGCACAACGTTTCAGATGATCCTGCCTACCGAAGTGATATCGTCGTCGCCTAGCAGAAGCCTTTAGGCTTTCGAAGGTTCCGCATTGAGCACGGGATTAGGCAGCGAGACAGACCGCTTCCTCTTGGCCACCTCCTCGTTTCCAGGAACTACTGGGGTACGGGAACAATGCAAAAAATGACCATGACTGCTCACCTCATCCTAAAGCAAAGTGGAATTTGCCAGTGTGGCGAGGGGCGGGGCCGGCCGATATCGGCCCTACGGGCTAGAACGATTGTGAGAACCGGGCTTCCAAAAATTAACCCAGCTTCGCCGTGGCCTTGAACTGCGGGATGGGATCAAGCTCCTTGAATGCGGAGGTGAACGCATTGGGAGAAACTCCAAATCGTTCTCGGCCGGAATTCTTCGTACTTCGGCTCGAAGTAGAGGTCATGTACGCTGCGGACCAGGTGTTTTGGAGCTTCCAGTCTGCCCTCGACGAACGCCTCGTAGGTGACCATCTTCGCCGTGACATCCGTAAGCTCGCTTCTCTGCCAGGCTTCAACCTCCTTACGCATCGTCTCAAAGTTTCGCTGCATTCGATCGACGCCGACCAAGATGCAGTCAATGAGCCAGAACGACTTCGAGTGTTTGGCGAGCACTGGAGTGAAGTCACCTGTGACAGAGTTGCCAAGGCGCACAATTCAACAGCTAGACGACCGCCGTAGGCTCGCTTGATGGACATGGCCTATCGAGTACCACACTCCCTGCTTATTAGACGTCCTTCAAGATTCCTTTGAAAAATCCCCCTCTCGCCAGTAAATAAACAATCGATCTCACGCCAAATTAGCACCCTCACTTAGATGTGTAACGGCCAAACCGTAGATGTTGCAACCCGGATTCGCGATTCATCGGTGTGCAGTGAATCCGACGATTCTGGGCGAGTCGTCGGCAACCCTTACCTTGGGATTACTTCAGGATCGCTCGTCACTCTGAACTGAAGAAAGAAATGTGATGAGCGACGCCAGTCTCGCCTATCTGTTGCGCACTCGGCGCGCGATGTACGTTTTCAGAAATGTCCTGAATTCGATCGCCTCAGGCTGCAGCTTTCTTCTTCACCGAACGAAGGAATGACTGCAATCCGTGCAGTCAGTAAAACCTGCCGAGTTGTGCGGTTGAAGATTCGCTTTGGCGCAACACGACCAGCGACGGGTTATTCACATCGGTGATGATCAGGAATCTGCGTGAAGACGACACCGCTGCAGCTCCGGCATTGCCGGCAAGGGCCTTTAGCGGGCCAACACTCTGGGTGATTCCCGCTCCATCGAGATTTGTCTTCAGCACTGCGAGAGGCTCGAGCTTTCCGAAGGGCGGGCGGTCAGAATCCGATAAATAAACCCGGTATACGGCCTTGGGAGCGAGGCCCTTCGCGGCAATCTGAATCAGATCCAATAGTCCGAGGGAGTTTACTGCGGCAGATGCCTCTGCGTCAGGCCGCGCGGCTCCTGCCGCTACGAGGTGTAATCGGACGACGTTGGCACTCTCTCCGAGAGGCGCCAGATTGTCGGTGCCGGAGCCATTCGGAACTGCATTGGGCACGTACACAAGGGCTTGCGTAGTCTGCCCAATGGGAATATTGGCAGTCACCTTATTGGTCAAGGTATCGATGGCAGCCGCCATTTCATCGTTTTCCAATGCGACGTAGACCCTGCGGCCGTCACCTGACGGCCATATTCCGTGGGGAAGGCTGCCGACTGGTATAGTGGCACTCAATTCCGGCGTCGCGCCGCGGCGGAACACCTTCACGAGGTTCAGTCCGCCGACTGTAACATAGGCAAACTTGCCATTACGATTGTTGACGAAGTTCACGTGATTGGTGATAGGACCAGTCTCGATCAGGGCTCTCTGCTCAAATGGAGGTTTGGCGCTGAACACCTGTACTTTCCCGGCATCCTTCAGCGTGATCCACACTTCGTCATTCTCCGGGGTCACAGCGATGTTGGGGCAGAATGGACTCGACTGGGTCAGGCGCTTGATAATCTCGTGTGACGCTACGTCAATCACATCGAGTTCCGGAATGAAACTAGAACAGATAAACCCATACCGACCATCCGGACCGAACATGGTCATGCCTGGACCGTTGGCCACTTGGATTCGGCGGATTTCTTTCATCTCCTTAGGATCAATAACGGAGATATAGTCTTCGCCGCGAACTGTCACCCAGAGCTCAGTTCCATCTTTGGTGAAAAATGCTTCGTGCGGCGATCGACCCACGTAAACCGTCCCTTTCACTTTGTTTGTGGAGGTGTCGATCAGGGTCACAGAATTCGAGCCGACTGAGACAACGGCGAGGGTCTTTGAATCCGGCGAGTAACCCAAGCCATGCACCAGGAGTTGGCCCTTGTAGAGCGGCGTCAAAGAACCCGGAAGCGGATCGCCGAGCTTGATGACGCCCAATAGTTTATTCGTCGAAGGGTCGATGACAGACACCGTATTTGAGGTTTGATCGGCGGCGTAAACTCTATCGTGGCCGGAGACCGGAATGTCCGGCTGTCCCCAGGGCACCTGCTGGGCAAACCCTGCGGATATGAGAAAAACGACTGGTAACCAACGAAGTATTTTCATTGTTCGTGCTCCTGGTTTCTTATCTCTGGGCTCCGTGTTGTTTCAGCCAGAGCTGCATCAATTCAATTTCTGATTCCTGGTCGGTGATGATCTCCTGTGCTAGCCTGCGCATTTGCGGATCCTTTCCGTACAACAGTTGGGTCCTGGCCATATCGATTGCCGCCTGATGATGTGGAAGCATCATGCGGGCAAAATCAACGTCGATGTTGCCTGACGATTCTATCGATCCCATGGCTGCATGCATTTGTTTCATGCTCGCCGTCAGTTCGTTATGCGCATCCACGCCAGCGCTGCGCCGGCCAGGATCGTGTTGTTGAGCACTCATTCCACCTGCGGTCATCATGGCCAGCAGAATCGCGATGCAGCATGCACTGAGTTTCATGAGCTTATCTCCTCGGGGGCTTTCTCAGAGGTTCTACAACTCCCTGCCTTCCTGGGCAGCGATTTCGCCAGCGGGGACGAGGCCGTCCTGACCAACAACCGCACCAACGAAAGATTGCGAGGAAAACCCCGCAACCTCCAGACCGTTCGACCGGTCATGAACGTTGCCCGGCTTGTAGATGTCTTCTCCCTGCGCCCTGCGCAAGAACACGGAAACGTCGCCATGCGGTGTTTGAAACACAAAGTGCGCGTAGTGCGTTCCCTTCAGGCTGCAGAGACGCACCTTTTCAAGCGAGCCTCCGACAGGAGTGATCATGTGAACCAGCTCCGGCGTGTCCGGAAAGTTGGTTTGAACGAAGGCTGCGCTGGATGCCCCGCTGTAAGCCCAGTCTGTGCGCTTGAGTACCACCAAATCCATGTAATGGTCGTGAGCGGCAGCCATGGCAATGTTCTTTTCGGCCTGATGGACGTACACGCCGCGTCCCACAAAGAAGACCAGCAATACCAGAGCGCCAGCTGCGGTGAAGCGAAGCATGCCCACATTGAAGTACCGTTGCCACCATGGCACGTGTTCCATGCGTGCAACAACATGTCGAATCACAGCAGACGTATCGGGCTCATCTTCCAGCATGGCTTCGCGGAGGCAGGCATCGACCCGCTGGTCAGCCTCCAGCTCAGCAGCACACTGCCTACAGCTCGCCAAGTGCTCTTCAATCGCCACAGCTTCAGCCGCGTCGCTCCCTCCCGCCATGTAGCGCGGAATTACCGTGCTGATTTCCTCACAGTTCATTGTTTCTCCTTATGAGAAGGCGGAGCAGCTTCAAGCACTGCCCTTAGCTGGGCCCGCGCGCGGCTCAATCGGGACATTACAGTGCCGGTTGGAATTCTGAGCATTTCTCCGATCTCGCGGATTTCGAAACCTTCCACAACGGCCAACTGCATCACTTCCTGGTGCTCTGGAGAGAGCCTGGCGAAGGCGGCTCGCATCTCGGCGTTCCGGCTGATGTTTTCCGGCCGCGACAGATGCGATTCTTCCGCCTCCAAAGGCACTTCCCGCCGACCCGTGCGGCGCAGTCGCTTGTAGCGGAGATTAATGAGGATGCGAAACAGCCAGGCTTTGCAGTTTGTGCCAGACTCAAACTGGCTGAAGTTGTGCCAGGCAGCCAGCAGCGTTTCCTGAACCAGATCTTCGGCCTCCGCTTTGCCACGATCGTCAAGGTGCATTGCGTAGCGAAGGAGGCTCGCCGCGTGCGGCAGCGCCACGCTTTCGAATTCGGAAGTGCGATCCGCTCCCATGGCTAATTCCAAGGCCAGCGTTCCGATTTCCTGAGTTCTCATCATTAAAACACTTTCTCCGCGTCTTGGGCGGCGCAGTCCAAACGGCGTACCGATAACTTCGC
>Ga0210406_10002810_pt1 | contig 19512 bp, 13 predicted proteins | sample IncBWC30MmetaG_FD_155454 | JGI IMG/M metagenome (GOLD analysis project Ga0210406, IMG submission 155454) | Forest soil microbial communities from Barre Woods Harvard Forest LTER site, Petersham, Massachusetts, United States - Inc-BW-C-30-M | ecosystem: Environmental > Terrestrial > Soil >... | reverse complement strand
AGGGCCTCGATCGACCCATCGATCCGCCGCATCAGCGGCGGATTGTGGCCGGCGTTCGCGTAGTCCAACCGGCCGGTCGCCGCGTCCAAGATGCCGTAAAACACCGTCACGAACAGGTCCATTGGATTCTGCGTACATAACAGATCGTTGGTGCGCGCCAGGCATGCGCCAGGATCGGTGTGGTGCGCGGCGAGTTCGTGCAGGTTGGTGCGCGACACGGCCATGAAAAATGCCGCCGGGACACCCTTGCCCGAGACGTCCGCCATGACGAGTCCGATGCGTCCGTCCGGCAGTTCGATGAAATCGTAGAAGTCGCCCGCCATGGTCGTGGCCGGCGTCATTCGCGCCGCACCGTCGCAGCCGGGCTGCGCCGGGAAATTCGCCGGCAGAATGGCGCTCTGCATGGCGCGGGCGGCGTCGAGTTCGGCGCTCATCTGCGCCTGCGCCGTCTCGAGCAATGCGTTGCGCTCGGCGAGTTCGGCGGTCCGCCGGGCGACGGTTTCTTCGAGAACGCGCCGCTGCAGTTTGAGCACCCGGAGCAGGCGCAACATGCGCAGAATCCGCACATAGCGCGCATCGATCCCGAGCAGAAAGAACGGCGCAATCGAGAGCAAATCGACGAGGCCATAGAAGCTGAAAACGAATGCAAGCTTCTTCTCGGCGGTCGCGAGGCGCAGCACATACTCGAAGGAGAAAAAGGCGACGACGACGATCTCCTCGACGCGCAGCGCCTGTCTCGCCCAAACGGGCAGCCCGGCGATCGATTCAACGCCGACGGAAACGACGCTGAGAACGATGAGCGCCAAAATGAGGTTGTCGAAGATCCGTGCGTACGCTCCGTCGCGCGCCAGCAGCGATTCGGCAAGTGCTCGGGTACGCGTCCCGCTCCTCTGTGTGTGCATATGGTTATTTTGGCCCTACTGCCGAAGATCGTGCATGATAGGACTATGGAAATGAAGTTCAAAGACGCCGCGGACGGCGTCGTCGACGTGGCGTTGATGGACGGCGTCGTCGACGTGGCGTTGATCGGCCGGCTCGACACGCCAGGGGTCGCCGGCATCGAACTGCGCTTTACCGCGACGCTGGTTCCCCGCGCGGCGCGTGCGGTGATCGATATGTCGGAAGTCGAATTCATCGGCTCCATGGGGATCCGGATGCTGATATCCGTCGCTCGTGCCCTGTCGAAAAAGCAAGGCAGGCTGGTGCTGTATGGACCCCGGCCGCTCGTCAGAGAGGTATTCAACACGGTCGCGCTCGGAGAAATCATTTCCGTGCAGCCCGACGCCGCAGCGGCGCTGGCCGCCTTGCGTACCTGACGCCGCCGCCCTCGCTCAAGGGTCAAACGCATCGACGCGCACCCGATTCGGTTCGGCTTTTCCGGGACGCCGCGCGGTTTCGAACAGGGCTTCGCGGACCTGCGCCGCGCGCTCGATCGCTGGGCCCCCGATCGCGCGAAAGTTGTGCGCGACGCCCGCACCCGCTACAACATTGAACTGGTGTTCGAGGAGATCGTCGGCAACATCGTGCGCTACGGGGCGCCGCAGGGTGGGGAACTGCGCGTCGAGGTATCGATTGAGATCGGTGTCGATGACGTCGTGATCACGGTCGAGGATGACGGCATTGCTTTTGATCCCTGCGGCCGTAGCGAGGCTGTGGTGCTGACGACTCTTGCGGAGGCCCCGGACGGCGGTTTCGGCCTGACCATAGTGCGTCACGCCGTGAGCTCGATGCGGTATGAGCGCAGTGGGGATCAACGCAATCGTCTCGTCGTGTCGTTGCGCAGCCCTACCCCGTAGTCCATTATCAGCTCTCCCTATCAGACCCCGGAATAGCCTTTGCCGAACGAACCGGGGCTTGGTGGCGATCCTTCCGTCGGGGACAGCCAGCGAGCCGTTTTCTTAAGCTATGCGTCCGAAGACGCGGATGCCGCCCAGCGGATTTGCGCGGCCTTGCGCGCCGCGGGCATCGAGGTGTGGTTCGATCGCAGCGAGCTTCGCGGCGGCGATGCCTGGGACAGTGCGATCCGCAAGCAGATCAGGTCCTGCGCGCTGTTCATTCCGGTCATCTCCATCCACACGCGCGCCCGTGTCGAGGGGTACTTCAGGCTCGAGTGGAAGCTGGCGGTCGATCGCTCGTACCTCATCGCGCCGGAAAGGGCCTTTCTCCTACCGATCGTGATCGACGATACCCGCGAGGGCGATGCGCTCGTTCCCGACAAGTTCCGCGAAGTTCAGTGGACGCGGCTGCCCGGCGGAGAATCGCCGCCGGCCTTCATCGCGCGCGTATCACTGCTTCTGTCGCGGCACGACCGCGCCCCGCCCCACCCAAACCCGACGGGCACAGTGCCGATGACCGGCGCGCTGAGCGAGGAGGTCGCGCCGGCACCGGCGGCCGCGCATGCCGCGGCCTCGAGCCGCTTGCGCCTGGCCCTGCTGCTGACGCTGACGGCGGGCGTCATTGCGGTGGGTTACTACGCCGTTGACCGATTTGTGCTCTCGGGGCGTTCGGACTCAACGCGGTCGGCCGCACGGAGCACATCGTCCGCGATGTCCGCGCCGACTGCGATCACGGAAAGCTCCATCGCCGTGCTGCCGTTTCTCGATATGAGCGAGAAGCACGATCAGGAGTATTTTTCGGACGGACTCGCGGAGGAACTCCTGGATCTCCTGGCAAAGGTGCCGGGCTTGCAGGTCATTGCGCGAACCTCGTCATTTTCCTTCAAGGGAAAGTCGGAGGACATCCCTACAATCGCAAAGAAATTGAACGTCGCCAATATTCTGGAGGGCAGCGTCCGCAAGTCCGGATCGCACCTGAGAATCACGACGCAGCTGATCCGCGCGGACACCGGCGTGCACATCTGGTCGGAAACCTACGATCGCGACCAGGAAGATGTCTTCAAGATCCAAGAGGAGATTGCAGGGGCGGTGGTCGACAAGCTCAAGCTTGCGCTGCTGGGCAGCGTGCCGGTTTCCAGCGCCCGCACCTCGAATGCGGAGGTCTACAATCTGTTCCTGCAGGGGCGTTACTTTGTTGCCTTCGACACCGCTGACGAGTTGCTCAAGTCGATCGACTGCTATCGACGCGCGATTGCGCTTGACGCCGGCTACGCACCCGCCTGGGCGGGGTTGTCGTACGCGATTTTTCGGCAGGCCGCGAATGGCGTCGTTCCTGTCGAAGCTGCGTTCAAGGAAGCGATGGCGGCGGCACGCAAAGCCGCCGAACTCGACCCGACGCTCGCGGATGCCTACAACATGATCGGCACGATCAAGATGGCGCTGGACTACGATTGGTCGGGCGCGCGCGAAGCCTACGATCATGCTTTGCGACTCGATCCCACGAACGCCGACGTGCTGTTCGCCGCCGCACACCTGACGTCGAGCACCGGCAGCATCGAGGAGACCTTGTCCCAGTCCCGCGAGGCGCTCGCCCGCGATCCGCTCAACCTGCTTTACCGGCGCTACATGGGGCGTGTGCTGCTGTTTGCAGGACGCTACGATGAAGCCGAAGCGATGATTCGCCAGGTGCTCGACATGAATCCTTCGTTTCCCGCTGCCCACTACGAACTCGGACGAATCCAGTTGCTGCGCGGTCAGGCCGCACAAGCGGTGGCCGAGTTCGAGGCTGAGCAAAGCACATGGCGGCCGTTCGGGCTGCCGCTGGGATATCACGCGCAAGGACGTACGGCCGATGCCACTGCCGCGCTCGCGGCGCAGGTCAAGCAGGCGGCGGGCTCCGAATTTCAGCTCGCGGAAACCTATGCCTACTTCGGCGACGCCGACAAGGCTTTCCACTGGCTCGACCAATCGGTTCGCAGCCACGACCCCGGCATTCAGTGGCTACGCGGCAATCCATTCTTGAAATCCCTGACGGCCGATCCGCGCTACGCGGCCCTGCTGCATCGGCTCAAGCTCCCGCCCTGAAGAATTCGTGCTTGCTGATCCTCCCGCCCTGAAGAATTCGTGCTTGCTGATCGGCAGCTCTCGTATGCGCAGGCCCGTCGCAGCGAAGATCGCGTTGGTCAGCGCGGGCGCAACGGGCGGCGTACCCGGCTCGCCGCCGCCGCCAACCGGCGAGTCGCTTTCGCGAATATGCACCTCGATGGCCGGACAATTCGCGAGGCGCACCAGCGGATAGTCGGGGAAATTCTTGTTCTCGACCGCGCCGGCGGCGATCGTGATTTCGCCATTGAGCGCAGCGCTCAACCCAAACACGATGGCTCCCTCGATTTGCGCTTTGAAGCCATCGGGATTGACCACCAGGCCGCAGTCCACCGCCGAGGTGATCCGGTGCACCTTCAAGACACCCGCCGCGATTTCAACTTCCGCGACGTGGGCTGCGATCGTGCCGAAACACTCCACCATCGCAATCCCGCGCGCTCGCCCCGGCGGGAGTGCCGTGCCCCAACCCGCCTTCGCCGCGGCCAGTTCGAGGGTCGCCAGGTGGCGCGGTTTGTGTTGCAGGAGCGCGCGGCGGTATTCGAACGGATCGCGATTCGCGAGGTGCGCCAATTCGTCGATAAAAGACTCGACGAAGAAGCCGTGCCAGGAAAATTCCACGCTGCGCCAAGGACCGATGGGCACAGGCGATGCGACCTTGACCGCGTCGTAAGTTTGATTGGGCACATCGTAGACGATGTGCGCCCCGGCACTGGCGTCGTCGGTGGTGGTGTAGTGATTCGCCCATGAGGCCGGCAGCCCGTCGGGTTTTAGTTTGGCGCTGAAACGGCTGGTGACATTGGGCCGATAGTAGTCATGCCGCATATCCTGCTCGCGGCTGAAGATGAGCTTCACGGGAACGCCGGGCATGGCCATGGCGGTTTGGACCGCGTAGGTGAGAAAATTCCAAAGGCCCGGCAGTCGCCGCCCGAATGCACCGCCGCTCGGCATGAGGTGGAACGTGACCTTGTCGAGCGCAATCTTGGCGGCCTTCGCGCAGAAGGCCCGCGAGCCTAAGCCATCCTGGCTGCCGGCCCAAACCTCCAGGGTGCCGTCGGTGCGATACAGGGCCGTGGCATTCACCGGTTCCATCGCCGCGTGGGCAAGATAGGGGACGTGGTAGGTGCATTCGGCCGCGCGGCGCGGCGCGGCACCGGCGCCGGCGCTCACGGATGAGTCCGCGCCTGTATCGGATTTGAAGGGCTTCGCATTCAGGGCCGCGAGGTGGCGCTCGCGAATCGTGTTCGACGAGATCTCTGCATTGCCGGCAGCGCCGAAGACCGGCTCCAGCGCATCCACTGCGCGCTGCGCGCGCCAGAAGCGATCCGCCACCACGACCACCGCATCGTTGAGCTGAATGACTTTCTTGATGCCGGAATTGCCTGCGACGGCCGCTTCGTCCACGGAAACCAGTTGGCCGCCGAAAACCGGCGATATCTTGATCGCGGCGAATTGCATGCCAGGGACTTCGACGTCGATACCGTAGTGTGTCGCCCCGTTGACCTTCGCCGGAATGTCGATCCGCGGAATGGCCGTGCCGACCAACGTGTACTGCGCTTTAGGTTTCAATTTGGGCTGCGATGAGGGGCTAAAACGCGACGCGGCGGCGGCGAGTTCGCCAAATCGAAAGCTCTGACCCGATGGGGTGTGAATGACCCGGCTGCTGTGCGTGCGAAACTCATTGCGCGGTGCCGGCAAGCGCTCCGCGGCCGCGGCAATGAGCATCTCGCGCGTTGCCGCCGCGGCGACCCTGATGCCGTACACGCCGGTGTAACTCACCGCCGAAGAGCCGCCGCTGACCTGGATATCCATGAACCTGGCGAGCCTGTTTCCGGCGGCGAGCACGGTTCCCTCCAGAAACGCGGGGACGGATTCGCGCGTCAGGCCTTCGTGGGACAGGGCAAACCCTTCCACCAGCGCGCCGTTGGCGAACAACGGATCCGGCGGCGCCGTTTCGGTCCGCATGTTGCTCCAATCGGCGTCGAGTTCCTCTGCGGCCATTTGCGACAGGGCGGTAAAGGTCCCGGTGCCCATGTCGCAGTGTGGGATGACGACGGTGACGGTGTCATCGTCGGCGATCTTGATCCAGTAGGCGACGAAACGCTCGCCTGATTTGGCGGCCAGCCTATTGGCGTGGGCGCGCCGGCCGCTCGGCCACAGGCCGTAACCGACGATCAAGGTCCCGGCCGCGGCCGCGGCGCCGATCAGGATTTTTCTTCGGGATATCAAGCGCCACCTCGGGCGCCACCGGCCGCGAGAGAAGCGACCGCGGCGCGAATCCGCGTGTAGGTGCCGCAGCGACAGATGTTGGTGATGGCGGCTCCAAGTTCATCCTCCGTGGGCGTCGCGTTGCTGCCAAGCAAGGCGCTGACCGCCATGATCATCCCGGACTGGCAGTACCCGCATTGCGGCACTTGGAGCCTGATCCAGGCCGCTTGCACGGCCGTCAACGCTGGCGCACCGATGCCCTCGATCGTGGTGATCTGCGCGTTCGCCGCGGCGCTCACCGGCAGAATGCAGCTGCGCGTCGGCTTGCCGTTCAGGTGCACTGTGCAGGCGCCGCAGGCGCCGATTCCACAGCCGAATTTTGTTCCCCTAAGCCCGAGCTCGTCGCGGATGACCCATAGCAAGGGTGCATCCGGCTCGACGTCGATCAGATGAGGATTGCCGTTAACGTTGAGTTGTATTTGCAGGAGACCCCCTCCCCGTCGAATCGCGGGCTGCGGTGGGTATTTAACCAGAAAGCGGCATGGCCATGGGCCTGAGCGCGGAGGCCCGACGCGGGCATGGTAAAGAGCTCAATCCAAGGGCAATATCCGGCGAGTGCCGTTTTGAGTGCGTCCCATGGACCGTAAGATCACCGCATCGCACGCAGAAATAGACGACGCCGCACAAATGGCGTTATTTCTCGAGCGTATTCCCAATTCCGGCGACCTCGCAGAAATAGACGACGCCGCACAAATGGCGTTATTTCTGGAGCGTATTCCCAATTCCGGGGACCTCGACGCCCTCCTGATGAAACGACGAGTCGTTTCGACGCGCAACTATGATGACGATGCGATGATCGCCCGGTTCGTACGCAGCAACGGCACGACGGTCGCGTGCTATACGGTGGAGGACGTCACCATCGACGAGGGCGAGATGATTGCCGCGCAGTGCGAACTCTTGGATGTCTGGAGTCTCGAGAACTTTTCGGCCGCCGTACACGTTGCGCTCGATCCGGAGGTCTGAAATCCCGGGACCGTCACCCGGACACCCCGTCACCCGCATCCTCGTAACCCGATTGTCATTGTGGATTGCTAGATTTCTTGGGTTCCGCAATCAAATCCAACAAGCAACCGGGAGCCCTCGATGAATTCCATGGAACTTGGCGCGTGGCGTGCGGCGACGGTCGCAGCCGTCCTGGCCGGTATGATTGGGTTGCCTTGCTTGGCTGCCGCCGGAGACGCTGGCCGCATCGTACGGGCCGCGGCGCCCGAGGGCGCGATCGATCACGTGCTGGTGATCGTGCTCGAGAACGAAAGCTTCAGCGCCACCTTCGGACCAACCTCCCCGGCGGTCTACCTCAACACGACTTTGCTGCAGCAGGGCGAACTCATCACGAACTACTTCGCCACCAGCCATGTGAGCCTTGGCAACTATGTCTCCATGGTGTCGGGTCAGGAGAGCACGCCGTCCCAGAACAATGACTGCCTGAATCTCGCGTCGCTGTCGAGTCCGCCCCTGGTCGGCGGCTTCACCAATGTTTCCCCGGGGACGGACACCACCGAACCGTCGAACTTCCCGGGCCAGGTCGTCGGCGATGGCTGCGTCTTCCCGGCGCCCACGCCGAGCACGCACGGCGCGCGCACGATTGGAGACCAGTTGGACGACAATCGCGGCCGCGAACAGGATCGCGGGGGCGAGGATCGCTCGGACGAAAGTCGCCGGCATCACGATACAACGTGGCGCGGCTACGCCGAGGACATGGGCAACGACCTGGTCCGCGACTACGGCACGCCCGATCCGCTCGGTGGCGCGGACTGCGCGCATCCGCCGATCAACGGTGTGGACCATTCCAACAGCGCCGAGGCCGCGGACCAGTACGCGACGCGGCACAACCCGTTTGTGTATTTCCATTCGGTGATCGACGATGCGGCGCGCTGCAACCGGCACGTCGTGCCGCTCGGCAAGCTGACCGTCGGTGCCGCGGGTGCTCCGGACGCCTTCCAGGGCCACCTGTTCGACGATCTTGAGCGGCTGGAGAGCACGCCGAAGTTCATGTTCATCACGCCGAACCTCTGCGACGACGGGCATGACGCGACCTGCGCCGGACCGAATGTCGAGGGCACCTTGAACGCAACGGGCAAGAACATCGGTGGACTGGTCGGCGCGGACCTGTGGCTGAAGCACTGGATGCCGATGATCTTCTCCTCACCCGCCTACCGCAGCGGTAGGCTGCTGGTCGTCGTCACCTTTGACGAAGCGGGAACGGGCGACGCGCGGGCCTGCGAAAAGACCAATCAGGCCGATTGCCACTCACCGACCGGCCCCAATCTCGTGGATCCGGGCTTCAGCCCCATTCTGGGGCTATTCGGCGCCCAGATGAATCCCGGTACGACGCCCTTCATCTATGCCGGCGGCGGCCAGGTCGGCGCCGTGCTGTTCAATTCGCGGCTGATCGAGCCCGGCACCGTCAACACGACGGGCTCCTACAATCACTACTCCGCCCTGCGCAGCTACGAGGACCTGCTCGGCATCCGCGAGGGCGGCGATGACGGCTTCGGCCACCTCGGCTACGCCTCGGTCCCGGGTCTTCTGCCCTTCGGCCCGGACGTGTTCAATCGGCCGCACGGCGAGTAAAAATTACAAGACGCGCCTCCCTCGTTCGCGGCGCGGTGCAAGCCATGAATTTGCAATGTGAGTGACATCAGCGGGTAGCGCGATGTCACTAGTCTCCCGCTACCGGCGCCGGGGCCGGTCGCACACAGGAAAAATCTCAACAACTCTGCGGGGGCGATATGAAGGATTTCGCAAGTCTGCTGCGCGCGAGCGCAGCGCTGGTATTCGTCAGTTCAGCGTTCATGAGTACGACGGTGCATGCCGACGCGGGCAAGGCCGCGAATGCGGCGGCAAGCTGCCGGCTCGGCAACGGCATCAAGCACATCGTTCACCTTCAATTCGACAATGTGCACTTGCGCCGCGACAACCCGAATGTCCCTTCGGACCTTGAACAGATGCCGAATTTGCTCAATTTTATCGACGACCACGGCACGATGCTGACCAATCATCACACGCCGCTCATTTCGCATACCGCGGATGACATCATCACGACGCTGACCGGCGTCTACGGCGAGAAGCACGGCCAGCCGGTCTCGAATTCTTATGGGTTTTTCCGGGCCGACGGTTCGATCGGCTTTTCCAGCTCATTTGTCTATTGGACCGATACGGCGCCGGACGGCCAGCCGCAAATGATCGATCAGCGCGGCAAGATCCATCCCGCGCCCTGGGCGGTTTTTACCCGCGCGGGATGCGATGTGGGCGCATTCTCCACGGCCAACATCGAGTTTGAGAATATCTCCAGCGATATCACCAACGTGTTTGGCCCGACCTCCCCGCAGGCGGCTGAAGCGAAGGCGACGCCGGACAAGGCGATCGCGGACTTCGAAGGCATTACCGTGCATTGCGCCCTGAACAGCCCGTTGTGCAGTCAGGGCGGGGCGCCGGATCTGTTGCCGGACGAGCCCGGCGGCTACGTCGGCTTCAACGCGTTGTACGGCAACGTGGCCGTGGCACCGCAGATCAACCACGGTAAGGGCGTGATTGATGACCTCGACGGCAATCCCATCACGGACGGCAACGGCAATCCCGGCTTCCCGGGTTTCGATCCCACCGCCTCGCAGAGCTTGGGGTACATCGCGACCATGCTCGAGGCGGGCGTACCCGTGGTCTATGCGTATATCGCCGATGCGCACGACAATCATTTCACCTTCTCCGGCAGCTACGGGCCCGGCGAGGCCGGCTACGTGCAGCAACTCGCCTCGTACAATGCGGCGTTCGGGAAATTCTTTGCCCGATTGGCGGGCGACGGGATCACTCGGGACAACACCCTGTTCATCGTGACCGCCGATGAGAACGATCATTTCGCGGGACAGGCCGGTTCGCCGGCCGGTTGCGACGGTATCCACGTCGCCTGCACGTATATCCGGTTGCCGGCCGGTTGCGATGGCGACTCCGTGCCCTGCACCACGACGAATCTGGGCGAGGTCGGTGTCGACATGCGCTCCTTGCTGCTCACCGAGGCACCCACCTTCGCCGTACCGGCCTTCTCGGTGCACAGCGATGATGCGCCCACGGTCTACATCAAGGGCAATCCCGGTCCGGTCGATCCGACGACGCGTGCATTCGAGCAGACCTCAGCGGCATTGGTGGCGTTCGATCCCATTGTCGGCGGCAATGTGCCGCTGATGAAGGCCATGGGGGATCCGGCGGAAATGGCCCTGCTGCACATGATCACCAAGGATCCCGCGCGCACGCCGACACTCGTGTATTTCGCCAATGATGACTTCTTCATCACGGCGGGATCCAAATCGCCGGCCTGCACCTCGGTCGCCGCCTGCTCGGACGAGCAACCCGGCTTCAATTGGAATCATGGCGACATTCAGGCCGATATCACGCACACCTGGCTCGGGTTGGTGGGACCCGGCGTGCGCCGAATGGGCCGTACCGGCGAGGTGTTCACGGATCACACCGACATCCGGCCGACGCTGGTCAGCCTGGCGGGACTGACGGATGACTACAGTCACGACGGGCGGGTGATATTCGAAGTACTCGACCACGACGCTCTGCCCCACTCGCTGCGCGAGCACGACGGCACACTCTCGGCGTTGGCGGCCGCCTATAAGGCCATCAACGCGCCGCTCGGCGAGCTCGGCCGCAAATCGCTGCGAATTGCCACGCACGCCCTCACGAGCGATGCCACGACGATCGATGCGCTCGATGGTCGGATCAACGATCTGACGGCGCGGCGCAATGCCATCGCGAGCAATATGATTGCCATGCTCGAAGCCGCCGAGTTTCAGAACACGCCTGTCGATCGAGACGCAGCTTGGCAATTGATCGAACAAGCACGCGATCTGCTCGGGTCGCTGAACTAGCAGGCTGTTGAAGAGCCTGCTGGTCGTTTGATCGCCACTTGTGCGCCCGGGCCTGTGCCGGGCGCACGACACGCCTGTCGATCGAGACGCAGCTTGGCAATTGATCGAACAAGCACGCGATCTGCTCGGGTCGCTGAACTAGCAGGCTGTTGAAGAGCCTGCTGGTCGTTTGATCGCCACGCGTGCGCCCGGGCCTGTGCCGGGCGCACGCTGCGGGGGCCCCGCGCCGGGAAAGCCCATCACGCGGCATATTTCAATCAGATGAATGATCAAGCCCTTGGGTTTTGAGAAATCCTGCGGTTTTTACCGTGTCAAATGAGGATTTTGTGACCTGTGGCAAACTCGTTTCATCTGGAAATGGCAGATTGCAGCCCCATATTGTATGGGCCCCGCCGGGCGGGGCGATTTGCGTTGAAATGAGGAGATTCTTGCATGCTTACCACAGTTGCCCAATGGACCCACAACACCCTGCTTTTGGCCGTGGCGTTGCTCACGGTTGCGCTGGTCCTGTTCGCAATATGAGCGATCGTCCGCTACTTGCGACCGCCGCCAGCCAGTGCGGCGGTCAAGCCGAGGCCGATGAACACCCCGCCGGTGACGTAACGTTCCCATCGTAAATAGCGATCCCGGCGCTTGACCCATCGCCCAGCCGTGCCGGCGGCCAATGCATAGAGACCATCGCTCGTCAGGCCCATCAACGTGAACAGCAAACCGAGGAAGGCGATCTGCATCGGAACCGCACCCCGCGCGGGATCGACGAATTGAGGCAAAAACGCCAGGAAGAACAGGGCCGTCTTCGGATTCAGCAGATTGACGATGAAACCGTCGCGATAGAGCCTGCCTAAGCTCCGCCTCGCCAGCTTCAATGGCGAGGCCGGCGTGTCGGTTCTCTTGAGAATCCGCCGCACGCCCATGTAGATCAGATACCCAGCGCCGGCGTACTTCACTGCTGCGAACGCGAGGGCCGAGGAGGCCAGCAGCGCCGACAGCCCCAGCGTCGATGCCAGCACATGCACAAGCGTTCCCGTTGTGATGCCGAAAACGGACGCCAAGCCGGCACCGCGGCCCTGCTCGACGCTGCGCGCGACGATGTAGAGAACTGCAGGACCGGGAGTCAGCAGCAGCAAGGTTGCCGCAACCGCAAACACACCGATAGACGAAGCACTGGGAATGACGATGTCCATCAAGACAAGTGTGCCACCGCCTCGAGAACTATTCAGCGTATTTCGAGGCTGTCTCGAACGCTACGATTTGCCCCCAGGTTCGTCCGTCGACTGCCGAGCTGGAGCACTCTCCTTGGCTCGGCAGTATCTTGGACGAATGACTATCCGATCTTGACATCCTCCTTAGAATGTCAGGCTTGCCCGTAAGTACCAGAACGCGCCGTTGAAACCGAACGGACCACCCGTGCGCGGATAGAGTTCACCGTCCGACTCACCGCCGGTCGTGGAATAGATTGGCGAGGCTTTCGTATTGGCGATCTTGTCGGGAAACTCATTGGTAATGTTGCGTCCGCCGACGGCCACCAAGATGTTTTTGAGGACCTGATATCCCAGTTCCAGGTCCGTGGTGTACGTGGCCGAGAACAGTTGCCCAGGATAGTCGTTCTCGTCGCGGAATGTACCGTAGTAGTTTTCTCGCGCCACCACGCGAATCGGCCCCCACCCGTAGCTCAAGTTGAGGTTCGCCCGATTGTTGGGGGCATAGTGCTGGATGTCGATGATGCGTGCAGCGCTGATGACCTTGGGGTCAAATTTCGTGACGTCGGTTTTGTTGTAGTTATAGGCAAAGGACGTGTCCAAGGTGCCAAAGTTACCGAGCGAGAACGGATAGGTCGCCACCAGATCCACGCCCTTGGTTCTCGTGTTGAATCCGTTGGTGAAGTACTGCACCGTGCCGCCGGCGCCGACGTAGGCGAGCGCCGGGAGCTTGGCGATATCCGCGTTCGTCACGTTGAACTGCTGCGAGATGCCGATGCGGTTGCGAACCGTAATCTGGTAGCCGTCGATGGTGACCAGCAAATTGGTCAGCGGGGTGAGCACGATGCCGCCGCTCAAGTTGGTCGATTCCTCCGGTTTAAGAGGCTTGGCCCCGTAGTATATGGCGTCCGCGCTGGTGACCGGGTAAGTCCCGATCTGCACCTGAGTCGTGGTGCCCGGAAGGAAGGTGGTGCTCAAGGTCTCGACGTTGTTCTGCCCGGGTGTGGGCGCATGGAACCCGGTGCTCGCCGTACCGCGCACCGCCAGCCAATCGATGATCTTCCATCGAGCCTGAGCTTTGCCGAGCGTGGTATTGCCGAACGAGGCGTAATGCTCGAAGCGTCCCGCGAGCCCGAGCGTGAGATCCTTGATCACATCCGCCTCGACATCCAGATAACCGGCATAGCTGACCTGCGAGGCGTCAACCGGGGCGGAAATGCCGCCGTAGCCGTTGGAGGCGGTGGACTGCGTCGCCGTAATCTGGGCGCCCGTGGCATCGCGAGCTGGGGTGCATGCGCCGGCCACGCAATTGTAGAGCGGCTGCGAAGCATACGGCCCCGCCGCGAAGGAGGCCGCATCGCCGAGCAACTGCTGATAATTCTCGTCGCGCCATTCCATGCCGCCCGCGATCGAAATCGGGCTCGCCAATCCCGGGACCATCCAGGGATAACTCAGGTCGAGATTGAAGTTGTTTTCCTTTTGAATGAACTTGCCATCATAGAAACTGGTGGGCGACTGCGGCCCCAATGACGGATTGATCGAGGTCCTCAAGGATAGCGCCACCGAGTTTTGCGCGGTCGTGCCCGACACGTCGTAATTGATACCCCAGCGATTCGTCCCTTTGTAACCCACTGCGCCGAAGAACTGCTGCGTGACGTCGAAGAAGCGCGGCGTAAAACCCGCCGGGTAGAATTTATTGAAATTGAAGGTATTCGAGTCATTGATGTACCCGCCGACCGGGCAACCGGTCAATGCCGCTGTACAGGGGTCTAAGAAAATATTGTTGAATGCGGGATGATTGCCCCAAACATTACCGCTCGAGTCGGTGACGGTCTTCGGCAGGCGGTAATTGAAGCTCTCGTTCATTTCAATGTTCGCGTAATTCGCGAAGAAGTACACCTGATCGCCGTTGTCGAGCTTGATCCCGGAATTCAAGAAGGTCTTGACGCTGTCGGAGGGCGGCGTTCCCCACTGCTGCACGGGACCTGGGTAATTCGGCAATTGCGGAGCAAGAGCGGGAAAGGCTTGCGCGAAAGCCAGCGCCGAAGGGCGCGTCGGGTTGCGAATGGTCTGTTCGCTCTTGGCCCATTCGGCGCTCAAGTTGACGAATCCCTCGCTGCCCAAGGGCAACCCCACATTCGCCGCCAGCAACCCGTCTCCGCCGTCCCGGGGGAACCCGGTTGGAAAGTATTCGCCATAGCGTCCATCGATCTGGATGCCGCTGGGACTGTTTCGAAACTGGTAGTTGAGTACGCCGGCGATGGCGTCCGAGCCGTACTGCGCCGAGGCGCCGTCGCGCAGAATCTCGAGCGACTTGACCGCGATGGACGGAATTGAATTGAGGTCCGGGCCTTGAGAGCCGAACGCCAATTCCGTCTCACCGCCTTGGTAGACCTGCACGAGCGCCGAGCGGTTCATGCGTTTGCCGTTGAGCATGACCAGCATCTCGTCCGCCGGCAGGCCGCGCAAGGACGGGGAGCGAACGAAGCTGGACGCATCGGAAATGGAGTTCTGTCCGACGATGAAGGACGGCACCAGATTGGACAGGGTATCGAGCATGCTGGCCGACGGGTAAGTCGCCAACTCCTTACCGCTGATCACGTCGATCGGTGCCGAGGACTCGGCGACGGTGCGGTCCAGACGGCGCGTTCCCGTGACGATCACTTCGGTGAGTTCATTCGCTGAAGCCGCATTGCCGGTGTCGGCCGCGGTTTGCGCAGCCGCGACATTCGGTTCGGCGACATTCAGCGTGACGGCAAGGACCGCCGCGCTCCCAACGATTCGTAGAATTTTCATGCAAGATCTCCCAAATAATTATTTAGCGTTTTTGCCTGACCGCGCCGGGCCGATCGCGGAGCGAAGTGAGTTTGGCTGCAGAACCGAGACGAGCGCTCGGGCCCACGATGGGCACGCCGGTGTATCCCTACGATCATCGACTACCTCCTCACAATCCGAACCCACGCGGCCCAAGCGCACGCCTGCACAGGCGCTGCGCGCCCGCGTGAAATCGTCTTGTTCATCCCTTGCCAATCAATGGCAAATTTTTTCTGTCTCGCTTGAGTCTAGAACTGAAGTTCGCGATATGCAACCGCGCTTCGGTCGACACGTAACTACACGCCGGTCGTCGGGGTCCATCGAATCTTGATATATGAAAGCCTTTGCGCTGGAGAGGCATCAAAGTTCGATGGCAGATGCATGAGGGAATCCCGCGCGAGCCGGCATTGCGGGTTCACATGTTGGTGGCTCAAATGCGACGCCTTTTTAAGCGTTGGCGACTTGCGGGTCAGGATCTACGCCTTCCAGGCGCTGCGCCAGCACGACCGTCGGAAATGGCGTACTAGTACCCGGCCGCTTGTCCGTCGCGCCGCGGATCGCTCGCGGCCACGTATCCTTCCACCGCCGGATCGCCCAAGCGCCAGACGAATTGACCGGCGCCGAAATCTTGATAGCTGTCGTGAATGACTTCAATTTGATGACCCAACTCGCGCAGCGCGTGCGTGGTCGCACTCGGCATCGCCGCCTCGACATTCAGCTCGAGGCCTTGATTGAAGCGCCACCGCGGCGCATCGCAGGCCGCTTGCGGCTGCTGCCGGTACACCAGCATGCGCACCAAGGCCTGCAGATGTCCCTGCGGCTGCATATTGGCGCCCATCACGCCGAAGCTCATCTGCGGCAAGCCGTCCTTGGTGAGGAAGCCGGGAATGATGGTGTGAAACGGCCGCTTGCGCGGCGCGACGCAATTGGGGCTCGCGGGGTCGAGCGAGAAGGCGTGTCCGCGATTCTGCAGCGACAGCCCCCACTCCGGCACCACGACGCCCGAACCGAAGCCCATGTAGTTGCTTTGAATGAAGCTCACCATCATGCCGTGCTCGTCCGCCGCGGTCAGATAAATGGTGCCGCCCTTGTCAGAATGGCCCGCGCCGAACACTTGCGCGCGTTGCGGGTCGATGAGCGCGGCGCGCGCTTTAAGATACTGAGGATCGAGCATCTCCTCCACCGAGAGGCGCATGGCGATCGGGTCGGCCACGTAGGCGTAGGTATCGGCGAATCCCAGTTTCATCGCTTCGATTTGCAAATGCAGGGCGGGCGCGCTATCCACCGCATGAGCCGCCACGTCCACATGCTGCAGGATACCGAGAGCAATCAGCGCCGCGATCCCCTGCCCGTTCGGCGGCATCTGGTGCAGCTTGTAGCCATAGGCGTCGATGCCGATGGGCTCGACCCATTCGGGCGCATACCCCTCGAAATCCGCAACGCGCATTGCGCCGCCATGCCGTGCCGCATGCGCGGCGGCGGCGGCCGCGATCTCGCCGCCGTAAAAGGCCGCGCCCTGCGTCACGGCGATCCGGGTCAGCGCGCGGGCCGCGCCCGCGAAGGCGAAGCGCTCGCCGACCTGCGGAGCGCGGCCAACGGGCATGAAGACTTCCGCAAAGCCGGGAAGATCCTTTAAGTGCGGGACGGCCGCCGCCCACTTCTCCTGCACCACGATCGGGACCGCATAGCCGCGTTCAGCAATCTCAATCGCGGGGCTCAATGCGTCGCCCAAGCTCAGCTTGCCGAAGCGCCGCGAAAGCTCAACCCAGGCAGCGACCGCGCCGGGCACCGTCACCGAGTCCCAGCCGCGCATCGGCGGCTGCGCCGCCTCGCCATATTTTTGACGAAAATAATCCGGCGTCCACGCAGCCGGGGCAGGTCCGGAGGCATTGAGGCCGTGCAGCTTTTGACCATCCCATAAAATGCAAAAGGCGTCGGAACCCAAGCCGTTGCTGCACGGTTCCAACACGGTCATGGCGGCAGCGGCGCCGACGGCAGCGTCCACCGCATTGCCGCCCCGCTGCAGCAGCGACAGGCCGGCTTGCGCGGCCAGCGGATGAGAGGTGGATACGATGTTGCGCGCGAAGACAGGCAATCGAACCGAAGGATAGCCCGCGCGCCAATCGAAACTCATGCGGCTACTCGGCGGCCACCGGCACAGCACCCCCGACGGCCGGACGGCGCACCAAGAAGCACAGAGGTATCATCAACACGCTGAGCCATGCCGAAGCATAGAACAGGTCCAGCGACGACAAGAGATAACTTTGGCCGATCAGGGCCTGCGTCATCGCGCCCGCCGCCACCTGATCGCCCAACCCGAGCTGATGCAGGCGCGTGAGCGATTCCTGGTAGGCCGGGGCGTACTGCGTCACGACATCCGCCAACTGGGACTGATGCAGCGCTTCGCGCCGGTCCCAGAAGGTGGTGATGAGCGAGGTGGCGAAGCCGGCCGCGGTGATGCGCAAGAAATTCGACAGGCCCGAGGCGGAGGGCACCTTGTGCGCCGGCAAGCGATCGAAAGACACGGCGAGCATCGCGATGAAGAAGGTGCCCATCCCCAGGCCTTGCACCAGTTGCGGCAGCACGAATATCAGGTAGCTCGAATCGGCCGTGAGCTGCGCGCGCATGAAGTAGGACAACGCGAAGAAGGCAAAGGAGCTGGCCGCGAGCACGCGCGGATCGAAGCGATGCATCAATCTTCCCATCATCATCGAGGCAAGAATGGCGGTAATGCCGCTGGGCGCGGACACGAGACCCGCCCAGGTCGCGGTGTAGCCCAGATTGCTCTGCAGCCACAGCGGCATCAGCACGACGTTGCCGAAAAACACGGCATAACCCAGACACATGGCGAGCGTGCCGAGTGCAAAGCTGCGCGACTTGAACAGGCTCAAGTCGACGATGGGATGCTCCTCGGTCAGTTCCCAGATGAGCCAGGCGGCAAAGCCCACGACCGTGACGAGCAGCAGTGCGACGATCAGCGGCGAGTTGAACCAGTCCAAGTCCTTGCCCTTGTCGAGCATGATTTGCAAGGCTCCCACCCACACGAAGAGCAGCGCCAGGCCGATGCGGTCGATGGGGATTTTTCGCGTCGGGGTTTCATGCGACTTCAAGTTGCCCCAACAGATCCAGGCGCAGAACAGGCCGACCGGCACGTTGATGAGAAAAATCCACGGCCATACATAGTTGTCGGAAATGTAGCCGCCGAGCAAAGGACCCGCGATGGGTGCGACCAGCGTGGTGATCGACCAGATGGTCAGTGCCATGGTGCGCTTACTGGGGCCGAATACATTGATGAGGAGCGCCTGACTCCCGGGGATCATGGGTCCGGAGACCGCCCCCTGCAGCACACGAAAAGCGATCAGCGAGGGCAGGCTCCAGGCGAGCCCGCACAGTAAAGAGGCAATGGTAAAGAGCACCACGGAGACGACGAAGGTGCGCACCACGCCGAAGCGCTGCATGAGCCATCCGGTCAAAGGCACGGAAACCCCGTTCGCCACGGCGAAGGAGGTGATCACCCAGGTGCCTTGGTCGGTGCTGACGGGTGATCACCCAGGTGCCTTGGTCGGTGCTGACGCCTAAGTTGCCGGCGATGGTGGGAATGGAGACATTCGCGATGGAGGTATCGAGCACCTGCATGAAGGTGCCCAACGCGAGGGCCAACGCGGTGACGGCTTTGCGCCCGCCGAGCAGCGCCGGCGCGGCTCCGATGGCGGCCGCGTTCGCGCTCACGGGCGCGCGGCCAACATTGGCGCGCCCCCGACGGGCGTTTTCTTGCGGCTGAGCTTCGCCGGTTCTTGCGCATGCGGTCCCGCGTTGTCCGCGATGATGGAGGCGATCAGCGTATTGACGCCCGGATCATCGCCGGCGCTCGTCTGCTTCGGCAGCGGCACATTGCGCACGGCGGTCGACATGAGCGGACCGGACGCATTGTGCAAATCCACGCGCACCGTGGTTGAGAGTCCGATGCGCAGCGGATGCGCCTTGAGTTCATTGGGATCGAGCAGGATGCGCACCGGCACGCGCTGCACGATCTTGATCCAGTTGCCGGAGGCGTTCTGCGACGGCAGCAGCGCAAACGCATTGCCGCTGCCGGCGGCGATGCCGGCGACATGGCCGTGATAGGTGACCTGATGCCCGTACAAATCCGTGCGCACCGTGACCGGTTGGCCGGCGCGCATGCGCTCGAGCTGCACCTCTTTGAAGTTTGCATCCACCCAGACGTTTTCGAGCGGCACGACAGCCAGGAGCGGTGTACCGGCCGCGACTCTCTGGCCGACCTGCACGGAGCGTTTGGCGATGACGCCGCTCAGCGGCGAGATCAAGTCGGTGCGATGCAAGGCGAGCGCCGCGTTGCGCACCGCGGCCGCCGCCGCCAGGACTTGCGGATGATTCGCAATGGTGGTGCCGTCGATCTGTGCCACGGTCTGG
>Ga0210406_10002809_pt1 | contig 19529 bp, 19 predicted proteins | sample IncBWC30MmetaG_FD_155454 | JGI IMG/M metagenome (GOLD analysis project Ga0210406, IMG submission 155454) | Forest soil microbial communities from Barre Woods Harvard Forest LTER site, Petersham, Massachusetts, United States - Inc-BW-C-30-M | ecosystem: Environmental > Terrestrial > Soil >... | reverse complement strand
CTCCAGATTGCCCGGTTTGGAACCGTGGATGAGATTGGTCTGGGCTCTCATCGATTCTTCGGGATCGAAGTAGGCGGGCAGCAGCTCGTATTCGACCGCGATCGACTCGAGCGCATTCTCGGCGATCGATTCCGAAACCGCGACCACGCATGCCACGTTGTCACCCACGTAGCGCACCTTGTCGAGAGCCAGCGCGTATTCGTCGTGGCCCACCGGAAGAATGCCGTAGGGATTCGGCGCATCCTTGCCGACGACAACCGCGACGACTCCGTCACAGTTTTCAGCGCGGCTCGTGTCGATGCTCTTAATAAGTGCGTGCGGATACGGCGAATGCAGAATTTTGCCCGTGAGCATACCTGGCACGCTCAGATCGTCGGTGTATTTGCCAACTCCCGTCGTTTTCTCCGCCGCGTCGATCATCGCGGTGGGCCTGCCGATAATGGAGAAGTCCCCGCTCATCGGGTCATTCCGAGTGTCCGTCTTGTCATTCCGAGTCCTTACCCTGGTCATTCCGAGCGCAGCCCGGAATCTGCTTTCGCGGGCGCGGCCACTTCATTCGGCCACGGCCAAACCCTTGCGCTCCGCCGCAACCGCCGATCGGATGGCTTCATACATCTGGCTGTAACCGGTACAGCGGCAGAGATTGCTGCTGAGGGCGGCGCGAACGTCAGCGTCCGACGGATCCGGATTCTCAGCCAGCAGCGACTTGACCGTCATCATGAAACCGGGTGTGCAATAGCCGCATTGCGCTCCGCCCCAGTCACCGTACGCTTTCTGAATTGCCGCCAGACTGCCGTGCGCGCTCACTCCTTCGACGGTCGTGATCTCCTGCCCTTCGCAACTGGCCGCAAGCAGCGTACACGACATCATCGCCACCCCATCGACGAGCACAGTGCATGCGCCGCAGGAAGAATCATCGCAGCCGCGCTTCGAGCCCGTCAGCTGCAATTGCTGTCGCAGCGCGTCGAGGAGAAGCGCGGTGGGCTCGAGGGCTACCTCATGAGTCCGACCGTTGACGCGCAGTTCGATGAGTTCTTTTTTCATGGAGAAGACAAGTTCTAGCTGCTCGCTGCTAGCGCCTAGCCCGACTCGACCGCCTTGGCTAGAAGCTAGGAGCTAGCAGCTGGTTTTCAGTACAGCGGCAGCTTTCCATCCACTCTGCGAGACCAGGCATCGATGCCACCGCGCATGGATTGCGCCTTTTCGAATCCTTGCTGCCGAAGCCACACCGTCACGTTCATCGACCGCACGCCGTGATGGCAAACAACCACCACGTGATCCTCGGGATCGAGTTCCTGATGCGCCCGCGACGGCACCTCGCCCATGGGGATCAACTTGGCACCCTCGATCCGCGAGCATTCAAATTCCCACGGCTCGCGAACATCGAGCAGCGTGAATTGCGCGCCGGCATCGAGCTTGGCCTTTACCTCTTCGGGGGTGATCTCGTAATCCATCTTTCTTTCTTTCTTTCTTTCTTTTGTCCGATTGCAACCGTGCTACTGTCCCGTCCACTGCGGCATCCGCTTTTCCATAAAAGCGCGGATGCCTTCTCGCACATCTTGGGTTTGCATCAGCTCTTCCAGATAAATTCTTTCAGCGCGGGCAAGGCCTTTGTCGAAGTGCATCGAGTCCCACGCGTAAGAGGCCTTCTTGGCTAACCTCAAGGCGGCTGGGCTGAGCGCGTCGAGATGCGCGATACATTCATGCACGGCAGCATCTAACCCGCCCTCAGGCAGGGCGCGGTTGGCTAGACCGATCTCCGCAGCCTCTTTGCCACCGAGGGTGCGTCCCGTCAGAATCAATTCGGCTGCCCGCTTCTGGCCGACCAACGACGCCAGCGTCGTGCACGCCACGGGCGGATAGCAGGCCAGTTTGATCTCCGGAAATCCCCACTGCGCCGACTCGGTCGTGAATGCCATGTCGCACACCATGGCCATCTCTGCGCCACCCCCCAGGCAGTGTCCATACACTGACGCGATCGTGACCTTCTTGGTTGCGACCAGCGCACGAATCACAGAGTGGAACTTCGTCAGCATCTCCTCGACTTTGTCGGGAGCGTGAGCAGCCACGTCCACGCCCGCCGAAAACCCTTTTCCGGTTCCGCTGAACACGATTACCGAAACATTGGCCCGCGGTTCGATCTCCGCCAGACACTGCGCCAATTCTTCCATCATGGGAATGTCGATGACATTCAGCGGCGGATGCCGAAGCCCGATGCGCGCGACTGAGCCTTCGATCTCGAGCGAGATCCGAGCGAGTTTAGCGTCCGTGGGTGTGCTCGCCATATGCACTCTACAGGTTGATCGCCGACTTCCGCACTTCGCCAATAGTGGAGAGCGGATCGCGAGCGCCAGTTTTCTCTGCGATCCATTTCTTCTCGTTGTTGATAGTGTCGAGCAGCAACTTCTTGTCTTCGAGCGACGGCATGTAATCTTTCAGGTGTTGGTCGTACGCACGGTCATCCAGAGGCTCGCCGGTCTGCGCGTGGAATTTCTGCCCGGCCCATTTTCCGATGGCGCGGTTGAACTTGAGGTTGGGCGCATACAGCTTCGGCTGGCCCGGTTTCAGTGCGCTGTTGAAGCGCTCGATCAAGCCCGCCACTTCATCGCGATAAAGACTCCGGTTGTAATCGTTCAGGTCGTCGAGATCGGGGGCCAGTTCGTTCTTCGGTTCATCGTAACGGCCCTTCACGCCCCACACGTACGCCCAATGGGCGGACGAAGAGTGATCAGTCCCGAACAAGTCGTAGGAGCTTGAAATCCACTTGTTGAGATATTTCTGAATCAGCCACCCCGGAATCACGCCGGCTTCCACGATGCGCCGCAGTCCGTCGTTGCCGGTGCCCATGTGGAAGGCTTCTTCGCGCAGCATGTACGACATCGATCGTCCCAGGGGAGCGAATGCGGAATACTTCAGCATCTGCAACTGGAACTTCCCATCGCGATCGACGAAGTCGGTGTAGGTAAAGAAGTCCATCCAGTTGTCGACGTCGACATTGAATGCGCCCAGCAGACGCTTGTTGTCAAACGCGCGCCGTTCCAGCATTTTCTGCGCTTCAACCTTTCCGGAGTAGCCGAAGTGGTCGACCAGCAAGGCGCACATCTGCCAGCCGTGGCGCATCTCTTCAATCATGACGCGGGTGATGGCTCGGCGATCCCACTCGGTGGGCGCGTTTTCCAGCAAATTACGCTGCTGTTCGACGCTGGCAAACTCGGTGTCGCCCTGGTAGACGATCATGTTCATCAGCGCGTCCCGCATCTGCTGCGTCGGAATCTGGCGCAGGTTCTCCCATTTGCGGCGGCCCTTGTAGGAGCCGAACTCGATCTCTTCAGTGTCGATGGCGCCATAGAGCGTATCGAAATGGAAGGCGTCGATGTCCTTCGAATTGACGCCAATGTCTTTGCGCCAATCGTTGAACAGACCGATCCAGTCACTGAAGGTTCCGATTTTTGCCACTTTTCCCGGCATGATTTCGACCTCACACGAATGAATTGCTCTCGCAAAGCAACTAGCAGTTAGCACTTGGCCCATGCGAACATGGACCAGCGACTGACGACTAAATGCCAAACTGCTCCATCCCGCCCGCAGAGGTGCTCACTTCGCTTTAAACTGCGCCGGACGTTTTTCGACGTATGCCGCCAAGCCTTCCTTCGCGTCTTCGCTCTGGAATAGCAACTGCTGGTTCTCGCGCTCCACCGCCAAAGCCGACTCCATGGGAATCTCCCAACCGGTTTGCACGGCGCGCTTAATGCGTCCTACCGCTTTCGATGCCTTGTTCGGCGGGCAGAACTGCTGGGCGTACTCCATGATGTTTTCCATGAAGCCGTCCTTCTCAAAAATGTCGTTAATGATGCCCAGCTCCAGCGCCTCTTCGAAAGAGAACGTGTTACCCGTCACCATCAATTCGATCGCTTTGCTCTTGCCGACCATGCGGGAGAGGCGTTGCGTGCCGCCAGTCCCTGGAAGCACTCCCAGATTCACTTCCGGAAGCCCAATCTTGCCAGCTTCCTTGCGTGCGATGCGGATATCCGCTGCCATGGCGATTTCGAGGCCGCCACCGACGCAGTGGCCGTTAATCGCGGCGATCACCAGCTTCGGCGTATGTTCCAGACGCAACAACATCTCGTTCGCGTGCAGGCAAAAGTAGTACTTGAAGGTGGGATCGACGGTAGAGAGCATTTTGATGTTCGCGCCCGCAGAGAAGAACTTATCGCCGGCGCCAGTCAGCAAGATCACGTAGACGTCGTTGTCCATGCGCGCCTTCAGGATCGCCTCGTCCAGCTGCCGGTTCATTTCGTAGGTGTAGGTGTTCGCGGGCGGATCGTTCATCTCGATCACGGCCACGCCGCCGTCGGTGCGATAGTTCACGAGCTGCTTCGAGGTTTCGCCAGCTGCGGGTTGCATTGTAGTCGCCATGTAAAACTCCTTATTCGAATCTCACAAAAGTAGGACGGCTCGATGCCGTTCCCTTTCCCAAATCTTTTCCAATGGTCGCCCTTCTACCGCTCCTTGCGGGCTTTCGCGCCCGCCAATATGCCTCGTAGAAAAACATCGCCCATCTCGCGGGCAATCGACGCCGCGTCCGCGTCGACCCGCGGGTTGTGCCAGGTGTAGATCCAGTTCATCATGCCGAACAGACTGAGCACGGCAATGCGGGTAGAAAACTGCAATCCGCGATCGGCTTTCAAATCGTCGAGCAGGCCAACGCAGATCCGGTAGTACTCGCGCTTGATGGCAGCAACTTCAGACGCAAAACCATTCTTGAGCGCCTCAGCTTCGTGCGACAGAACCTTCATGGCCGCCTGATTCGCCAGGAAATATTCCAGATGATTGAGGATGAAGATGCGGACGCGCTCCTCGGCATCGCTCACCCCTTCCAGTCGCGTCTTCAGTCGCTCGACAATCGTGGTGAAGGTATGCTTCTGGATCAGATACAGCAACCGCTCTTTGGACTCGAAGTAGTAGTAGAGTCCGGCCAGCGACATGCCCGTGGCGCGCGAGAGATCGCGCATCGATGCGCCTTCGTACCCTTTCTTGCAGAAAACCTCGGTGGCGTGAGCGAGAATCTCGGCGAGGCGGCGATCGTATCGTGTCGCTGGAGAAGGAGGGGGGCGGTGCCGCCGTGCACGAACGCGGGTTGCTGAGGAGGTGGTTCCCATGATCGAAAGCTAACCAGAACAATTCGAACGATCGTTCGAACTAAGTATACGCCGGTGTGATCCCGATCACAAGTCGAATGCAACGAGTAGGATTTCTTGCGCTTATCCGCCGCTTCCTATGCCCGATCCAGCCAGCCAAGGGCATCGCGCAGGTCAGCGTCGCGGGAGAGTTCGAAACTAAACCAGCGTGCCTGCCTCATCATGCTGGTGCCGATCCGGGGATCCTTCTCAAGCTGCTGGCGGACTGCGGCGGTCACGGACTCCAGTTTGAAGGCGAGAGAGTTCGCAGTGTTCATGCCGCGCGTGCGGGGCAGGAGAGCAAATATTTGGGCGGTACAGGGCAGTGAATCCAAAAAACGCGCGCCTGTTCACCCGCGGCCAGTTCCCGGCTTCGCCCGCTAATGCGGCTGCCCACGCCTTCATCTGCTCGGAGATGGCCGGCAGTTTCGGGCGGCGTTTTCTATCTTTCAAGGACGCATGGCCTTAGTTGCGGACGTCCGTGAGCAGGCGCTCGATCTCGGCCTTCAAGTCGGCGGTCAGGGGCAGGAAAGGCAGCCGCGAGGGGCCGCCGTAGTATCCGTTGAAGTCCATGCCGTGTTTCACGCCCGGAATGCCAAGGTCGCCAACGAGGCGCTGCGCTGCCTTTGCAATTCGTTCCTGCTTCAGCCGAGCCAACTCAGCATCGCTCTCTTTCCATGCGGCATAGATTTCATAGCAGGCAGTGGGCGCCGGGCAGGCAAAGGCGAGGATCGCTCCGACCGAACCGGCGTCGAGCGAGGGTTGCAGTTTTTGCGCCGCGCCTACCAGGACCTGGAATCCGACTTCTTTCTGGCGCGTCTTCATCTTGCCTATTACGCTGACGGCAGACGAAGAAGGCTTCGTCGCGGAGGCGCCCGACAAGGCTCCGATCGATACGAGTTCCCCGCCTTCCGCGCTGGCCCCGGCGCCTGCCGCCGCCAGCATCCGCGGTGTAACCGCATCGAAGGTCTCCGTAACTGTGGCACTGCGTTGAATATGGCGCGTGCCCTCAACCATTTTGCGAACTTTTTCTACGTCGCCGCTCGACTCTTTGATGCCGATCAGGTTCGGGTGCTCGGCCAACGCAACCACTACTTCGGCGGGCATGTCGTAGCCGGTCGCCTGCGGGAAGTTGTAAATAATCACGGGCAGCGGCGAGCGATCGGCAACGGTCCGATAGAACGCGAGCAGGTTCTCCGTCTGCATCTGTTTCTTGTAGTAATGTGGCGTGCGCACCATCGCGACGTCGTAACCGAGTTCCGCGGCGTACTCGGTGAGGCGCAGGGTTTCGATCGCGGACTCGATTCCGGTACCCGCTATCAGCACTTTATTCGGGGCGGCAGCAGCACGCGCGGCCTTCAACACATCGCGCCGTTCCTCGTCGGAGAGCAGAATGGCTTCACCAGTCGAGCCTTCGACGACGATGCCTGCCACGGGAGTGCGCGAATAACGCTCGACGTTGGATTCAAGCTTTTTGAAATAGACCTTACCGTCAGGATAGAACGGCGTGGTGATAGGAGGAAAAATACCGTGTAGCAGCATGCGTGTCAGACCTCCGATGTCGGCTCAACAGATCAATCAGCCAAGGAATACGAACCAGCTTACCCTCTTACCGCCCGTTCTGCATGCAGATGTTGCAGCGCGTGGACCCTCACTTCGCCACGCTGCAAGGCCGCGATTCCTTCCGCCGCAGCCCGCGCCGCAGCAAGCGTCGTAATCGTGGGAATGCGCGCGGTCACGGCCGCGCGGCGGATGGCCTTCTCGTCGAACCAGGGCTCAAGGCCCGTGGGCGTATTGATGATGAGTTGGATGCGTTGGCCCTTGATAAAGTCGACCACGTTGGGTCGTCCTTCTTTCACCTTGTAGACCCGTTCGACGTTCATGCCGGCGGTTTCGATCACGTCCGCCGTTCCGGCCGTGGCCACGAGTTTGAACCCCATGTCCACAAACTTGCGGGCAACCTGCGCCACATGCCGCTTGTCGTGGTCGGTCACGCTGATAAAGATGGCTCCCTGCGTCGGCAATTTCTGTCCGGCAGCGAGTTGTGCTTTGGCGAACGCTTCGCCGAAGTTATCGGCGACACCCATCACTTCGCCGGTCGATTTCATTTCTGGCCCGAGGACGGTGTCGACACCCGGAAATTTATTCCACGGGAATACGGGAGACTTCACGTAATAGTAGCTTCCCGTGTCGAGATCGGCGCGGCGCTCAATGAATTCCGGCAAGAACTCGCGCAACTTGCGGCCCGTCATGAGTCGCGCCGCGATCTTCGCCAACGGGACGCCCGTCGCTTTCGAAACGAAGGGCACGGTGCGCGAGGCTCGTGGGTTCACTTCGAGCACGTAAACCTTGCCGCCCTCCGCGCCACTGCTTCCGGAACCATCGTGCATGCGCGGAATCGCGAACTGAATGTTCATGAGCCCAACCACCTTCAGCGCGCGAGCCAACTTGAAGGTGTAGTCTCGCATGCGCTCAAGCAGCGGCTGCGGAATATCCACTGCGGGCAGCACGCACGACGAATCCCCAGAATGAATACCGGCCTCTTCGATGTGCTGCATGATGCCGCCGATCACGATGTCCTCGCCGTCGGACAACGCGTCGACATCGACTTCGACCGCATCTTCCAAGAAATGGTCGATCAGCACCGGGCGGTCGTGTGAATATTCCACCGCCTCTTTCATGTAGCGAATGATCGACTCTTCGTCGTAGGCGATCACCATTGCGCGGCCACCGAGCACGTAGGAGGGCCGCACCAGCACGGGGTAACCGATGCGTCGCGCGCCTTCGATAGCCTCCTCGATCGAAGTGGCCATGACCCCCGGCGCCTGCGGAATCTGCAACTCTTCGAGCAACTTGTTGAAGTGCTTGCGGTCTTCCGCCAGGTCGATCGACTCGGGCGACGTACCGATAATCTTCACGCCCGCGGCCTTCAGAGGCAACGCAAGGTTGAGCGGGGTCTGTCCCCCAAACTGCACGATCACTCCGACCGAAGCGCCTTTCGATGTCTCGTGCTGATAGATCGCCCACACGTCTTCAAAGGTCAGCGGCTCGAAATAAAGGCGGTCGCTGGTGTCGTAGTCGGTCGAGACGGTTTCAGGATTGCAATTGATCATGATCGTCTCGTACCCGTCGTCCCGCAGCGCGAAGGACGCGTGGCAGCAGCAGTAGTCGAACTCAATTCCCTGCCCGATGCGATTCGGGCCGCTGCCGAGGATGATGACTTTCTTCCTGTCGGTCGGGGTTGCCTCGTCCTCGTCTTCGTAGGTCGAATAGAGGTACGGGGTGAAGCTCTCGAACTCCGCCGCGCAGGTGTCGACGCGCTTATACACGGGCATCACACCATGCTTTCTGCGCAGATGGCGGACTTTCTCCTGTCCTTCGAGCCGCCAGACCTGTGCCAGCCGTCCGTCAGAGAAGCCCATGCGTTTCGATTCGCGCAGCACCTCGGTCGGAATCGACTCCATCGGATGCTTTTCCAGTTCCAGTTGCTGGTCGTTAATTTCCTTCAACTGGTACAGGAACCACGGGTCCATCGATGTCATCTTCGCGAGCTGCTTTACCGTGTGTCCCTGGCGCAGCGCATACTGTATGTAGTTGAGCCGCTCAGGATGCGGCGTCACTAGCCTCTGCGTGAGAATCTTTGGTTCGATCTTCGCGCCGCCGACTCGCTTTCCGGTGTCGAGCGATCGGATGCCCTTCATCAACGCTTCTTTGAAAGTCCGCCCGATGGCCATCACTTCGCCCACCGATTTCATCTGCGGCCCCAGCGTATCGTCTGCGCCCGGAAACTTTTCGAATTGCCACTTCGGAATTTTTACCACCACGTAATCCAGCGTTGGCTCGAAACACGCCGGGGTCTTGCGGGTGATGTCGTTGGGGATTTCGTCGAGGGTATAGCCGACCGCAAGTTTCGCCGCAATCTTCGCGATGGGGAATCCCGTAGCCTTCGATGCCAACGCCGACGAGCGCGACACGCGTGGGTTCATCTCGATCACGACCATGCGCCCGGTTTCGGGATTCACGCCGAACTGAATGTTCGATCCGCCCGTGTCGACGCCGATTTCGCGGATCACGGCGATCGAGGCATCGCGCATCGCCTGATACTCGCGATCGGTGAGCGTTTGCACAGGAGCAACCGTGATCGAGTCGCCGGTGTGCACACCCATGGGATCAAAGTTCTCGATCGAGCAGATGATAATGACGTTGTCTTTCGTGTCCCGCATCACCTCGAGCTCGAATTCCTTCCAACCCAGTACCGACTCTTCAATCAGCGCCTCGTGCACCGGCGAGAAATCGAGGCCACGGCTCAGCACCTCCAGCATCTCTTCGCGGTTGTATGCGATGCCGCCCCCGGAACCTCCCAGCGTAAACGAGGGCCGGATAATCACCGGAAACCCGATCTTGCCCGCGAACTCGATGCCGTCTTTCGTGTTATTCACCAGCGCTGACTTGGGCACATCGAGCCCAATGCGCTGCATGGCGTCTTTGAAGAAGAGCCGATCTTCCGCCTTCTTGATGGCTGCGACGCTCGCGCCAATCAGGGTCGCGTTGTACTTTTCGAGCACGCCGCCGTCGGAGAGTTCAATCGCCAGGTTCAGCGCTGTCTGTCCACCGACGGTTGGAAGCACGGCAAAGCCCGCGCCCGGCGCCATTTCCCGCTCGATGCGAATAATCTCTTCGAGATACTCCAGTGTCAGCGGCTCAATATAAGTGCGATCGGCTGACTCCGGGTCGGTCATGATAGTGGCTGGGTTCGAGTTTGCCAGCACCACTTCGTAGCCCTCGGACTTGAGCGCCTTGCAAGCCTGCGTACCGGAGTAATCAAACTCCGCCGACTGCCCAATGATGATGGGCCCGGAGCCGAGAATCAGAATCTTGGAGATGTCAGTGCGTTTAGGCATTTAGAACCAGTTGTCAGTTACTGAGTACCGGAGGGCGTGGCCACCAATATCGGCAGGGCCCCGGGGTCCAACCTGCAGCCCGCGTTGACGGTAACCGTCTCTGGCCAAGCCATACCGGTTAGAATCATGCCGAAGAAGGCCACGGCTGCGATCTTCATAGATCCCCCCACCTTCAAACTCACCGGCTACTGCCCTTTCCACTCCTCCATCATCTTCGTGAACTCTTTGAACAGATAATGCGAGTCATGCGGCCCCGGCGCGGCTTCCGGATGATATTGCACACTGAACAGTGGCAGATTCCGATGCCGCAAACCTTCTAGCGTCTGGTCGTTCAGATCAACGTGTGTGAGCTCGACTTCACTATCGGCCAGCGAATCAGGATCGACAGCAAAGTTATGGTTATGTGCCGTGATCTCGATCTTGCCGGTCTTCAACTGCTTGACCGGATGATTCCCGCCGTGGTGCCCGAACTTCAGCTTGAAGGTCTTCCCGCCGAGCGCGATTCCGGTCAGTTGATGGCCCAGGCAAATTCCAAAAATCGGCTGCCGACCGAGGAGCCGTCGGATCGAATCAACCGCGTAGGTGCACGGTTCGGGATCGCCCGGCCCATTCGACAAAAAAACCCCGTCTGGCTTCAAGGCCAGAACATCCTCTGCCGGAGTCTGCGCCGGGACCACGGTCACCTTGCAACCTTCACCACGTAACTTGCGCAGAATGTTCTGTTTGATACCGAAATCGTAAGCCACTACATGAAATCGGGGAGGCTCATCTTTCACTCCCACCACAGCCACGGGTTCATGGGAACGCTCGCCAACTTCCCAAACGTATGGACGTTTCGTGCTCACCTCTTTAGCCAGATCCATGCCATCCATCTTCGGAATGGACCGCGCCTTGGCGATCAGCTTGTCGGCATCGTTCCCGATGGTCGAAACCACGCCACGCATCACGCCGTGATCGCGCAGGTGCCTGACCAGCGCGCGCGTGTCGATGTCCGACAGGACGGGAACCTTAAACTGTTCCAGATATTCCTCGGCCACCTGCTGCGACCGCCAGTTCGAACTCACGCGCGAGAACTCGCGCACGATCAACCCTTCGATCCACGGGCGCGTTGCTTCGTTGTCTTCGTGGTTGGTGCCGTAGTTTCCGATTTCCGGGTTGGTCAGAACAACAATCTGCCCTGAATAGGAAGGATCGGTGAAAATTTCCTGGTAGCCAGTGATGGAGGTATTAAAAACGACTTCGCCGTAGCATTCGCCTTTGGCGCCGTAGCCTTTGCCTCGGAAGACTCGGCCGTCTTCGAGCGCAAGGATAGCCTGCATTCTCGCTCCCGGGAGTGGATTTTAAGAATCTTAGCAGGGAATGCGGCAGGGGCCAAGCGCCGAAGCTGCAAATGGAAAAGAAATCTGTGGATTGTATGAACTTGATTTCTGCATGCCCAACGAACTCGTAGTTTTGCCGTTGCCGTGCTCCACGGAATGACCAGACTCGATCAGCGAACAACCGCGGCCAGAATGTAGTCGGTTAGCAGCTTGTCGGTTTGCTCGTGCATGCCTCGGGTGTTGTAGTTGGTGCTGGTGATGACGACGGTCAGATCGAGCGCGGGAAAGACGGCGACCTTGTTGCCCCCATTCCCATTCATCAGGTACGCTGGATAGCCCGCCCCACCAGACTTGAAGGTTTTCAGCCACCACAGGTAGCCGTATTCGGTTTCGTCGTCAATCTGAGCGTGAGGCTGGGTTGAAGTCCTCACCCAAGCGTCGTCGACGATGCGCGTTCCCTGCCACATGCCGCCGCCTCGGTAGAGTTCGGCAACCTTCAGCAGATCGCGGCTGCTCAGGCGCAACCCGCCTCCGGTCTGCGGAATATTGAGCGGCGAGTAAACCCACTGCGCGTCGGTGATACCCATCGGGCCGAAAAGTTTCTGCTGCGCGTAGTGATCCGTCCGCTGACCAGTCACCTTCTGCAGCAACTCGCTCAGGGCAAACACTGCTCCGGTGCAGTAGCTGAAGTATCTTCCGTACTTTGGAGCTTCAGCCTTCTCGCCCACGTGCATGCGGCCGCGCACCGGCAAGTCGAGAATGAACTGCGCCCAGTCTTCGATCACATACATCCGTTCTTCGTTACCGCGGGAAGCATCATTCCAGTCGTCACACTCGAGCGGAGACGACATGGTCAGGAAATCTTCGACGGTGATCTGGTCTTTGCGGGGATCGGGATTCTGCATTCTCTGCGCCCGTTCAGGCAACCAGGCCAGCACTCGGGCGTCGACTCCGCTTAGCTTCTTGTCCTTGATCGCGATGCCAATCAGGATGTCGGTGATGCTCTTGGTGGCCGAGCGGGTATCGCGCAGCGTGGCGGCGTCGCCGTCGAAATAAGCTTCATAGATCAGTTTCCCGTGCCTTGCTATGACTACGCTGCCGATCTTTTTAAACTCCCCCGAACGAATCGCCGTCTCCAAGGAATGGAGTTTTTCACTCGAGACGCCATTTTCCTCGGCGGAGGCTTTCGGCAAATCTAGCTCAGAAGCGGTCTGTGCAGCCGCCGCAAGCGCAGCGATAAAGGCCAACATCAAAATCGGTCGAGTCGAACGGAGCACGCGAGGAAACCTCCGAAAATTGAATTTCAGTGCGATTGTGCCACCGCCTACGTTAGGGAATCTTGTCGTTTTCGAACCTTGGCTTTCGAACTTGGGTTCGTTCGAAGGATTTGCCACTTCGATCTATGGCCTACGCAGCCGGCGATATCGTCCGGGCGGCACACCGAAGCTGCCGGTGAAGGATCGAGTCATCTGGCTCTGGTCCGAGAAACCGCTTTGCAAAGCCACCTGGACCAGTGGCAGGTCCGTTCGGGAGAGCAATCCTTGAACTCGCACTAGGCGGCAACGCCGAAGATATTCTCCGGGCGAACACCCGAAGAACCGCCGGTAGGCGCGCGCCAGGTACACGGGATGCACCCCAGCCGCCACGGCCAATTCCGCAATGCTGAGTTCCCGTTGAAAACAGTCCTCGATCCTCTCCTTCACTTCGAGAAGCCAGGTCGGTGCAAAGCGCGACGCATGTTGGCAAATTTCCGTCAGTAGCGCGATCAACTCGAGGCCCAATTCTTCCAGTACCAGGGCCGCAGATTTGGGCCCTCGTCGCAACTCGCGCACAATGCGGTCCCCGATCAATGGATCCTCCAGTGCGTGAAATCCCGGTCCCCCGACGATCATCGGCACTGGGGAGGCTCGGTCAAGCCAGCGCGACGAGTCCGGCCCTGGACTGATGCTCAGGAACTTTCCGCTGGCGCTGCGAAAGCGGTCGCGATGCGTCGTGCCCGCGGGATTGAAGATGAGCGTGCCGGGAGAACAGATCCCCCTCTGATTGCGCGCTTCAGTCCGGTATGCGCCGCCCGTGACCAGGATCCAGTGAGGAGTCTCGTGCGTATGGCGCGGAACCTGGCGGTCGGGAACCGTAGCCTGCAGCTCAGAGAATTGGAACGACGGTGTGGTTAGGGCGAACGACGAGTTGCCGAAAAACGCGCCGGCCGCCAGCGTGTGAACCGCAGATTGAGTTGCCATGTCGTCTTGGCTGCAGCTTCAGCTAGGAGCCAACCAATGAGACGGACTACAGCGCAAAAGGATACCTTCGAACAAGCGTAAAAGTTTCACCAGCAGAAGAAGCGGAGACCGATTCGAATTGCCGACGCTCGAGCGACGTCCCGAAGTTACCGCACCCTGCCCAGCTTATCCATCGGCCAGTACCCGAACACGGCCTTGCCGTAAATGAAGCTCTGGTTGACCGGGCCGAAATCACGGCTGTCGTTCGACATCGAACGATGGTCGCCTAGCACGAAGAAGGAATGCGCGGGCACCGAGGTTTCCGGGTACGACCGTGAATCGGTGTAGGCCGGAGGAACGTAGTCTTCGTCGAGCGCCTGATCATTTACGTACACCTGGCCGCCATCGATACGGATGCGGTCGCCTGCCATCCCGATCACGCGTTTGATGTAGCTCTTGGAAGGATCGCGCGGGTAGCGGAAGACCACAATATCTCCGCGCTCGATCGGTTCCAGGCGATACACAAATTTATTCACGAAGATCCGTTCCTGATCTTCGAGCGAGGGCATCATGCTGGTTCCCTCAACTTTTACTGGCTGGTAAAGGAAGATGATGATGAAGGCGGAAATCGCCAGAGAAATGATCAAATCGCGGACCCAGACGCCGATTCCGTTTCCGGGGCGGACAACAGGCGTCGATGCCGGCAGGCAGGCAACCGTGGTGGAGGGAGTTACCGTCCCCGCCTCACCGCCTGAAGTTGGATCTGAAAACGTACCTGGCATTGACTCCCTATTGTATACAGAACCGTCTGACCGCGGCTGGGGATTGTATTTCAGCCCGGTCTTAAGGCGACGGTCTTAGCAGCGAAACTCGGTTCCCAGGCTTTCAGCCTTGCTCGACGGCAGGTTACAATGAGCGCACGCGAGGACATATCATGACACGTTCCATGCTCCAGAATAAGATCATCTACCGCAGCCTGACCCTGGCATTCGTCTTCTTGGTGACTCTGAGCGTTTCTGCCGAGTGGGTCGCACTTCCGGACGAAGGCGGCGTTCCGGCCTACAACGCCGGACCACCCCCCAAGGGGACGAAACTGCCTCCCCTCCTGGCCAAGTCAGATCTTTGGGGAGCGGACGCGCAGAATGCCTACCAGACGCACGCCTACGAACTGGCAGCCAGGATACCGACCGTGCTTCACCAGCAGCCGTGCTATTGCTATTGCGACCGCATGGGACACAACAGCCTTCACAGCTGCTTCGAGAACACGCACGGAGCGCAGTGCGCGACCTGTCTGAAGGAGCTTTATTACTCCTATCAGCAGCATCAAAAAGGCAGGTCAGCGGCGCAAATCCGCGCCGGGATCATTCAAGGTGAGTGGAAACAGATCGATCTGATGTCGGCTTCATCGATCAATTAATCGCGACCAATTGCTCGCCGAGTTCCGACATATTGTAACTGGGGCTATATACCTGCCGGGTTCATACGGCTGGGGGAACTGGACCTCGACCCGCTTTTTGGGCGATACTTTATTGCTCGGCTCGAATCGATTCCAAGGAGTTCCCCATTACCAAGAGCACAGGAAGAGTTTTGCACATGGCTCAGAAACCTACCGCCAAAAAGACTGTTGCGGAAGATCCGCGCTACACGCAGGCGCTGCAGAGCTACGAGGCTGGCTTGCGCGCCATGCAGGAGCACAAGTTCGACAAGGCGAAGCCTCATTTTCAAAAGGTCATTGGCGGACCTAGCAAGGAACTGACGGATCGGGCCCACGTCCATCTCAGCATCTGCAGCCAGCACATGGACCGCTCCGCGGCTACGCAGTTTGCTAGTGCCGAGGAGCATTTTGACTACGCTGTCTCGCTCATGAATGTTGGCGACTATGTGACCGCCCGCGAGCATCTGGAGAAGTTGCTCAAGCAAAATGCCAAGTCCGACTATGTGATTTACGGTCTGGCTGCACTCGACTGCCTCACAGGTCACGTGGAAGAGTCCCTGCGGCACCTGGACGAGGCGTTACACCTGAATGCTCAGCTGCGTTTCCAGGCGCGCAACGATTCCGACTTCCAGAATCTCGCAGAAGATCCTCGGTTCACGGAATTGCTTTATCCGGATCCCGGCGCTGAGTTGGACTCCACAGACGGCGATCTCGGGGAAGAAGAGCCCGTTTAGCCACCCGTTCTCATGGGCGCTGGATTCAGTTGCATGGAAATCAAAACAGCCGAGCCTCGGTCGCCGGAGAAGACCTCGCGCGAGTCCGGTCTTCGCGTCGTCGCGATCGGCGGCGGCACTGGGCTTTCCACGCTGCTCAAGGGGCTAAAGCGGTTTGTGCTCTGGCCATCGGAAGTTCCCGCACAATTGGCCTCGCCGTTTATCCATGATTTATCGGGCGTGGTCACGGTGAGCGACGACGGCGGGTCCAGTGGGCGCTTGCGCAAAGAGCTCAATATGCTGCCGCCGGGCGACATCCGCAACTGCATTGTCGCCCTCAGCGAAGATGAGGCGCTGCTCTCCCGGCTCTTCCGACATCGCTTTGAAAAGGGATCGGGACTCGAAGGCCACAGCTTCGGCAACTTATTTCTGGCGGCCCTCACGTCCCTGACTTCAGATTTCTCCGAGGCGGTGCGCCTTTCCTCGGAGATTCTCCTCACCCGGGGCCATATCTATCCTGCGACCACCTCCAACATTGAACTGGAAGCGTTGATGGAGGATGGCGCACGCGTGCGCGGCGAAACGAAAATCACAGCCAGCAAGGGACGCATCCGCGAGCTGTTTCTGGTTCCACCAGACGTGGGACCAATGCCGCAGACTCTGGAGGCGATCGCCCACGCCGACATGATCACCATCGGTCCTGGTTCACTGTTCACCAGTCTGATTCCCAATCTGCTGGTGCGCGGCATTGCGCAGGCGATTGTCGAATCGCCGGCCACCAAGGTCTACATCTGTAACCTGATGACTCAGGCCAACGAGAGTCTTGGCTTGACTGCCGCGGACCACATCCGGGCGCTGAACAGGCACGCGCAAAAACAAATCTTCGACTACGCTCTGATCAACCGAACCCCAGCGTCTGACGAGCTCCAGGCGAAGTATGCCAGCGAAGGCGCGTGTCAGATCGTCAACGATCTTGATGCCATCGAAGCCCTCGGAGTGACCCCGGTCCTGGGTGATTATCTGGAAGAAGCTGGAGTCGCTCGTCACAACACTTCCTTAGTTGCCCAGGATCTAATGCGTCTGGCCGCGCAACAATCGCACAGTGCACGCAAGTCTTCTACCAACAATCGTTAAGATCTCGCATTGTGGTTTTCGATGGAAATCCTGTATCGTGAGTCGGAATCTGCTGCTCGCCTCGATCGCTTTCTAAACCATGCGCTCACTCGTCGCCCTGCTGATCGTGCTCACACCAAGCTTTCTGCTCGCCCAAGCTGGCCCTGAGAAGGGTGGCAACGAGGTTCAGATTTGGGGAGGAGGCGGTCATTCCGTCAGCGGCGGGCGCGGGAACACCGGCGTGTTCAACGCCGGACTGCGCTATGGGTGGATTCTCACCGGAGCACATTTGCCTGGTTTTTTGCGCGGGCGGTTCGAGTACGCGGTGGATGGAGTTCCGGTTTTCTTTGTCTTCCAACCTGCCAACACGGCCTATGGCGTGGGCTTCGATCCGCTTGTACTCAAGTGGAACTTCGAACGCCAGGGGCGCTTCTCACCCTATCTCGAACTCTGCGGAGGGACGCTGTTCACCAGCCACAACGTCCCCACTGGAACCAACCCTGTGAACTTCACGGACCAGGCCGCGCTTGGCGTGCACATCCTAGGGGTCGAGCACAACCTCAGTCTCGAACTACGCTACATGCACATTTCAAATGCTGGACTGGCAACGCCCAATCCCGGGATCAACACGGTGCAAGTGCGCCTCGGGATTGGCAAATTCTCCCGACACCGCCGTTAGTGCCGGGAGTTGATTTCGGGGCGGCGCAAGAGGGCGGGGGCGCACTCGCGGCCACCGGCGGGACGGCGGCGCCACTTCCTGCGGGCGCGACTTTCTCATGAGGTACGGCTGCGGTTGCAGCTTTGTCCGACCCCCGGCTATTCTTCCTACTTATGTCTACGCTCGTCGAATGTGTTCCTAATTTTTCGGAAGGCCGCGATAAATCGAAGGTTGACGCTATCGTCGAGGCGATGAAGATGCCCGGCGTCTACCTGCTGGATCGCGAAATGGATTCCGACCACAATCGCTCCGTCATTACTCTCGCCGGGGAGCGCGAGTCCATCCAGGAAGCCGCCATTCGTGGCGTCGGCAGGGCCGCTGAGCTCATCGACCTTAATGTGCATACTGGCGCGCACCCCCGGATGGGAGCTACCGATGTGGTTCCCTTCATCCCCATCGACGGGGTCACGATTGAAGACTGTGTAGCGATCGCTGGCTACGTCGGGGAAGAGATTTGGAAGCGCTATAAGATTCCGGTGTATCTCTACGAATCGGCTGCGCGGATTCCGGAACGGCAAGGCTTGGAAAACATTCGGCGCGGGCAATTCGAGGGCATTCGAGTCGAGATTGCCACCAATCCGGCGCGTTGTCCAGATTTTGGGGACCCTCGTCTGCACGAGACGGCGGGCGCGACGGTCGTGGGCGCACGCAAGTTTCTGATCGCTTATAACGTGTTTCTCAACACCCCGGATGTAGACATCGCCAAGAAGATCGCCAAGGCCGTGCGCTTCTCGAGCGGCGGAATGCGGTTTGTGAAAGGCGCTGGCTTCCTGGTACGCGGTCTGGCGCAAGTGTCGATGAATCTAACCGACTTCGAGCAAACCCCCGTGCACCGCGTCTTTGAGATGGTGAAACGCGAGGCAGAGCGCTACGGCGTGGCACCCGTGTCGAGCGAGATTGTGGGACTGATCCCGAAAAAAGCTTTGGAACAGGCGGCCGAGTGGTTCCTGCGGGTGGAGAATTTTGATTCGTCGTTGATTCTGGAAAACCGGCTGATGGCGGTGATGGGCGGGAAGATGGCGATCGGCGGGTTGCGTGCTGGAATCGAACCTTTCGTCGAGCAACTGGCCGCGCCCACCCCCACTCCTGGGGGCGGGAGCGCTTCGGCCGCGGCCGCAGCGATGGCCGCCGGGCTCGCTGCCATGGTGGCTTCCATGTCGCGCGGGAAAAAGGTTTATCTGCAATATGAGCCGCAACTCAGTGCAGCCATCGCGCGGCTCAGTCCGCTGCGCGAAGAACTGAAGAGTGCGGTGGACGCCGACGCAGAGTCCTACAACTCGGTGATGAAGGCCTATAAGCAGGCAAAAACCGCCGCGGATGAAAAATCCAGCGAGGCTATGATCGATGCTACCCTCAAAGAAGCGACTGCGGTTCCGCTGGGGGTCGCCGAAAAATCCCACGAGATTAGGCAGATCGTCAAGTCTCTCGAGCCCATTACGAATCCGCACATGAAATCGGACTTGATGACGGCTCTGGCACTGGCAGGCGCCGCAGTCACCGGGGCTCTGGCGAATGTAGAGATCAATCTGGCGTCGATCAAAGATCCCATCTTCGCGGCGGATGTACGGAAGCGAGTTACAGCCATTTCGTAGAAACTCCCTCGCCACCGCTGTTTTCTCACCCTCAGTCCGGAACCACCTAAGCAGAGACGTAACCATCAGGTCTTGAGGAGCCGGGGCCGGGACTCAGTTGGTCAATGGACATTGTACTTTTGTGTGATTGCCGACGCTTGCAAGTAAAATAGAATAAAGTGATCGATTCACTGCAGGGCCGGATTGTGCATCCAAGTCAAGGGTGCACTGAACCCGTCCTGTTTCTCTGATTTGAGGTGTTATGAAACTCTTGAAGATTTGCCTGGCTTCGCTACTTTTGGTAAGCATGGCCTGTGCTATGCCGCTGAACTCTTCCGGTCGCGCGTGCGTACCCGCCGATCA
>Ga0210406_10002806_pt1 | contig 19536 bp, 20 predicted proteins | sample IncBWC30MmetaG_FD_155454 | JGI IMG/M metagenome (GOLD analysis project Ga0210406, IMG submission 155454) | Forest soil microbial communities from Barre Woods Harvard Forest LTER site, Petersham, Massachusetts, United States - Inc-BW-C-30-M | ecosystem: Environmental > Terrestrial > Soil >... | reverse complement strand
TGAGAGATCGTTGCGGCGAACGTTGCACAACTATTTTGCCTACTATCAGTGGTCACGTACGCATTTGGCCTTGGGCAAAGACGCCCCGGAGTCCAGGGCAGTGGAACCACCGGAACAGGGGCGTGTGGTAGCGATTCCACAGGTCGGGGGATTACACCACCGATATCAACGACGCGCCGCTTAGCCGGAGCAAGCCGGTTGCCTCGACGTTTGCCTTCCCGAGTGGAAATGCCGCTTCTCCTTGATCTAGCCGAACAAAATTTTTGTTCATCAAAACCGGATTCTTTCGCGACACGAACTCCCAGCACTTTGATGCACTCGACGACTGGACGAGGCAGAGACTTCCAGTCTTTAGACTGAGATGTGCTGGCCAACAAGGAAAGTGCACCAACGAGATCTGCGATTAACGTGCCACAAGTATGCTGGTTGATACGGACGGAATTCTCGGTATGCACAAGTGGATAAAATCAAATAAGTCGTTGTTCTGGCGTCACTTAATGACCGCCACCGTCCGTATAGCACTGAATCCTACTGCTGCTGTCTCCTGATTGCACCTAAAAAGCGTGGCGAGCGATTCTACCAGCCTCGTTGTCCAGAAAGAAGCCAAGGGCAACAATCGAGAGAAGAGTGACCATCTATTTAGGCCGAGGCAGCGGCGCCGGAACGCACGCGCCGGTGTTCGAGAAACTCCAAATATTCGGTCATTCCTTCTCCGGTTTTGGCCGATAATTTGAAAACTTCCATGCCTGGTCGCACCGCTTGGATGTTGCGGTTTGCGGCAGCCTCGTCAAATTCTACCGCAGCCGCGAGATCGGATTTTGTGATGACGGCAACGTCCGCGCTATTGAAGATCGTCGGATACTTTAGAGGCTTGTCTTCGCCTTCGGTTACCGAGAGCAGCACGAAACGCAGGTCTTCGCCAAGATCATACGAGGATGGGCACACTAGGTTCCCGACATTTTCAATGAATAAGAAATCCAGATGGTTTAGAACCCAGCCGTCCAGAGCATTCTGAACCATGGCGGCCTCAAGGTGGCAGACCGTACCAGTGATAATTTGCTTCACTGGGGCCTGGCTGCGAGCGAGACGAGCCGAATCATTTTCCGTGGCAAGGTCGCCCACCAGCGCCGCAACCCTGTAGCGCGGATGAAGAAGCGTCAGCGTCTTCTCCAAAAACGCCGTCTTGCCTGAACCCGGGCTGGAAACAAAACTGACGGCAAGCACGCCTGCTTGGCGAAAACGCTCTCGCAGCGCGCGGGCGATTACATCGTTCTGTTTGAGGACATTTTTTCGCACTTCCACGAGACGAGGTTCGGCGCTCATTCCACGGTCTCCAGGGCTTTAATCTCCAGGGCTACGACCTCCAGCTCTTTCCCACGCAGCACCGTGGGAGTAGCAGTGCCACATTCGGGGCAGCAAAACCATTGAATCGAGGTAACCAGCCGCGGGATTTTGCATTTGGGACAGAAGACTTCGACTGGAATCTCCTCAATCAAGAGCTGCGAACCTTCGAGAGGCGTGGCGTGGCACGCTATCTCGTAAGAAGAAAGCAGGGCCTCCTTGACCACCCCAGACAGCTTCCCGAGGCGGAGATGAATTGCCTGCACTTGCACCTGTCCGCGGCTTTCCGCTTCCTCTTGCGCCATCTCCACAATGCTCATGGCAATCGAGAGTTCGTGCATTTGTGATCCTCACCTCAAGTGGTACAGCCAGCACGGCAGTGTCAGCCACGAAACCCTTTTATGTCACCTGGGTCATCCACGCAGGGTCAGTTTCTTTGAGTAAAGCTCCTGATTCAGAATTTGCGAAGGCGGCAAGCGTGGCTTGACCGAGGCTGATTCCGCCATCGTTGGACGGAACGACGTGATTTGTCCACGTCTGCAGGCGCTCCGGTTCCAAGAGACTCCCGAGGTCGTGCAAAAGCAGCTCATTCTGAAAAACGCCGCCAGAAAGCACAACTGTGTCGACTCTGTGGGCGCGACATAAAGTTGCAACGGCGTTACGGAGACCCTCAGCAATTCCGCGCTGGAACGCGCGTGCAATTTTGCATGTATCCCGGCCCTGGAGCCTGTCGCGGATTATGCCCTCGAGAAGTGGATGAAAATCCAATTCATCGCCAGTGAAGGGAAAAGGATATGCATCGATCACAGTCGAATGACTGGCGAGACGTTCAAGCCACATCGCGGCCTGCCCTTCGAAAGTAACCTCGCGTGTGAAGCCGAGCAGGGCTGCCGCAGTGTCAAAGAGCCGCCCAATGGAAGTCGTGCCGAAAGAGCGAACCCTTGTGTGCACAAGCTGCAATGCGTACAGATAGCGAGAAGGAAATGAAAACGGAGCTGCTGTCAGATCTGGCAGCTCACTCAATTGCGCGAGGAAGCCTGCTGCTGCTTGAACTGGATACGATGCGGCCGCATCGCCACCGGGTAGAACAGCACCACGGAGACGCGCGATGCGTTCGAAACCTTCGCGCACACTGCCGGCGAAGATCTCGCCGCCCCAGATCGTGCCGTCGTCCCCATAGCCGGTACCGTCGAAGCTGACGCCAATCACGCGCTTGTCCCAGGCGCCATGTTCGGCGAGTACGGAAGCAATGTGAGCGCGGTGATGCTGTACCGCAAGCTTTCCTGATGCGCCAAGCTCCGAGGCATGCATTGTCGAAACATACTGAGGGTGCGCGTCGTGAACGATCAACAATTCGTTCGAATCAATTTCATACATCGAAAGCAAATCCTGGATGGTTTCCCGGAAGGCGCAAAACGATTGGTAATGGTCCAAGTCTCCAATGTGCTGGCTGACGAAGGCTTGGCCAGCCACGACGAGAGTTATTGTGTTCTTGAGGTCTGCGCCCAGAGCAAGGATCGAACGACTGGTCGGAATGGTAGCGGCAGCGCTCGGGGCATATCCGCGTGCGCGGCGAAGAATGGTTGGGCCGAAAACGCCTACGCGGGCAACGGAATCGTCCACGCGGCGGGCGATGGGCCGTTCGCCCACTAAAAAACCGTCCGCAATGCCGGAGAGTTGTTGCAGTGCGTCTTCGTCCCGGTAGGCGATGGGCTCGCTGGAGCGATTTGCACTGGTCATAACCAAGATTTCGGGGGCGCCAGCGGCAAACAGTAGAAAATGCAACGGTGTGTAGGGCAACATCACACCGAACTCGTCATTGTCTGGCGCAACCCCTGGCAATTCGATTTTCGCCGGGGCAAGAACGATGGGTCGAGGAACGGAGTTTATCAATGCTTCCGCCTGCGGTCCGAGATCAACCAGGCTGCGAGCAGCTTCAATATTCTTTACCATCAAGGCGAACGGCTTTTCCTTCCGGTATTTTTTGGCTCGCATCGCGCCAACAGCTTCCGCATTTTTCGCATCGCAGGCCAGATGGTATCCGCCAAGTCCTTTCACAGCCACAATCCTGCCTGATCGCAGGTAATGTGCCGCCATTCGAACGGCATTATCATCGCCGCGCTCAACTTCGTCGCCCGATTGAAAATGAAAACCCGGCCCACAGGCGGTGCACGCGAGGGGCTGGGCGTGGAAGCGCCGATTCGCAGGATCGCCGTATTCCGCGGCACAGTAGTCATCTAGCAGCCAAGCAGCCATCGTGGTATTGGGGCGGTCGTAAGGCAAACTGCGAATTACGCTATAGCGAGGGCCGCAGTTCGTGCAATTGATATAGGGATGGTGGTAGCGATGATCTCGCGGATCGAAAAGTTCGCGCAGGCAGTTCTCGCACACCGGCAAATCGGGGGAGATTCGAACGGTTGGCTGGTGCGCGCCAGTGCTTTCCCGAATCGTGAACTCTGTGAAGCCAATCGCTTCCGTGATCTCGGCGTTCACTTCTGCAATCGCGGCCGCCTGGGGCGGATGAGTCTTCATCTCTTCAAGGAAGGATCGGAGCGGTCTCTCCTCTCCCTCAAGATGGATCTCCACGCCCTCTTCTGCGTTTAATACCCAGCCCTTTAAATCATGGGCATTCGCAAGTCTGTACACGAACGGTCGGAAGCCGACGCCCTGCACTACACCGCGCACCTTGATGGAATAGGCTTTCGGCATGGCTTCTATTTTGCGTTCACCACGCAACACCTGCCCTGCCACCCAACTTGAATGACTTTGCCGTCTTCGACGAGCAGAGGTACGGTGAACGGCGCTTGCGCCAGCAGCCGCATACGTTCGCGAGCTTGGCTATCGGTTTCGACGTCGAACTCCGTGAACTCGCTTCCCTTCCACTCAAGCCATTCGCGCATCTCGCTGGTGTAAGGACAGCTCGCCGTTCCATAGAGCTCCAAATTAGCCATCGCGTAAGCCCTCCAGCGTCTCGCGAATGAGGTGATAGATTGAGGCCTGCACTTCCTGGATCCGCGGGACGTAGTCCGATCGCACGATGAGAGGAAAATCCGCGAGGCCGCGGCGCACGACTTCGCCTCCGTCGTAACCGAGCAGGGCCACGGTCAGCAGGTTTTTTTTCCGTGCTTCTTCCAGCGCGATCACGATGTTTTTCGATCCGCCGCTGGTGGAGATTCCGATGGCGACGTCGTTGGGCTGCGCCTGCGCGATCAACTGCCGCTGAAAAATCAATTCGGTGCCCACGTCATTCGCAATTGCGGAAAGATTCGCAGGCTCCATCGAAAGAGAAACCGCGGGAATGGGCTCGTATCCCGCCGGCGGCATGACGCAATCGATGGCCCAGTCATTCGCGTCCGTGGCCGATCCCCCGTTTCCAAAGAGAATCATCTTGCCGCCTCGTTCGATGCGCTCGTGAATTGCCACGGCGGAATTGCCGATTTTTTCTGACTCTTCCTTCGCGACCTGAGCGCGCAGCAGCGCGTCATCATGTACTTTCATCTGGATGGAAGTGGCCACTTTCGCGACGACATCGAACGTTTGCTGTTTCTCTTTGCCCAGAAATGGATAGAGAAAACCAGCTTCTCCGACGTCGTGGCCCAATTCGCGATGCTCGAAGAAAACGTGCACCGTCCCCCAGAGCGTGTGATAGAGAATTTCGATTAACTCCTGGTGGATGAAAGCATCTTGCGTTGCAGGGTTGCAAAAGTAGGAGCCTTCTACGCCTGGCAACGCGAACGTCATCGCGTGGCGCTGATGTGCAGCGTCCAACGCAGCCCAGACTTCGGAGTCGCCCTCCGGCGGACCAAAGCCCATAACCATGTCATTGGCTTGGACGAGGGTCTTCAGCCATGGCTCAAAGGCTATAGAAAGATCAAGGGCGGGAAGCGCGCGCTTTCCGACGATAACCGGATGCACAAATTCGACGGAGACGTGCTGCGCGTCCGTGGAATACGGCCCCCGACCAAACGCCAGGAGCCGGCCACCGCGAAGAAACCTCTCGGACATTTCGCGGCAGGCCTCCGCCAAACGTGAGGCTTCCAATGCAAAAAACGACTCCAGCACTTGATTACGCGCAAGCAGTCGCTGTTCGATTTGTGCCGTCCGTGCCAGAACCGTCGCCATCGGGCATCCTAACAAATCCGCGGCAGAGGGTCGCCCACTAGCATGTCCACCAGGCGGCTTCCACCATAGAGAGTCGTAACCAAAACCGCACTTTCGGGTTGTTCGCGAACTTCGCCAATCATTTCTGCTTCTTCTCCGCCCGGCGTTGCGCGGAGGGCCTGCAGCGCGAATTCCACCTGCTCCGCAGAAACGATGGCAAGAAATTGTCCTTCATTCGCGATGTGCAGGGGATCGAGGCCGAGAAGTTCGCAGGCACCTCGCACGGAATCGCGGACGGGAAGCTTTTCTTCGAAGAGAACTATTCCGTGACCGCAGTCCCGCGCTAATTCGTTGAGAGAAGTGGCGACGCCGCCACGGGTGGGGTCGCGCATCCATCGAACACCCGCGCCAGCTTTGCTGACGAGAGCCTGCACGAGGGGAAACACGGAGCGTGTGTCTGAACGCAGGTCGGCTTCCAGGTCGAGCTCTCCACGAGCAAGCAATATCGTGATGCCGTGATCTCCGATAGGGCCGGAGAGCAATACCTTGTCACTTGGGCGCACGGACTGCGGCGATATTTCGACTCCGGAAAGCAGACGTCCGATTCCAGTCGTCGTGACGTACATGCGGTCGGCTTTGCCGTGCTCCACAACCTTGGTGTCGCCGCCCGCGATCGTGACATCCGCCTTCTCTGCAGCGCGGGCCATGGCGCGGACTTCCTCTTCCAAAACATCGGTGGGCAGCCCAGCTTCAAGAACGTAAGTGCAAACGATCGCTTCCGCCTTCGCACCGGAAACGGCGAGATCGTTCACCGTGCCGTTGACGGCCAGCTCTCCGATGGAACCGCCTGGAAAACGCAAAGGGTTAACGACAAAACTGTCTGTCGTCATGGCGATTCGCGTGCCGTTGATTTGAATGTGCGCCGCATCTCCCAGGGGGCACGGGGAGGAACCAAATAGAATCGGAGCAAACAATCCTTCGACTAGTCTCCGGCTGGCCTTGCCGCCGGCGCCATGGGCCATTTCGATCTGCGGTTCGCGGAACCTGATCTTGGTAACAGGAGTGGCCATAGAGATCTCATTCCCTCACTTCGCTGCGGCGCTGGCGATGGTCACAGGTTTGCGATGCTCGTAGTTGTAGTACGCTGCGCAAGATCCTTCCGACGAAACCATCAGGGCGCCTACCGGTTGCTCGGGCGTGCACTCGTTTCCAAAGAGCTTGCACTGCGCCGGTTTAAGCACACCTTTCAACACTTCTCCGCATTGCGCCGCCTTGGGGTCGGTAACGCGCACTCCCGGAACGGAGAAGCGTTGCTCCGCGTCCCATTGCGCGTAGCTCGCGCGAATCTTGAGAGCAGATTGCGAAATGAATCCCAAGCCGCGCCATTCGAAATAAGGACGAAGTTCAAATACTTCCGCCATGGCGCGAAGTGCCGCGCGATTTCCTTCCCAGGGAACTACGCGTTTGTATTGATTCTCGACTTTCGCTTGGCCCTTCCGCAGCTGGCGCAGAAGCATCACGATGGATTGCAAAATGTCCAGCGGTTCGAAACCGGATACGACCACCGGCTTGCCTTCGTCCTTGGCAATCCAGTCGTACGGCCGGCAACCGATCACCGTGGAAACGTGTCCCGGGCCGACAAATCCATCCAAACGCATGTCCGGTGAATCCAGGATTGCCCGGATAGCAGGAATGATGGTGACGTGATTGCAAAATACGGAGAAATTTCGTAAACGTTCCGCTTTCGCGCGCATGAGGGTCAGCGCAGTAGATGGAGCTGTAGTTTCAAACCCTATGGCGAAAAACATGACGTGCTTTGCGGGATTGCTGCGCGCCAGCTTGAGCGCATCCACAGGGGAGTAGACGATTCGAACGTCCATGCCACGCGCTTTGTATTCCAGCGGGTTTCCGTGAGTTCCCGGGACGCGCATCATGTCGCCAAATGCGGCAAAAATGAAATCCGTTTGCGTGGCCAGTGACAAACCATCATCGATTCGACCCATCGGAAGAACACAAACGGGGCAGCCCGGCCCGTGAATCAATTCGACGTTTGATGGAAGCAAGTCCTTCAAACCAAAACGGTAAATAGCGTGCGTGTGTCCGCCGCACACTTCCATGATCCGGTAGTGTCGTCTCGACTCGGCGAGCCGGCGGATCTCCTCACCTGCTTTGGCAATTAGCTCAGGTGCTCGAAACTCATCCACGTACTTCATTGCTTCAACCTTTGACCCGGTTGGTCATGCTCTTCATTCTCCAAGCCATAGCCGCGGACTTCCTGCATCGCGGCCTCGGTCTCCCCAAGCATCGTGAGCGTTCGCATTTGATCTGCGGCGTCGGCCTCGCTGATCTTGCTCATCGCAAACCCCACGTGAATCAGGATCCAATCTCCGGGAACGGGCGGTTCGTCCAGCAAGAGCCCCAAATCCACTTTGCGGCGCACGCCCACCACGTCAACGACAGCTAGAAGCGCGTTTTGTGAATCCAGCTCGATGATTTTTCCCGGTATAGCTAGGCACACGATGCAGCTCCCTTTGCCAAACTCCAGTTGGAGCTATTGGCTCGCACCCGATTCTTCTTGCATTCGCGCTACGAGTTCAAAATTGAATTTAATCTCGTCCTTCAATCGCAATGCTCCCCCCGCAAACGAAACCGGCCTGACTCCGTAGTCCGCTTGTCGCAGCGAGAACTCACCGGAAATGCGCAGCATGGCTCCCATACGCGTAACGCGGGCGTCAAACGAATGGTTCTGCGTAACGCCATGAAACGACAGTTCACCAGTTACCTGGGCAAGGAGCAGATCATCACTCAACTTCTGGACCGTTATTTGCTTACTCTCAAACGACGCTGTCTGGAAGCGCTGGACTTCCAGAACTTCTTCATACATCTTCTGTTCGAGCTTCTTGCGATCATCGCTCTTCATTTCGTCAAGAACTTCCATCGCCCCAGTCCTCACCGTCACTCGTACCATGGCCTTATCATAAGTTTCGGGTTCAAACCGAATCTCCCCCTCGTAGTCGCGCATTCCGATCTTGGGGTTATGGCCAAACGCGGAAAGCATCCCGGTCGCAAAGGCTTGCACTTTAAACCGACTCGAACTCGTCTCGATCACATATCGCACAGCCGAAAGTCCCATTTGGGTTACCGTCTGCATGCCAAAATTCCTTCTCCGAAACAGCGTTCGCGCGCAAAGAGCAAGTACGCGAACTTCGATTCCTTCCTCAGTTTCTCGCGCGCACCGGCACCATCGTTGCGCTCCGTTGTGCGCGGGATCGCAGTCAGTACCTACGAATTCGAGCCGCCTGCCAATGCGATTGCGAGCCCTACATTGAGCGCAGACGGAAATATCGTTCCAGATCCGGCAGGGCAGCCGAAGCAAGATTGCCCACGCCCACCTGGCCGAGATAGCGGCGCACGGTTGGATTGGAAAGCACCAGTCCGGCGCCAAAAATTACAAGCGCGACACCTCCAAGCATGTAGAGAGTTTCTTTGTCGGTGCCATATGCTTCGTCCGTCCGATTCATTATTTCAACCGCCATGAGAGCCTCCTTTGAACGATGGGAATCCGATTCATTTCTTTACAGGCCATTCCCCCGCAAGAACTCGCGCCACAAGGGACTCGAGGAGCTTCACGGCTTCATCGACGGCCGCTGCCACGGGCTCACTCAACCCCATCTGTCCCTCTTCCGGCCCGAGAGTAGCTGGCACACAGCCGACAAGCAGTACTCGCTTCAGATGTCCACCCATGCTTGCCGCCATCCGCAATACATTGACCGGATTCATAGCATGGGGTTCAACAAAACCATGTTGCATTCCGGGAGAATTCAAGTCCTTCAAGTCCGGCTCGATAACGAGGAGAGCGCCTGGCTCGCCTTCGCCGGGATAAGCATCCACGAGGATGGTCGTCTCGTAGCTATCCATCAAGGCATACGCAAGGTCAAGGCCCCGAATTCCAAAGTCCGTCACGCGAACACCCGGCGGAAACGATTGCTTCGCGAGCCTGCTGGCAACCTCCACTCCAAATCCGTCGTCTGCCAGGAAGATATTGCCAATTCCGGCGACGAGTATCTTTTTGGTTTCGGTGGCCTGCGGCTGTTCGTCCTTCGCTACCGGCTCTAATTCGCTCGACGCAAAGAAAAAACGATGCCCAGGATGCCGCATCAAGCCCATCTCCCTTCCGGGATCCTCATCAACAACCACACAAACATGCAACTTCCCCTCGTAGTCCTGCTCAATGGATTCAACAGCCGCGATCTTCCCGTCAAGCGCGAGGTCAAAAACATCGCCCCCGGCTCGCGGGCGCAACCTTACACGATCGCCGCGCCGGACCTGAACGCCCGAAATTTCAAGCGAATCGACCGGCGTCTTGTCCTCCAGGAGCTGCCATTCCCATTCGTTCATGCCATCTCCCCTTTCACGGCGCGCAGTCCGCGTAGGGCCCCGTGAAGTTTCATGAATTGCTCATCCGGCAGAGCCTCGGTACGCTCAAGAATCTTTCGCGCGCGCGCATCGGAATGGCGCATCTCTTGCTTCTCTTCCTCCGTCATAGTCATGATGCGAAGAGAAAGGATTTCGTCGATCTCCGCGCCATCGAACAAATCACCCGGGCTTTCCGGAGCAATTTGCGGATAGTCATACAGTATGATCGGCGAAGAGAGCATGGTATCCCGCTGGCCCTCTTCTCCTATCAGGACGGGCCAGGTCCCAACGTTTTGGCACGCCATCGCAAACTCGCGCAATGTTTCCGGGGGATCGATCAGAGAAACGAATTCCCCGTCGCGTACTTCCAGAATCGTATGAGCCGAAACGAGAGCCCGCGCAAGGGCTTCCTCACGGCTAGCGGGGTCAAGGCCCTCGATCCGCGAATCGTTCGAAACGCGCGTCGTGAGTTTGAACAGGCCTGGCTTTACCTGTTCAGCTATGAGTTCGACCATTGCCGCAACGCTTGCTTTGTCACGAGAAATGAGGCCAACAATCAGTCCGCGCTCATCCCGGACCGCTTCCACGTCCTGTTTGGCAGACAAACGGAAGGGCCATTGCATGGGCTGCGCAACAAGCGCGGAAAGATTGAACTCCGTCAGTTCGATCTCTTCTTCAACAGCCTCTTGCCAAGTCTGGGAGATCTTGCCGCCGGCTTCCAGTCGTTCAACCTTTTCGATATTTCCTTCTGTTACCGAGGAGAGTTCACTCGTTGGGTTCAGCAGTTTTCCAACGGAACGCGCTACCATGCGCAAGAATCGGACCCGGACCGCGCAGTGCGTCTCCTCATTCCCCAGCACCAGGCACTCCGTTTGCATCGTCCAAGCGTCCGTGCCGCCTTGCGCGTCGCTGTAAGCATGTGGGTAGACCACGCCAAAGTTGAATCGCTGCCGGTTTTTCACGGCAGAAGGCCGGTAAGGGTAAAGCATGTACCCTTCGTAAAGCACGGCCTTCACAATTCCATCGACCAGCGCGGCATTCATGAGCGCACCGTTTCCTGAAGAGCGTTCAGTGCCCTTTCAAGGACTTCTTCCCAGGTGGGAATTCCCTCCCGCACCTTGTATTGATACAGTTTTTCAAAGGTGTCTCTTTGCAAGGCAAGCCAAGCGGAGTTCGGGTAATACATGTCCATCAGGTCTTTCCACACTTTTAACGGCAACCGATACTTCGCCTCTTTGTCCCAGGAAATGGGGGCAACTTGAAGCGTTCCATCTTGTCCCTGATAGAAAACTGTTCCACTAAATTGGAAGCACAGAGGCAAATCTCCGCTCGTCAAGCCGTGAAAGTATTTTGTGGCCGCAATGTTGAAATCAAATGTGCAGGGGACCTGAATGTCGGCTAGCACGCTGCCAGTGAAGCGGGGCACCACCACGCTTGCGTGAGTCCACAGCATGTTTCGCAACGTCTGACCCCAGCGATCCGGCGCGCCGAATAAATCCATAAGCCGTGCTTGCTCCTCACCGTCGTACTTCCGCCGGATCACTTCGATTTGGATTTGGGCTCGCAGAGCAACAGTGTGAATAATTTCTTCGCTCGAGTCATTGGTGATTCGGGCCTTAAACGTTAGCAGGGGCGCGGCTGCATATTGGACCACTTCGGCGTTCTCGATGGTTAGTCGTAGATCAGGCATGAGCGCCCTCGTGACCGAAACCGGCTCTCCTCTTGAGCGCGGCAAAAAACGCACCAATCTCGCGCCAGACTTCCGTGCCCCCGGAGAGCCCACGCCAGTGTGTGCGGATCAGCCCAACGAGCTTGTAGCATTCGTCGATAGGAACCAGGTAATACTCGGCGGAGGAATAGCCCCGGGCATGCCCAACCCGATTCACGAGCAAAGCGGTCACATCGGCCTCCATTTGGCTCAAGATGGGATTGGCCTGCTCAATATCTACCCACGTTTCCAGTGAAAGCAGCGATTCCGTCGGTCCCGCGGGACTTGGATAGAGGGCAATCACTTTCCTGTGTGGCGTGCTCTTGAAAAAGAACGCCATCTCGATAGGAACCTTCAACCCGTCCCACTGGGCGTCTGTGAGTTGAAAATCTCTGAGGAAAAGAACTCGGCGCTGAACGCGCTTGTATCTCGCGCCGCTCTGCCCCTCAAACAGAATGGCGCACGCGTCGCATGCGCAAAGCAACTTGCGGTTCGCGGGCTCGACCAGGTGTTCATGCTCCGGGCCCAATTCGCGGCTGCACATTTCGCAGTGTTCAACTGCCGTCCGTTTGCGGGCAAACTGGCGAAGAACCGCAACCGCGTGCTCGTGTTCGGGTGGGAGCGTGGAAGGCATTTCAGTCCCCGCTCCGCTGAGCGCGTGCCGCGAACAAAGTACCCATTACCTGACCGCTCTGCAGTTGTGCCACGGATACGAATCCGGACTGCGTCAGCGCCGCACCCGCCTCTTCCACCACAACGGATGCGGCGTCTGGCGCAGCGTTTTGCATGGCAGCTTCCAGATAGGCCTTCACCGACGCGGCGGAAGATCCACAGCCCATGGATTTCACTTCCAGTCGCAGCGTAACCGTGCCATCCGCATCGATGGAAACCAACTCCGCGCTCGCGGAATGGGATGTCAGGTAGCTTCGCGCCTTCTCCAAAGCCCTGGCAACGCGAGTGTTCAAATCCTCAGGGTGCAGACTGTAGAGCAGGAGCAGGCTGCTGACGAGTTCATCCCGTCCGAATTTCCGGATTACACTTTCTCCAGCCTCACCGGCTTCGGCCGTAAGCTCCAGGATTCGCTCCAAACCCGCTCCGTGCAATGCCATCAGCGATTCAAGGAGTTCCTTCATAATGGCCCGAGTGTTCGGATCGGCAGACGACTCAAGCTCCTCGACGATTTCCCCGATCTGTCGAATCTGTTTCTGGAGTGCTGTATCTTGCGCCATAGCTTCCTTTAGAGACGGATCGAAGCGGGCAGTTGCGGTTGAGGAGACAAATTCTTTACCGCGCCCAAGCCCATCTCTCTCGCATGACCACCCGCTTCGTCTCGACGCTCAAGAACGTCAAGGTTGCAGGCCAAACATCGGTGAGTGATGCGTTTCGAGCACCTTTCCATTGCCGAGATACATGTGCACGCCGCATGGCAAGCAGGGATCGAAACTTCTCACTGCGCGCATGATGTCTATACCTTTGAACTTGTCGGGGCCATTTTCCTCGAAGATCGGTGTGTTCTGCACGGCATCTTCGTAGGGCCCCGGTGTTCCATAAATGTCCCTTGGGTTGGCGTTCCACGGCGTCGGTGGATACGGATGGTAGTTCGCGATCTTGCCGTCGCGAATGACCACGTGATGCGACAACACGCCTCGAACCGCTTCGTGGAATCCGCAGCCAATGGCATCCTGCGGAACGGTAAACTCCGACCACGTCCTGGTTCTTCCCGCGTGCAATTCCGACAGTGCCTGCTCAACAAAATAAAGGGCCGCCGACGCCGCATACACCTGGAAGTACGTCCGCGCGCGGTCGCGTTCGATGGCATTGCTCCACTTCGGAATCTTCCATTCGAATTCGACCTCGGGCAGCGAAGTCGTTTTCGGCAAATACATCTTTACGCTTCGCCCCGTTGCCTTGATGTACCCAATATCCACAAGTCCAGCCAGCGCAGTCGCCCAGAGGCGAGCGATCGGTCCGCCGCCCGTATCGAGTGCCAAATGATCGCCCGTTCTCTTGTCGAACCAACGTGGCGACATGACCCAGGTATACTTGCCAGCAAAGTTGCGCTTCTGAGGCCTCGGGATCGTAGTCTGGTTCCATGGATGGTTCTGATCCACTGGATTGCCCAGCGGATCGTTTCGTACAAACTTCTCACCATTCTCCCATCCATCGTAATACGAGCTTCCGAGCAGGATGCGGATGTTCAGGTTGATGTCCACGAGGTCCGTGGTCACCAACTTATCGTCGACGACGACGCCAGGCGTGACGTACATGGCGCGGCCCCAGTCCGTCATCTTATTGTAGGTGTAGTCGCATACCGCGGGATTGTTGAAGGAGCCCCAGCATCCCAGCAGCACGCGCCGCCGGCCTACCTCTTCATAGCCGGGGAGGGCGTCATAGAAGAAATCGAATAGGTCGTCGTGCAGCGGAACCACTTTCTTCATGAACTCCACATACTTCATCAAGCGCACGAGATAGTCGGTAAAGAGCTGAATCGTCGGAACGGTTCCCACGCCTCCCGGATACAGCGTGGAAGGATGCACGTGACGCCCTTCCATCAGGCAGAACATTTCTCGCGTCATCCGGCTCATCTGCAGCGCTTCGCGATAAAACGATCCCGTAAAGGGGTTGAGCGCTTTCATGATGTCCGCAATCGTGCGGAAGGCATGAAGATTCGAATGCGGTGCGGCCGTTTTCTCCGCCTTGGAATAGACGGAAGGATTTGTCTCCTTCACCATCTGCTCGCAGAAGTCCACCCCGACCAGGTTGTCCTGAAAAATGTTGTGGTCGAACATGTACTCGGCCGCTTCGCCGAGATTGACGATCCATTCGCCAAGCGCGGGTGGGCGCACGCCGAACGCCATGTTCTGCGCGTACGTCGCGCACGTCGCATGGTTGTCGCCGCAGATTCCGCATATACGGCTGGTAATGAAGTGCGCATCTCGCGGGTCCTTGCCCTTCATGAAGATGCTGTAGCCGCGGAAGATCGACGATGTGCTGTGACACTCGGCGACCTGCCGATTGTCGAAATCGATCTTCGTGAATATCCCCAGGCTGCCTACAATCCGGGTAATCGGATCCCAGTTCATCTCCACTAGTTTTCTCGAACCGGTCGGCGTTCCTTTTGTTGCAGACGTAATTGTCGCCATGGTTTCGTCTCCTTTTCTCTTAATACGCCCCGGGTCTATAGCCAGTGGTCAGTTCCGCGCGAGGATGGCGCCATTTTGGTTCTTTGTTCACTGTGGCGTTAGTAAACGCGCGCAAAGCTCGGATGGTCTTGCCGTAGACGCTGATCGTGGCAGCGGAGACTTTCGCTCCGGGCGGCTCATCCATGAACGGCATGAACTTGTCCGGGAAACCCGGCATCGTGCAGCCGATGCAGATACCTCCGACGTTTGGGCACCCCCCGATGCCAGCCATCCAGCCGCGCTTTGGAACGTTGCAATTAACGACGGGTCCCCAGCAACCCAGTTTCACGATGCATTTCGGCGAGCCGTACACTTCTGCAAAATCACCTTGCTCGTAATAGCCTGCGCGGTCGCACCCGTCGTGCACCGTCTTTCCAAAGAGCCATGTGGGCCGCAATTGCTCGTCGAGAGGAATCATCGGCGCCAGTCCCGATACCTGATACAGGAGATAGAGCACTGTCTCCATAAAGTTGTCCGGCTGCACGGGACAGCCAGGAACGTTTACGATGGGCAAGCCGGCCTTGGATTTCCAATCCCAGCCCAAATAGTCGGCCAACCCCATCGCTCCAGTGGGGTTGCCCTGCATGGCATGGATACCGCCGTAGGTCGCGCACGTGCCGCAGGCCACCACAGCCAATGCTTTGGGTGCCAGCCGATCAATCCATTCATTGGTCGTGATGGGCTGTCCGGTCTTTGCGTCAGTCCCAAGGGCCGCCCAGTAGCCTTCCTTCTTGATCTTCTCGTTGGGAATCGAGCCTTCGACGACCAAAACAAACGGTTCCAGCTTCCCCTGTTCGGCTTGGTACCAGTATTTGAGGAAATCATCCCCATTTTCATAGGCGAGCACGGGGTTGTGCAGATGCACCCGAGGCAACCCCGGGATCGCCCCCAGTAAGACGTCCTCAATGCTTGGCTGGGTCGCTGCCGTTATGGAAACGGAATCTCCGTCACAGCCAAGTCCTGCTGTAATCCATAGAATATGTACGTCGGAGACGGGTGACGGTTTTTGTGTTTTTCGGCCATAGGGAACTGCATCGGGTGTCATTACAGTCTCTCCTTTCGGGCTGTCGCAAGTCCCTGCAGAGACGACTCTGCAATCGAGCAGTCCCGAAGTTCCCCGGCATAAAGCAAGCTGAAGGACAGACCATCAGTTTCCGAGGGAAGCCGTTGGTCCAGTTCGGGACAGACTGCTATCCAAAATTTCGATGGCGAGAATAACTATGGCAACTGAGCTTCTACAATCGGGTACAGGAGGAATTTGTCTTAAGGGATGATCTTACGCGGGTATAGGGGAATCCCCCATGTGGATTTCTGTACCAAAACAAACTTAATACCCACCCTTCAGACTCACGGTCCATTCAATCGCATGCTGCACAAGCTCGCGGGCATTCCGCAGGGCCAGTTTTTCCTTGATATGTGCCTGGTAGGACTCGATGGTCTTTACGCTGAGATGCAACTCGTCGGCTATCTGGCGAGTTGGGTGTCCTTCGCCGATCAAACGAAAAACTTCCAGCTCTCGGTCCGTTAGGTTTACGAGCGGAGACTTCTTGGCGGGTAAAGCTCCGTGCACGTACTGCTGCAATATCGTATTCGTCAGCCGGTCACTCAGATAAACATCGCCCTGCAGAATTCTTCGAATGGCAACCAGCACTCTCTCGGTTGCCTCCTGCTTCATAATGTAGCCATTCGCGCCCGCGCGCATGGCGCGTTCCGCGTAGATGGACTCGTCATGCATGGAGAGAATTAAGATGGGCAGGTTCTCCGTCTTCATGCGGATTTCTTTGAGCACGTCCAGCCCGTCGGGGCCGCTGAGAGAAATGTCCAGGACAACCAGGTCAGGCCGCAGCGTTTCGATCGCATGGAAAGCGGCATGCGCGCCGTCGGCTTCGCCGCAGACGGACAGATCGTGTTCGCGGTCAATCAACAAGGCAAGCCCTTGCCGAACGATAGGATGGTCGTCTACCAAAAGCACTCTGCATTTCTTCGGCTGAGAAGTAATTTGAGTTTTAGTGGCCATCGGATGCTACTCCCATTCAACGAACAGGAAACATGCAAGTCACTGTTACCCCACAGCCCTCGTTGGGCTGAACTTTCAACGAACCTCCCACCATGTCGGCCCGATAGTTCATGATGCTCAGGCCGACTCCGGACTGGTCAGCCTGCTTCTCAGGGAATCCATCGCCGTCATCTTGAATCGTCAGTGTGCCGGTTCCGTTTTTCCCCGATAGGCCAATAACGATATTCCTGGATTTCCCGTGGCGTATCGCATTGTTCACCGCCTCTTGAGCGATACGATAAAGATGCGTCGCCAAATTCACGTCGAGGATAGGAAGTGGCTTCTCGCACTGAAAACTGCAGCCGATGTGAAACAGTCCCTCTACCTCGCTCGCCCATTTTTTCAGGGCAGACATCAATCCCAGCGGCTCGGCAGCCACCGGATGGAGACCGCGCGCGAGTTGACGTGTATTGTCGATGGCCTGATTTACCATTTTTACGATCTGCGCCGCTTCCACCGCCTCGGGCAATGACTTGTCGGAGAGCTTTTCCTCAAGAACTTTGCTCATAAAAGCGATGCCCGTCAGGTGCTGACCCAGGCCGTCATGCAAATCCTGAGCGATGCGCCGTTGTTCCCTCGCGCTGATCTCCAGAATCGCTTCCTCGAGACCCTTGCGCTCGGTAATGTCGAATCCCACGCCGTGGATAAACCATGGCCGTCCATCGTCCCGGCGAATCATCTTCGCTTCGCACTGAAACCAGAGCACTCTTCCATCACGCGCCATGACTCGGTACGCTGATCGCAACGGTTTGCCAGAGAGGAACATCTCAGCAGCTTCTACGCTCCATCGCATCTTGTCATCGGGATGAATCTGCTGATACCACCGCACCGGGTCTTCCAACCATTCGCTCTGAGAAAAACCTAACGCAGTTTCAATCTGAGGACTTACGTAAGCTTCGCCGATTCCCTTGTCGAGGTAGGCCATGAATACGACAGCGGGGATTTGCTCAACGAGGGCACGATATTTCGCTTCCATGTTCAACAAAGGTGCTTCTTCGAGAGCTAGTTTCGACTCTGCGCTTTTTGCGAATTCGAGACTCGTGCTGGAAATCAACGACTGTTGTTGGAGAAAAACTTCGGCGAGCTCCTGTAGCGCTCTTTCCGCCTCCGACGGATTGCCCAAGGCGATCGTTTGCGCGTCGTCGCGTCCCCAATTAGACTGCATGAGCGAACCCGGTGCCATCTGCAACCTCTTGCCTACTGGCGCGATGCCTGTCCCTTTCGGTTAGATGCGGGTGCCACCTACAGCGCATTCATCCATTCGTACGGCTTCTCCAGGGCGGTTCTTTATTGAGCGACGCTTGCGTGAACCGGCGCAACGCGTGGATCGCGCGCCCATAGGTCATTACCGCGGCCGAAGAAAGCAGCGAGCCCGGCGGCTGGTTCATGAATGGCATGAACTTATCCGGAAAGCCCGGCATGGTGCATCCAATGCAAATCCCGCCAACGTTCGGACATCCGCCGATTCCTCCCATCCATCCGCGCTTTCCGACATTACACTGCACCACCGGGCCCCAACATCCGAGTTTCACAATGCACGTCGGCGATCCATATTCTTCCGCGAACTGCGCCTGCTCGTAATATCCGCCGCGATCGCATCCTTCGTGCACCGTCGCTCCAAAGAGCCAGGTCGGGCGTAATGCATCGTCCAGGGGAATCATCGGAGCTCGTCCGGCCGCCATGTTGAGCAAATAGAGTAGGACTTCCGTGAAATTGTCCGGCTGCACCGGGCATCCGGGAACGCAAACGATGGGAATGTCCGCCTCCGACTTCCAATTCCATCCAAGATAATCCGCCAACCCCATGCACCCGGTCGGATTTCCTTCCATCGCGTGGATGCCGCCGTACGTCGCGCACGTCCCCGCGGCCACCACAGCCCACGCCTTTGCCGCGAGCTGGTCGATCCAATCGCACGTTGTGATCGGTTGCCCGGTCTTCTCATCTGTGCCGAACGTCGCCCAATATCCTTCTGCTTTGTTTTTTTCGTTTGGAATCGAGCCTTCAACCACCAAAATAAACGGAGCACGTTTTCCTTCCGCCGCCTCACGAAAAAACCGCACAAATTCTTCTCCGTTTTCGTAGGCGAGAAAAGGATTATGAAAATTGACTTTGGGGATCCAGGGAAAAGCGCCCAGGACGAGATCCTCAATGCTTGGTTGTGTCGCCGCCGTGACGGCGATCGTATCTCCATCGCAGCCAAGTCCCGCCGTCATCCAAAGGATGTCGATCTCAGAGATCGGCACCAAACGCCGAGGTGTGACTCCGCTACTGGACTCGTCAAGTGTCATCTTTCGCCGGGGTCCAAAGGATGTCTAGATTCTACGAGAGAAGGCCCCGACGCGGATTCTAACCAATTCTCCCCGTTTTCGCTACGTGGCCTCTATAGCCAAAAAAGTCGTGTATAGGGCTGAACTCCTCAAAGGTCACCCTCATGGTTTCAGGTTTCAGGCGTGCTCTTGATTGAGGCCAATGACAATCCGAGACCACTGCACAAGCTGTGCCACCAGACTCAAGATCCCAAATAGGACCACCACCTCGAATCTCCCCGAACACGGCCAGAACCCCTTCCAGCCTTGTCCTTCGACGCTTCGCAACAGGTTGTCCAAAAACTGGAAGAAAAATAACAGTGCCGTTAGGTTGTACCCCTCCCTCGAATGCTACTGCGCTGTGGTAGGCTCCGCCTCATCTTCTTCATGCTTCAGCCAACAGAAGCATAGGAAGCCAGCCAGAAG
>Ga0210406_10002805_pt1 | contig 19541 bp, 19 predicted proteins | sample IncBWC30MmetaG_FD_155454 | JGI IMG/M metagenome (GOLD analysis project Ga0210406, IMG submission 155454) | Forest soil microbial communities from Barre Woods Harvard Forest LTER site, Petersham, Massachusetts, United States - Inc-BW-C-30-M | ecosystem: Environmental > Terrestrial > Soil >... | reverse complement strand
TTACGCCAACAACTTCGCCAACGAGGTGTGGGGTCTGCCGCTGGCCGAGCCGGTCGGCGCGACGGCCGCCAAGGGCGACATCGTGGTGGGGCAGGCGGCCACCGAGGCCGGCACGATTCATCTCTACATCGCCGGCACCCATGTGCCGGTCAATATCACGCCGAGCGATACGGTTGACCTGATCGGCGACGCGATCGCCGCGGCGATCAATGGCGACCTGACGCTGCCGGTCACCGCGACATCGGCCACCGGCACCGTGACGCTGACCGCGGTGTGGAAGGGTATCAACGGCAACGACATCCAGGTTTCGCTAAATTACTACGGCGCACGCGGCGGCCAGACCTTGCCGATCGGCTGCCAGCTGACCTTGCCGGGTACCAACGGCTTCCTGACCGCTGGCGCCGGAATCCCGAAATTCGACCAGGCCATCATCAACATGGGTGAGGAGCCGTTCGAATACGTCGGGATGCCGTACAGCGACTCGGCCAGCCTCGCGGAGTGGGCAGACGAATACGGTTTCGAGGATCAAGGCCGCTGGGGCTGGCAGCGCCAGGTGTTCGGGCATGTGCTGTCAGCCAAGCGCGGCACCTATCCAGATCTGATCACGTTCGGCGGCACCCAGAACAGCGGCGTCGAAACGATCATGGCGGTCGAGGTGGCCAGCCCGTCGCCGGTGTTCGAATGGGTCGCGGCCTACACGGCCAAGGCGCAGCGCGCGCTGATCAACGATCCGACCAGGCCGCTGCAGGCCTTGACGCTGAACAAGATCAAGGCCGCGCCGATCCACCAGCGGTTTGATTTCCCGGAGCTCAATTCGCTGGCCTCCAACGGCCTCGCGATCCAGATGATCGGCGCCGACAACCAGCCGATGATCGCGCGAGAGCAGAACACCTATCAAACCAACCTCTACGGGGCGCCCGACGATGCCTACGAGCTGGTGACCACGCTGGCGACGCTGGCCAAGCTGCTGCGCAATCAGAAGCACGCGATCACCTCGAAATTCCCGCGGCACAAGCTCGCCAATGACGGCACCAAATTCGGCCCGGGCCAGGCCATCGTCACGCCCGGCATCATCAAGGGCGAGCTGATCGCGCAGTACCAGATGGATTCTTACAACGGCCTGGTGGAGGACCTGCGCAACTTCAAGCGCTACCTGCTGGTCGAACGCGATCCCAACAACCCGAACCGGGTCAACGTGCTCTATCCGCCTGACCTGATCAACCAGCTGCGCATCTTCGCCGTGCTCGCGCAGTTCAGGCTGCAGATGGACCGGGGCATCGATCTCGAAATCATCGGACCGACAGCGCCGCCGTTCCATGCCGGCTCCGCGGCGACCAGCGCATAAGGAGGGATCACCATGGCGCAAAGAATTGCAGGCATCGCTTTCCTGACCGTCGACGGCACCCAGATGGCGGTGCGCGGCAACTTCACCGTCAGCCCGTCGCCGGTCGAGCGCACCATGATCGCCGGCCAGGACGGTGTGCACGGCTATCAGGAGTTGCCGCGCGTGCCCTACATCGAGGCCGACCTGTCGACCATGCCGGGCTTCTATCTGGAGGACCTGCTGGACGAGACCGATGTCACCGTGGTGGCGCAGCTCGCCAACAACATGCAGTACACGCTGACCGGCGGCACCTGCAAAGGCGGTTTCGAGAACAACACCCGCGACGGCCAGGTCCGGGTGCGCTGGGAGGGCGTCACCTGTGAGGAGGTCGGGCTATGAACCGGCCGCAGCGCGAGGGCTTCATCGAAGCCCAGCCGGTCGCCGAGCCGGGCCTGGTCGACGTCACGCCCGACAAGGACAAGCCGGCCGAGCGCAAGCCGCGCAGCATGCCACCGCCGGAGATCGAGCCGTCGCCGGCCGAGCAGCCGGATCCGCTGGCGCAGGAGTGGCCGATCACGGTCAAGCTCCTCCACAAGCCGATCCGCAACGGCAAAGAGGAAGTGCACGAACTCGTGCTGCGCGAGCCGCGCGCTGGCGACATCAACCGTTATGGCAATCCGATCCGGATCAATGGCGACGGCGACGTCGTGATCGAGGAACGGAAAATGACCTACATGATCGCGGCGCTGTCCGGCATCCTGCCGCCGTTCATCGAGGACATGCATCCGCGCGACTGGAACAGCGTCGCCTATCGGCTGCAGCGTTTTTTTCTGCCAGATCCGGCAGCCTGGTAGGCGACGAGGACGAGATCATTCTCGACTGCTACCGGCTGGCGCGCTGGTACCACGTCAGCCCCGAAATCTTCCTGGCCATGCCGTTGAGCGAGGTCGCGCTGCATCTGTTGCGGAGCGCGCAGTGCAGCCAAGCCCAGCAACGCGCCACAAGCGATGACGACTGATGCCGACCGAACAGGAAGAACTGAAGCTCATCGTTTCGTTCGTCGACAACGCGTCGGCGGGCATCGCGAAACTGCGTCAGGAGCTGCAGCAGGCCTCATCCGGGTCGAGCCTGCAGGCATTCGATCGGATCCGACGCGAAAGCAAGGAAGTCGCGGAGGTCACCAAGGGACTCGGCACACAGATCGAGGGCGCGTTTCGCCAGCTCGGGCAGTTGCGCGCCGGGCTCGGCGCCGCCACCATCGGCATGACCGCATTCGGCTATGCGGTGATCCGGCAGATCCAGGCGATCAAGGACTACGCCGCCGGGCTCAACAACATCGCGATCGCCGCGCACCAGATCGGGGTGTCGCCAGGCACGCTGAAAAACCTCACCGAGCAATTCGAGGCGGTCGGCGTCTCGGCCAATGAGGTGGTCGCCAGCGTCGGCGCGATCCAGGGCAAGATCGCCGAGCTGCAGCGGCCCGGCAGCCAGCTGTGGCACGACATGGTGGCGGGTGCTGGCGCCGCCGGCTCGGTCGCCGCGCGCATCATGGATGAATTTCTCAAACGGCTGGCGGGCGCGCGCTCCGAAGTCGATCAGCTCAACATGATCCGCCAGGCCGGCGAGAACATCTATCAGAACCGGCTGCGCGACACTGGCAATCAGCAGGAGGCGATCGCCGCGCGCAATAGTTTCTGGGCCAAGCTCGGCTATGATGCGCGGCTCGCCGAGATCAAGCAGCTGCAGGAGATGACGGCCGAGCAGCGCAAGCGGCAGGAAGTCACCATCGAGGCTGGTCGCCAGCTCACTGTCGAGTTCGGCAAGGTCAAGCAGCTCTTTAACGAGATCGTCGACATCTCCAACAAGCCGATGCTGGAGAACCTGAAAGCCACGCTGGAATACATCGAACCGATGTTGGTGAAATTGCGCGATTTCATGGAGTGGTGGGAGAAGCACAGCGCGACGCCGCCGCCCGGATTCAGCGGGCTGAAGGAGAAGGTCGAGCCGCTGCCGCAGGGCCAGGGTGCGCCAGATTCGTTTCTGCGCCGGTTCGGCGACTGGTGGAGCGGCGGTGGCAAGCCGATCGAGGAACAGAAAAAGGCGATCGAGGACAACACCAAGAGCAACAAGGAGCTGACCGACGAGCTGAGAAAGCAGGGCTATTCGCCGATGAGCTACACCGGGGCGGGCATCGGCGGCGGGCTGCTGCAGCAGGCAGCGTTCCGGACCGCTGGCGGTGCACCGATGTTTGGCGGTGGCGGCGGCACCTGGGGCGGCGCCGGTGGTGGTGGCGGCGGTGGCGGCTGGGCCGGCTTCGGTGGCACCGGAGAAGGCACCGCTGCGGGCGCTGGGCTCGGTGCCGGCCGCGCCGGGATGCCATCGCGAGAGGGCGGCGGTGCTGCCGGCGGCGATCTGGATCGCGGCGCTTACGACAAGATGTTCGGCGGCACGCCGCTCGCCGGCCAATACGACACCGTCGTCGCGGAAGCCCGCAAGAACGGGGTTTCGCCGGCCCTGGTCGCCGGCATCATGGCGCACGAGACCGGCAAGGGCACGTCGGCAATGCTGCGCGAGCGGCTGAATCCGGCCGGCCTGATGGATCCGAAAACCAACATGATGAAGGGCCAGACCTTCGGCACCATTCAGGAGGGGATCGGCGCCGCGGCCCGCACCATTGCCAAGAATTACCAGCGCGGCGGTGGCACCATCGAAGGCATGGCCGGGATCTATGCGCCATCTGGCGCCGCCAACGATCCGCGCGGGCTGAATAAGGGCTGGAGCGCCGGGGTCAGCAAGTTTACGCAGGAGCTGACGGCACCGGGCAGCGATGTGGCGGCCGGTGGCGGTGGCGCCGGCGGGACGCCGCGCACGTATGAGCGCAGAAGGGGCGACCCTGAAGAATTCAACTATGCCGCAACGGGTGCGTTCGGCCGGCCAGGCACGAACCAGACCACGATCCAATTGAAAAACGGCAAGTCAGTCACCGTCAATGCCACGGTGGCGGATCGTTACAAGGGCTTCCTGAACGAGCTGATCGATCGCGGCTACAACGTCGAATCCGTGGGAGGTTACGCCTATCGTGGCAAACGCGGCGGTGGCGGTCTATCGATGCACGCCTATGGCGCTGCGGTCGACATCAACCCTGGCCGCAATGCGATGGGCGGCCGAACGACGGATATGCCAGGTGACGTCGAGCAGATGGCCTGGCAGCATGACCTATCGTGGGGCGGCCGGTTCGGCGATCCGATGCACTTTGAACCGATGGGGCCGCGCGCGATCGCCGCGAAACGAAAAATCCTGGAAGCGCGACAGCAGCTGAACAAGGACCAGGCGGCCCAAAAGGTCGAGGGCACCGGCAAGATCACGGTTGATGTCAACGCCCCGAAGGGCACCCGGGTCTCGGCCGAGGGCGGCGGGCTGTTCAAGCAGACTGAGATCTCGCGGCAGACCCAGATGCAGCCGGCACAGGCCGGGCCGGAAACACCGGGGATCTAAAAAAATAGCGAAGATGAAGCCACTTTCCGCGAAGGTAAAATTCGCATGAATGTTTTCGATCTGCCGTCGGCCTGGCGCGATTCGCTGATGCCGGCGGCCTATAACGGCGCCCGCTTTCATTGCGAGGCCAACGCCCGCGAAAGCGGCCGGCGCATCGTCGAGCATGAATTCCCGAAAAAAGACCTGCCCTATGCCGAGGACATGGGCCGCCACGCCCGCGAGTTCACCGTCCGCGGCTACTGCATCGTCTATCCCTACGATTCCGAGATCCTGCTGTACCGGCGCGACTACCGCACCGCGCGCAACCTGTTGATCGACGCGCTGGAGAAGGAAGGACCCGGCGTGCTGCAGCTGCCGACCCAGCCCTCGCAGATGGTGCTGTGCGCGCGTTACCGGATGACCGAAGAGGAGCGCGTCGGCGGGTTCTGCACTTTCGACATGACGTTTCTGGAGCTTGGCCTCGATCCGCAGCGCTGGGCGCCTTCGGCCGACACCGCCGATCAACTGGAAAAGTCGAGCGAGAGCTTGCGCGATGAGACCAAGCGGGTGCTGGCGCCGCCGCCTAAGGAGATCGTTGCATGAACCGGACCGACGCCCGCGAGGCCGCCGGACTGGTCGACCGCATGCTCGCCAATCTGATCGCCACGGTGCCCGGCAAGGGCCGGGCCGGATCGGACGCGCGCACCGCGATCGGCGACACCCGCACGCACGCGTTCAAGCTGTTGATCAATGATGCGATCGGGCCGCCGCTCGATGAATGCTTCGTGCTGGCGCGCCAGGCCGGTTCGACGCTGCAGCAGATCGAGACCGTGCGCCAGGCGGTCGAGGCCGAGGCGCCAGTGTCGCTCGGCGCGACGCTGCTCAAGAATGCCGGCATTCGGTTCTGCCTGGCAACGCAGGGCGCGATCATCGCGACCATGACCTTCGTCAGCCGGCAGGATGTGGCGCAGTTGAAAACCGCCCTGCAGCAGCCGTTCCAGGAGGCTGAGGAGATCGCCGCCGACGACATGGACCAGATGACGTTCCAGGCGCTGATCAAGCTGCACGCCTCGATCACCAACCACCTGGTCGAGACCGCGCGGCCGTTGCCGCGGATGCTGCGCTACGCCTTCGCCGACGTGCTGCCGACCCTGGTGATGGCCTACAAGCTCTATGACGACGCCGGCCGCGCCGACGAGCTGCGCGCCGAAAACAAGATCGTGCATCCGGCGTTCTGTCCGATCGAAGGCCAGGCGCTCTCGGTATGAACGAGCAGCGCCTCGAGATCGTCTTCGCCAGCCCGCTGCGGATTCTGCACGAAGAGGCGCCGCAGGGCCGGCGATGTCTGACGCTGGTATTCGACCGTTTCGCCGTCACCGCAGAGGGAGATCATGTCATGTACACGCTACCGGTTGACCACGCCATCAAGATGCAAGTGAGCTATTTCGATGCCGCCGGCAATCCCGCGATGGTCGATGGCGCGGTGCGCTGGCAATCGTCCGACGAGGCGATCGTCACGCTCGACGTTGATACGAGCGACAGCACGATCTGCACCGCAGTCCCGGCCGGCCAGCTCGGCCAGGTGCAGGTCGCCGCGAGCGCCGACGCCGATCTTGGCAGCGGCGTCCGCGAGGTGATCACCACCTGCGATATTTCGATCGTCGCCGGCGAAGCGGTGGTCGGCACCATCAGCCCGGTCGGCGAACCTGTCCCGATCGAGCCGATGAAGTGAAGACCGAGATCGCCGAGCTGTGGGTCAACTGCCTGAAGTTCGACGATTGGGAATCGGTCTGGGTGCAGAAGCGCTGGGCGGACAGTTTCAGCTACTTCCGTTTCACTGCCGCCGAGCGCGACACCCTGATCACCACGATGCAGGGTCCGGTGCCGGCCTGGACCAAGCTGCAGTTCAAGCCGGACGATGCCTGCGAGATCAAGCTGGCCGGCGAGCTTGCCATCACCGGCTATATCGAGGAACGCCAGGTCGCCTATAACGCCAACAGCCACGGCGTCATGCTGATCGGCAAGAGCGCGACCGCCTGGGCGGCCAGGTCCAGCGTCGACACCAAGACCGGCAGTTTCGATAACAAGAACATCGTGCAGGTCGCGCAGGAGGTGATCTCGCCCTATGGCGTCGGCCTCAAGGTGGTCGGCAGCCCGGACCTGACGCCGTTCGAGAAGCTGCAGAACGAAAAGGGCGAGCTGGTCTGGGACTTCCTCGAACGGATCGCCCGCCCGCGCGGCGTGGTGATGGGCTCGGACGCATTCGGCAACTTCCTCTTGATCGGCGAGCACACCATGCCGATCGTCACCGACCTGATCGAGGGCGTGAACATCAAGAGCATGCAATGCTCGATCAGCCACGCGCATGTGTTTCGCGAGAACCGGGTCGACGCCCAGCATCCGGCCAGCGACGACAATGCCGGCACCGCCGCCAGCGAGCTGACCTGCACAGTGTCGGGCATCACGACGCCGATCCGATCGATGCGACTGACGCCGGCTGAGCAGCCGGTGAAGACCCGGGCCGAGGTCTGCAACCGCGCCCGCTATGAAAGCATCTGGACGAACAGCACCGAGATCACCGCGACCGTTGTCGTGCAGGGCTGGCTGCGCGACGGCGAGGATCTCTGGGAGCCGGGCGATAACGTTCATGTCTATTCGCCGATGGCGATGCTCGACATGCCGATGAAGATTCAGACCGCGACCTTCACGCAGGACAGCAACAGCGGCACCTTGACGACGCTCGACATCGTTCCGCCGTGGGCGCTGCGCGATTCGATGAATTGGGACACCACCAGGCCGACGCAACCGGGCGGAGAACCGATCTAGGACGAGTACTCATCTGTGGACGCCCCGCAAGATGCAAGCGATTTTTGAAGAAGATCGGCACATAGTCGGATGCTGCCACTGTCCGGCCTCTGATGGTGCAGCGATGAAGCTGCGGGCCCGCACGAGAGTTCGCAGACCGGAACCAAATCATAAAAGCGTGCTCGCTCTGGGCACGATGAGTACACCTGGTTCTTCCGGCCTCGTCTCGCCGAACCCTCCTTCGACCGACTACATCTCCGACGACCTCAGGTCCGCCAGGATCACGCCCTGGCTGCGGCCGGAGCCCTGTAATTCTCCTGCTTGACAAGTAGCGCCCAGACGATCCGCGCCATCTTATTGGCGAGCGCGACCGTTACCAGCATGCGCGGTTTGCGAGCCAGCATCTGTTCGAGCCAAGAACCCTTTGGCGCACCGCGCTTGCTCGCCTGTTGCACGACGGCGCTGCTCCCGATGATAAGTAGGCGTCTGAGCGTGCGTTCGCCCATTTTGGATGTTGCACCGAGCTTCTGCTTGCCGCCCGTCGATCTTTAAAGAGGTGTGAGACCCAACCAGGCGGCGAAGTCACCGCCTTTGGCAAAGGTTTCGGCTGGCGGTGCTAGGGCGGCGATCGCGGTGGCTATGAGCGGACGTCACATACCCTTTTGCGTACCCCCAAACAATGATAGGCTCAACACCTGCCGTCAGCGGGATGTATGCCTAGAACCCCGTCGTAAGCGGCACTATAGTTATTCAAGGTGATCGATACGGTCGCCATAAACATTGGCGGTGTCCGTATGCTCGGATTCAGCCGTTGGCAATTATTCAAGGGATTAGTTTTGGCCGTAGGTATAATGGGCGTCGTTTCGCTCGCCTTGGCCTATTTCATTCCTGCACCGCCGTCGACGGTCGTAATGGCCACGGCTTTCAAAGGCTCGTCCTTCGAATATTACGGCCGGCAATATCGAGAAATATTCGCGCGTTCTAACATCGAGTTAGAGCTACGCGAGACGGCCGGCGCGGTGGAAAACGTCAAGCTTGTCGGGGACCCAAAATCCGGCGTCCAGATTGCTCTCGTGCTCGGAGGCGTCTTGGACGGAAAACGTGCGCCCGAACTGTTATCGTTAGGGACCGTCTACAATAACCCATTTTGGCTCTTTTATTCTTCCAATGAGCTGTTTGATCGGCTCTCGCAGTTCAAAGGCAAACGCATTGCTGCGGGCCCGGTAGGTAGCGGTACCCGATCGTCAGCCGAACAAATTCTAGGCAAAGCCGGCGTGAATTCTGAAAACACTGCATTTTTGCCTATCGCTGGATCAGCCGCAGTCGAAGCACTAGGCGATCGCAAGGTGGACGCCGTGTGGGTCCTTGGCGCGCCGGATGGGGTGGCGGTCCATTCCTTACTGCACAATCCCAACGTCCGGCTCATGCCCTTTCCAACGGCGGAGGCCTTCACAATTATATTCCCCGAAATCGTTCGGTTGGTACTGCCGCGAGGTGTCATTGATATTGACCGGGACATCCCGCCCACTGACGTTCCACTCATAGGATCCACCGCCAAGGTATTGGTTCGCAGCGATCTGCACCCGGAAATTGTCCAACTCTTGTTGCAGACAATGGTCGAGGTACATGGCGCGCGTGCAATCTTTCAGCGCAGTGGTGAATTTCCAAATAGTACCGACACCGAATATCCCGTTGCTCCGGCCGCCATCGATTTTTATAAAAACGGTCCTTCGTTCATGCAAAGGCATTTGCCTCTGTGGTTGTCTGTCCACGCACAAAGAGCGATTGCAGTGATGGTGACCGCGATAGCGATCGGCTACCCGTTATTTCGCTTTCTGCCGCTATCTTATAATTGGATCGCGCGTCGGCGTTTGTTCTATTGGTATGCTAAACTCAAGGCTTTAGAGGCTTCGTTCGACGCCGATCCGATGGATACGCGTTTGGCTGAAAAGCGAGCTGAAATCGAGCGAATCGAAGATGCCGTCAGCCACATCCGTATTCCACTGACCTTCTCGGACCAAGTCTACAATCTACGCAGTCACATCGATATCGTTCGGCGTAAGATCGCATCCCGCAACAGTGTATCGGGGCGGATCGCGGCTGAATAATTGGAATGTCCGCCTGGGGTCAAACTGGGATTCTACTGCGTTGTAAACAACGCCGGAGGAAACAATGACTTTGAGCGCGCAAACGGCATCCACACACTGTGTCGCAGCGAGGACAGTCGACGTGATCCCAACGGGTGCAGCGCTGGGCGCAGAGGTAAGAGCCGTCGATCTCAGAGACCTAGACGAGGCGGCATTCGGGAGCGTGATGCAGCTGTGGCACGACCATTCGGTGCTGCTGTTCCGTGACCAGAATCTGAGCGACAAGGAGTTGATCGCATTCAGTCGCCGCTTTGGCGACCTCGACTTGGCGCCGATCCAGGAGACCGGCCGTCGTTTCGTCGAGGGGCTGCCGGAAATCTACATCGTATCCAATGTCAAGGTGAACGGCGAGCCAATTGGCAGCTTAGGCGACGGCGAAGCCGTATGGCACACCGACATGTCGTATTTGGATGTGCCTCCGAAGGCGAGCATGCTTTACTCGCTCGAAGTGCCGCCAACCGGCGGCAATACCTCGTTCTGCACGATGTACGGTATCTACGAGGCAATACCGGCGCGCCTGAAGGACCGCATCGCTGGCCTGAAGATAAAGCACGATGGGACTTACAACAGCGGCGGCTATGTGCGCCAGGGCGTCACGGCGACCGACGATCCGCTTACCTCGCCCGGTGCCGTGCACCCACTGGTGTGTGTGCACCCGGACACGGGCCGGCGCATGCTCTATCTCGGCCGTCGCCGCAACGCCTATCTAGTTGGGCTCGACCTCAAGGACTCCGAGGCGCTGCTCGGCGAGCTGTGGAGCTTCGTCGATCGGCCAGAATTCGCTTGGGAGCATGTCTGGCGCGTTGGCGATCTCGTTTTGTGGGACAATCGCTGCACGATGCACCGGCGCGACGCCTTTGACCCAAATAGCCGAATCATGCATCGCACCCAGGTCAAGGGCGACGCGAGACCGGTCTGATGCGCAAATTTGGCATCTCCAACACGGTCCTGCTAATCATCTGTCTGATGTATCTGATCCTCTATGTCGATCGAGTCAACATCTCGACTGCGGCACCGCTCATCAAGGCGGACCTCAATCTTACCAATACGCAGCTCGGGCTCGCATTCTCCGCGTTCGCCTATCCGTATGCACTGTTCCAACTGATCGGCGGCTACTTCGGCGACAAATTCGGCCCGCGTCTGACACTATGCGTCTGTAGTCTAATCGTGTGTGTCGCGACGGCGGCGACCGGCGTGGTGGGAGGGCTCGCTAGCCTATTTGGCGCTCGGCTTGTACTAGGTATCGGTGAAGGAGCGACATTCCCGACTGCGACGCGTGCCATGACAGTGTGGATTCCGGAACGCAGCTGGGGCTTTGCGCAGGGCATCACCCATTCGTGCGCGCGGATCGGCAATGCGCTGACGCCGCCTCTGATCGCGGTCTTGATCGCACTCGTCTCCTGGCGCGGGTCGTTCATAATCCTGGCGCTCCTGAGCTTCCTCTGGATTCTGGTCTGGATGTGGTACTTTCGCGACGTGCCGGCGGCGCCCCCGCTGACTGCCGAGGAGCTTGCGACACTGCCGGCGCGCAGCCGACGCGGATCAGACGAACCCGTGCCGTGGCTCAAACTGTTTCGCCGCATGCTGCCTGTGACCGCCGTTGATTTCTGCTACGGCTGGACACTCTGGCTTTTCCTGAGCTGGATCCCCTCGTTCTTCTACCAGAACTACCAGCAAGACTTGATGCGATCCGCGCTCTACTCAGCCGGCGTTTTTTTTGCTGGCGTGATAGGCGACACGCTCGGCGGGGTAGTGAGCGACTATATTTTGCGTCGTTCGGGCGATCGGAATGCCGCGAGGCGCAACGTCATCGTGCTTGGCCTACTCGGTGGCTTCCTGTTCCTGATGCCGGTGATGCTGGTTCACGATGTCAACGTGGCGGCGGTCTCGCTAGCCGCCGCATTCTTCTTCGTCGAGCTGGTAGTGGCGCCGATCTGGGCGGTCCCGATGGACATCGCGCCAAAACATTCCGGATCCGCAAGCGGCATGATGAATTTCGGCTTTGGCCTCGCGGGAATCATTTCGCCCTTCGTTTTCGGCTATCTGATCGATCGCACCGGAAGCTGGACTCTGCCATTCGCAGGCTCGATTTGCCTTTTGCTGCTCGGCGCGGGCCTGGCGTTCCGGATGCGCCCCGACCGGCCGTTTGAGGCAGACGTGACCGCGCCGGTGGCCGCGCCAGTAGCCGCGTGATCGCGCGCCCAGGCCGGCCTGCAAAGCGGGTTACGCCAGATGGGGTTTCCCGGTCATCTCGTGATTGTGCATGATGGCGAGGTCATTTGCGCCATTTTCGGTCCGTTTGCCGCGCGTCCGCTTATGCCCCCACAGCGGCGCAATAGCAGACCTCTCAACTGCCGCTCGGGCCATCACCGGAAGTCGCCGCGCTCACTCAACCACCTCGTCGGCGCGTAACAGGAATGACTCCGGAATGTTCAAACCGAGTGCCTTAGCCGTCTTCAGATTAATGACGAGATCGAACTTGGTCGGCTGTTGGACCGGTAAGTCGGCGGGCTTTGCCCCGCGCAAAATCCTGTCGACAAAGTTGGCGGCAAGCCGCAATAGCTCGGTTGGGTTCACGCCATAGGACATCAGCCCGCCCGCGTCGACGGAGTCTCGGAAATCAAAAATCGTTGGAATGCGCGCGCCCAGCGCCAGCGTGGGAACGGCGAAGGCGCGTGGGACGCCAATGACATACAGTGCGTCCGCACGGTCCCTGAGGGCCTCGAAGGCCGGCGCAACATCCTCGACGCGCCGGATTTCCAATATGGTTGCCTCAAGGCCGAGCGTGGAGGCCGCCGCCTGTACCTCATCCATCCTGCTCTGGAAATCGGGAATATTGGCATTGACCATGACCGACAAGCGGCGAACACCTGGGACAACCTCGCGCAACAGATCGAGGCGCTTGCCGGCAAGACCGATCGGGTGGAACGTTAGGCCGGTCGCATTACCGCCCGGTCGCGCCAAACTTGCGACAAGGCCGCTGACAATCGGGTCGCCGGAAATAAAGACAATTGGGATCAACGATGTCGCGTGTTTTACGGCGAGGGCCGGAGATCCCCCTACTGTGACAATGACATTGACCTCGAGCCGGACGAACTCGGTCGCGATTTCGGTGAGGCGTTCGGAGCGTCCTTCCGCAGAGCGATACTCAATCGCAACGGTCCCCCCCGCGATCCAACCGAGTTCGCGCAACCGCTGCTCGAAAGGTGGGACCCACTGGGCCGGGCCTAAGAATCCGATCGTCGGCAGCTTCCCCGCCCGCGCGTTGCTCGTGCCCATAACCGCTGCGCCGACGACGAGCGTGATGAACTCGCGTCGCTTCATGTTAGCCTCACGCCGGGAGAGTGCTGTACCGCTGCAGCATTGCGTCCCTATTCGATGACCTCATCAGCGCGGGCGAGCAGCGTGTGCGGCACGTCGATCCCCTGCGCCTTGGCCGTCTTGAGGTTGATGATCAATTGAAATTTCGTTGCTTGATCAATCGGAATGTCCTGCGGCTTTTTGCCCTTGAGAATGTCGGCGGTTGTGACGGCGAGGCGGCGAAACAGATCCACAATATCGTTTGAGTAAGTCATCAGTCCGCCGCTATCGACGAATGTGGGATTGGGGTACATCGCGGGCAGTCGCCGTTCCGCAACCAATCTGACCAGCGCGGCCACATGGGCGAAATGCTCAGCTTCATTGGAGACAAGAAGCGCATCCGCCCGATCCTCTTCCATCGATTTGAAGGCGCTCTCATAGGCTGCTTTATTGAAGGTCGATCCCAACAGGATGGGGATTAAGGAAGAGCCCGCACGCTTCGCTCCTGCTCGGACCGCCACGCTAAATTCGAATCTTTCCCAATGCGCTTGTGATCCAAGGAAAACAATGCTGGACAGTTTTGGCACGAGCTCTTTGAGAAGCTCGACCCACTTCTCATAGAGTTGCATACCAGCATCTGGGCTCGCACCGGTGATGTTTCCGCCGGGATGAGCCAAGCTTTGGACGAGCCCCTGGGCGACCGGATCGGCAGCATTTGTGACGATGGGGATCTCCGTGGTTGCCGCTTTAAAAGCAAATGCCAGCGCGCCACTAAGTGCGGCTATCACGTCGGGGTGCGTACCCACCACTTCGCGGGCCAGTTCCACATGGCGCTCCCCTCGTCCCTCGGCGGAGTAGCGTTCCACCACGAGGTTCTGCCCCTCAATGAAGCCGAGCCGCTTCAACTCCTCGAAAAAAGCGCGGTAAAACCAAGTCTTGTCAGCCCTCATATTGCTGACCTTGGTCACGGAGGCTACCAAAGCGATGCGTTTCGTCTTTGCCGGCTGCTGCGCCAGTGCATGCGGCATCGCAGACGCAATCATTAGGCCAGCAACAAAGTCTCGCCGGTGCATCGATCACCTCATCGGCGATAGCGCGCAGCGCCGATGGTGCTTCGGGCTGTACCCAGCACCACATGCATTGAAGCGGACAAAACGACCGAGAGGCAAGGAGCCCTTATGTCGCAGTCGGGTCATTCGCGTGGTTCTGACTGTGCGCCGATTTCCAGTGTCCCCGATAAATAGAACATCCTCAATCGCTGTCGGGACGTCTCAAAGGTGCCATGTGCGGAAGTTCGCGGCGTCGCGAAACGGCGATGTGCGGCACATCGAGAATGGCTCCGTTAAGCCAGTTCCCTGCCTAAGGCGAGTGGCCGCCGCGCCGGACCCTCCTCATTTTGGATGTGGGGGACGAGCAGGTCTTCGATGCGCCATCGGAGGTGGGCAATGATCATAAGAACCTTCTGCACGCTTGCCGCCGCCATCTTTGCTCTGATCGCGCTTCTGCATTTGGTCCGGATTGTGATGGGTTGGTCCGTCACGTTGAATGGCGTCGATGTACCGCTCTGGCCGAGCTTGGTCAAAGGCGGAAAGGTTCAGACCGAGCAAATGTTTTCCGGTTTGCACCTCAAAGCAGACGGAAGGCGTTTACGAGTACACGCCCTCGTCTAGAGCATGATCAGGAAAAGCACGAAGGGATAAGTATGCATCGCGCCACACCGCTCAATTCGTCATTTCGCGCCTTCTCCGCCGGCGGGGCCCGGTCCGTCGTCGACAAGGTCGACGATGAAAAGCTGATGCAGGAGATGGCCGGCAACTTCTTTGCCAACGAGACGCGCCAGGCGATCGAGGCCGCACAGAACTACGGCTTCACCAGCGTGGTGTTCGACGCCGAAAAAGATGCGCAGGGCAAGATCCTGGCCAGCGCCGAATGCTTCATGTCGTTCATCGGCGGCAACCGCTCATTTCCGGCCGCCGGGCCGATGGATGATCGCCGGCACCGGCTGTTCAAGCTGGCCAAGGGCGACACCGCGATGTTCCGCGGCCGCGGCGACAAGCAGCAGTTTCACATGACCGAGGACGGCGGCTACTGGACGGCGCCGCAGAACAAGACCGTGCGCATGCAGCTCGTCCCGGAGGATTCCGAGAGCAACGCCTCGGTGCAACAAGGCGACGGTTCTATGCAACAGCGGGGCCTGGAAATGCAACGACAGGCCGGAATTATGCCGCATGCCGGGGTCGAGGTGATGGCCGGCGGCGCGCCCGACGGTGGCGGCGGCATCAATGAGCGGGCCGACGGCACCGGCAGCGGCGGGCAATCGCAGCAGCAGCAGCAACAGAAGCGCGGCCAAGAAGCGCTCTACAAGAAGGGCCAGGACTCGCACCGCTTCATCGACGCCACGAAGGACGCGAGCCGGGTGTCCGGCGACAACGTGCATCTGATGCTCGGCGACAAGAAGGTCTATGTCCACGTCGCCGACGACAAGAAGGTCTATCTCGGCGGCCGGAAGGGCGAAGGCACCTTCGCCAGGGTGATGACCGAGTCAGGGCCTTCGGCCAACGTCTACGCGAAGGTCTGAGATGGCCAAGGGCGTCAACGTTCCCGACATCCGGTTGGTGCAGAACAATCTGTTTCCGAAATACTCGGTCACGGTCGACTGGCAGCTCTTGCCCGATGGCACGCTCGACGACACGCAGGCGCTCGCCACTGCGGTGATCGTCGCGCTCGGCACCAATGCGCTGGCGTCCGACAACGATATGCTGCCGGACCCCGACGCCACCGACCGCATGGGCTGGTGGGGCAACCTCGACGCCGAGCTGCTCTGGAACGGCTGGCCGATCGGCTCGAAGCTCTGGCTGCTGCGGCGTTCCAAGATCGATTCGGCGGCCTCGCGCCAGGGCGCGACCACGGTCCGGGTCGAGAATTACATTCGCGATGCGATCCAGCCTTTTGTCGATCGCAAAATCTGCTCTGGCTTCGATGTCTGGGTGACGCGGGTCGACAAGCAACGGATCGATGCGCTGGTCCGCATCTATCGCGGGCCGGAGCGCGACATCGAGTTGCGCTACGCCGTGCTCTGGGAAGCGATGGCGTCATAGGAGATCTAGCCCTTGCCCTGGTCAACACCGACGCTCCGGGAGGTCCGCGGCCTGGTGCGCGACAGCGTGCGCGCGTCGCTGCCTGGCGCCGACGCCAACGTGCCGAACAGCGTGCTGCGGGTGCTGTCGGATAACCAGGGCGCGCTCTGTCATCTGACGCTGCAATACATCGATTGGCTGGCGCTGCAGCTGCTGCCGGATACGGCGGAAACCGAATGGCTCGATCGCCACGGCAAGATCTGGCTGGTCAATGCCGACGGCTCGACCGGGCGGAAGCTGGCGACGCTGTCGCACGGGACGGCCAGCTTCACCGGCACCGTCGACGGCACCGTGATCCCGGCGCACACCCAGCTCGAAAGCGGCGTCGACATGCCGCCTGGCTCGGCCTCGCCGTTCGCGTCGATGACGTTCGAAACGCTTGAGGACATCACCACCTCGACGGCGGCGCCGGTGATCGGCGACATCCGCGCGCTCGATCCCGGCAGCATCGGCAACCTGCCGGCTGACAGCATCCTGGCGCTGACACCCGCGATCGCCGGGGTCGCGCAGACCGCCACGGTGGTCATTCTAACCGGCGGCACCGACGACGAGACCGACGATCAATTGCGCGCCCGCATCCTGCATCGGATCCAGCAACCGCCGATGGGCGGCGCACAGCACGATTATGAGCAATGGGCCCTCGCGGTACCTGGCGTCACGCGGGCCTGGGCGGTGGCGAACGAAATAGGCATCGGCACCGCCACCGTCCGTTTTTTGATGGATAACCTGCGCGCCGATGATGACGGCTGGCCGACGCCGGAAGATGTCGATACCATTCGCGACTACATCGACAAGATGCGCCCGGTCGCGGTCAAGGACTGCTACGTCGTCGCGCCGATCAAGCAGTTCATCGATATCACGATCGCCAACCTGGTGCCGGACACCGAGGAGGTCAAAGCCGAGATCGAGAAGAGCCTGCGCGACATGCTGTTCGTCAAGGCGGCGCCAGGCCAGACCATCTTGGCGGCGTGGGTGTCCTACGCGATCATGAACGCGCCGAGCATCGAGTCGTTCAAGCTGGTGACCGACGCCGATTATGTGATGCCGTCGGCGGGCCACATGGCGGTGCTTGGAACAATCTACTACCCATGAGTGACCGCCATATCCGCCGCTCCGGGGATGAATATCGCGACGCCTTTCTGACGCTGCTGCCGCAAGGCCAGGCCTGGCCGAAGCACTCGATCGACAGCGTGCTGTGGCAGGCCAGCGACGGGCTGTGCAAGTTCTGGGGCTATGTCGACGGCCGCGCTGCCGATCTGTTGGAGCGCGAGAGCGACCCGCGCACGACGGTCGAGATTCTCCCGGAGTGGGAGCGTGCGTTCGGCCTTCCCGATCCGTGCTATTCGGCGCCGCAGACCATCGCTGACCGGCAGCGCGAGCTAGTGCTGCGGATGACGCTGCTCGGCGGCCAGTCGCGGCAGTTCTTTATCGATTACGCGGCGCGCATTGGTTACACGATCACGATCAGCGAATTCCGGCCGTTCATGGTCGGGATCGATCGCTGCGGCGACAACCGGGTCTATGGCGACGGCTCCGACCCGATGTTCTCCGACACCTTTGTCCGCGGTTACTTGCCGGTCTGCAATCCGAACGGCGAGCGGATCAAGAATGGCGAGCTGAGTGAATGGCCGAACTACGGCCTAGGGCCGCCGGAGAATCGCTACTACTGGGTTGCGCACGTTCACCAGGCACGGTTTTCCTGGTTTCGCTGCGGCTCTGGTCAGTGCGGCATTGATCCGCATCTGACGATCTACCCGGCGTTTGACCTGGAATGCATCCTCAAACGCATCAAGCCCGCTCACACCGAAGTTCTGTTCGACTATTCCGGCCTCGCGCCAAGCGACCCGATGGCCGGCACGCCATGATCGGAGACCAGGCATGAAGTATGAGCAGCCGTATGGTGTAAGCGATCCGAATGCGCCGTACATCAACGGCGATCCGTCGATCGGCCGCCCCGGCTCGATCCCGCCGGCCGCGGCGATCGAATATCCGCAGCGTGAAATCATCGCGATGATCAACGCCGGCGGCTTCACGCCGAGCGACGCCGATCTGCAGCAGCTGGCACGCGCGATCCAGAGCGGCAAAGTCATCTACGGACTCGATACCGGCGCCGGCAACAACTATTCCGTCACGCTCAATCCGCCGCTGCTCGCCTATAGCGATGGCCTGGCGCTGTGGATCGTTCCGCAACTCAGCAACACCGGCCCGGCGACGCTGAATTGCAATGCGCTCGGCGCCCGCAACATCGTGCGGCGCGGCGGTGATCCGCTGGCAGCCGGCGACATGCCGGGCGGCTACAAGTCGCTGGTCACGTTCAACGCGCTGCACAACAATTTCGAGCTCTACGGCTCAAGCTTCACGGGCGCAGGCGGCACCGGCTTTATTCCGATCCTGACCGCCAACACCAATCTTTACGTCAATGCCGCGACCGGCGACGACACGCTGTACGATGGCACGGCGCCGACAATCAGCGGCCCGCATGGTCCGTTCAAAACGATCATGCGGGCGATCAACGAGACCTTTAAGTACGGCCCGTCCGTTTTCACGATGACGATCAACGTGGCGGCCGGTACGTACAACGAAAAGCGTCATCATCCCGCAGGTCACCGGCCCGACGACGATCATCCAAGGCGCCGGCATGTCGTCGACGATCGTCAACAACACGACGGACTCTTGCTTTGTCGTGAGAGGGCCGAACAACATTATCGTGCAGAATCTGCGCGCCAACGTCGTGAACAACCCGGGCGGCTTCTCGCTGGCACATTGGGCCGCGTATCTCGGCGCAACGATCCGTGTGAAAAACTGCCTGTGCGGCAGCATCAATTCTGCGCTTGGCTGGTCCTTCTTTGCCTACAGCGGGTATGTGTTCTGCGATACCGGCAACCACATCGTCGCGGGTGCGAACTATGGCTCGGTGTTTGCCGCCAACTATAACGGTGTGATCAACATCGGGGCGCCGGGCAGCCTGACGCTGGACGGAGCCTTGACCGTCGCCAATTTTGCCAACGCTGGCGTCAATGGCGTGATCGCCGTCTACGGTCCGAGCTGGTCATTCCCCGGGGCCGGCGGCTGCACGGGGCCGAAGTATCTCGCTGATATGAACGGCGCGATCTACACGTTCGGCGCGGGCGGCTCGTTCTTTCCTGGCAGCGTCGGCGGCTCGCTCGCGCGCGGCGGCCAGTACGGCTAGAGGGACATCACCATGCCATTCACGACACCGGCGGATGCCTATTACGTGCCAATCGATCGGCACTCGCTACTGCTGCGATTTGCTTCGCAGCATTGGTCCACTCGCTTCTGGGGGCCGGGCTCGATCTGAGCGTCGGTTGTTCCGGGGGTGAGGTCCGGGTGGCA
>Ga0210406_10002804_pt1 | contig 19542 bp, 14 predicted proteins | sample IncBWC30MmetaG_FD_155454 | JGI IMG/M metagenome (GOLD analysis project Ga0210406, IMG submission 155454) | Forest soil microbial communities from Barre Woods Harvard Forest LTER site, Petersham, Massachusetts, United States - Inc-BW-C-30-M | ecosystem: Environmental > Terrestrial > Soil >... | reverse complement strand
AACAAGCTTGCCGGAAGTGCCGGTTGTGGCAGGACCACGGGTTGGCTGGAGTGCGGGTAGCTGCCAACGTATCCGCTCTGGAATTCGCACGGGACGAGTTTGCCGGTAATGTTCTGCGTGTCCTGGAGGAAACCGGCTTGCCAGGCGACTTGCTGGACCTGGAGCTTACCGAGACCACGCTGATGCGCAATCTGGACGAATCGATCAGCAAGATGTCCTTGCTGCGCGCGCGCGGCATTCGCATCTCGATCGACGATTTCGGGACCGGATATTCATCGCTGGGCTATCTACCGCGGCTGCCTATTGACACGCTCAAGATCGACCGCAGTTTTGTAGCCGAGCTGGGCGTGAATAGTACGGCGCGTTCACTGATCGATGGGATGATTTCGCTCGCGCACAGCATCGGCAAACAAGTGGTCGTGGAAGGAGTGGAGACAAAAGAACAACTGGAAATCCTGAGGAGCATCGGCTGCGATGAAATGCAAGGCTTTTTGCTCGGACGTCCGGCTCCGCTTCCGGATTGGGATGCACCGCAGCTCGCGGGAATCGCTCCGGAAACCGCCGCACCCGTCGAAGCATCGGCCTAACCGGGACGAATAACAAAAGGGGCTGCTGGATGGCCGCCCCTCTGGTTTAATCTATTTTCGAAAAAAGTCTACCAGCGTTGCTTGCGGCCACCGCCGCCGCCACCGCCGGCAAATCCGCGCTCCGCCTTGGGACGCGCTTCGTTGACGTTGAGTGTCCGGCCATCGAGGTCGCGCCCGTTGAGGGCGTTGATCGCGGCCGTACCTTCATTATCATTGGTCATTTCGACGAATCCGAAGCCGCGGGGTTGCCCGGTGTCGCGATCTCTCACGATGTTCACACGGTCAACGGTTCCATGCGCTTCAAACAGTGAACGGACAGCCTCTTCGGAGGTTCCGAAGCTGAGGTTGCCTACAAAAATGTTTTTCATTCTTACTCTTCTTTCTGAATTTGCAGAGTAGCTAATCGCGGCAGATTCGAACGAAGGCGTTTTGGACCGGACGAAACGAAAGATGCCTAATCGGCGGAACTGTCAAATCACATGAAAATTATAGCATGAAGTTATGGCGGTGTTATTCTTGTAACGAGGCTGTCCAGTTGCACGTTTAACATTCCAGCGGTTGTCGCCGTAACCCTAGGTGTATCTCTATGGTTCGTATAGCCCAACTTCTCGCGTTCGCCTTTGCCGGCGCCGCTTTTCTTGGGGCCGCGCCGCAGGAGGCCGATGTCGTTTTCCACAGCGATGTATCTCTGGTACGCATCGACGCACAGGTGGTGGATTCCAGCAATCGGTCGATAACGCACTTGAATGTAGAGGATTTCGTCCTCCGCGCAAATGGTCAAGTGGTTCCGATCCGCAACTTTGCCAGCGAAAACATGCCGGTGGATGTGCTCTTTCTGCTGGACGTCAGCGCCAGCATGCGTCCGCACGTCCAGCGCATCGCCGATGCGTCGGGCCAAGCCTTGACGGTGCTGGGCAAAGACGACCGCATGGGCATCATGGTCTTCGATCGTTCCACCCGCGTGCGTCTTTCGTTTAACAGCAGCCGCCCGGAGGTGCAGCGTGGATTTGACAGGCTGCTACGCGAGGAGCGTTTCAACGGTGGTACCGACATCACTCGCGCCATGCTGGATGCCGCGGACTACATCCGGCGCGAAGGCCGCCGGGACGCTCGACGCGCCATTGTAATCCTCACCGACGATGAGACCGAGTTTAACCGCGACGATCAAGGCGTAGGCCGCGCTCTGGCTCGGGCCGATGCGGTGATGTGCGCCTTGATTGCACCGGACGCCGGACAATACGGAGGCTATCCGCGCGGCGGAGGCGGACAACGCCGCGGAACGTGGGGGTCGGGCGGCGGTCAGGGAGGCGGACTTCCGGGCGTCATTTTTGGCCCGCGTGGTGGCGGAGGAATGGGAGGCGGCCGCTATCCCGGCGGCGGAGGAATGGGCGGCCCGCATACTCAATCTGCTGGAACAGCGGAGATCGCCCGCGAGTCGGGTGGCGACAGCATGTCGGTCAATGACGCCTCGGCGCTGGAAGAAACCCTGGCCCGGCTACGCCAGCGCTATACGTTGTACTTCAATTTGCCCGATGGCGTAAAGCCGGGCGACGAACGCAATATCGAGGTAGCGTTAACGGCTTCCGCTGCGCGGCGCCATACGGATGCCGAGGTCCGATATCGGCGGGTATCACAGGGCTCCGGTTCCGGCGGCGATGTATCGCCGGTGCGTGTAACCCGCGCGCCTGCCGATGCCGGCTACTCGACTCCGTCAGTTTCGAGTTCCAACAGCGACACATCGTCCACTCGTCGCCACCGTGTGGCAGTCAACCAGGACGGCTCAGCTATTTCCGGCCCCGCTTCGGACAATGATTCATCCCCAGCGCCCGCCAAACCATCGCCCAGCACTACACCGCCAAAACAGCAATAACGTTGTTGCGGGGACCAAATCCGAGAGCGGAGATCAGGATTGGTCTCGGTTGCCCCTTCGGTTCACCACCTTAATTTGGCACTATCCTCGAAAAGCTGTTCAGATGTATAATCACTCCCCAAGGGTCTCAAATTGGAAATCCTGGATTGGAAGTGAATATGTTCAGTCAGAATATTCGCCCCGTTTTAGTGTTCGCGACATGCCTGGGTTTGTCCGCGACAGCCGTGTTCGCCGATACGATCGCGCAATGTACGCCGAGCTTTTCGGATTGTGCCATTCCTGAGAATGTACCGCTACAGTTCCCATTCCTGGCCATCTCAGGCGATGTCATTCTCGTCCCCAGCTTAGAAGCCAATCTGGCTGCCGTCAGCGATGTATTTCGCATCGCCAACAACTTTATCGACACCGGCCTAGGCACAGGCTTGGGATTCTCGGCTTTTTTGTTTAGCCACGAAGAAAACACATTGCCCGACAGTTCGACGTATAGCGCCAACGTCGTTAAGATCAGGGAGCAGCCGGTCGGACCTACGCAATACCTAGGCAATGGAACTGATTATCATCTTCTAACTGCGGTCACACCGGATCTGGGGGGCGGCAAGTCATCGGCGCCTTCAAAAGGTTCGGTGCTTGATCTTCAAGACGGGCCTGCCGCAGTCGCAACCACATTCCAGACTGCAATCGGGCAAGGCCCGAGTCAGGACCCCGGTCAGGCCGACGGTCTGGCATTCTACACGGCCAATTACACCTCGCTCGGCGGCAAGCAACTTCCCTTCAACATCGTAGGCACGAATCCAGCCAACGGCGCGGCGAGTACCACGATACCCACGGTAATCGTGCCTATCAAGGTTATTTACAAATTAGCGGGTGGTCGTTTCCTGGATGGCACCAACGTTGAAGCCGCAGTTGGAAACTCACCGATATTTCTGTCGTCTGACTACACGGTGGGAGGAACAGACTTGGGGGTCACTCAATACGGTGATGCGCTACAGCGCGGAGAGTTCCAGCGCATTCCAGGCTTCTCCCCAAATTATCATGTCCTGCTTGGGACACCAACGATTGCGCCTACGGTCACGATTACCGTAACGTCGGCAGCTCAAGGGAACCTATATCGCCTCAGGAGCGGCGGCTTGGTCGGCGTGGTGGCATCGGGCTTCTTCGATGCACAATTGAATGCTTTAGTCCACGGGTACGCGGCCAACACTCTACCCATTTTCCTGACTGATAACGTGTTTGAGGGTTTCGACGGAACCATCAATACCTGCTGTGTGCTTGGCTATCATAACTCCCAGGGGCCACCGGCCTCGACTGCGAAGACCTGGATCTTTGCAGCCTACACGGAGCCAGGGACATTCCGTAACGACGTTATTCTGGATGTGCAGCCTTTGAGTCATGAGGTCGCTGAATGGTTGAACGATCCATTCGTTGGCGGATTCGCTCTTGGCTTCTTGAATTTTATTCCTCCAGCGGTTTTGCCGGGGCAAGGCGGTGCCTGTATTGTAAACTTTGAGACCGGGGATCCGCTCGAGGCACCTCCGGTGGCATTTAGTCAGATCACCAATGGAACTACCTATCATCTTCAGGATGAAGTCTTTTTGCCGTGGTATCTGCATACGACCCCATCGTTCTCCGTCAATGGTTGGTACACATTCCGGAATACGTTTACCTCGTTCTCGTCCCTTTGTGGGCCAGGCTAACAAGTGCGTCCCGTTCAATCCTGACCGTTTCTCGGAGGAGAAATCGAAGGAGCTGGGAGTCCAGCGGCTCGGGCTACCACCTTCGCACTGTTTGGAAAACGCAATTCCTCCGATCGCCCCATCGCGAGGAGACGTAGATCTACTGAATCAAAACACGCGCATTGGCCGGCGCTCTGATAAAGTGACCTCGTGAATCGCGCTACCCGCATGCAACGGGTCTTGATCGAGCGTCTGCTGGGCGACGAGCAACGTATTCCCTGGACCCACTGCCAGCGCAACCACGTTGACGAGCCCGTCGATCGGGGTCGCTCGGCCGGGTCGCACTTTGTAAACGCGGTTATCTGTCCCGATTGCATAAAGGTTCCCAGCGGCATCCATCACTAACCTGGTGGCATTGAGATCCGCATATTTGGAAATTATTATGCCGGACGAGCTCACTACCCAAATGCTCTGGGCTATCTGGTCGGCGATGTACAGCTTGCCTGCGGGATCCACGGCAACGCTCGAGGTACCCAACTTCGCGTTCAAGGCTGCCACACCATTTGCGGGTTGGTCGCCCCCTCGTATGCCGGCGACGGCCGTCGTCTGGCCGTCCGGCGAGATACGTATCACCTGGCCCGACGTCGCAACGTAGAGGTTCCCCTGCTGGTCGACCGCCACATCCGAAGCCAACGTTTGGCTGATGGTAGTAATGACTCCATCCGGAGTTATGTACCGCACGACGCCGCACGCTGCGATGTACAGACCACCATTAACATCGGCGGCGATGCTGTATGGCAGAAACAATTGCGCGTCGATGGCAGGCCCATCATCGCCGCTGCAACCTCCCGTCCCTGTGCCAGCGATCGTGGAGATTACTCCAGCAGAGGAAACCTTGCGGACTCGATTGGCGTTTCTCTCTGTGAAATAGACATTGCCCGCTGGGTCGGCGGCTACACCCATGACATCGTAGACTGGGGCTTCCCGGGCCGGACCACCGTCGCCAGTGGAGCGAAAAAAGCCATTTCCAGCAATGATCTGGGTCGCATTAGTGGAGGTGGCCCGCACTACCCGATCGCCCAGGGTGAGCACCAACGCGGCGGAGCGGTCTATGACGATGCCCATGGGAGAGGGCGAGGAAATCGGTAAGAGGAATGGCTGGAGACTCAGGGCCGTGCTCAACGTTCCGTTAGCGATTCGGCGTACGCCCGGACCTTCAAGGATGTAAAGTGCTCCGTGTGCGTCGAAAGCCAACCCTCCCGCGTAACCGATTTTGGCTGATGCGGCGTTGGCGCCGTCCGGAGAATAATCGCCAGGACAATCAGAGCCGAGTCCGGCAATGGTGGAAATGATTCCATAGGTGTCGACTTTGCGAATGCGCGCATGGATGGTCTCGGCAATATAGAGATTTCCGGCCGAATCGTAAGCGATCGGCCCCGGCGACAACGCTGCGGAAGTGGCCGGTCCGCCATCCCCAATCGGCGACGAGGCGGGATTAGCGCCGTTGCCCGACTCACACACCGACGTGTCGTTGCCGGAGCCGGCTATGGTCGTGGAACTGCCATCGGGGTTAATCCGCCGCACAAAATGCTGATCCGCCATTACGGGGTTACCCGCGGGATCCACGGTAAAGCCGACGCCAGGCGTTCGCTGGGTGCCACATATGGCCGCCCCGGCCACCATGGTGGTGATGCTGCCGTCAGGGCTCACTCGGCGAATGCCGCAAACCGGGTTGGCCATCGAATTCGCTTTGCCAAAATCCTCAATATAGATGTTGTCCGCCTGGTCAACGGCGATCGCGACGGGATTGATAAGGGATGCGGAAGTTGCAGGTCCGCCGTCCCCGGCATAGGCCTGTGCGCCGTTGCCGGCAACTACACGCAGCGTGCCATCGGCAGAGAGCCGCAGCACGATGTTATTACCCACGTCAGCGATGAGAAGATCGCCATTATTTGCCAGCGCAAGAGAATTGGGCTTTCCCAACGGCGCCTGCAAGGCGGCAATCGGCGCGGCCAGACCTGGGAACTCCCACCTGGCTCCCGCGATTAATTCGGTTCGTGATTGACCTTGGGCGAAGGACGTTAAAAGTGTTATGAGGAAATAAGCAAAGCTAGCCCGCATACCTACGAAGACCATCACTGCAGGGCACTCTATTCCCGCATTAGCAACTATTTCTTGGAATGGAAATCGAGCGCATCGTCCGGTTGATCCTTCCTTTACCTGGGTTTCGGCTTTGACATTTGCTGTTCCAAGGCCTCGGCCAGCTCAGTAGGCCGATTTGAGCCTACCAGGACGACGCCTCCCTTTCTCAGTTCCAACTGCACGGCTTGGTTTCCGCGAGCAATGAAGGCCTTTCCGCGGGCTGTCGACCGGACACCATAACCGCCCCATTCCCTTATGGGATCGAAGGTCACGGTATAGACAGACTGCACGGCGGCCAACGATATCCTGTACGAGCGCCAGAGGCCGCGCATGGCTACCGAGAGTTCGTTCGGCAGAACCTCCGTGACCAGCTTGACGCTGATGAGCCGGAAATAGATCAGCCACAGGAAAATCGTCCAGCCAACGATTCCCGTATTCGACATGGGCTGTTTTCCCCAGGGGTGGCCCAAGCCCACCTGCCAGATCGCAAGCAGCAGCATGGCGACTGGAGGGATGGCGGTCAGGATCAGCAGGCGCGGTTGACGAAGGCTCTGTTCTTCGTGAAACAACGGCTTGATCTGGCCGCCCATATGCTGCTATCGCAAGTTGCCGATAGTGTACTGCAGCACCGAATTCTGAGTTTGATAGTCGTACTTCGCGCTGAGATTTTCGATTTCAGCCTCGGTCAGATTCAATTGAGACTGAGTCAATTCAACGATGGAAGACAACCCCAGATTGTAGCGTCCTTGTGCCAGATCCAGCGCTAACGCGGCTTGGCGCAAGAATTGGGCAGTGACGTCGATGCGCTGGAACGCGGTGAAGGCCCCTGCCCAAGCCACGCGAACATCGCGCGCGAGTCGCTCCTGTTGATCCCTCAGGCGTTGATCGGATTCCATGGCACGCTGGCGGGCAGCCTCTCGCCGGGCGGAAAACAGATGCCCATTGAAAACGGGAATACTCACGTTAGCCGCCACGCCTTCGTACTCGGCTGGGATGGGCGCATTGACAGGCGTGTTGATAAAAGGAATACCGCCGCCCACGGCAATCACGCTCACGGTGGGACGGTTGAGATCCTTCTCCGCTTCGAAGAACTTGTAAGCGCCCTCTCGCGAGGAACGCAGACTGGCAAGTTCGGGCCGGTTGTTCTCTGCCTGCACGACCAGGTCGTCCGGTTTGTCAGGCGGCCCAGGCGGAAGGGGCTCGTCCACTAGCTGATAGTTGGCGGGTTGGTCGGAGCCTAACGCGCGGCCCAGTTCGGCCAGCGCCTGCTGGACGCCTTCCTGGGCGCGAATAAGCAGAAGCTTCGCCTCGGAAACGTTGACGTCGACCAGGCTGACATCGAGCTGCGACTTAAGCTGGTTCCGGGCGAGTTCGGTTACCTGATCGCTGAGAGTCTGCCGGGCCGCGACCGTCTGCTCCGCGACTTTCACTACGGCTTGGGCGTGCAGCACGTCGTAGTAGGCGCGGCCGACCGCGAGTAACACGTTGTAGCGCGTGGCGTCGAGATCGTGCGCGGTGGCCTGGGCATTGAAACGCGCACTAGCGACGAGGTTGGGGGTGCGTCCGGAATCCGTGACGAGCTGATGGATGACGACGCCTTGTCCAAAACGATCGAAGAGCCGGGACGCCGATAAATCGCCCGCGCCGATTCTGGAAAGGTTGTTGCCTTGGGAGCCGGTGATCTCGCCGCTCACCTCCGGATAGTAGGGGGCGCGGTTTATAACAATCTGCTGATTGGCGAAACCGAGTTCGTCTTGCGCGGCCTGGATCTGCGGATGATTCTTGAGGGCCAGCTCTCGCGCGACCTGGAGGGTGAGTCGCGGGGGCGTCTGGGCGCTCGCTTGGTTTCCACCGATGACGGCTAACGTTGCGACGCCGATTATCTTAGTTAGTCTGAGCATTCGGCCTCTTTCTTCTGTAGACAAGTAGATAGGCGGCTGGAACGATGAAGACCGTGAGAATGACCGACGAGGTCAGTCCGCCGATGATGGCCCTGGCCATGGGAGTATATTGCTCGCCGCCGGTACCGAGCTTCATAGCCATGGGGATCATCCCGATGATGGTCGCCAAGGACGTCATCAGAATCGGTCGCAGCCGGACGCGGCAGGCAGTGACGATGGCGTCGGCCACCGATAATCCCTGTTCTTCCAGCTTGTGCGCGAAGTCCACGATCAAAATGCTGTTGGAATCGGCAATTCCGATCAGCATCAGCACGCCCATGAGCGACATCACGTTCAGCGTGGTGTGAGTAAGCGGCAGGATGATCAGCACGCCCACAAATCCCATCGGAATAGCCAGCATGATAAGCAACGGATCGATGAACGAACGGAATTGGGCGATCAGAATCAGCAACAGAAGAATAAAGGACAAGCTGAAACCAAGGGCGAAGCTCTTGAATGAAGCCTCCATGCCCTCCACCATCCCGCGCAGCGTCACACGAATATTGGAAGGCAAGTGGGCATCGGCTATGGTCTGCCGGATTGCGCTGGTAAGCCTTCCGAGATCTTCGCCGGAGGGGGTGACATAAACATCTACTACTCTCTGGATCTGATAGTGGTCGATTTCCGTGGGTGACAGAACATTCGCCAGCTTTACGACCGCATCCAGCGTGGTGGGCTGGGTTAGGTTCGGCGCGCGCAGCGGGATCTGCTTGAGATCGACCATGTTGTGAATTGCGGCTCGGCCGTGTTCGGCAAACTGCACGCTCAGAAAGTAATCATTGCCGGTCTTATAGTCGACCCAATAGTTGGGAGCGATCATGGTGTTCGAATTCAGAGCGGTGATGACGTTGTCGACGATGTCTTTCTGGGTGAGGCCCAGCTCGGCTGCGTGGACGCGATCGACGTCCAGCCGCAGCGCCGGATAGTTCATATCTTGCGGTATGTATATCTCTCCGACGCCCGGAAGCCTACGAATGCGCCGAGCAAGATCTTGCGCCGTGTTGTAGGTGGTGTCCAGATCCCGCGTGTTGACCTGCACATCGATGGGCGCGGGCATTCCGGAATTGAGAATCGCGTCCACCATCGATCCGCTCTGGAAGAAGGCACGCACATCCGGGAACTCGGCTGCCAATTTAGTCCGCACACGATCCATATACTCCAGACTGCCCACGCGATGATCGTCATTAAGCGCGACCTGAATGGTGGCGGTGTATTGTCCGGCGTTAGTTGTGTAAAGCGACGAAAAATCGTTTACCACGCCGATGTTGGAAACGATCGTCTTCATATCGTGCGGATCTACAACTTGCTTGATCAAGTTCTCGATCTTGCCTACGTATTGGTCGGTGACTTCGATACGCGTACCCGTGGGCACCTTGACGTTCATCGTGAATTGTCCGGCGTCGGTCTGCGGGAAGAATGCCAAACCGAGCAGCGGGTAGATGGCCAAGCTCGCGAAAAACACGCAAAGCAGCGCTACCAAGGTGAGCACCGGGCGCCGTAGGCACGCGCGGACCGCGCGCTCGTAGCCATTCAGCAGGCCGTTGAACATGCGGTTGAACCAGGTATTGAATCGCGCGCCCCAAGAGGTATTGGTAACGGCATCGTCGCCATGCTGGTGATGAATGCCCTTCAGGAATTTGGAACAGAATAGCGGGATGACGGTCATCGCGACCACGAAGGACGCTAGCAGAGAAAGGCAGAAGGCCAGCGCGAGAGCCGAGAACAAGAACTTGCTTACGCCATAGAGAAAAGTGACGGGGAAGAAGTCGACCACATCGACCAAGGTCGCGGCTAGCACCGCCAGGTTGACCTCTGCCCCGCCCTGCTCGGCGGCGACCTGCGGCGAGGACCCCATTTCCAAATGTCTATAAATGTTTTCGAGCGAGATGACCGAGTTATCGATGACGCGCGAGAATGCCAGCGCCAGGCCGCCCAAAATCATCGTATTAACGGTGCTGCCGAGCATGTAGAGGATGACGAACGTGGCCAGCGCCGATATGGGAATCGACAACAGGACCGCGAACGTGGCGCGCATGCTTCCCAGAAAGATCAGGATCATCAAGCTGGTAAGCACCAGGCCGATAATGCCTTCGTGCAGCACCGTATTCAGAGCTTCCTTGACGAACACGGACTGATCGAAAACGATGGCGGTGCGCAACTGCTTGGGGATGTCGAACAGGTTGCCGATCAAGTGCCGGACGTCATCCACGACCTGAATGGTGTTGGTGTCGCCACCCTGCTTCATAATCGGGATGTAGGCTGACTTTTGGCCATCGATGCGGACAATGTTGTATTGAAGCTGGCTGGCATCTTTGGCCTCGCCCACGTCGCCAACTGATACCCAGCGCGTCCCCACGGTTTTAATGGGAACCGCATTCAGATCCTGCACCTGCTTGACCAGGCTGTTGGAGTATACGTAATAGTCGTTGGGGCCGATCTTCACATCACCGGCCGGCAAAATCAGGTTTTCGTCGTTGACGGCGTCCACCACGTCCATCACGCTAATCTGACGCGACAGTAGCTTGTAGGGGTCAACATAGATCATCGCTTGCCGGTATTTGCCGCCGAACACGCCCGGAATCTCCGCTCCCTTTACCACGGCAATCTGATTGCGAATCTGGAACTGAGCGATATCGTGGAGCTGTGTCTCGTTCATGCCTTCACCCTTTACGGTCACCAGGCAGACCGGAAGACTGGAGGCGTCGAATTTAAGCACGACCGGCGGCAGCGTGCCGGGCGGCAAGCGTTTCAGGTCGGCGAGGGCGAGGTTGGAAAGCTGGGTGACGTCGGCGTCGGCGTTGGTTCCGGGTTGGAAGAATACTTTGATGATGCTGACACCCAGCAGCGATCGCGATTCCATATGATCGATCCCGGAAGCCAGCGTGAAAAACCGCTCCAGCGGATTGGTGATATCGGTTTCAACATCTTCGGGTGGCATGCCGGAGTAGAAGGTCGCCACCACCACCTCGGGAAGATTGATGGGCGGAAACAGATCTACCGGCATGCGGGCCAGACTGGTGATGCCGATGACGGTGAGCGCAAGGCAGACGACGATGATGAAATAGGGATTCTTTATCGAGAAGCGCGGCATCGTTACACGGTCCTCCTGCGATCGACCACACTCTGGCGATACACCAGAAGATAGGCAGCCGGCACAATAAATACGGTTAGCAACACCGAAGCCGTCAGCCCGCCGATGATTGTGCGCGCCAGCGGAGCGTACTGCTCGCTGCCAGTGCCCAGCTTCAACGCCATGGGAACCATACCGATAATCGTTGCCAGCGAGGTCATCAGGATGGGACGCAGGCGAACGCGGCAGGACATGATCACGGCGTCTTCAACCGACCGGCCTTGTTCTTCCAGGCGATGAGCGAATTCTACAATCAGTATGCTGTTTGAAGCGGCCACGCCTACCAGCATCAGCACGCCCATCAGCGACATCACGTTCAGAGTTGTATGTGTTAATGGCAGAACCACCAGCACGCCGATGAATCCCATCGGAATCGCCAGCATAATGAGGAACGGATCCTTGATTGACCGGAATTGCGCCACGAGAATCAGAAATAGAAGCAGCACCGACAGCGAAAGTCCGGTGGCGAAGCTTTGGAAAGACTTCTGCATGCCCTCCACCATGCCGCGGAGGTTGATTCGGACATTCCCGGGAAACTTGACGCTTCCGAGCGCTTTCCGAATCTCGCCGGTAACTTTGCCGAGATCCTCTCCCGATGGCGTGACGTAAACGTCGGCCACGCGCTGGATCTGATAATGATCGATTTCGGTGGGTGATTTCGTGAAATCGAGGCTGGCCACGCTGCCGAGAACTGTCGTGGGCCGCGCGGAAGCTTTGACGTTGGACACCTCGGGCAGCCGTATACCGTCCACGTTCGGTGTTTGCGAACCACCGCGAGGCCGCACCCCATCCACCTTTGGTGCTTGTAAACGGCCGCGCAGAGGGATCTGTTGCAGGTCGATGAAGTTGTGAATCGCGGGAGCGCCGTGCTCGTAATACTGCACCGTCAAAAAATAATCGTTGCCGGTCTGGTGATCAACCCAATAGTTCGGCGCGATCATAGTGTTCGAATTGAGCGCGGTGATTACGTTGTCGACGATCTCTTTCTGCGTAAGTCCAAGCTCGGCCGCGTGGACCCGATCCACCTTGAGGCGCAGCGCCGGATAGTTCATGTCCTGCGGCACGTAGACCGCCCCGATTCCGTGTAGCTTTCGGAAACGAGCGGATAGATCCTGCGCAATAGCGTAGGCGTTATCGAGGTTGCCGCTGCTGATCTGGACGTCGATGGGCGCCGGCATACCCATATTGAGGATCGCGTCCACCATCGAGCCGCTGGAGAAGAAAGTGCGCAAATCGGGATAGCGGCTGGCGATTTCGCGGCGCATCCGGTCCATATACTCGAAGCTGCTCGTCTTGTGCGCTGGGTTCAGCTCAACCTGGATGGTGGCCGTGTAGGGGCCCGCGTTGGTGGTGTATAGCGCCGAGAAGTCCGGCACCACTCCGATGTTGGAGACGATCATTTTGAAATCGCCAGGATCGACTACATGACGGATAAGGTCCTCGATCTTGCCGACATAGTCGTCGGTGACTTCAATGCGGGCGCCGGTGGGAATCTTGAGATTGATGGTGAATTGCCCGGCGTCGGTTTGGGGGAAAAACGCCACTCCGATGAGCGGATAAATGCCGAGGCTGGCAACGAACAAACCCAGCAACCCGACAATGGTCAGAACTGGCCGACGCAACGCGCGCCGGACCAGCCCTTCATAGAAATCGAGCATAGCCCCAAAGCCCCGATTGAACCAGGCATTAAATCCGCCGCTTCTCACCTCTTCTTGTGCGTGATGCACGCTCTTCAGGAAACGCGCGCAGAATAGAGGGATCACTGTCATGGCCACGAAATAGGAGGCGAAAAGGGAGATCACCACCGCCAACGCGAGTGCCGAGAATAGAAACTTACTGACGCCGTATAAGAACGTAACCGGGAAGAAAACCACCACCGTCGTCAGAGTGGCAGCCAGCACGGCCATGCTTACTTCCGCGCCGCCCTGTTCGGCCGCAACCTCCGGCGATGCGCCCATCTCCAGATGCCGATAGATGTTCTCGAGCGAGATGACCGAATTGTCGATCACGCGCGAAAACGCCAGCGCCAGGCCACCCAGAATCATCGTGTTTACGGTGCTGCCAAACGTGTACAAGACAACAAACGTGGTCAAAGCGGAAAGCGGAATCGAAAGAAACACCGCTACAGTTGCCCGCAGACTCCCCAGGAAAATCAGGATCATTAGGCTGGTCAGCGCCAGTCCGATCAGCCCCTCGTGCAACAGAGTGTTGATCGCCTCCTTGACGAAAGCGGATTGATCGAAGACCACCGTAGCCTTGAGCTGCTGGGGAACGTCGAACAGCTTTTTCAGCATGTCGCGGATGCCGTCGACAACTTGGATTGTGTTCGTATCTCCGCCCTGTTTCATAATCGGCAGGTAGGCGGAGCGCTGGCTGTCGACGCGAACGATGTTGTATTGAATCTGATTGGCATCCTCGGCGTGCCCGATGTCCCCCACCGAAACCCAACTGTGCCCCACCGTCCGGATGGGCACATTGTTCAGATCCGCGACCTTCTTCACCAGGCTATTGGAGTAAACGTAATAATCAATGGAGCCCATCTTCACGTCGCCGGCGGGGAGAATCAGGTTGTTCTGGTTGACCGCGTTCACCACGTCCATGGGGCTCAATTGCCGGGATTTCAGCTTGTACGGATCGACGTAGATCATGACTTGGCGATACTTTCCACCGAACGGCGGCGGAATTTCGGCGCCTTTCACTACCGCGATCTGATTGCGAATGGTGAACTGTCCGATGTCGTGCAACTGGGTCTGATTCAGCCCTTGGCCCTCCAACGTCACCAGGCAAACCGGCAGGCTGGAAGCGTCGAACTTAAGCACCACGGGCGGAAGAGTGCCGGGTGGAAGGCGCTTCAGGTCCGCCAGCGCGAGATTGGAAAGCTCGGTGACGTCGGCATCGGCATTGGTGCCAGGCTGAAAGTAGACCTTGATGATGCTCACGCCAAGCAACGAGCGCGATTCCATGTGGTCAATGCCACTCGCCAGCGTGAAGAACCGCTCCAGCGGATCGGTGATATCGGTTTCGATATCCTGCGGCGGCATACCCGAATAAAACGTTGCCACCACTACCTCCGGAAGATTAATAGTGGGGAATAGATCCACCGGCATCCGCAGCAGACTGGTTACGCCGATTACCATTAGTGCCAGGCACACCACCACAATGAAATACGGATTCCGGATAGAAAAGCGGGACACGGATGGATTCTCTCGCCTGGCCTACTTATCTTCCTGGCTTTGGTACTCGACCAACTCGATCACCTTGGGCCGTACTTCCTCGCCGGGCTTCAGCCCGCTGCGATCGCTGACCACAACCATTTCTCCGTCCTGCACTCCTGAGAGCACTTCCGCCTCACTAGCGGTCTGAATGCCAAGAGCCACCGGACGGACCTCGATCTTGCCGGACGGAGAAACCACGTCTACAACGGTTTTGTCGCCCTGATGGTCCACTGCTTGCAGCGGTACGGCCAGCGCGGCGGCCTTCTGATCGAGCGTGATGGTCGCTTCCGCGTACAATCCTGGAATCAGGACCTTGTCCGGATTCGGCACATCCACTTCGGTATGCATAGTGCGCGTGTCTTCCCTCACGTCGACGGAGAAGCGAGCCACCTTACCGGGGAAAGTGCGATTCAGCGATGGAACCATCACGCTGACCGGATCGCCGATTTTGATATAGCGGACGTATGACTCGGGCACGGGTATAACGAGACGGAATCGATCGTCCTGAGAGAGGCGGACCAGAGGCATGGCTTGGGTACTGGAACTTGTGCCGGCCTGCATTAAGGCCCCCAGATTTGCGAAGCGCTGCGTGATGACGCCGGCAAAAGGCGCGGTGATTTTCGAATAATTGTACAGGTCTTGATCGTGCTTGCGCTTGGCCTGCATGACGGCCAACTGGCTTTGCGCGGCCTCCAGACTCGATTTGGAAGCTTCCACCTGCGCCTCGGCGGCCAAATCTTTTCCTTGGGCATCATCGACTTCCTGCTGCGCCACCAGGCCGGGCTTCGATTTTGAAACTCCACTCAATCTTTCATATTGCAGATGCAAGGCGTTGTACTGCGCTTGCGCGCGGACGAGGTCGTGTTGAGCATGCGTAATCTGGTCGTATGCGTTCTTAATAGCCGCATCGTCCTGCTGCAACTGCGATTCCAGCTCCGGGATCTCGAGCACCGCCATAACCTGGCCGGCCTTCACCCGTGAGCCATAATCTACGTCCAGCGTCTTCACATAGCCAGACTCCTTAGCATAGACGTCGATTTCCTGGAACGGAACTAGTTCGGAGGAAACTGTGAGCTTTCGGCCGAGAGGCTTTCTACCTACTTTCGCCACGCCGACAGAAATTCCTTCTGCGGCGAGAGGCGCGTTTGCACTGGCCTTTTCGCCATTGCCACAGGATGCCAATACCCCCGCGATGACAATCACTCCGGACAGCAGCGGAATGGCGATTCTTAGACGCACGGGCCATCCTTAGACGCTTGCTTCAACCGATCCGCAAGGCCTTTCAACGAGAAATGGGGCGACTTGCAAAACTGGATCAATTCGCTTTCCAAGCGCAAGATCCGCTCTGCTTCTTGTGGAATTTCCGAGATCGCTTCAGGTGGAATGGCCTGGACGCCGTGCCGGTCGCCGTGCAGCAGATCTCCCGGCGCGATTTTCAATCCACCGATTTCAACCGGCTCACCGAACTCGATCAAGTGGGCATAAGAATGAGACACCGAGACGCTCCCAGAAAAAAGATGGAAACCGAGCGCCTTGACAGCCGGCAAATCGCGTACCGCTCCGTTAGTGATGTAGCCCACGCAGTTCAAGGCCAACCCTATGTTCGCGTGAATTTCGCCTACAAAGGCCCCGATTCCTGGCATATGGTCGACATCCTGCAGCACAATTACACGCGGCTGTGGAATGGTAGCAACGTAGCTCCAAAAATCCATCCGGTCGTAGTAGCATCGGCCCGACATGGGGGGGCTCGAACTCCGGATTCGTCCGGTTACTGCGTAGCCCAGCATCGGCTCGAAGTTTGGAAAACGGCAGCGCACGGCTCCGGAAATAAAACCTTCGTTCCGCAGCCTGACATTGAGCCTTTCAATCGCATTAGATACGGTACACGTATCCAGGGAGCGGATCTTATCCAGATCGAGGCTTGGAAGAGTTAACACACTGATTCCGTCCAACAATATAAGCTCCCGGAACCCCGCTTTCCAATACCAACGGGTTGGTATTTCGGGCCCAAATATCCAGTAGATCCTTTCAACTCGAGTCTTGATCGGTTAGGCTTGAAATAGAGCCCAGCCTTGGAACTTTGGAACTTTCGATGAGCAAGACCGAAGGGCGTGGTCACGATCGACTGCTGCTGAGCAGTCGTTTGGCGCTCATGGTGGGTTTCGGCAGCCTCCTCGGGATCATGGCTCTCGCTGGAATCGACGCTTTACGAGTACTGCAAAGTTTCCGAACTAAGGATGATCGAATTCGCCGCCAGTTTCTGTTTCGAAATCACGTTTTGAATGATATCCGCTCGGAAGTCTATGTTTCCGGGACTTATGTCCGCGATTACCTGCTGGAACCAGAGACTGAAAGGGCGGAAGCATACCGGGCCAGCCTGGAACAAGTACGAGTACAGATGGTTTCCGCGCTCGATTCTTACGGGCGCCAAATCGACCCTGAAGAAGTCAAACACTATACCGCTCTCCAGACGGAACTGGCGCGATACTGGGGAATCCTGGCTCCCATTTTCAAGTGGACTCCGGAGGAGCGGCGCCGGCTGGGCTATACCTTTCTGCGTGACGAAGTATTTCCACGGCGTCAAAACATGCTCGCTATAGCGGACCGGATCGCGGAGATTAACGAACAACAGCTCAATGCCGCAAACGATCTGGTGGTCGGCCTTTTGGTGGCCTTTCAAACCAGGGTCGCCATAACATTGGTAGCGGCACTGGCGCTGGGGCTGGGAATGGCGGCCTTCAGCATGCGCAAGATTCTCAAGCTGGAACAGCAGGCGCATGCGCGCTATGAGGAAGCGGCGGAAGCTCGCAGCCAGCTCAAAGATCTCTCGGCGCGGCTGGTTCAGGCGCAAGAGACGGAACGGCGAGCGTTATCCCGAGAGTTGCACGACGAAGTGGGTCAGTCGCTTTCGGCGGTGCTGATAGAGTTGCGTAATCTCTCGACTGGATTGGGCATACGCTCAGACGACCAATTGCGCACTCAGGTGGAAATCATAAAGGGTTTAGTGGAAAGCACGGTGCGCGTGGTCCGGAATATGGCCCTGCTGCTCCGGCCATCCATGTTAGACGATCTCGGCCTGGTTCCGGCCCTGCGCTGGCAAGCGCGGGAAGTATCCAAACGCACCTCCATGGACGTTAGCGTTGCGGCCGACTTTGTATCCGACGATTTGCCGGACGAATACAAGACCTGTATATATCGCGTGGTTCAGGAGGCGTTGCACAACAGCTCGCGTCACGCCCAAGCCAACGCCGTCCGCATTCGCGTGCAACAAGAGCCCAGCCGCTTGACACTTTCGATTCAGGACGATGGTCAGGGCTTCGATGTCACGCAAATGAAGGGTCTGGGATTGGCCGGAATCCAGGAACGAGTGGAGCAGTTGGGCGGTATCTGTCACGTGCATTCTGAGCCCGGCGCCGGAACAGTGCTAACGGTCGAGTTGCCTTTCAAAGTCAACGAGCAAAATGGAATTACAAACGCGCGCGAAACAGATTCGCATCCTGTTAGCTGACGATCACACCGTGATGCGCAGGGGCCTGCGGCTGCTTCTTGAGAGCCACCCCGGCTTCAATGTAGTGGGCGAAGCATCCGATGGCCGGCAGGCGTTGGAGCAGGCTGAGGCCACCCACCCGGATGTCGTGATTCTGGATATCGCGATGCCCAACCTGAGCGGGATTGAAGCGGCGCAGCGCATCGCCTCCACGCTGCCTCACATCGCCATCGTGTTTCTAAGCATGCACTCCGACGAAGGCTATGTCCTTAGGGCGCTCAAAGCAGGGGCCAAGGGCTATCTGCTGAAGGATTCCGCTGAAAGCGATCTGATCGAGGCGATCAAAGCGGTGAGCCAAGGCAAGACGTTCTTTAGCGCGGAAATAAGCAAGATGCTGGTAGAAGACTATGTGCGCGAGATACGCACGCGGGGGATTGAGGACAGTTACGAGCTGCTGACCTCGCGAGAGAGGGAGATCCTGCAACTGTTGGCGGAAGGAAAGGCCAACAAGGATATCGCAGCGATGTTAAATCTCAGCCTGTACACGGTGGAGACTCACCGCCGGAATTTGCAAGATAAACTGAACCTCCACAGTTTCGCGGAATTGATCTTGTACGCAGTGCGGAAGCGAGTTATTTCTTAGATCTCGCGGCGCGCTTAGGAGTGGCGGCCGCGTGCTTCGTGACTGTTCCAATAAGACCACGCGAACTTCACCGCGCGGAGCACATCTTCTTCTCGAAGGGGCTTGCGCAAGACATCGTAACCACCATTGCAGACCACTTCGTTCCAGAGATAGTCGTCGGCCACTCTGGAAATTAGCAAGGTACACGCTCCGGCAGAAGATAACGCGCAGGCCGATAGGGAACTTCTCCAGTCGCCTTCCGCCAAATCCCGATCCAACAGAATGATATGCGGTTTGACCTGCTCCGATACCTTCCGAGCTTCGGCACAGTTTTTCGCGAAAAACAAGTCCCATTGATTCACGTGAGACACCTCAGCGATCAGGGCCCGATCCTGATCTTCCAAGAGGATGGCAAGTATTGTGATACACGAGCGCCGCGAATCGCTTGCTGGAGGTTCAGCCGGTACGAACATCGATCGTATACGCTGCCACATGGACGACGCTCCCGGTACTAAATAAGAACGGGCGCTCCATGGGCGTTTTCGATGAGGGAAGGGAGCGCCCGTTTTAGTACTGGGGATTTGAACTAACCTCAGTCTATGCCGCTTAGCCCTAACTTTAAATACCAACAGGCCGGTAATCTTAGGACCGAGAGGCTGGTAGAACACGCCCCCGCCTACCAGCTATTCCGGGCCGTCGGCGCCGAGTTCCACGAGGATGTCCCGCGTGTCGATGATAGTATCGGTCGGAAGTAACCTCGGCATGGTGCATAAAACTGAAGTGGACTCCCGCGTAGCCCAACGGTCGGCGGCATCCATGAGAGCGAACACCTCGCATCCGAACGTAGACACTCAGTTTTTGCGAAAGATAACGACA
>Ga0210406_10002803_pt1 | contig 19542 bp, 16 predicted proteins | sample IncBWC30MmetaG_FD_155454 | JGI IMG/M metagenome (GOLD analysis project Ga0210406, IMG submission 155454) | Forest soil microbial communities from Barre Woods Harvard Forest LTER site, Petersham, Massachusetts, United States - Inc-BW-C-30-M | ecosystem: Environmental > Terrestrial > Soil >... | reverse complement strand
CACTCAGAATCAGGATTGAGTTGACCGCTATCGCTTTGCAGCGTGCGCAGAAATGAGCCGACTCCCGTATCGACGTACGCCGCTCCAGCGATGTTGGGAGCGTAGCCGCGTTGGTCGGGCCGGCCCTCGTAGAAGAATTGCAATCCCGGATTTCTGGGGACGCCGAGATTGCTGGCGGTAAAGTCGGTAAACAGGGGCTCTTCGCCGGGCCCGCCGTCGCGATGACACTCGTTGCATCGCGCCTTGCCGCGGAACAGCTCATAGCCCAATTTTTCCTGCGGCGTGAATTGGTCGTTTCCTGCCTGCACGTAATCGTACTTGGACGTGAAGGGACTCACCTCTGGCGAGAATTCGTATGCGGAAATGGCCAGCCCGAACTCGTCGTAGACGTGATCGGCGCGAAGTCGGTCTGCTGGGCTCAAGTGGACCGGGAGCTGATCCTTCTGAGCCGGTGGCGCTGGAGTCGCGCAAACCTTTTCCACGTTGGGGGGCCATTGAATAGTGAACGAGTCCGCGCCCCACACGGTCTCAAAGAGCTTGCGGTAGGGAGCGGTGGAAAGGCGGTACGCAACACACGCGGAATCTGGCAAACCCATTTCCACGGGATTGGTCGGCGGTCCCTGCGCTTGTTCGGCGCTGGGATTCTGCAGGCGAAAGCCGCTCGCGCGCATATCCCAGAAATTGCCACCTACAAAGTCGCCCTGGAGCGCGTTGTAGTGGAGCACGGGCGCGAAGGGCGCGTACATGTAGCTCTGCGGTTTGCGATTGCTGAAACGCGTTCTCACGGATCCCGGATACGAGACGGTCGTCTCGTTTAGAGATTGAATTGGACCGGTGAATCCCGTCTCCGGCGTGTGGCAGAAACTGCATGCTTCGTTCTGATTGACCGAAAGATGCTTATCAAAGAGGAGTAACTTGCCCAGGGTGCGGACCTGTCCTTGGCGATCGAGGGTGGTGCGGTCGAGCTGGCGGAGAGTATCGGCCTCAATGCGATCGATGTCGGCGACGACCCTGGCCACATCCTGATCGAACGAGGGAGGCATCTGGCCGGCGAGGTTGCTGGGGGAATTTGCTTGGCCGGAGACGGCTGCACCTGCCTGCGGTTTGGCCGCCGAGACTAAGAGCGCGCCGAGGGTGAGAAGACCGAATAAGGATACGGCGAAGGTTCGATCAACGGATGGCATTTTTTATCCTCGCCAAACTTTCGATGCTAATCTTCGACGCCTGGTTAGTGTGGATTGCAAAGGCATCACGCCTCACCCCCAGGATCGTGCGAGATGGGCGCAGCATTCCCTCGGTGCTGCTCGGGATAAAGTTGCGGGGCTGCGACTGCCAGCCGAGGGCTTCGACATTAAATCGTGCGGGCCTGGGGCGCAGCATGCTGCGCCCCTACTTGTCCCAGTTCCAGTTGGCGAATTGTTCGCGCAGGGCTATCTTTTTGAATTTGCCTACGCTGGTGCGGGGGATTTCGGGGAGGAAGACGAAGGCGTCGGGGAGCTGCCATTTGGCGAAGGATTTACCGAGGAATTCGCGGAGCTCTTCCGGGGTGGCAGTGGCGCCTTCTTTTAGGACGACGACGGCTAGCGGGCGCTCTTGCCATTTGGGATGGGGGACGCCGACTACAGCAGCTTCTTTTACGGCGGGATGACCCATCAGGGTGTTTTCGAGGTCGACGGAGCTGATCCATTCGCCGCCGGATTTTACGAGGTCTTTGGCGCGGTCGACGATTTTGATGAAGCCTTCGTCGTCCATGGTGGCGACGTCGCCGGTCTTGAACCAGCCGTCTTCGGTCCAGCGATGGGACTGATCGGGAGCGTTGTAATAACTCGCGGCGACCCACGGGCCGCGCACTTCTAGTTCGCCGGGAGTTTCGCCGTCGCGCGGCGCTTCCACGTCTTTTCCGTCAGGGCCGGGGCGGGTGACACGCAGCTCGACGAAGGGCGCGGGCCAGCCTTGCTTGGCGCGGACGTCGTAGCGCTGGTCTTCGGTCCAGCCGAGCATGTGGCGTTTGAGGCGGCCGACGGTGGCGACGGGCGTGGTTTCCGTCATGCCCCAGAGGTGCATGATCTGGAGATTGTGCTTATCGAGGGCGCGCATGAGACGGATGGGCGGTGCGGTGCCGCCGATGATGATGCGGACGGGCGACGGAAATTTCCAGCGGCCGGGATTTTTCTCGAGGGCGTAGAGAACGCCCAGCCAAACCGTGGGGACGCCACAGGCGATGGTGACATGTTCCTGCTCGATGAGATCGAGGACGCTTTCGGCATCGACGTTGGGTCCGGGGAGTATCAAGCGCGCGCCGGTCATCACGCAGGTGTAGGGTAGGCCCCAAGCGTTGGCGTGAAACATGGGAGCGACGGGAAGGACGGTGTCGTGATGGCTGACGGCAAAGCAATCGACCATGGCCTGGGCAAAAGAATGCAAGACGATGGCGCGGTGCGAGTAGATGACTCCTTTGGAGAAACCGGTGGTGCCGGAGGTGAAGCACATGGCGGCACCGTCGTCTTCGTCGAGCTTGGGATATTGAAAATTATCATCGGCTTCGGCGAGGAGTTGCTCATAGTTCAGAAAGCCTTCGGGGACTTCGCCACAGCCGTAGGGAACGACGATGACACGCTCAAAGGGCGCGTCTTTGCGGAATTTTTCGTAGGTGGGGAGGAGGACGTCGTCGATGAGGAGAAAGCGGTCAGCGGCGTGGTTGGCGATGCCGGCAATTTCGTGGGGGTGAAGTCGCAGGTTCAAGGTGTGCAGGATGCCGCCGGCAGAGGGAATGCCGAAGAAGGCTTCGAGGTGGCCCGAGTGGTTCCACATCATGGAGGCGACGCGATCGCCGGGGCGAAGGCCGAGCTTGGTGAGAGCGGAGGCAAGGCGGCGAGCGCGGCGATAGAAGTTGCCGTAGCAGGTGCGGGCGATGGAGCGGTCTGGGCGGCGGGAGACGATCTCGACGCGGGAAAAGAGTTTGTCGGCGCGCTCGAGGAGCGTGGGGAGGGTGAGGGGAAAATCCATCATGGTGCCGCGCATGAAAACCTCAAAGAGCTTCTGCCAAAGAGCGAGAGCGGCTTACGTGATTGCCTGTTCCGACGCTGAGATCCTTTCCGGCGAGGCCGGAATCTTCGATCAGGGAACCTCGCCCTTCGCAAACGGCGCTCAGGACAAGTCGGTGCGCTTCAGGACGACAGTGGTGCGTCAATGGCCGGGAACGAGGGCATCGTATCACTGATGGGGTTCGAGGGTTAGGGAGTGGGCGCGGCGTCAAGCGGCGCGACAAGCGAAGACGCCCGGACCTGCAGACTCTTTGTCGTTGCAAATAGGTTAAATTTTCGAGAGGATGATGTTTGACCGCTGGAGTGCCAGTATCGCGCCCGAGGTGGCCCTGCTACCCGGCCTGCCGGTGTACGACTCTCGTCTCTTCGGCGCGCTCCGCGACTCTTACTTGGGTTCCGGGCAGAAGGAGCAGGCAGGTGAAGAAGCTCTATATTGGGAATCTTCCGTTTTCGGCTACGGAAGAGCAGCTCAACGAGTGGTTCTCTCAGATCGGTGTTACCCCTTCAGGCGTCAATCTTATCCGAGACCGTTTTACGGGGCAGTCGCGCGGGTTCGCCTTTGTCGAAGTGAACAGTGACGAGGATGCGGATCGCGCGGTGAACTCTTTGAACGGGCAGAATTTCGGCGGGCGCAATCTGGTGGTGAACGAAGCACGGCCGCAGGCAGAACGCAGCGGCGGCGGTGGCGGGCGCGGCGGATACGGCGGCGGGCGTGGCGGCGGTGGCGGCGGACGCGGTGGCCACGGTGGTGGTGGCGGCGGACGCGGTGGCGATCGCGGCGGTGACCGAGGCGATCGCGGCAATCGCTGGTAGGCAGAGCACTCTCCAGGTGGCAGGGCGGTTCCCTTCCGGGGGCCGCTAGGACTTCCTCGAAGAAATCTTATGCGGCAGTGGTGTGCTTGGATGCGACGCGTTCGGGTTTTCCCTGCGCGTAGCGATAGCGCTCGACGCTGAGCGTGCGCATGGCGCGATCCACCAAGGACGCGATATCGAGCGCGGATTCGGCAGCGTCCAGGGCTTCAGGGGTGGCGAAGAGCGCCGGGGATTTGGATTGAAAGACCGGGCAGCAATCGTGAAAGGGCTGCTCGGAAATGTCGTGCGTGCCGATGCGGCGCGCAACTTCCTGGATTTCGAGCTTGTCGTCGCCAATCAGCGGGCGGTAGAGCGGTAGTTTTGCAATGGAGCCGACGGCCTGCAGGTTCTGCAAAGTTTGCGAAGCCACCTGGCCGAGGCTATCGCCGGTGATCACTCCTTTGGCGCTGCTGCGCTGGGCGATGCGCTCCGCGACGCGCAACATCAAGCGGCGATAGAGCAGGGTGCGAAAGGCTTCGGGGGCTAGCGCGGCGATTTCGCGCTGCAGCGGCTCGAACGGAACGAGATACAGCTTGGATGTGAACTGCCAGGGTACCAGGCGCTCGACGAGCTGGCGGGCGACGTGTACGGAAGATTCTCCGGGGGCGGCGCCACCTCCCCAGAAATGCACGAAGCTCAGATGTGCGCCGCGTTTCATCATTTTGTAGGCGGCCACGGCGGAGTCAAATCCGCCGGAGAGCAAGCAGACGAGGCGGCCCGCAGTGTTCGGCGGGAGGCCGCCGGGACCGAGGATGCGGCGGGCGTAGACGAGCAGTGGCCCGCGGGTGATTTCGATGCGACAGGTGAGCGCCGGCGCTTTCAGGTCGACGCGGACCTGGCGGCCTTCGGCTTGCAGTCTGTCAAAGAGATAGCCGCCGACCTCGCGCTCGATGGCCATGGCGTTGAGGGGGAAAGACTTGTCGCTGCGGCGGGCGCGCACGGCAAAGGTGGCGAAGTGCTCGTGACAGATTTCCTGCCAGGCGGCTTCGCGGAGGGCTTGAAGCGGATCGTCACCCAGGGAGGGGCGGCGCAGCATGCGCGCGACGGCCAGATGAGAGATGCCGCTGACGCGGGTGAGGCGCTGCAAGGCTTCTTCGGCGCGCGTGGCATCGGCAAGTTCGACGATCAGTCGGTCGGCGGGCCGCGAGATGCGGCAGATGGCGATACCGTCCAGCGCGCGGCGCAAGGCTTCGCGCAATTTGTGGAGGAAAAATCGGCGATTGCCGCGCTTGAGCCACAGCTCGTGGTAGTGAACGACAATATGCACAGAAGGCATCATTCTCAGTGGCCATTGCAGGCGGATGCGCGTAGTATACAGCCGCTTGCGAACCGCGTTGCAGGGAACGTTGTAGCGCTCGGCTGCACTACGCCGGATGGGCGAGCACCTTCGACCCGATTCCCCAGGGCGAAACGGAAGCGTCCAAAGCAGCAACAGGCGGACGAAACAATTAACCCCGTAACGGGTTTGATACAGCAGGCGAGGAAATGTCTCGCAGCAGGCGCGGCGGCGTATATCGTAAGGCGTTCGTGGCGCGTGGCGAGGTGCAGCGGCCCGGCGCGCAGAAATGGTGCGACCCTTAAGGACCGGATTTGCATCCAATCGGGCAGCGATTACGTCAAAGGATAGTAGCAGCAGACGACAGAATGACGACTTGGCACAAACGCGATTGGCAACAGTTTTATGAACTGGCGCGGCGCCCGTGGCAGCGGCATCGGCCGCCGCGGCCGGTGTATCCAACGGGGATTAACCGCGTGTTGCCGGCGCAGGGATTTAGTTTGTCGGAGCTGGATGATGCGGGTGTCGATCTCGATCTCGCGGAGCGGCTGGGGTTGCCCGTGGATGCGGGACGCATCGGCGCGTATGGCCCCAACGTGACGGTGCTGCGCGACTTTGTGCGGTCTTCGCGGCAGCCGCTGTAGTTGCCTTCCTGCGGTTTCCTTCGCTCTTTTACATTTGATTGTGGCAAACCGTTGTTGAACGCTAGAATGGCGGCGCTTTGGCTGGTGTGGAGGCAGGCTGGATTTGATTAGGCGCTTGCTGCTGGTGTTGAGTCTGGTGTCGGCCGCCGGAATGTCGGCGGCTGCTAGCGCTCCGGAATACTCCATTGTGGCCATACGGATTGCGGATTCTCCCGGCGACCGGGTCGCCGAGATGGTGATGGGCGCGCCGCAAGACGAGAAGATCGACTCGATTTACGCCATGTGGTTGATTCGCGGGGGAGGCCGCAACATCCTGTTTGACAGCGGCTTCCATCGCGAGCGGTGGTTTAAGGAATGGACCATCAAGGATTATCTGCGGCCGGACGAAGCCGTGAAGCTTGCGGGTGTGAAGCCGGAAGAAATCACCGATATCGTGATCAGCCACGCGCATTGGGACCATATCGGCGGGATCGATTTGTTTCCGAAGGCTACGGTGTGGATACAGAAGGAAGAGTTCCGGTATTACACGGGAGAAGCGTGGCAAGCGGGCGGGGAGCACGGCGGGATTGATCCTGAGGACGTCCAGGCCCTGGTACGGATAAATACCGAAGGACGGGTGCGGGTTGTGGACGGCGACGACGTGGAGATTTTTCCCGGAATTCGCGCGTACACGGGAGCGCGGCACACTTTCGCTTCCCAGTATCTTCGCGTGGACGGCAATCCTCCTTTTGTGCTGGCCTCGGACAATTCGTATCTGTGGCGCAATCTGCAGGAGCGAAAAGCGAGCGCGACATTTTCGGAGGCCGATCACGCCGCCAACATCAAGAATCAAGCGCGCATGATCGAGTTGGCCGGATCGATCGACCGCGTGATTCCAGGCCATGACGCGCTGCAATTCCAGAAATTCCCCAAGCAAGGGCGTATCGCGAAAATCAAATAGGATCGCAACAGTTACTTCGGCTCGAGAGCCCCCGTTCGAATTGCGGTCACGTTCACAGTCTTTTGTTCGCCTTCCTGCAACGAGATCTTCTCGCCCTGCTTCTCGAAATCCTTCAGAAACTCAGGGTCTTCCCAAGAGCCGGATTCCGCTGCTTCCCAGCTAAACAGCTTGTAATCGCCGGGCGCGATGCCATGCAATTCGAACCGGCCGTATTGATCGGTTGAAGCGGATTTATAGAGCCGCCGAGAGCTGCGGTGTGCTTCGTCAGGAACCAAAACGACCCAGACGCCAACGGCCGGCAAGTTGTCCACATCCGTGACGCTGCCCCGCACCTGGGCCCCCTTAGAACTGATCGTGAGATCCAATGCGGCATTGGACCCACGAGCGGGAGTGAAGGTGTCGTCCGGTGAGGTTGAACTACCGTATCGCAGCGCTTTAAGGTAGCAATCGCTGCATAATCCCGCGATTCCGATTCGATACGTCAGCTCGTACACATCGTTCAGCACAAAGGCCCACGGCGGCATAACGTTGGCACGCCCACCGTAACCATATCCGCCATCGGCGCCGCGCAGATACACCGTCAATGTATTCTTCTCCAAAGTCGGCTGGCCATCCCATGTCACGCGTCCATTCAGCGACATCCCGGGAGCGACAGTCAGAGCGACCCCCTCCACGTCCGCATTTCCAACATCGATGCTTTGATAGGCTTGGTATCTCTTGCCCTCGTCAAGCCAAAACGCTCCCAAAACATAGGAGCCGGGCAATACGTCGCGAAAGGTGAAGTTGCTGCTGTCCTTCTCATCCATAATCGCGTCGCGTTGTGGGAGGCTGAACCAGGCTTCCTCGCCTCTCGGGGACAGGAACACATTAAAATTGGGGTTCGAACGTCTCGAGGCGGTGCTATAAATCCTGCCCCGTACCGTGAACACTTCCACGCGGCGCAACAAAACCTCGAGGGCTGGAATTTCCTCGCCCGCTTTCACGGTTATCGGACTGGCCCGTGCCGGCTCCGTGCCGCTTGGATAGTACATCGGTACGTATCCTAGGGGCTCAACGTCATCCCGCCCTTCCATCTCGCCTCGACCAGTGATTCGTTCATTTGGCTTGTAATCTGCGCGAATGAAATAGCGGCCCGGAGGCAGACCGAACAGCCGATATTCCCCAAGATCATTAGTGGGGACCGTGGTTTCAGAGAACAGAGTTTTCTTTCCCCCATCATACGTTTCACGTAAGGCGCTCACCTGTACCCACGGCAACGGATCGCCGTCGTCATTGATCACGCGGCCGGCTATGACCGCAGAGGGGATGAGACGAAACAACAAATCCTTCACTTCCTGTCTTGCACGAAGCGTCAGAAGAGCCCCCGGGTCATCGGGTTTTTTCTGCCCGTACGACTGGGTCACGAAGCCATCCCTACGCACCACTAGACGATATCGGCCAGGATCGAGCCCTCTCAGCTCAAATCGGCCCCCGGCGTCGGTTACCGCGGAATGATTCTCGGCCCGGTTATCCTGGTTCAGCAGCTGAACGCGTGCATTTTTCAGGGGTTCGCTCCCTGCCAGCTTCACCACCATTCCACTGACCTTGGATTCCTCCGTCTTGGGCGGGGGCGTGCTCTTTGGCGCTTGAGCCGAAGAGAGATAAGGAAGGAGAAGAAGCACCAGCGGCAGAGACAGAGTCTTCATAACCCAGCCTTCAGGCCAATGAAGTATACAACGTGTACGTACTCAGCTGCATAGCAACTGGCTGTTGCGCACCGAGAGTCCCGCCGGTGTGCGCAGTTTGTACGAGGTTACGGATGTCTGTAAACTTGGGTCTGTGGACATGACTTCTCCATTTCACATCATCTCTAATTCGGCGGCTCCGCCAGTACCGCCGCCGGGTACGCATCCGCGGCCAGAGTGGTTGCGCGTCAAGTTCTTTGGCGGGGAACGGTATCAGGATTTAAAGCGCATCATGCGGACGCTTGATCTGCATACCGTGTGCGAGAGCGCGCGCTGCCCGAATATGGGCGAGTGCTGGGAGCATGGCACGGCGACGTTCATGATTTTGGGGGATATTTGCACGCGGGCTTGCGGCTTTTGCGCGGTGCCTTCGGGCAAGCCAGTGGGACCGCCGGATGAAGAGGAGCCGTTTCGCGTGGCGGAGGCGGTGGCGCGCATGGGATTGCGCTACGCGGTGGTGACTTCGGTGAACCGCGACGACCAGCCGGACGGCGGCGCGCACATTTTTGCGCGCACGATTGAAGAGATTCGCCGGCGCGTGCCGGGTTGCAAAGTGGAAGTGCTGATTCCGGATTTCCGCGGCGACTGGAACGCGCTGGGCACCGTGCTGGCGACAAAACCGGACGTGCTCAACCACAACACGGAAACGGTGCCGCGGCTCTACCGGCAGGTGCGCAAGGGCGCGCTTTATGAACGATCGCTGGAATTGCTGCGGCGTTCCAAGCAGGCGCACCCGGAAGTGCCGACGAAGACCGGGCTGATGCTGGGATTGGGCGAGGAAAAAGAGGAAGTGCTGGCCACCTTGCAGGATCTGGCCGCGCAGGGTACCGACATTCTCACCCTCGGCCAGTATCTGCAGCCAACCCGGGATCATCTGCCTATTGTTCGCTACGTGCATCCCGACGAATTTGCGGAGTTCAAAGTCCGCGGCGAAGCCATGGGATTCAAGCACGTCGAGGCCGGGCCGCTGGTGCGGTCGTCCTACCACGCGTTCGAGCAAACCGAATCCGCGATTCGGTAGGATTTTCTGTTTCGCGCTTACCTTCACTCGAAGCGGAAGCCGAGAAGCAGCGGCCTTCGAGTACTCAGAATAATCCAAAACCGCTGCGCTCCATAAAAAAAGGTCAGACTCCATGTACCAGCTATTTTGGTGCGGCGGTGGACCAGTCGGTGAAGGGCACGGCCCGGCCACCGCGCACCACGGTTGGAATCACGTGGTCAAAGCCTTTGTGATGTTTGGCCGAGTAATTCAGCTTGAGCTGCGGACCCAGGCCGAGATCTTCCTCATGAATGGACTCGATGCCGCGGATCAGTCCCTCGCGGGTCAAATCCTTGCCGGCGCGCTTGAGTCCCTCCACCATGACCATAGCGTCCACGAAACCTTCCAGACTGACGAAATTCGGCCTTGCCGAAGGCGCGTATTTTGACAGGGAGCGCCGGTATAGCGCCACGGTCTTCAATTCCGTCAGGTAATACGGCGGCACGACTTGCGTGATGACCACGCCTTCGGCGTCGTCGCCGGCTTGCGTGATCAGTTCATCCGTGCCGACAAAAGACACGGTAAGAAACAACGGCTTCCATCCTTTGGCATGCGCTTGCTTCAAGATTGGCGCAACGGTGTTCGGAGGACCGACCACCACGACGGCTTGCGGGTCTGCCGAGCGGACGGTGTCGATCGCGCCGCCCACATTCTCGGTTTGCCGCTCGTAGGAAGCGATCTTAACCGGCTCCGCGCCATGCGCTTTGAGCGCTTCCGTAACGCCGCCGAGCACCGCGGAGCCAAAGGCGTCTTCCGGGTAGATGACCCCCACTTTGTGATAACCAAGCTTGTCCCACACGCCATCCATCTGCTCGCGCGTTTCGTCGTAATAGGAGGCGCGCACATTCACAATCCAGTGACGGAGTGGCGTGTATAGCGTCTGCGCGCCGGTGAAGAGGCCGATCAGCGGTATCTTGTTGCTCTCGGCGAGAGGCAAGTACTTGACTGCCGTCGGTGTGCCCACGAAGAATCCCATGGCGAAAACCTTGTCGCTCAACAGCCGGTCGAAACAGACCAGCGTTTTGGCTGGATCGTAGCTGTCGTCGTAGGCAACTAACTTAAGTTTGCGCCCGTTTACGCCGCCTTCGTCGTTGGTCAGGCTGAAATAGGCGTTGGCGCCGGCTACCGTCTCCACTCCGAGGAAATGCGAAGGTCCCTCGAGCGCCGAGCACGAGCCAATGACAATTTTGTTGTCGGTCACGCCCGGAGCGTTCTGGGCGCGCGCCGAGGGCGCTGTTCCAAAAAGAAACAGACTAGCGGAACCGCACAGCAGGACCGACGGCAAGTGCTTCTTCATCACACCACCCCGTGCAACCGACGCGAACTGATTTCCGAAGGATTCGGCGACCGTTGTAGCGATACTGAATCTGCTCTGGAGGGTTGTCAATGCGAGCCGGGAAGCGGTGGTGCCAAGGAGTAAAGTAAGAACAAAAGAACAGGGTTGGCGAGCGGAGGCTGACTAGGTTTTCATTCTCGCGCCGATCAGAATGAGCGCCAAACCGGCGACGAGTGCCGCAACCGTTGCGGCAACGGGAATTTGCGCGATTTTTTCCTCGTCGACCGTGGCCTGAAACGGGCCGACTTTGGCGACTTGCTGTTGCTGATGGTAGGTGTAGGTAGGATGCAAAACGGCGGCGATGCCCAGAAGTATGAGGACAACACCGATAATCATGAGAGCACGCTTCATGCGGCAAACCTTACCACAAAGCGGGGCCGGGCCGTTTGTGTCTGCTTCGCGGGGCACACCCCTGCGCCCTATAGGCGCGGGGAATCGTGGGAAAAGGCAGGGAAGGATATTACGAACGGCTGGTGGCAGCGGCGGCAGCAACTTTCTTGGCAGCTTTGGCGGCTTTTGCGGCCGTGGAAGCCTTGCGGCGCCTCTTGGTCTTCGGGGGCGTGGCTGGTGCTTCACCGATGAGCTCGGCCGTCATCATGCTGGTGACAAAGAGCTTCGGCCCGTGGTCATCAAAATCGACCGAGGTGCGCTCCTGGTCCGAAGCCGTCACGATTCCGAGGCCGTACACATCATGCTTGATTGTCTGTCCTTCTTGCATTGCTTGCACAACATCCTCCTCGACAACTCACTCGACGCGGAATAAACTTTTTTGGTGGGTGCCCCGGCTGGGGAGCCAAAGCACCCCAGTTTACAGGCTAGAGACCGGTGACGTTCTCGGCCTGAAGGCCTTTGGGACCCTTTTTCACTTCAAATTCAACAGCTTGCCCCTCGTTTAGTGACTTATAGCCATCCATCATGATCGCGGAGAAGTGTACAAAAACGTCTTCGCCGGTTTGCCGCTGGATGAAACCATAACCCTTCGAAGCATTGAACCACTTCACTGTTCCTTGTTCCTTTGACACTGCTGCCGACCTCGAGTTGGAATTGCTTTGCTTCTCTTGGTCCGTTTCCTGGGCGACAAGCAGCGACGCCGCGTCTCCCAAGCGCCGTGACATCCTCCCGCCCGCAAAAAAAGGCCGCAAAGTTTGTCCTTGCAGCCCCCTGAACGAGTCAAAAGGTAGTACAAGAGCAACAAACGCTGGTTAGAAGCATAACATGGAAAGCGCGGTTTGTCCACGCGCGAGGGGACGAGTGTCGCCTGTTCGTTGTTATAGTAAGTCGTTTAAAATGTTTGGTTTACAGACGGATTTGGGTGTACTCGGGCGGGAAAAACAGAGCACTTCGCTTACTCCAGGGATTCCGGCTGAAGGGTCAAATTGCCCTCTCCGGATGACTTTTTCTCCCAGTATTTACGCACCCAGGCTTCCCAACTCTTGCCTGCAGCCGGGTCGCGTCCGGAAAAAACGAGTGCCGCGATTTCGGCATAGGAAATTTTGACACGCTGGTTGGAATCGCGCGGCAAGACGCGGACAAAGGAGCTTTCGAGGGCGGCGCCGGTCACGCGGTCGAAAATATAACCGTCGATCTTGCTGCCATCTTTTTTGGTGATGGCCACGTCGCCGCGGTAATCGAAAGCTTTTTCCAAAGCTTCCCGGAGTTCCCTCTCCGTCGCGAGCTGCGGCACCCAGCCTTCCACGCTTTCGTGGGCGGTTCCCGGCGCTACTTCGAGGGTTTCCGGGTCGATGGCGGCGTTGGCTGCGCCGTGCCGATCGGCATGCGTCGGAGCGCTCACGCGCGCGTCTCTTCGAGTTGCGTCTTGCCGCCGGAATTAATCTGCACCAGCGGATTGTATGCGTGGACCGGTTTCGCGGGCTCGTGCAGCAGGGCGAGCGCATCGGGGTCCCTGTAGCTGCCTGAAAAAGTAGCCTTGGCCGCGGCCCACAGGCCGCCCAATCCGCTGAAGGTGTGATCCATGGCGCTCGCTTCGTAACCACTGTGCACCATGCAGTTCGCGCACTTGGGATTGCCCGACTCCGTGCCGTAATTTTGCCACTTCACGGAGTCCAGCAGTTCCTGGAACGTGTCGGCATAGCCGTCTTGCAGCAAATAGCAGGGCTTTTGCCACCCGAAGATGTTGTAGGTGGGCATGCCCCACGCCGTGCACTTGTATTGCTGCTTGCCCATCAGGAATTCCAGGAACAGGGACGATTGATTGAATCGCCAGCTCTTCTTGCGATTGGAAAGAATCGCGCGGAACAGCCGGCGCGTGCGGGCGCGTCCCAGGAAGTGCTTCTGGTCGGGGGCTTTATCATAGGAATAGCCGGGTGAGAGCATCATGCCCTCGACGCCCAGGTCCATCATTTCGTCGAAAAAGGCGCGCACGCTGTTGGGGTCGGCGCCATCGAAGAGCGTGGTGTTCGTGGTTACACGGAATCCGCGCTGGATGGCTTCCTTGATGCCGTCGAGCGCCAGGTCGTAGCCGCCCTCGCGGCACACGGAAAAGTCGTGGTGCTCGCGCTGCCCATCCATATGCACGGAAAACGTCAGATATTTGCTGGGTTTGAATAAATCGATCTTTTCCTTCAGCAGAAGGGCGTTGGTGCACAGATAAATGTATTTCTTGCGCGCGACCAGGCCTTCGACAATCTTGTCAATCTGCGTGTGCATCAGTGGCTCGCCGCCCGGAATCGAAACCATCGGCGTCCCGCACTCGTCCACCGCCTTGAAACACTCCTCGGGCGTCAATTCCTTCTTCAGAATGTGTGGTGGATATTGAATTTTGCCGCAACCCGCGCACGCCAGATTGCAGCGAAACAGCGGCTCCAGCATCAACACGAACGGGTAACGCTTCCGCCCCATGAGCTTCTGCTTCAGCACGTAGGTGGCGACCGTCCAAGCTTGTGATATCGGTACGGGCATCGAGCCTGCTTATCTCCAGATTGTAGGGGAATACGGCCGACCGGCCCCCCAGCCTCTTCTATTGTAACCGACTCCGCGGCAATTCGCCGCCACTCGTTTGCGACGATACGAACAATGTTCCAGACTGGCACGCCGCGTGCCTCTCGGTCGCTGCAGCCACACGCCGCGCAGCGATGGCGTAAACTGCTTCCAGGCTCACGCAAGCTCCATGCCGCGAACCAATCTCCTCTCGCTCCTTGATGATTTCCGCCGCCACTCCCGTGACGCCGCGGTGGTGCAGCGGCGGGGCTACCGGCGTGAATCGTGGACCTACGACAAACTGGCCAAAGTTGCCTTTCGCCTCGCGCACGAGTTGAAACAGCGCGGCGTTCACACCGGCGACCGCGTCCTTCTGTGGGGTCCGAATAGCGCGGAATGGATCACTGCGTTCTGGGGCTGCCTGCTCCGAGGCGCCGTTGCCGTGCCCATCGACGACGGCGCGACGGCCGCCTTCGCCGCGCGTGTTGCACGTGAAACGTCTGCAAAACTACTCTTTGCCTCGACCGGCAAACCGGCTCTCGAGCCTGGCGTTCCCACACTGAATCTGGAGGATTTAGCCGACACTTCCAGCCATTCTTACGTCGTGGTGACACACCACGACGCCCGCCAAGTGCCTCCGCCCATCTACCAATCTCTCGCCGACGAACCCATCACCCGCAATCACGTTGCGCAAATACTCTTTACCTCCGGCACCACCGCCGAGCCCCGTGGTGTGGTCCTAACGCACGGTAATTTCCTCGCGAACCTCGAGCCTCTCGAGCGCGGCATCGACCCGTATCGCAAATACGAACGCTGGTTTCACCCGCTCCGCTTCGTCTCGCTCGTGCCGCTCAGCCACGTCTTCGGCCAATTCATGACTCTTTTCGTTCCGCCGCTGCTGGGCTCCACAGTGGTATTTGAGCCGTCTCCAAATGCTACGGAGGTGCGCCGCACCGTGAAGCGGGAGCGCGCCACGGCGCTGGTCACCGTTCCGCACATGCTGGACTTGTTGCGCAACGGAATCGTCCGTGACCTTGAAGCGCGTGGCGAAAGCGAATGGTTCGAGCACAGCTTCGCGGCCGCCAATGGGCAAAAATTTCTTCGTCGCGCCTGGATATTCCGACGCATTCATCGCCGCTTTGGTTGGAGATTTTGGGCGTTCATTTCCGGCGGCGCAGCGCTCTCTGCGGAAACCGAGGAGTTTTTCAAGCGGATGGGCTACGCAGTGGTGCAAGGCTACGGCATGACGGAAACCGCGTCGCTCATCAGCCTCAATCATCCATTTCGCGCCGCGCAAGGGTCCATCGGCAAAGTGCTGCCCGGCCGCGAATTTCACTTGGCGATAGATGGCGAAATCCTGGTGCGCGGAGAAAACGTCGCCAGCGGTTACTGGCAAGGGGGAGCTTTGCGGGATGCGAATGCGGCGGCGCAGGAAACCGACGGGTGGCTGCGCACCGGCGACCTTGGCGAGCTCGATGGCGAGGGCAATCTTCGCTTTCGCGGCCGCAAGAAAAGCGTCATTGTTACGCCTGCAGGGCTCAACGTGTACCCGGAAGATTTGGAGGCGGCGTTGCGCAAACAGCCCGGCGTGCGCGATTGCGTGGTGGTTCCGCAGCAGCGCGACGGAAATGCCGAGCCGATCGCGACTTTGCTGTTACGGGAGCCGAGCGAAGCAGCCGCCCGCCGTGCAGTGGATGATGCGAATCGCTCCCTGGCCGAGTATCAGAAAATGCGGGCGTGGTTAATCTGGCCCGCGGCCGACTTTCCCCGCACGCCTACGGGTAAGCCAAAACTGGCCGCGATCGCCGCCGCTGCCGCACTTTCCCGGCCACCACAAATCGACGAACCGCAAAGCGTAGCGGCCGCCGACCGCTTGTCCCGCGCCTCGGAGGGCGGCGGGCATATCTCGTCAGAATCAAGGGATGGCGTATCGGACCTGCTCGCAAGAATCGCGATTCGAAGGCAATCGCACGATCTCGACCGCGATCTCAACCTCAGTTCCCTCGATCGCGTGGAGCTGATGAGCGCCCTCGAACAGCATTACCAGGTCGAACTAAACGAAACGGCGTTCGCGGAAGCGAGGACCGTCGCCGATGTGCAGAAGCTGCTGCGTCAGCCAGGCCCACCCCGGAGCGAATACGCTTACCCGAGGTGGGCGCAACGCGAGCCCGTGCGCTGGCTCCGGCTGGCGGGTTACTACGCGCTGGTGTGGCCGGCCACGCAAATTTTGGGACATCCGAAGATCATCGGCCGCGAAAATCTCAGGAATGTCCGCGGCCCGGTTCTCGTCGTGTCCAACCACATCACGCGACGCGCCGACATGGGCTTGATTCTCGCTGCGGTGCCCAGACGTTTTCGCCACCGGCTGGCCACCGCGATGGGCGGCGAATCCTTGCAACGCATGCGGCGGCCGCCTCGCGACTGGTTCTTCGTCAAGCGCTGGGCGTACCAGATCGGGTACTGGCTGGTCCTCGCGTTGTTCAATGTTTTTCCGCTGCCGCAACTTTCCGGCTTCCGGGAAAGCTTTCGCTACGCGGGAGAATCGGTCGACCGCGGCTACAGCGTTTTGGTTTTTCCCGAAGGGGAAGTGAACAACTCGGAGACCGGCGAGATGGCGCCCTTTCAATCCGGCATCGGCGTGCTGGCGCAAAATCTCCGCATCCCTATCATCCCAATACGCCTGGATGGCGTCTGGCAAATGAAACGCGAGCACCGCCGCCTCGCGGGCATTGGGGAAATCACCGTACGCATTGGCGCGCCCGTCACATTTCTGCCCGCCGCGCTGCCAGACGAAATCGCCCGGTCCTTGGAATCCGTCGTGCGCTCGCTGTGAGATTGGAGTCCGCGCCGAAAGCGCGACTTCTTGTTCTATGGCAAAATAGAAGTTTGTAGGCACGAATTTATGGCCAACAGAACTACTCTCGAAGCCGAACGTCCGACCAAAACGGCGAAGCCGGGCAAAAAATCCCGTGTTAGAAAACCGGCCGGCTCTGAGGAGCGCGAGCGAATCTTCGATGCGTTTCGCCGCTGGGGCTACAACGAGGCCAAGCTCGATCCGCTCGGTTTCTTCGGACCGTTCCCGCAGCCCGATCTGGAAGGCCTTACCGGCGAAGCCGCCGAGGAAGCGCGCCGCATTTATTGCGGCACGATCGGCGCCGACTTCATGCACCTGCCCCAGCCGGAGCGCCGGCGCTGGATCGCCGAGCGCATGGAAGGCTTGGAGTCCGAGGTCAACCAGGAAAAAATTCTCGAGCGCCTCATTCGCGCTGACCTTTTCGAGCAGGTCCTACAATCGCGCTATCTCGGCACGAAGCGTTTTTCTCTTGAAGGCGTCACCGCGCTCATTCCGCTGCTCGATTCCATTCTCGACACTGTGGGCGAGCACGGCGCCGTGGAATCCGTCATGGCCATGAGCCACCGCGGCCGCCTGAACGTCATGGTCCACGCGGCGTGCAAACCTCCCCACGAAGTGGTGGCCGGTTTCGAGGACGTCGATCCGCGTAGTGTACTCGGCGCGGGCGACGTGAAATATCACGTCGGCGCGACAGGCACGTACGTGACTTCCACGGGCAAGGAAATCGGCATTCACCTGGTTTCTAATCCCAGCCACCTGGAGGCCGTTGATCCCGTCGCCATAGGCCGGGTCCGTGCGAAGCAAACGCGTTATGGGGCCGATAGCGCCGCGAAAGTCGTCCCCGTCGTCATGCATGGCGACGCCGCTTTCGCCGGCCAGGGCATTTGGGCCGAGACGCTAAACCTGGCGGATCTGCAGGCCTACACCGTCGGCGGCACGATCCACATCATCGTCAACAACTTGATTGGTTTCACCACGTGTCCGGTCCAGGAGCATTCCTCGCGATTCGCCTCCGACATTGCCAAGCGCCAGTACGTTCCGGTGTTTCACGTCAATGGGGAAGACCCTGACGCCGTAGTGCGGGTGGGAAAACTCGCCGCGGAGTATCGCGTGCAATTTGGCAGCGATGTCGTGGTCGACCTAATCGGCTATCGCCGCCACGGCCACAGTGAGGTCGACGACCCCACCATTACGCAGCCGCGCCTTTACGACCGCATCAAGAATCATCCGGCGCTGTGGCGCATTTACGCCGAGCGCATCGGCGTTGAGCCCATGCAGATTGTCGAGAATGTGCGCAAGGAATACGAAGTAGAGCAAAGCAAAGCGCGCGAAATCAAAAAAATTCCGCACCTGCGGCGACTCCCCGAATACTGGTCGGCTTACCATCGCGGCCGTTTCAAACCCGAATACGAAGCGGACACCGGCCTGACCCGCGAAAAGCTCGCGGAAATCACCGATGCGCTCGTTCGCGTGCCGGCAGGGTTTCACGTGCATCCTAAAATCGCCAAGCTGCTCGAGCAGCGGGCGGAGATGGGGCACGGCAAACGCGCCGTTGATTACGGTTTCGCGGAGGCCCTGGCTTTTGGTTCGGTGTTGCTGGAGGGAAATCCGGTTCGTCTTACCGGACAGGATACCGAGCGCGGCACATTCAGCCAGCGTCATGCGGTGCTGGTCGACACAGAGACCGAACAGGAATATTGCTCGCTCGCCCATCTTGCGCCCGATCAGCCCTTTTGTGAAATTCACAATTCCTCACTCTCCGAAGCCGGCTGCCTCGGATTCGAGTATGGCTTCAGCCGCGATTACCCCGAAGCGCTGGTTCTGTGGGAAGCCCAATTCGGCGATTTCGCCAACGGCGCGCAGGTCATCATCGATCAGTTCATCAGCGCCGGCGAAGACAAATGGGATCTTCCCTCCGGCCTGGTCATGCTGTTGCCGCACGGCTACGAAGGCCAGGGGCCGGAGCATTCCAGCGCGCGCATCGAGCGTTTCATGCAGCTCGCCGGCGAAGAAAATTTGCAGATTTGCCAGCCCTCCACCGCCGCGCAATATTTTCATCTTCTGCGCCGGCAGGTCCGCCGCCCCTGGCGCAAGCCGCTGATCGTCTTCACTCCGAAAAGCATGCTGCGCCATCCCGACGCTTCCTCCGGCATCGATGACTTCACGCAGCCGCGCTTCCTTCCCGTCGTTCCCGACCGCGAAATGCAAGACGCTAAGCGCATCCTCATTGTCAGCGGCAAACTCGGCCACGAGCTGCGCGCCGAGCGCCGCCGCCGCAAAGACACCACGACGGCCATTGTTTTCCTGGACCAGCTCTACCCGTTGCTGCGCCCGGAAATTTCCGCCGCGATCGACGAGCATCCCAACGCCCGCGAAGTCGTCTGGATCCAGGAAGAGCCGAAAAATATGGGCGCGCACTTCTTCGTCGTGCCGCGCATCGGCCAGCTCGTGCAAAGCAAAGGCCTGAAGATGCGTTCCATCAAGCGCTCCCCCAGCGCCAGCCCCGCCACGGGCTCCGCCAAAGCGCACGAGCTGGAGCAAAAGACACTGCTCAGCCTTGCTTTCACCACTAGCCCGACAGAATGACGTCATGGCGTCGCTTTAACATTCCATTCATCTCTGTCTCATCTGCGCGTCATCCACCGCCTGCACACTTCCTTCATTCACTGTGCTACCCGAAGGCTCAAGTGACCCCAGGCGCTCCAATACCTTCCGCATTTCGCGGGCCTACGGTACACTTCGAACAAGCCGGCGGGCGGAACGTGCAACCTGCATGAAACGTATCCTGATCATTGAAGACGACCGCGATATCGTCGAACTGGTTCGCTACAACCTGGCGAATGAAGGATTTCAGGTTCAGGCGGCCTTCGACGGCACCAGCGGTCTCAACACCCTG
>Ga0210406_10002802_pt1 | contig 19549 bp, 16 predicted proteins | sample IncBWC30MmetaG_FD_155454 | JGI IMG/M metagenome (GOLD analysis project Ga0210406, IMG submission 155454) | Forest soil microbial communities from Barre Woods Harvard Forest LTER site, Petersham, Massachusetts, United States - Inc-BW-C-30-M | ecosystem: Environmental > Terrestrial > Soil >... | reverse complement strand
GGCTTTGGTTGCGCGCGCGTGCTTCGCAGCTTGCTTCACCCGTGGCATGGTCGCATCCTTATGTTGTGAAAGGGTCAACTTGACATAGCAATTGTGCCCGTACGTCTAGAAAATACTACCTAGCGCATCCGGTTCCCCTTCGCGCGAGGGCTTTTTTGAGTTGGTTGAAATGGGGAACGCAGGACGCGAGGCTGACCACAGATAGCCCGGCAACGGCCCTGGCGAATTCACTGATTCGTTCTGACTGCCAAGCGCACCCATACAGCGGATCAGCGCAGAACGCGCCACGCGCCAATTCTGAGTCTGTGAGCTGGGACACATAAGTCAGATCGGACCAGACGTACCTAAGCGGTGCGTTACAGTTCCTCTCTACTTGAACCCGCCCGCAACGGCGGGTTCTTTTTCGCCTTAAGTCCCAAAGGCCAAGTTGGAACCATTGGGTGTCGGCCGAGTATGACCTTGTGTGACCCAGTATCGGAGTAGCGGAGGGCTCAGCCCATGAACAACCCCACGAAGCGCGTAGCCTGGTGGCTCTCGATCGACGCCCTGTTAGTCGTCATGTGGCTGACGATCATATTCAGCGTGATCTGGCTCGCCCGCTAACCCGACCTTCACCAACCAACCAGCGCTAACCAGCGGCAGGCTATTTGAGATGCAACAGTCTCCATCAGATGAATGGTTCGCCCAAGCCTGGGAGGCCAGGCGCGTAGGGAAGGCTCGTGATCATTTCACGAGGTGGATGCGTGTATCCTGCACGGCCGGCACCGTGTTGGCGATTTCTATCAGCTTGCGTGCTGCCGCCTCTTGAGCGGTGAGGGGAGCGTCGAAAATAGCCTTTATGCCTCAATCGGCTTATTCTGCCCTCACCTTTATGTAAGCTATTGATCTTGTTTCGAAGTGGTTCCCCTGTCGTGCCCACCATCCAGACCGCTGTTTTCGCACTTTACGGAGACTGTCGAGAAAGGCCCGCCGTTGGCGGGGTTTCCGAACATGAGTGCATAGATCATTTCACGGATTGAATCGCCACGGCGGACAACGGCCCGCAAAAAAGCTCAGCAGAGGCTCAGAGATTAACTCCGCTCCGGTTTCTTTTTCAAAGTTTCAAAAATCTTGCCGCTCATCAGGAGCGCGATTTCGGTGGCGGGCAGCGGCTTCTGGCATTCGGACCGTGGATTGAGCCAGAAATTCGAGTTGGGCAGCATTTCAAACAGGTTGCGGGCCGTCGCGCCGAGACAGGTTTCCGGCTCCGTCAGATAGTCGGATATACGCTTCTTTGAAGTGAAGGCGGGAAGCCATGTCATGCCATGGAATTCGACCGAAGCGACGTTGATCCTTTCCTGGAATTTTAGCGAGCGATGCCGGCCGGGTTTCACAGTGGTCTCAGGAGTTAGAATATAGATCTCGGTTTCGAGCAGCGTGCGGTAGAACCTGGGAGCGACACCGGGATCCTTCCCCGCGGCCTGCATCAGGGCTTCGAGACCGTTTTCGGGTTCAAACACGGTGTTCCTTCCTTGAACGGGACAACAGCGAAATCTTCAGTCGTCTCTTCTCAGGTGTGCCGTCCGCGAAGAGCCCGATAGATCGTGTTGCGTGAGACGCCGAGCCGGCGGGCCGTCTTGCTGATGTTGTTGCCGGTTTCCGCGTATGTTCTCAGGACATGCGCGCGCTGTATTTCGTGCAAATCTTGTTTGAGCCGGTCGTCAGTCGGTGTCTTGAGGCCCGACCGTTCGCGGTGGACGGATCCGACAGCCGATCCGACGATGGCTTCGTCAATCAGATGGCCGGCTTCGCTCAGTGAAAGCCTGGCGAGAAAATTGCGCAGCTCGCGAATATTGCCGTCCCAACGTCGCTCAGCCAGCCGGTCGATCGCACCTTGAGACAACTCGACAGCCGGATCTATCTGCGCCATGAGATGGCGTGCGATCTCGGCGAAGTCGGTGCGCTCGCGCAATGGCAGCAATGTCACCTCGAGCGTGTTGAGGCGAAACAGGAGATCGGATCTGAATCGGCCCTTGGCGATAAAATCATCGAGATTGGCGTTTGTGGCCGAGACCAGAAGAACGTCGACCTCGCGTTTGCTGCCTCCCACCGGCCGGACAGTCCAGTCGTCCAGGAAACGCAGCAGAACCGCCTGCAGCGTCACCGGCATGTCGCCGATCTCATCCAGGAAAAGGGTGCCTCCGTCCGCCTCCCGGAACAGTCCTGCCGAGCCCCCCTTTCTCGCCCCGGTGAAAGCACCCTCGGAGTAACCGAACAGTTCGGCTTCGATCAGGCTGTCGGGAAGCGCGGCACAATTGACGGCGACGAAGGATCCCGTGCGGCGGCTGGCCGCGTGCGCATGACGCGCCATCTGCTCCTTGCCGGTGCCAGTCTCGCCGCGAATGAGGATCGGCATCTTGCGCGCCGCAGCGACCTCGACCCGGCGCGCAATTCCGGCGGTTGTCTGATCGGCGGATACGAATTGAGCCGGGGGAGCCTTTTGTGGCGGCGGCCTGATTGCGGAGATCCTTTGGGCCATCGGAAACTGTCGGGAGTTCTCGATTGTCGCAACGAACTGGCTCCCAACCTCATCCTCGAGCCGCTGTCGCTCCTTGCGCCTCCCCTCGTCCACAAATGCGCTGAACTTGGCGCGGAACACATCGCTGAAGAAACGCCCCGCCGAGGCGGGCAATCCGTGTAGCAAGACGCGCGCGGCACGGTTTGCCGCGAGAATGCGGCCTTCATTGTCGACGGCCAGCAGGCCCGCGCTGAGCGTATGCAGATATTCGCCGCGATTATGAAAGGCGATCAGGATGTGCCCGCGATGCTGTTCGCGGAACAGCCCGTTCTCGATCTGGGTCGCCGCCATCGCGACGAGCGCCTGGGTGTGAGCCTGACGGGACATGCAATCGGACGAAGCATCAAGTATCCCAGCCAATTCTCCGTCGGGCGCAAAGATCGGCGCCGCTACGCAGGTTAGATTGTTGTAGCGCGCAAAAAAATGCTCGCGGCCGTGCACGACGATAGGTCTCTTGAGATAAGCGGCCGTACCAAGCCCGTTGGTGCCGCAGACATTCTCTGTCCAGACCGCTCCCGCACGAATGCAGGCTGCGTCCGAAGCATCGCTGAAGCTGGAGTCGGATATGATGTCGAGCAGCAGTCCTTCGGCAGTTGCAAAAGCGATCATGAAATTGGACCCGGCGATCTGCTGATGCAGCGTGTGCATCTCGGCGAGCGCGAGGCCGCGCACAAGCGAGTAACGCTGCTGTTCCTGACGCAGGATCGCCGGGCTGACAAATTCGGGCGAAGGCGGGCGTAATGTGTCGAGGCCGTGCGAAATGCAGCGCATCCAGCTGTCGTAAATGTCAGCCGACAAAAGCTCGGCCGGCGGGGCGCCTTGCTGTTCGAGCCTCATCCACGCATTTTCGACGCGCCGGTTGGCACGAATGATCATCCATCCTCCTCGAATGGCGGTTCGGCGATTTTCCTCATGGTCTGAGCCGGTTCAGCGGTGTTGTCGGCCGCCGGCGGTTTTTCTTCATCTTATTCCAATCGAGAAAAATTCCAAATTTGCTCCCCCGATTCCGAACTGTCTTGCGTACCGCCAAAACTGTTCCGTCTCGGAACAGTTTTGCAATCATGATTGATCCGCCGCGGATCGAAGGACAAGCGGCGCGACGACGAGAAAGTCAGAGACATCAGCTTGTTAGTGGCGTGGCACAGCTCTTGCTGATTTCTACGCAAGCCACGAATTCGCGCCGCGACTTCGGAAAATAAAAATTTGCCACACTGGGGAGACGTCAATGAAAGCCGCAGTTCTCCATGAATTCGATGAAAAGCTGACGGCGAGGGAGTTTGTCAGATACGGGGATGTGACAGATCCCAAGATTTCACGCCCGACGGACGTCATCGTACGCATCGGTGGCGCCGGCGTCTGTCGTACCGATCTGCACATCGTCGAAGGCATCTGGCGGAGCAAGGTCGACGTCAGGCTTCCCTACATCATGGGGCACGAAAATGCGGGCTGGGTCGAAGCCGTTGGTCCCGGCGTCGAAGGCATCAAGGTCGGTGACAGCGTCATCTGTCATCCGCTGGTGACAAGTGGCCATTGTCTGGCTTGCCGGCGCGGCAACGACATGCACGCGCTCGACAGCTCGTTTCCTGGAATCAACGCCAACGGTGGCTATGCGCAATACCTTCTGACGGGACAGCGTTCCCTCATTAAGTTGCCCAAGTCGCTCGCGCCGAAGGACGTCGCTCCCTATACCGACGCGGGACTGACCGCGTATCGCGCTGCAAAAAAGGCCTCGCGCCACCTGCTGCCCGGCGAGTACGTGGTCGTGATTGGCGCGGGTGGGCTCGGCCACATCGGGATTCAAGTTCTCGCGGCGTTATGTGCGGCGGAGATCGTAGTCGTCGATCGCGCCGAGGAGTCGCTCAAGCTCGCCAAGACATGCGGTGCGCACCATCTCGTGAAAGCCGACGCGGGCGAAGTCGACGCCGTGTTGGCGCTGACCGGCGGGCGCGGAGCCGAGGCCGTCATTGATTTCGTTGGCGAGGGCGACGCCGTCGCCAAGGGCCTGGCGATGACTGCGAATGGCGGCTCTTATTACATCGTGGGTTACGGCGGCAAGATCGATCTGCCGACCATCGACATGATCACGACGGAGAAGACCATCGTCGGCAATCTTGTCGGCACCTACGCCGAGCTGGTCGAACTGATGGCGCTCGCGGACCGCGGCCTCGTTAAGCTTCATACCCGAGAATACAAGCTCAGCGACGCCAACGAAGCGCTCCACGACCTGCATCATGGGCGCATCCATGGGCGAGCAGTTCTGATCCCTTAGGAATGCGCCGCCAGATCCTCAGCTTCGGTCCGGAATATAGAATGCGAGGACTTCGAGTGACAAGCAGCAGCGAACGCGGGCGACAAATCACTGCCGAGGAAGCGGTCGAGCTGCAGCGCTCACGGGAGCGGATGATCGCCAGGCACAAGCTGATCGAAGGCATCATTCGCAACAATGAAATGCAACTGAGAAACGAGAGCGCGCGCGGCGGCGCCGAGATCGAACTGGAGTGCGCGAAGCGCGATATTGCGCGTGACGGCGGGCGCGCGCCGCAGGACGAGCTGGAGCAGGTATCGAAACGCCTGACCGCTCTGCGGGACGAGCACGCACGTCTCGTCGCTGAGCGCGAGTGGCTCAATTCGGCATTGCTGGAATTCGACAGCAACCCATCGAACAATGAGCACAAACCTTCGGGACATGCGTGATGAGCAAGATCGAAACGGGCAAGATCGATTTCGGGAAAGTGAAGGGGCCGGTGTCGGCGGTGCCCGGGCCCGGGCAGGCCGTGCCGGCGCAAACCGCAACGAACGAGGAAGACAGGTCGAAGGACGCCTTCTTCGTTCAGGTCGCCGAAATGGCGGAAGCGATGATCGCACGACACGGCAAGGAGTTTGCGATTGGAGCGCTGGTGTTGGCGGCGAAATTCATCGCCGAGGGCCGGCCGCTCATCAAGCGCGACATTGGACATGGCGAGGCTGCGGGGGCAGCCAAAGCTTGCGGAAACTGAGGAATGGATTTCGGGAGTCAAAGTCAATTTTCCGGACTCAAAGTTTATAGCGCCGAATTCGAAACACGCGATCGCGAGAGCGGACATATCGCCACTCTTTCGATCGGATGACCAAGACCTGAATGCAGAAGCTGATGCAACGTTCAAAGGAGAAGCATATGTCTGCAAGTCTGACGCTTAACAAAATAACGTCTCAGAAGGGCATAAGCATTGCCGAGGCGGCTAGCCGCGTCGCGGATCTTGGCTGGACGCCAAGCTACGTGCAGGAAGCAATGACCTTTCCGACCGACTACAAGATCTCGAAAACGCCGCGCGATCCGATGAGGCAGGTCCTGCGGTCGTATTTCCCGATGCAGGAAGAAAAGGACAACCGCGTGTACGGCGCGTTGGACGCGGCGTTGCGCGGTGACATGTTCCGCAACGTCGAACCTCGCTGGGTCGAGTGGATGAAGCTGTTCCTGGCCATCATTCCCTTCCCGGAGATCTCGGCGGCGCGTTCGATGGCGATGGTCGGCCGGCTTGCGCCGGGCGAAGAACTGCGTACCGGGTTTACCATGCAGATGGTCGACGAGTTCCGGCACTCGACAATCCAGATGAACCTCAAGAAATGGTACATGGAGAACTACATCGATCCCGCCGGGTTCGATATTACCGAGGCGGCGTTCGGCAAGTGCTATGCCACCACGATCGGCCGTCAGTTCGCCGAGGGTTTCCTGACCGGTGATGCCATCACCGCCGCCAACGTCTACCTGACGGTGGTCGCCGAAACCGCGTTCACCAACACGCTGTTTGTGGCAATGCCGTCGGAGGCCGCGCGTAATGGCGACTACGCGTTGCCGACCGTGTTCCTGTCGGTACAGTCCGACGAATCGCGTCATATCGGCAACGGCCACTCGATGCTGATGGCGATGATCAACGATCCGTCGAACCACCAATTGCTCGAGCGCGACCTGAAATACGCGTTCTGGCAGAACCACGCGATCGTCGACGCGGCGATCGGCACCTTCATCGAGTACGGCACGACGAACCGCGACAAGAACAAGGAGTCCTACGCCGAACTGTGGCATCGCTGGATCTACGAGGATTACTACCGCACCTACATGCTGCCTCTCGAGAAGTACGGCATCAAGATCCACCATGATGACGTGGCGGCTGCATGGGATCGCATCGTCAAGAAGAACTACGTGCACAAGACAGCGCAGTTCTTCGCGGTCGGCTGGTCGGCGAATTTCTGGCGAATCGAGGCGCAGACCGAGAAAGACTTCGAGTGGTTCGAGCACAAATATCCGGGCTGGTACGCCGAGTTCGGCGACTTCTGGAAATGGTATGGCAAGCTGAGCGTTCCCGGCGAGACCAACATCCTCTTCAACAGCGACGTGGGCTACGTGTACCCACATCGGTGCTGGAGCTGCATGGTTCCCTGCCTGATCCGCGAAGATTTCGTATGCGATGAAGTCGACGGCAAGATGTACACCTATTGTTCGGAAGGGTGCCGCTGGACCCACAAGGTGGCTTTCGCCGCCGAGTACGAAGGCCGCGCTACGCCGGCAATGGGCCGCTTCAGCGGTCGCCGCGAATGGGAAGACTGCTATCACGGCTGGGACATCGCCGATGCGATCAAGGATCTTGGCTTCGTGCGTCCCGACGGCAAGACGCTGACGGCCCAGCCGCATCTGCGGTTCGACGCCGACGACATGTGGACCCTCGATCACGTCCGCGGTCATACGCTCGGCAGCCCGCTGCGCGGCTTCCGTGCGCTCTCGCCCACCGAGCGCGAAGTCGCGGTGGCCGACTATCGCAAGGGCTTCAAGATCAATCTTTGCCACTGATGATGCTGAAGGGAGCCGCCAAGGCGGCTCCCTTTCACCTCCAGACAAGCGAGCCGGTCGGGGCAAGCCGCCCACTGCCGCATGACAGGGTCGAGAAGATGACGGACGCGCAGGTTCACAGGGTTCGATTCGAACCTGTGGGCATCGAGATGGAAGTCGAGGAAGGCGAGACCGTGCTCAACGCGGCGTTTCGGCAGGGCATCTCGCTTATGCACGGCTGCAAGGAGGGCCAGTGCGGAAGCTGCAAGTCGAAGCTCGTCGACGGCGACATCGAATTGCTGAAATACTCGACCTTCGCCTTGCCCGACTATGAGAGCGAGACCGGCCATGTCCTGCTGTGCCGAACACACGTCTATAGCGACGTCAGCTTCGAGCTGCTCAATTACGACGAGGATCTGCTCAGCCGCGCGATCGCGGTCAAGGCGTTTCCGGGGCGCGTCACAGCTATCACCGCGCTGACGTCGGACATCCGGCTGCTCGAAATTGAAATCGAAAGACCGATGAAGTTCTGGGCGGGCCAGTATGTTGACCTGACGGTCGGCGACGGCGGTATAACCCGCGCCTTTTCCATGGCGAACGCGCCCAGTGAAGCCACAAGGCTCCGCTTCATCATCAAGAAATATCCAAACGGCGCGTTTTCGTCACAGCTCGATGGCGGGCTTGCCGCCGGCGACATCGTGATCGCCAAAGGTCCTTACGGCACCTGCTTCCGGCGGGAGGAAAGGCCGGGTCCCATGCTGTTGATCGGCGGTGGCTCGGGCATGTCGCCGCTCTGGTCGATTTTGGCGGACCATATCGAGAGTGGAGAACAGCGGCCGGTGCGCTTCTTCTACGGAGCACGGACGCGCGCGGACCTGTTTTACCTCGACGAATTGTCGGCGATCGAGGCGCAACTCAATGATTTCAAGTTCGTGCCGGCGCTGTCTGATGCCGCCGGCGGCGACAAGTGGGATGGCGAGACCGGCTTGGTTCATGAGGTCGTGTCGCGTCACCTGCGCGAGGAAAAGCTGACTGGTCCGATCGACGCCTACGCCTGCGGTCCGACGCCGATGATCGACGCGGTGCTGCCGATCCTGCAGGTCAATGGCGTGGAGCCAGACCACATCTACTTCGACAAGTTTACGCCGGCGGTGCGATGACGGCGTTGAGCAATTCGTCGCAACGAAAATAGTAACAGGGAGGTCGTCATGAGTGCACAAGCCACCAGAGCCGCCGCGAAGCCGGCAGCCGTCAAATCCGGAGCGGCGGGAGCCGCGGTTTTTCCAGGCTCCGACAGCCGCAAGTACAATTATTTCGAGCCCAAGGGCCGCAAGGCGACCCATTACGAAGACATGACGGTCGACGTTCAGCCCGATCCGGAACGCTATCTGCTGCAGGACTGGATCATCTCCTTTCCGGACGGAACGCCGACCTATTGCAAGGACTGGACCGCGGCGAAGAGCTCCAACTGGCACAAATTCCGCGCGGTCGACCAGGAATGGGAGCGGACGCACTACCAACGGCAGTCGACGATCTGCGGCATGGTGCAGAATACCATCGAGAACGGCCGGAAGTCCGGCGCGCCGGCGCGATTCGATGCCGCGTGGGTGAAGATCCTGCAGAACCATCTCGGCGCCTACAAACATGCCGAGTTCGGCCTCGGCACCTCCACTATGCAGGCGCAGCGCTATGGCTACACGCAGATGGTCAACAATGCGATCCTGACCAATTCGTCCTACAAATTGCGCTTTGCCCAGGACATCACGCTCTATCTGAGCGAGATCGGGCTTGATCTTCCCGGTTTCGACATCGGCGCAGGCAAGAAGCACTGGCTGGAGGATCCGATCTGGCAGGGCGTGCGCAAGTCGATCGAGTCGGTGATGGGCGCGAACGACTATCTCGAGCAGTATTTTGCAACGAACGTCGTATTCGAGCCGCTGGTCGGCGAGTTGTTTCGATCCGGGTTCCTGATGCAGGCGGCCTCGGCTCAACATGACTTCATCACGCCAGCCGTGGTTTCGGCGGCGGAGGCCGATTACGAGCGCAATCTCGCCAACACGGTCGAGCTGTTCCACATCCTCGGCACCGATCAAACCTACGGGACGCAGAATATCGCGCTGTTCAACAAGTGGATGGTCAAGCACGCCGATCTTGCGCTCGACGCAGCCAACCATCTGCAACCGATCTGGTCGCAGCCGCGCGTGAAGGTCGCCTCGTTCAGCGATGCGCTCGGTCACGCGAAAAACCGGATCAAGGGTATCGCCGCCGAGCTTGGTCTGAAGGTTCCGGCCAATCTGGCACCGTAGCGGGAGCCCGATCCCTCAATCGCGTTTCAATCAATCGCCTTTCACTCAATCCCTCAGGAGATCGACATGATGCACGAAGCCGACAACATCTTCAAATCGATGAAGGATATCAAATTCGAAGACACGGTGTCAGATCAGTGCGGAATCACGATGAACGACAGCGTAGAGGCGCGCGCGATCGCGACCGTGATGAGCCGCCATGACCACATCACCGTGACGTACATGCCGGCGATGATCCGCATCGACGGTGCCGGCAAGATGGAATTCAAGATGGACGAGATATCGGAAGAGCTGGGGCGTGTCATGACCCCGCATCTGTTCGAGATCTCGACATCGACGCATTACGGCCGAATGGTCATGACCGACGACAACACGGTCATGTTGTTCGGCGACATGAACGAGATGATGAAATACATCATCTGACGACGGCTGCGAGCGATGCCGGCCAGACTGGCCGGCTGCGCCAGTGGCGAGCCGCACAACAATCCATTCGGGAGCAGGAGAAACGCCATGTACAGGACCGCCAAGGGCGAAGAGATCTTTGTGATCGACGGGCATACGCACTTCTGGGACGGAAGCCCGGCGAACCAGAAGAACATCCACGGCAAGCAATTCATCGACTGCTTTTATGCCTACCACGCCAATCTTAGCCCGCCGTCCGAGAAGTGGGAAAAGGACAAGTTCGAAAAGTACGACGCGAAGACGATGTTCGACGACCTGTTCGTCACGGGCTATGACGACATGGCTATTCTGCAGCCGACCTATCTGACCGACTTCTACAAGAACGGGTTCAACACGACCGAGCGCAATTCGGCGTTGAAGAAGAGCCATCCCGATCGCTTCATCCTGAACGGCGCGTTCGATCCGCGGGACGGCACCAAAGGGCTGGAGGACCTGCACGCCTTATCTGAAAAACACAAGCTGAAGGGAGTGAAGCTCTATACCGCGGAATGGCGCGGCGAATCCAAGGGCTACAAGCTGACCGACAAGGACTCCTACAAATATCTGGAAGCGGCGCAGAAGCTCGGTATCAAGAATATTCACGTCCATAAGGGGCCGACCATCATCCCGCTGAACCGAGACGCGTTCGACGTCGCTGACATCGATGATGTCGCGACCTCGTTCCAGGACTTGAACTTCATCGTCGAGCATTGCGGCTTGCCGCGGCTGGACGACTTCTGCTGGATCGCGACGCAGGAGACCAATGTCTATGCCGGCCTGGCGGTGGCGCTGCCGTTCATCCATTTGCGCCCTGGATATTTTGCCCATGTCATCTCGGAGCTGCTGTTCTGGGTCGGACCGGATAAAATCCTCTACGGCAGCGATTACGGCATCTGGACGCCGAAATGGCTGATCGACAAATTCATGGCGTTCGAAATTCCCGCCGAAGTCACCAAGGAGACCGGCTCGGTTCTGACAATGGAGAACAAGATCAAGATCCTGGGTCTTAACGCCGCGCGACTCTACGGAATCGATGTCGAAGCCCAGAAGAAGAAGATCCGCGCGGGCGGCGGCTATGCCCATTTGCGGGAAGCCGTGCACGCGCCGCGGTAATCGTCATGAGGGAGGACGGCGCAAGCGATCTACAAGAGCGGGACCAAAGGATCGATGACAGGCAAGCGCAGGTGTGGGCTTGCCTCCAGGCCGTGACGGATCCGGAACTGGATGAATCAGTCGTCGAACTGAACTTTGTCACCAAAGCCGATGTGGATTCGGTGAACCGGGTTCACATCGAATTCCGTCTGCCGACCTATTGGTGTGCGGCGAACTTCTCGTTCCTGATGGCTGACGACATGCGTCGGGCCGTGAGCGCGCTGGACTGGGTGGAAGGTGTCAGCGTGGTCCTTGGCGAACATATGTACGCCGACAAGATCAATGCCGGCCTAGCCCAGGGCCTGTCGTTCCAAGACACTTTTGGTGCCGAGGCCGACGGCAACCTTGACGATCTGCGTCAGACATTCCTGATCAAGGCGTTCCAGCGCCGGCAGGTTGCATTGCTCCACCATCTTACGAGAGCAGGCTATGCGCCTGATACGATCGTCAGTCTGACGCTGGCGGAACTCGGCCGCCTGCCGATCGACGATGACGGTGAGAAGCTGGTGCGGCGTTATCTTGAGCGCCGCGCCGTTGCCGGGCCGACCGGGGTCGATGAGCTGGCCTTTGTCGATGCCACTGGAGCTCGGCTCAAGGCTGATGGCTTTGCCGCCTATGTCTCGGGGCTGCGGCGCGTTGGCGTGAATGCCGAATTCAACAGCGCGCTGTGCCGGGGTTTGCTTTCGGTGCGTTTCGATCTCGAGACGCCTTTCGTTCCCAGAGCGCAGGCCTCGCCAGAGTCGGCGGTGGCGCAACGCAAGTGCTGACCGCCGATCCCGTCGGCGGCGAACGTTGGTCTAGAGCGTTTTCAAGCGAAGTGGGTACCGGTTCGCGTGAAGAAGACGCGTCAAAACAAGAGACTAGAGCCTCCGTTCCGATTCAATCGGAACGGAAAAGGCTCTAGTGGAAGGGTGAGGACATCCTATGCCGAAAATCATGCTGCATGACGAGGCGGCGCGGGCCGCACTGGGACGGGGCGTCGCCAAGCTTGCCAAGGCCGTACGCGGCACCTTGGGCCCGAAGGGGATGAACGCGATCATGGACCGGCCGATCGGGACGCCGATCGTCTCGCGCGACGGCGTCAGCATCGCCAGCGAGATCGAGCTCGAGTGTCCGTTTGAAAATATGGGTGCCCAGGTGCTGCGCGAGGTTTCAAACCAGACGAATGAAGTCGCGGGCGACGGCACGACCACCGCCACCGTCCTGGCCGACGTGCTCGTGCAGGATGGCCTGAAATGCCTCGCTGCCGGTGCCAATGCGGTCGCGCTGGTCGAGGGGCTGGAGCTGGCCGTCGCGGAAACCATCGAGGCGCTGAAGCGGTCGGCCACCGCGCTGCAGGGGCCGGCCGGCCTGCGTGCCGTCGCAAGCATTGCCGCCAACGATACGGCGCTCGGCGCGATGGTTGCGGAAGCTTTCGAGCGGGCGGGAAATCACGGGATCGTCGCGGTCGAATTTGGCAACACCGTCGAGACGACCCTGGAAGTCGTCGAAGGCATGGCCTTCGAGCGGGGTTATCTCTCGCATCACATGGTGACCGATGTGGAGAAGATGCAGGTCGTTCTCGACAATCCCTTCATTCTCATGACCGATCACAAGATCCAGACCGGCGAGCAACTCTCCGGCGTGATCTCGCTGATCGAAAGAAGCGGCAAGCCCCTGCTGATCATCGCGGAAGAGGTCGCGCCGTCGGTGATCATGCAATTGCTGGCGCGCCGCGAGAAGACGAGTTTCAAGGTCGCCGCGATCCATCCGCCGGAGTTCGGCCATTGGCGCAAGGCGATGCTTGAGGATATCGCCATTGCGACCGGAGGGCGCGTGATTTCGGTCGATCTCGGCGGCAAGCTGGAGAAAGCCGAACTGCACGACCTTGGCTCTGCGCGCCAGGTGCGCATTTCAGCCTCCAAGACCCTGATCACCGCGGGCGCGGGCGCCCCGGAAAAAATCTCCGCCCGCCGCGAGCAGGTCATTCGGCAATACAATGCCGCACCGGAGAATATCGAGCGAGACAAGTTTCAGGAGCGGATTGCCAAACTGTCCGGTGGCACGGCAATCATTCTCGCGGGCGGAGCGACCCCCGTCGAGCAGAAGCGCCGCACTCAATTGATCGAGGATGCGATCAACGCGACGCGTGCAGCGATCGAGGAGGGAATCGTGCCCGGCGGTGGACTTGCCTTGCTGAAGGTCGCGCCGAAACTGGATAGCCTGATCGAGGGGTTGAGCGGCAGCACCCGGCAGGGCGCGGAACTGCTGCAACGCGCACTGAGCCGGCCACTCTACTACATCGCATCCAACGCCGGGCTGAACGCCGAGGCGGAGGTGAGCAAGGTCGCAAACGGCGCGAACGGCCATGGCCTTGACGCGCGCAACGGCGCGTCCGTTGATCTCGTCAGGGCCGGGATCATCGATCCGGTCAAGGTCTGCTACTGCGCGGTTCGCAACGCGGCCTCCGTCGCGGGTCTGATACTGACGACGCAGACTTTGATCGCAAAGAAGCCCGACGACTACGATCCGACCGCAGGCCCAGCCTTGGGCGGCGGCGCCGAGCTGCTTTGAGATCATCCTCGTCAGGTGTTGGACGCGCGTCAGGCGCCTTGCGGGCGGACGCCGCCGGCGCGGCATTGCGGCGCAATCGCCGCGGAGCCGCACTACGACGCCGGCGCCACGCGCCAAAACGCGTCGTGCCCCGGGTTGACTATGGCCTGTTCTGTCCGAGCGCGCGGTAGATGGTATTTCTCGACACACCAAGACGTCTTGCCGTTTCGCTGACATTGCCGGCGGTTTCGGCATGAACCAAGAGGATGCGGGCCCTTTGGGTGTCGTGGAGTGATCCGGGCGCGGTTGGTGGCACCTGATCCAGTGCGGCGGCTGCGGAAGCCTCGTCAATCAAGCCGTTCGCCACGCCAAGGGTGAGGCGTGCCAGCATATTGCGCAGCTCGCGGATATTGCCGGGCCACGGACACGGCGCCAGCCGGGCCAGGGCGCCCGCAGTGACGTCGCAATGCGGATCGATGGTGCGGAGCAGGTGACGTGCGACGGCGTCGAAGTCGGTTCGGTCACGCAGACGCGGCAGTCTTACCTCTAACGTGTTGAGCCGGTAGAGCAGGTCCGAGCGAAACCGTCCCTCGGCGACGGCACGGTCGAGGCTCGCATTGGTGGCCGATACGAGAAAGATATTGACCCTGACTCCCGTGCCGCCAACAGGCCGCACGGTCCAGTCGTCGAGCAGGCGAAGCAGGACGGCTTGCAGCGCGACCGGCATGTCCCCGATCTCGTCGAGGAACAGCGTGCCACCATCGGCCTCTCTAACCAGTCCGGTCGCTCCGCCGCGCCGTGCGCCCGTGAACGCGCCGTCGGCATAGCCGAACAGCTCGGCCTCGATCAGGTTTTCGGGCAGGGCAGCACAATTGATCGGAACGAACGCGCCGGAGCGGCCGCTGGCGTCGTGGGCGTGGCGGGCCAGTTGTTCCTTGCCCGTCCCCGTCTCACCGCGGATCAGGATCGGCATCTTGCGCGCCGCCGCGCTTTCGACGCGCCGCACGATGGCGCGGACGGTCGGGTCCTCGGCGATGAAGCGCGAGTCCCCATTTCTGGTCGTCTTCTCAGGAGCCTGGGGGCTGGGCCGGACTTTCTGGCACGGCGTCGAAAGCCTGTCGTCGCCACGCTCCAACGCCGCTTTTGGGCCGTGAAGGCTGCGATGCGAAGCTGACGGCCGCCGCCTTGCGTGCAACACGACGATCGCACCGATCCCGGCGCTGCCATTGTTCACGAGATCGAAATTCGCGTTCGGGAGAAGCTCCTTCAATCGAGCCGGCCAATCCTCGAAAGGGAGCGCTTTCAAGAACCGGGTCGGCGCGTCGCCGTCAGTAGGGAGGCCGCTATCTCGAACGGTGCCGAGCGCGCGCTCGGTCGCATGCAGGATCGCGCCTCGACGATCGAGTACGAGGTAGTCGCCGTTCGCCCACGACGATTTCTTGGCAAGAAAATGGCACAGCAGTTTTTCGCGATCCTGCTGGATCGATTGGGCAAGGACGCTTTCGACGTGATGGCCGACGGCAACCGCTAGCGCAAGGCTCTGGGGATTGAACGTGCTTGCCGGACCCGAGATGTCAACCACGCCGAGCAGTTCACCATCGCTGGGATCGTGAACTGGAACCGCGGCACAGGTCCACCGCTGCACCTCGCTACAGAAATGCTCCGTGCCACGAATCTGAACCGGTCGCGATTCCGCCAAGGCTGCGCCGATGGCGTTGGTGCCGATATCGGCTTCGCTCCAGCGGCCGCCATGCTCCAGATGAACCGTGCGTCCGGCATCGATGACCCTGGCGTCTCCCTGGGTGTCGATGATCAACCCGGTGGGATCGGTCAGGATCATGATGGATCCCGCATCGCACAGGAACGTTTTCGAATTCTGTAGCGCGTAGCGGGCAGCGTGGCGGAGCGAAGCGTGCTTTGAGCGTTGGCGAAACAATTCGGAGTCAGCGATAAGCGGCGCCTGCGCGCGATCGATCGTGACCTGGTGGTTTTTGGATCGCTGCCATGACGCTGCGACCGATGCTCTCAAGTCGGCCGACAGCGCTCCGTGCTCGACGAATTTCTCCCACGCTGCTCGAACTTCCCGTTGGTCCATTCCGGCTCTCCCAACGTGACGAGCCCGATACCCGCAATTGGCGGGCCGTGCGATTGATCACCTGTTGCAGATTGCTGGTGACGGCGGTCGTTGGCATCACGCAAAACCGCAACTTCCAACTCGGTTGAGGAGTCCTGAACGGGAGACCTCGATCAAGCTGAAAGTCTGTCGGGCGCATTCGCCGTGATGACGGCCAGCTGGTGTCTCACCCCACCAAGCAACCCATCAAGCGTTTCACTTCCCAGAGGTTCCCGCGGTTCTCTGACGCCGCAGATAAACGTAGCTTATACATATCGCGAGATTGCGCAAACGGGAGTCTGCGCGTCAAGGCCTGCGAATTGCGAAATTGACGCGGTTGGCCCGTTGGACTTGGTGACGATCCGATCTGGGCCTGTCGTGGAACCACCGCAGAGTTGCCGAGCATCACTTGCAATCACAAGCCTTCCACAAAACGGCCGATCGAACGGATCAACGAAGGTGCGGTGCAGCATTCGCACGCTCTCGGGTCTGAAGGCAGCGTGCGCCCGCCTGCTTTTTCGACCCCGGCAATGGTCTCGTCGACGGAATTCAAGTCGGCAACCACGACATCCGCGCCGTGCGCCGCACGAGCGATCGCGAACGCTTGTCCGATGCCGGTCGCCGCGCCGGTAATGACAATCAGCACCCGTCGAGCAACCGCTCGTGGGTCGTGTCGTTCTCCATGATTGTTAACGGACGCTCAGATATCCGGCACGCTGTCGGCGGCTGGCAGGTGCCCGGCGTCCTTATCGAAGTCCCCGAAAGAAGGCCGCGATATCGGCGGCCAACAAGTTGGGTTGCTCCATCGCTGCGAAGTGCCCGCCCTTCGCCATCGGTGTCCAGCGCTGAATATTGCCATAAACCGTCTCCGCGATCGGTCGCGGCGGACGGATGATCTCTTTGGGAAACGCGGCATATCCGGTCGGAACCATCACCTTCTTCCCATCGGGGATTGGCCAAGCATGGTGAATCCGCGCGTAATACGGCCAGAAGGAGGAGCCGATCGCGGCGGTGAACCAATAAAGGCAGATATTCGCCAGCAATGAATCACGCGAATGCACGCTCTCGACGTCACCCTCGCAATCGGACCACGTACGAAACTTTTCGATCAGCCACGCGGCCAATCCCGTGGGAGAATCCGTTAACCCATAGGCGAGAGTCTGCGGTTTCGTGCCCTGGATTTGCTGGTAACCGGTCTCCATTTTCGTCCACTTTGCGAGATAGTCGAAGTAGGCCCGGTCCTCCAGCGACGGCTTTGTTGGCATCGGCAGATCACGCCGCACCACCAAAAAGTTTAGATGGATGCCGACCAGCGGGCCTGGATGCGCGACACCCAGGCGCGTGGCTGTGAACGCGCCATAATCGCCACCCTGGGCTCCGAAACGTTCGAATCCCAAAACGTTTCTCATCAAGTCGTGCAGACAGTCGGCGATCTGCTCGATGCTGAAACGAGGTTGCCCAGGCCTGAACGAAAGACCGAAGCCAGGCAGAGACGGTGCGACGACCGTGAAGGCGTCCCGCGGGTCACCGCCGAACCGGGCCGGATCGATCAGGTGCGGAATGATCTCCATGAATTCGAAGACGCTACCAGGCCACCCGTGCATCAGTAGCAACGGCATTGGATTGGGCCCCTTTCCCTCGGCCCGAATGAAATGCAAGTCGATCCCGTGCAACGGCACCTTGAATTGCGGAAACGCGTTCAGCTTCGCCTCCTGCGCGCGCCAGTCGAAGTGGTCGCGCCACCAGGGGATCAGATTCCGCATGTAGGCGAGGTCAGTCCCATAGGCCCATGGCGCCTCGGGTGCCTGATCGGGGAGTCGTGTGCGTGTCAGTCGCGTCTTCAGATCCTCGATATCCGCTTCGGGTATGTCGAGCGTGAATGGAATCGGTGTCATGCATCTCTCCTGTTCCTTCGCGGGTCGTTTGTAGATCCAGTCTCGTTAGATCCGCCATACAAGAGCGGCAGCAGAGCTTGCATAGAACCGCATCCGCTCGGCTTCGCCCGCGGCAACAACAAACTTGCGATCCTTAGGCTCGTTGCCAACGCGAAGGGCGCAACCTACTCAAAGCCATGTGCACTTGGAGACCGCGATCTTGTCCCCGATGCGCTCGGAAGTGGCTCTCGTTCGAACAGCGAAGGATAGGAGCGCATTCAGGGCAGTCAGCGACCGAGACGAATGAGAGCTCATGGGCATCCAACAGTTCGACCAGCTTTGCAAGATCGGTGAGCGACCTTGTCAGACCGTCGACTTCGTAGACGTGTTCTGCAGTCTCGGGATCCGGCCGCCCATGCTTGCCGAACATCGGACATTGCTGAAAGCTTTATCGAACCCCGCGCGCCGTTGTTGCACTGGATCTTGCGAGGAAGCGCTCGATTTCGATGAGCGTTTCCTGCCAGGCCTCTTCAGGCAGAAAATGGCCGCAGTCGATCGCGCGTCCGGTGACGTCATGCGCAACCTCACGCCAATCGGCGAGACAGTCGAACATCTTACCGACCACGGCGCGCGCCCCCCACAGGGCAAGAACGGGGGTTGAGATTTTGCGGGTGCGATCGGCGCGGTCGTGCTCCAGATCGATCGTTCCGGCGGCCCGGTAGTCCTCGCAAGAGCTGTGAATAGCTTGCGGATCCGCATAGGCGCGCACATAAGCCGCGATGGCCTGCGGATCGAAGGCAGACAAATCGGGCTCTGCGCGCCCGACCCGGCCAAGAATATTGAAAGGCACCTGTCCCGTCAGCATCTGCTCCGGCAGGGGCGGCGGCTGCAACATCAGGAACCAGTGGTAATACGCGGTCGCGAATGCCAGATTTGTGCTTTCGAACATCTTTAGCGTCGGCGAGACGTCCAGAACCGTCAAACTGCGAACCCGAGCCTCGTGGTCGCGCGTCAATCGATGAGCCACGCGCGCGCCACGATCGTGACCAACGAGGTGAAAGGTTTCGTGGCCGAGCTGATGCATCAGCTCCGCCATATCGAGGGCCATGGCGCGTTTGGAGTAGTTGGAATGGTCAGGCAGGCCGGTCGGTTTAGAGCTATCTCCATAGCCACGGAGATCGGCGCAAATGACCCGATATCGCTTCGCCAGTTCAGGCGCGATCCGGTGCCAGCAAACATAAGTCTCAGGATAACCGTGCAAAAGGAGGATCGCCTCGCCCGCGCCGGCAGCGACATAATTGATCGTTGCGTCACTCGTCCGGCTTCTTCCCTGCTCAAACCCCTCAAACAGCACCATCCGCGTTTCCCCTGCAGGCCGGAACTCCACTTTACACGTGCATCGCGTCGCGCAACACCGAAGAATTCGGCTACGATCCATCAGAAAAATCACGGCCCGCATCGCGCAGACCTTGGTGGTGCCGCTCGAAGAGATCAGGACGGCCAGCGCGAAACCCTGCTTTCGCTGCGACCCCGATAATCTTTCAGCTAATATTTGCGACCGACGAGAATGCGTGCCCCGAGTGGCCCGATCTCTTCTGAGTGCCGTTTGCCGGCAGGCACCGCAAAGATGTCACCGGTACGATATGTGACGGACTGGTCACCCTGCGTTACGATGAAAACGCCATCGAGCACCAATCCTCGGATATCATAATCGTGCACGTGCTCAATGTTGACGGGTTTCGGATCAAGCGCCTTGGACTCAATCTGGGT
>Ga0210406_10002800_pt1 | contig 19555 bp, 17 predicted proteins | sample IncBWC30MmetaG_FD_155454 | JGI IMG/M metagenome (GOLD analysis project Ga0210406, IMG submission 155454) | Forest soil microbial communities from Barre Woods Harvard Forest LTER site, Petersham, Massachusetts, United States - Inc-BW-C-30-M | ecosystem: Environmental > Terrestrial > Soil >... | reverse complement strand
TCCTGGTTCCCCGTAAAGGTCACTTGCAACAATTGCCCCGCCAATCCTGAATCCAATTCCGGCGCCAAAGGTACCCAGATTTACAGCGCCGCCACCATTGTCCGCAAATACGACGGCCACAAAATGTACGAAGAAGGGAAGCCCGAGCAGGGCTGGAGCTGGAAGGAATTCGCCGCCAGCAACGGTCGCCCCACCTACGAAAAAGACGGTCTCATGCTGCTCGGCGCCTTCATGCAGCACAGCGACAACAAGCCTCCGCAGCAGCGCCTCGTCTGCGACGGCGTCAAACTCGACACCACCACGAAGCCCTTCACCACCACTTGCAAAGATTCCAAAATGATTATCCAGGATGTCGGCGCCACTTGGGGCAGCGGCGGTTTGTTGACTAGCAACGAAGGCGCAAAGATGAATCTCGACAACTGGTCCGGAAAAAAACTATGGAACAAGGTCGGCACGCCCGCCATGAGCGAAGCCGAGTGCCCCGTATGCCAGGCCGGTCTACGCAAAAGTCTCAGCGCCACCGACGGCCTCGACGATCCCAACGTCAGCGAAGAGGGCCGCCGCTTCCTCGCCGGTCAGATGTGCCAACTGACCGACGCGCAGATCGAGAATCTCTTCCGCGTAGCTCGCGTCGCCTATATGCCCGAATACCACAACAGCGACGGTTCCTTTAAGTCTGGCTTCGACGAAAACAGCATCGTCAAGAAATGGGCGGACGCCTTCAAAGCCAAGCGCGAGCAGCTCGCCAGCGGTCGTTGCCGTTGGAACTCCAAACCTGCCGACCTCAACGCCATTGACAATCCTGCGGGCCTCGCAACCGTACCCAATTTCTGCACCGCGCAGGTCCGCTAACCGGCCTTGCGCACAGCCTAATTTTCGCTAAGGAGCCTTATGAAGATTCGTTTTCTATTTCTCGTTTTCGCCACTTTCCTCTTTGCTGGCCGTGCCTCCGCCAAGGCCAACACCTGCCAGGTCCCCGATAATATGGCCAAGGATCAGAAAATCCCCTGCGTCCGCGCCGGGAGCTTCATGCTCGACCAGCCCACGCTCACGCCCACGCAACTCTCCAACGGCCCCGACTTTGACGCCGCTAATCCCGATGCTAGCCGCTACCTCTACTTCACCGCGGGAGACAACATCTTCTGTTACTTCCGTCCGCACTACGCCTTCATGTCCGTTCCCGGCGATAGCAAGAAGTTCCAGTGCTGGCACATGACCTCCGATGGCGGCTTCATCACCACCAAGGGCGAAACCGTCCGCCCCGACACCGTCAAAGTCGTAGTCAAGACAGGCAAGGACGGTCAAAAGTCCGCGTCTCTGTTCGCCGCCACCGACGTCAACAACGAACGAGCCATCAAGGCCGACAGCTTCAAGATCAAATACCTCATCCCGCCTTTTCCTGATCACAACGCCCGATTCAACGAGGTCTTTACCAGCGTTGCCGCCAGCACCGTCATGTGGGTCCTCGGCTTTCCCGCGGACCACGCCTATCCCGTGGGCTCCGCCTCCTGTATTGGTTGCACTTCTGACCCCTTCGGCGGAAAACTCAAGAACAACAACGCCTCAGTCAAAGACCCGCCAATCGTTTTCAAAGTCGTCAGCGCAGAGCGCGAGATGCCCTGGGACGCCCTGAAAGCCGGTGCCGATGACACTTGGTCTTGGTCCGACGCCGCGAAGTTTTACTCCGATGGAGAATTCTCCCATCAGCAGCGCGTGGAATATGACGCCTACCGTCTCGCTCTGGGCTTGATTCACTATCACAACGCCATTCCGCAGCAGAACCGCCTTTCCTGCATGCAATGGGCTCCCGACATGGCAGGGCAACCCAGAGTCTGCCAGCATCCTGTCGCCTACATCCACGACCTCGGTTCCACCTTTGGCAAAGCCAAAGGCCCTCTCGACATCGGCGGCACCAACCCGCGCGGCGTCTTCAGCGCATGGGAAGACCAGACCGTTTTCTCGAATCTGGAATCCTGCCAGCTTCGTGCCACATTGGACGGCGACAAGCGAGTCCTCAAGGAAGCCCAGGACTTGATGATCCAGCGCATCTCCCGGCTCGATCCTCAAACGGTCAAGGCTATCTTTACCGTCGCCAGGTTCGATAAGGTTGATCAGAAGCAGCTTCAACGCCTGAAGACCGCCGGCTCGCAGAACCCGGAGCAGGCCGCTCTCGACGAGTGGATCAACACCTTTCTCAAACGCGTCGACGAAATTCGCAACGCCAAGAACTGCAAAGCAAATTGACGACCCGTTCTGGGTTTGAGATCACAATTGATCTCAACTGGAAGCACTGGGACTAGCAAAACCTCTGGCATTGCTCAGGCATCGCAAGAAAGGGAAGCCATGGCGGATAAAATCATGGTCGTGCGCCACGCCGAGAAGCCCGACAAGGCCGACGACACCCACGGTGTCGATTCCGAAGGCCAGAAAAACAAGAAAGACTTGGCTCCGCGCGGCTGGCAGCGCTCTGGCGCGCTCGTTCGCTTTTTTGTTCCTTTCAACGGCAACTTCGCCCACCCCGTTCTGGCTACCCCCACTTCCGTTTTCGCCGCCTCGCCGGAAAACGAAACCAAGAGTGAGCGTTCCTTACTGACCGTCCAAGGCGTTGCGGATTTGCTCAAACTCAAAGTCGACATCAAGTTCAGCAAGGGACAGGAACGCAAGCTCGCGGATGCCCTCTTGGCCACCAAAGACATCGTCCTCGTTGGCTGGGAACACAAGGCCATCATTGACCTCGCTAATTTCATCCTTGGGAACGACAGATCCTCCCCTCAGCATTGGCCCGACGACCGCTTCGACCTCGTCTGGATCTTCGACAAAAACCCCGGCGCTGACCTCAGAGCCGCCTCTGCCTGGAAGTTCACCCAAGTCCCCCAGCAAGTCCTCCCCGGCGACTCCCTCAAAGTAATCTAGGGACACCCCTTGCTGCCGCTGTTAGACGGTAAACAAATACAAAAATTCTTCCTGTCCCTGGCGAATTGGTACGGGGGAGCCCCAGGATGCCCGCTTGGGGTTGCTCCTGAAGGAGGGAACGTTCGATGCCAGTCCCGAGGCCGTGGAAGCTTCCAACATTTTTCCTTTGTGTACTGGTCGGCTTCGTCGGGAAGCAGTCGGGAAGTCACCGCGGGATCCGAAATCGGTTGAGATCACGTTGAGGCGAGAAGGATACAGAGTCGAATTGCACGATGACTGCACAGTTCTGTACCAGGGATGGCGCTTCGTCGCGTTCACGGGAAAACATCGGGGATCAATCCCGAAAAAAACATTCCAGGAAATCCTCGAACAATTCCTCAAGATCAACTACGAGTCGTTGAGCGGCGAATACGGGCCATATGTCAGAGATACACAGGCCGTAGAAACGTCACTTAACATTGACGGCAAATCGAACAGCGTGAGGCGCTGGGAAGGGGGTGACGGAGATCGCAACATAAGAACGGCGCTAGCGAAATTAGAAGACGGAATTGACCGGCTCGCGAATACGGCTCGATGGACTAATGGAAATTCTGAAACGATCGGCAGCTTGAAAGAAGAGAATTGGAACTTCAAGTCGAAAGAGGCAGCCAACACCCTTGTTCGCGTGGCGTTGTATGGAAACGCCGCCGCAGTCCGCGACCTAATTGCGGCCGGAGTTTCGTTAAACGGCCGGGATGAGGTTCAGCGCTGGGGTTTAATGATTCCGTCTGGATTCGACGCCGGAAATACCGCATTAGAACGAGCAGCCTTTCGCGGCGATATTGACATGCTGCATGTTCTACTGGACGTGGGTGCTGGTCGAGGAGACCCAAAATTAACCGACGCTGCGATTGCGAAGGCTGAAAAGTCCAAGAAGCTAAAGGCTGAGATCCTTCTGCGCCAGTATGCATCAGGTAAACATTTGCATAACGTCCCGCAGCCCTAGGAACGCGGTAAGTGCCAGAGATTAGAGCCGGGAAGAGAATGGCTGCGGGAGTTTAATTGTTTGCTCCTCTTGTGATGGAGGAGACAAAGAGGACGCGGTCGCCTTCCTTGAGAGAGCAAGACTCGCTGCCACCTAACAATAAAAGAAGCCGCTTGCCACGCGACGCAAGGTAAGGGACAATCAGGATGTAAGGCATCTCCAGACTGTAAGGGACGACACGATGCAGCATTCCACGGTAACGAGTAAGGGTCAGACAACCATTCCAGGGAAGATTCGCAAGGCATTGCGAATCAAGCCGGGCGACAAGCTTGAGTACTTGGTTGAAGGGGACCATGCAACGATTCGCGTGCACCCCGGTACGCGGTCATTGAAGGGCGTGCTCGCTAGCAAGAAGGGCAAGGGGATGTCCTTCGCACAAATCCGCGAGGCTGCGGCTGAAGCTGCCCGTGGTCGGGACGACGTCCGGTGAGCAAGCGAAGGCTCGTTGACACCAATCTGATCGTTCGCTATCTAGTACAGGACCATGAAAAGCATGCCAAGGCCGCTGGAAAGCTGTTCGATGCCTGCGACCGCGGCGACGTGGTGATTGTGGTGTTGCCAGCTATCCTGGCCGAGTGCGTGTTTGTACTAAAGTCTTTCTATGAGCATCCACGCGGAGATATCTCCTCGGCACTCGGCAAGCTCATCTCCAGCCCTGGTGTTGAGATCATGTGGGCGACCATTCACCTCGACGCATTGGAACGCTATCGAAAAACGAATGTCCATTTCGTGGACTGCTTGCTTGCCGCCACAGCTGCGGCCGGCGACACACCGGTGGCCACCTTCGATCAGGACTTTCGAAAGTTCGCCGATGTGCGCGTAGAAACCTAATAATTTTCCTTCAGGCAGCTGGCTCTTGATCCTTGTAGGTTCCGTGGTGAAACAATCCGTCTGCGAGGGCAATCCCAAATCGAGACACACAGTTTAAAACAATGTGTTCGTGCTCCTACCTTGGAATATCCCTTTTGGTTAGCGACAATCTCGAAGTGCACGGCGCCATTGACAGGAAGGCGGGAGCATCAGCTCCATTTTGCGTTCGAAGCGGTCGGGGGCGGCGGCGGGGGGAGCGTCGTGGCCAGCCCGTTCCTATAGTTCGAGGGTGAGCGGGATTTCGGGTTCGGAGGAGGGACTTCAGCGTTTTGACCGCGGATGCCCAAGCAAGGAAGTTCGATCTCGAATGTGATTCTGCAGGATTCAACTGGAGCGTCGCTCAGTAGCGCGACAGCGGGCGGCTCCGTGGCTGTGACGGCTGTCTCGGAACCCTCCGTTCTAATGCTGCTCAGGGCAGGACTGCTGGACTGCTGATCCTCGTAGGCTTCACTCTGAAGAAGACCATCGTCTAAGTTCACGGGGATGCTCTGCAACATCCCGGACATCCGGAATATCTCACCCATCTTCCGGCGCTTCCGGCGATCCGAGGTGTCCTGGATCTACCAACGGGTTTACTGTCAGCGGGGTGGCTGCGCAGCATACTCGCCGGCAACCGCCGCCCACAGCCGGTCCCGCCCACAGCCGGTCCCGCCCACCAAATACCTACGAGGTCAACTGTCCGACTTCTGTCGATCAAGGAAACTAAACTGAGACGTTAGGCGCCAATTTCTTGTGGGGAGTGCCCCACGAAACTTCTTCAGCCCAACTCTTGATGTTGCTGGATCGCCATCGCGCCAGAATGCTCATTCCGCGAAATAACCTTCCTTCGCTCGGACATGGTAGTCCTTGGGCCCCTTTACGAGGAGGTCTATTTTGCGCCATTTCCCGTCACTTGGGCCCGAGGGCGGACGGTAACTGATCATGTATAGGTGCCGGAGATCTTCGGATATTTCGTGAAAAACCTGCTCAATCTCTCCGGGCTTCTTGGCCTCATATGCAGCGCCGCCGGTACGCTGACTTAAATCATCGAGGAGTTTCCTCAAGTTCTTGGAGCGCGTCGCTTCTCCCTCCGCAATGGTATAAAGAGGGACTCCTGCCTTTTTCGCACGAGCGACAGCCGAGCTGGCATTCAAAGCGCTGGAATTATCATCACCATCCGTAAAAAGAATGAGGACCTTCTTACCTGACCGCTGGGAAAGCTCCTGTGCCGCTTCAGAGAGTGCGTCGAACAAGGCTGTTGCACCTTCGGCCCGCGTTCGTAATGCTGCCCGCTTTGCTGCGCTCTTATCCGTGGTGAATTCCTGACGGATTACCAGCCGCTGGTCGAAGGTGTAAATGGCGATCGAATCTTGAGGACTTAGCTCGTCGATTAGTTTAACAATCGAATTCTTGACCCGGGGAAGGGCCTCGTTCATGCTCGCGGTCGTGTCAAGCAGAATGGCACAAGAAAGACTCTGGGATGTGGAATCGAAGGCGGCAATCTGCTGAGGCTTTCCGTCTTCCCACACCTGGAAGTTTTCCCGACTCAGTCCATCGACGAAGTGCCCTTTCTGATCGTAGATACTGGCGTAGACCTCGACTAAGCGTACCTGCACCTTGATGATGGAACTAGGCTCCTGACTGTACCCGGCTATAACGATCCCGAGTGCTACCACAAGCCTGGAACACCCTTCTAAGCAAACCGATTTCTTCACTGTTCCAGCGCCTGTTTTACGTCTTTCGGCATAATACTTCCAAAACCCGCCAGCAGCGACCGCCAGTCCTTGGAGTCCATCATCTGCGTGCTACGGAACGCCTTTGATGCGAGCGTTTCCGCAACATCGGAGAGACCGGACGGATCGACACCAAGTTTGTCAGCCTGGAATGCCAGAAAGAGCTTGAACTCCGCGGAACGCTCGGCGAGCTCCTCAGGGAACATTTGCCGCTCATATTCCTCGTATGGGGCGTCTGCAACCAGGTGAGGGTGGTTGCATCCGAAAGAATGATAAGGAATGGCTCCCAGAATATTTAAGCGCGAGCCGTCGTTTGCGGCGGCCATGGATCGGAGGGCGATCGTCACAGGGGACGTCCACAGGTCGGTCTTGAAGCGGCCGAGATATTTCCCGCCCAGCCGGAACAAATCGGGAAGAGTGACCGACTCCCAGACTCTTCCCCAATTCCTTGCTTCGATTCCATTCAGCAAGTCTGCGCGGCGCGACAGAGACAACACGCCCATGGTGTCTTCGCTCAGAGCGTGAAAAGCTTCTCCGTGGCTAGCGGACATATAGATCCATTCACGCGCCATGGTTATGCGCAAACTTACCAGCCGCTGATCGGATTCGTCCAGTCGCTCCCAGACAGCACTTCGGATCGCGGCGACCTGCGCAGCGACGGACTCTTTACCGCCCGGCCCCCCTGTTTTCCATCCGACCCCGGTGGCTTGGCCGGCTGCCAGGGCAAACTGAGCAAAACCGCCGATAAAGTAACTTCCGATCCCCTGACTACTTTGGTTAAACGTGGATTCCGTTAGCAACTGTTTTCGGCCCATTGCTGAGTCGAAGTCGAAATAATGGTGCTTGCGTAGCAGCAGGGGATCTTCAGAGACCACCAGATCCGAGGAACGCAGAAAATAGGCGTAGACTTTCCCCGCCAGCGCGAGGGTAACCTGTGGCTGCAGCTCTCCCAGCAACTCCTGCGAATTCTTCTCAATGTCCTTGGTATTGGGTTTTTTCTTGGAGAGCTTCTGATCTAATTCTGCTGCCGCCTTTTGTGCCAGTGCTGGCTCGTAGCGGACGATGCTCTCTTTCTCCTTGCTTTCGACTTTCATGCCTTTAGGCAACTCCACAAGGGGAAACGCTTCGATGTTCTTCTTGATAGTGACTAGCTCTGCCCCACCTTGGGTCTTGACTTTTGTCAGACCGTCGTAAATGGCAAAGATACTGTCCAGGCTGGGCACCTTTTGCAAATCCAAAGTGCGCAGAAACTCGATTCTTCGTCGGTTTTCGAGTTTATCGTTAGAACCCAGTAGACATCCGAGGATCTTTTCGTCCGCCGAAGCATTCTTTCCCGCTGAATTGCAATACTCCAGAATGGCGCGAGCTGATACGAGCGAAGCAACCGTGTAGTCAGGAGAGCTGTCGGCAGCATAGAATCGGTCGCAAACATACTTGAAAAGTTTGGCCGCTCCATTATCGTCGATTACGTGACGCCTCCGTAGGAGGCAGATCCATTCGATCAGAGAATGGAATTGTCCGAGCTGAAGATTCGCATCTAAAACAGAGTGCGTCCTCAGGCGCTCCAGTGCCGCAAAAAACTGCAAGTAGTCCGAATAGCTAAGTCCGGTGATCTCGGTGAGATAAGCATAAGTCGGAGAAAAGTCGGTGTAGTTTTGCGCCAAGAGCAAAGCGGATGGTTCATCCAGGGGCTTCGCACGATGCAGATCAATTCGTGCAACCGCGAGAAAGTTTTCGAGCTCGGTGTGGCGGAACAGGTTCTCTCTGTAGCGAGTTTGCGCCAGGTGCAGAAGAAGCTCATCCTCTATGTCCGGCGCGGCCGCTTTGGAAACCTTCCTCATCATTCTCGCCATTTGCGTCCCGCCCGACGAATGGCCCTTGGCTACAGTCCAGACTTCCGACGAGCCGGGGAAATCCACGTGGCCCTCGGAATCCAATGGCACGGAACGTAAAAACTGAGCGAAAGCAGAATCGTAGCCTGGTGCAGATACTCCACGCCGTGCTTCTTCGGACTCAGCAAAAAATTTGTAAAATTGGGTAGTGCGCGACTGGTTGGCGGTAAAGAATTCCTGATGTTGGCGATCTAGCTGTGATAGCGCGAAGAAGAATGCTAGCAACTTGCCTTTGTTCTGTTCGAGCAGCGAACGGAAGAAAGCACCGGGCTGGGCGGGGCTTGCCCCAGCTAAACTTGCCCAGATGCCTTCAGCGTTGCGTCCGCCCGGAACCACTGTATGGCCATCTTGGATTGCCAGGGCTGCTGCATAGACGTAGATCAGATCCGCGTAGCGCTGTTCCAGAGTTGCAAGGTCAATCGCGGAGAGTAGTTCAGAGGAGGCCTTCCGATCGAGGTAGCTCATGCCTACATAGAGGCGCGCCATTTTCGGCAGACGCAACATTGCCGTTGCTATGCCTCCAGGCTCGTTCTCCTTGGAATAAAAAGCTTCGCGCCACACTTTTTCGCTGGGGTAAACCGGCGTCCACTCGTCGGTTATTTCCATAGCGTATGGCTTGCCGGCCTTCAGCGCTTCCTGCAAGCCTACTTCATCAATGGCTAGCGCTGAGACCGTTTCTTGCTTCTTGGCTTGATCTTTTTTTTCACCACGGTCCAGTTCCACGGTGCCTTTCGAAATGTGCAATTTCATTCCTAGGAGGCCCAATGCTTTCTCCGTGACGCGGTGAGCGTCCTTTCCATTGACGGAGAGCGTCACAACCACGCGGTTGCCGTCCCGTTTGCCAAAAACCTCGAGAGCGGCGATTCGCCGAAAATGTTCCTGGATTTCTTCCACATACCGCTTGCTCGTGGCGGTCGGCTGCTCAGGAACCCTCTCTATGAGAGTTCGACAATACTCCACGAGGAACCTTTCTGCTGGGACTCCTTCTTTCGCATGAGCCGAAAAGGCGAGGGCGTCGAGGCCTCCTGGAATCAAGGTGACATTTTCCGTTTGCCCTTGTAACCCGTTCTGGCTAGGCGACTGGTGGCGACCAGCAGATTCCAGCATAGCGGTGAAGGACTCAACGTGTTTCAGGTCATCATCGCGCACAGATACGGCCAGGCCCCGCTCGATTGCGTTGACTCTCTCCGGGGATAATGGTTCCAAGGTTTCTACCAATTGTGCATAAGCGTCGGCGGCCAATCCTCCATATGTATCTTCCGTGAAGGCCAAACGCGACAGCAATCCCACATCCCGCGCATTGGCGGCGCCTTCTTCCAGTGCTTTGCGTGCTTGATAAAGTCGCCCGGCTTTCTCTAAAGCATCAGCCTTGACGATATAGAGGGGAGCGAATTTCGGGACCGCCGTCAGCCCAATGTTGGCGGCTTGCTCAGCCGCTGCCGTGTCGCCGGATCCAAGCAGGAGCTGCGCGACCCGCAGATGCGCGCGTCCGGAACTTGCTTGTACTTCCAGCACCCGCCTCCATGCTGAGAGCGCCTCGGGCGTCAATTGCAATTCATCGAGACGGTCCGCGAACTGCACGCGAGCGTCGAGTGTAGGTGGAAGCGCGGCGACGATCTGCCGAGCCAATTGCGACGCTTTGGCCTTCTGGCTTGTTGCAACATAAAGCCGCGCGAGAGACGCTCCTTCCGCAGGGTGTGTGCCGCCCAAGGCAAGAGCCTGTTCGAATGAGTTGATTGCGAGTGAAGAATCCTTTAATCGCTCGGCCGCCTGCGCTTGATCGAACCAAAGATCCTGGCGCTTCGGGTCTGCGCTCAAGGCTTCAACCAGGTAAGGCAACGCAGCCTTGTCATCGTTGTGGGCGAGCCGGATTCGCGCAAAGTCTTCCGCCATTTGAGGTGTATGAAGGCTAAGACCAGTGGCTCGCTGCAACGGTGTTTCTGCCACATCGAAATCGGAGGCTAAGACGAGAGTGTGGCCGAGAGCCGCAAAACCTGTGGCGTCGAACGGCTGAACTTCGGTCAAGGCGGCTCGTTGGCGCACCGCTGCAGCATAATCCTTCACTCTTTCGTAGAAGCCCGCCGCAGTAAGTAACAGCTCTGGGTCGCGGGGGTTGATTTCCAGAGCCGTTTGCAGGTCATCGCGAATGCTCTGCGCGCTTGCTTCGGTCATTGGCTCGTGCGCCAGCAGCTGAGCAGCCTCACTCGCTTTGGCTCGCATCGTCGCGTACAGCTCGATAGAAGGAAGCGCCGTGCTGGCAAGGGCTGCAACATCGGGCGTCTCGCGAAGCACCTGCCCCTGCAAATCCGACAGAATGGACCGAGATACCACGAAACCCGAGCTTGGCGCGGGGGGCGTCCAGTCGACTTGAAAGTAGAACTGCGAGACGTCATTGACCGCGTGAGAAAAGTCACTTAGCGCTCCGCGGATTTCCGTCCCGCCCGTCGCCAGGAACAGCGGACGCCAGCCGTCATCCCCCCCAGAGAACGCGTACCAGCTCACCTGAAGATGTGCGCTACCGAAAGCACGCAAAAGGAGACCCGACGCATATGCTCTTGCCGATGCCTCCAGTGGCGGAAGTTCGCCAATTAACAGTACTCGCGACCAATCCGCACCCAGCTGGCCAACGCTTGCATAAAGATTATCCAGAAGGGCCGCGGAAGCGACAGAGGCCGTAGCAGCCGAGGAATCGCTTCCGCCCATCACTTCGTTTAGGGCGCTCTTCAGCTGAGCCCGGTTCGCAAATGGACCAGCAATCCCGAGGGCACCATTGCGGAGTACCCCCAAACGGTACGCGTGTCCATGCAGCGACGTATAGAGTCCTAGGAGGTCCTTTTTGACACTCTCGATCTCCGCCGGACTCAGCGAATCCATGAGAAGGACAACAGTGATCGATGTCGCGGGCCTTACGCTTGAGATGACCGGGTCAATCTTGCCTGCGTAGGTTTGCACCGGTCCACATTCGGGACTTGTCTTCGACGCAGTCCGTAACAGAGTCGTAGACCCTGCTGTCGCGCGACAGGCCGACACCAACAAAAGGCAGGCAAGCCCTGCTTTCATTCCCGCAGTTCGCAAATTCATGAGACACCCGTCGGGGACAAGTTATAAAAAGTGTCCTATGATAGCACGTTGTTTTTCCGCACGGAGTGCAATGGCAACTGTCGAAGTGTCGTCAACGCGGAGTCAGATCCTTCCGCTCCACGACACACTCTTCCAGCCCAGCGACGGCATTGTCTCTGAGCGCGCCACATCGTTGAGGATCGTCGGGCTGGACATCCATGCGGGGTATCTCGGAGCTGTCCGACAGCGATATGGGGCCTTACCAGGCCTCGAACTCCAACTGCGCTGATTTGGCCGATATGCCCTTGAGTTTAACTCCAGTGGCATTGGTGCATGCAGCGCTGCTCTTCGAACATACGGGACTAGGGCGCTGTCTAGAGAATGCCCTGCTCCTGGTTGCGACTGGAGGTAAGTTGTCCGTCGTGTTGCAGGAGCTGGCGTTATCGCCGTGTGACCCTGCAGAAAAGAAAAGGCAGTAGACAGCAGATCCGATCGATTCCGGTTCATCGGCGGGAATACGCAGAGGTTCTATCCAGTCTTACTGAAGGAGACGGGGAATGCCAGCTCCCACGTTTCATGTAACGTCGGACGGGCCTTCTCGCCTCCTTGTAAGGAGACTGAGAGACCAAGAAGGGCAACGTGGAGATGTCAGTTTTCGTTCGGATTTTTTAGGGATTTTCCTTTCAAACCATAAAGAGGTTTGGTAATGAGAACTGTTACGGATGAGGCCTGCAAATATCGGAGGACGTACTTTCCTGTTCCGTATTTGGCATTTTTAACTGCGCTCGGCGCGTTTTGCGGGTCGATAGTGTCCGTCCAGGACGCCACGGGATGGGTCACAGGTGTTATCTATCAGGTTCTGAACTGTGAGAGATGGATTCGGTCTCGCTGAATCGCAGTACCGGCGGCGCCTAGTTTTTGCGAAAGCGGATTTCATGGAAAACCTCCGGCAAGATATTCGATACGGTGCGCGGACGCTGAGGAAGAATCCTGGATTCGCAACGGTCGCGATTTTGACCCTGGCGCTGGGAATAGGCGCGAACACCGCCATCTTCAGCGTAGTTCAGAACCTGTTACTACGCCCCCTCCCGTATCCAAATCCCGAACAACTGGTGGAGATCGCCAACACCTACTTTCCGCAGGTCCCCAAGGCCGACCTGACTCCGGGCGACTATTCGGATTGGCGGCGGCAAAACACCAGCTTTTCTGAGATGGGTGCCTACACGAAAATTGTGCAAGGGTTCAACCTTTCTGGTGATGGCGAGCCACAGCGCATTCAGGTCGCCTACGCCGATTCAGGACTTTTCCCGATGCTGGGGGTTCGTCCAGCCATGGGGCGCGGCTTTTTCCCAGACGAAGACCACGCCGAAAATGCGCCGGTGGTCATTCTGGGGCACCGTTTGTGGCTCAGCCGCTATGGCGGCGATGCGAACGTGGTCGGCCGGACGATCACACTTGACAAGCAGCGCTACACGATTGTGGGGGTGCTGTCCGGTGGAGTTCCGTTGCTGCGCGCCGCTGACTTGTGGATGCCTATCGGCCAGTTCAGTGACGACCTGACGGAGCATGTCCACCACAATTTCGATGCCATCGCGCGGCTGAAGCCGGGAGTCAGCATCCTTCAAGCTCGCGAGGAGATTGGCCGCCTTCATCAGCAAGAAGCCATTGCGTATCCGGATGCGCACAGAAATTTTGGTGTTTTGGTCGAGCCGCTGCAGGACCCGTCGGCTGCTTCTCTGCGCACAACACTCCTGGTGATGTTTGGGGCCGTAGGCCTCGTGCTGCTGATTGCCTGCGCGAATATTGTGAGTCTACTAGTGGTTCGAAACGCTGCGCGGGAGCGGGAAGTTTCGGTTCGAACGGCGATGGGAGCGAGCCCGTGGCGTTTGATGCGGCAACTCCTGACGGAGAGCACGCTCTTGGCGTTGTGCGGCGGCGCGATGGGATTGCTGCTCGCATTTGCCGGGTTAAAAATATTGCTAGCGTTTGTTCCCGTTGAGCTCGACGTGCTGCGCGAGGCTGGCTTAAACGGCTGGGTGCTCATCTTCACGATTGGCGTTTGTTTCTCCGTGGGAATCGGGTGTGGCATCTTGCCGGCTTTTCGAATGCTGCGAAGCGACTTGGCCGGTGTCCTGAAACAAGGAAGTAAAGGCACCGGCGCTTCCAGCCATCACCGCGCGCACAACCTGCTGGTCGTTTCGGAAATTGCCATGGCCCTCGTGCCGCTTATAGGTGCGGGGCTGCTGCTGCGTAGCTTCCGGCACATGCTCGAAGTGGATCCGGGTTTCCGTCCGGACCACGTCTTGACGATGGAGATCGAGCGGCCGAGCCTTTCCTTCGCGGACTACAACAGAATGCCCCCTGAGGAACAACTCGCCTACGGGCGCAAACAGGCCGTTCAGTTTGAGCAAATCGCCGGCCAGATTCGAGCGCTACCGGGCATAAAAGAGGTCGGCGGTATCGACGACTTGCCGCTGGGAACATCCTTGCGCCAGGCCACGCGGTTCGTCATCGAAGGCCAGCCGATTCCGGAAAGCGGCGGTCGCCCTATCGCTGAATTTCGCACCGTCAGTCTGGGTTATTTCTCCACGGCAGGCATTCCGCTGCGCGCGGGACGGTTCTTTGGTGAGCAGGATCTCAAGCTGCAAAGCACGGTCATCAACGAAACGCTGGCGAAGCGTTTTTTCCCCAGAGGTGACGCGCTTGGAAAGCGCATCAACTTCTGCTCGCTCGATCCTCATCCCTGCTGGAACACCATCATCGGCGTCGCCGGAAATGTGCATCAGTACGGACTCGACCACGCGCCTACCTACGACGCCTATTTCTTTGGAGGATGGACACCCTATTTCATTGTACGCACGACTTCCGACCCGCTGAGTATTGCCGGCGCGGTTACCGAAGTGGTGCGCCGGTTCGAACCGAATCTGCCTGTAACCCAGGTGATGACCATGGACAATTTAATCTCGCATTCCGTTTCGCCCCGCCGGTTTTCCTCGATGCTCGTGGCCATCTTCGCGGGATTAGCGCTGCTGCTCGCAGCCGTTGGCATTTATGGCGTGACGAGCTACACCGTCAGCCAGCGCACACAAGAGATCGGATTGCGCATGGCCCTTGGCGCACAAACGTATGCGGTGCGCCGGATGATTCTCGGCCAGACGCTAAAGTTGACCCTCCTCGGTGTGGCCGTCGGCTTGGTGGGCTCGTATCTTCTGGCGCAATTTCTCGCGAGTCTGCTCTTCGGCGTAGGCACTCACGATCCGCAAACGTTTCTGGGTGTAGCCGTGTTACTGATTGCCGTGGCTTTGACGGCTTCCTACATTCCGGCGCGGCATGCCATGCGCGTCGATCCCATGGTCGCCCTGCGCTACGAATAGAATTTAGATCAAAGTCTTATGCTTGTTTAGGTAGGTCAGCCAACTCGTATGCGTAGACTAGTTTTCTGGCTCTTGCCTGAGGCGGTCTCCATGAGTCGACGCAACACTACCAAAACGTCGTACACCTGCAAAATGAATGCCTTGGCGCAAAGCCGAATTGGGGCAGTTCCGGTAATATTCTTGCTAGGTCGCGTCGCTCCGACATTTCCACACCTGAATGGTTCAGCGCATTCAGTTCCGAGGCGGCCTCGCCCTCGAAGACGCAGCTCTCAGTCGGCAATGGCTAGCTCTGCACGGGTACGAAGTTATTGACTCTTCGTGAGACCAATCTTCGGGACCACAGGGCGGTGGTCTAAAATCCTTCCGGGCGAGTTCCTCGCGCACCATGTCAACCGCGAGTGATTTGTCCGAGGACGACCGTAAAGAAAACGATTGCAGCCCAATGCACGGTTCCGGTTCTTGAGTGGGTACCGAACAAACGCAGGCCACAAGTTCTGGATTATCACGGAATCAGACCGCTCCGGTGATCACGCCCTTGTTGCCCGAAGAGTATTAAACCAAATGATTCCGAGAAAAAGGGAAGAGCACGCTGGCCAGCATAATGGCAGCTGATGATGTCATCAATCAGCACTACGCGACCTAGTAAGGAATCACCCGGCCTGTCGGGGCGGTTAGCAAGGATAAACTACCCCCATCCCCCTGCGCCAATCGTTTCGATGATCCGGTAATGGTCTGGTGTTTGCCCGATTTATGTCTGCGGGATGTAACTGCGATCCGCTCGGCCGTTCTTTTTATTTGAGAAATGGAACTTTCCGCCAGAAGCCCACCTCGAGTCCCGCGAACATAACTGGATTAGGATCGACTGTGAAGGCCTCTTTAATTCACTTCATTGACGTAACTTTTCGGTGGTTCGTGGATACCTACTACGAGAGCATACGTTCCCGAGGCGAAATAGAACCTTTCCCTTGCCTGTCGGGATGTGTGTGTCCCGCAATAAGGAGTCCTCATGGCCACGATCGCTGCGCCAAGCGTCGAGTCTTCAACCCCAAAGCTCATCGCACCCTGGTGGCATATGGCGCTGCTCGTGGCATTGTTTCTCGGGATGGCGGTGAGCGGGGCGTTTTTTCAGCGGCAAGCTCGCTCAGAACCCGGGATGTTGCAACAGCATCCGCACGTCGTGCCGCTCTACCTTTCGCTCATCGTGCTGGAGTGGGGGCTCTTCGCTTACGTGCGGAGGGGCCTTCGCAGAACCGGAATGAAACTGAGCGAACTGATTGGAGGAAGATGGACAAGCTCAAGAGACGTGCTCCTGGACGCCGTCCTCGCCCTCGGCTTATGGGCCACTTGGACGCTCGTAGCGACAACTTGGGATCGCTGGGTTGGGCCGGGCCAGGCTGCATCGATTCACACCTTGTTGCCGCAACGAGCGGTGGAAACCGTTCTATGGGTAGGTGTTTCTATCAGCGCGGGAATCTGCGAAGAGCTGGTTTTTCGCGGCTACTTCCAGAAACAATTCGAGGCATTCACGCACAGCCGATGGGCTGCGTTGTTCCTGCAAGCCTTGCTATTCGGGATTTCCCACGGTTATCAGGGAATCGAAGCGTGCGTGAAGATCGCGGTCTATGGCGCTCTGTTTGGGTTGTTCTCACTCTGGCGTAGGAGTCTGCGGCCGGGCATGATGGCGCATGCCTGGACGGACATTCTTGGCGGCATCTTCAGAATCTAATTGCGTTTTAGCAAAAGGACCCCACTGGTGTAACTTTCTGGGCCCACCTGGATAGGTCTAGTGAGACGGCCGAATGACCGACTTCAGCTCGCTCTACAAGAAGTATGCGCAGGACGTGTACCGCTTCGCGCTGTACTTGTCTGGCGAGCGCGGCGAAGCCGAGGACATCACTTCGGAGACGTTTGTGCGCGCGTGGACTGCACCCGGGCCGATCGAGATGGTTACGGTGAAAGGCTATCTCTTCGCGATCGCACGCAACTTGTTTCTGCACGGACTGCGGAAAAAATCACGCCATGTCGTGCTCAACGAAGACTTGCGCGACCCACAGGCCAACCCCTATAAGCAGGCCGAGCAGAAAGAAAAGTTAGCCTCCGTGCTCACGGAACTCCAGAAGCTGCCGGAAGAAAGCCGGTCTGCGCTGCTCATGCGCGCCGTGGACGGAATGGCGTACGAAGAGATCGCGCGGGCGCTGGGAATTTCGCTCGCGGCTGTGAAAGTGAAAATTCACCGAGCACGTCTCGCGCTAGCTGGGATACGAGATGCATAGCAAGGACTGGGTATGAACGCCAGGGACGGAGGGAACTAAAATGAACGTTACGCGGGAAGTGATTCTAGATCTCCTGCCGGTCTATCTCGCGGGCGAGGCAAGCCCGGCCACGCGTGCGCTGATCGAAGAATTCATGCAGCAGGACCCCGAGCTGGCGCAACGCATTCGCTTGCAATGGGCGGACAACTTGGCCAAGGTCGCGCCCTCCGTGCTTCCGCCAGATCTCGAGTTGCGTTCGCTCCGCCGCACGCGCAACCTGCTCGGTTGGCAGAAGTGGCTCTTCGGCCTCGGAATTTGTTTCACGGCCCTCTCGCTCACCAGCGAAATCTCATTCCATGACGGCGCCTTCAAGGAATTTCATTTCTTGATTCAAGATTTTCCAGCTCAGTTCGGAATTTGCGTGGCGCTGGCGATGGTCTGCTGGATCGGTTACTACTCCATACGCCGCCGAATCGGCACACCAAAGCGGAAGAGAGAATGAAAAACGCGCCACTGTTTATCGATTCTTGTAGGTTGGCTCGGGTCTCATTGAGGTGCCGACAGCTCTGCCCCGCGCGATCGGGCCACCCAAACGGCCAGGCCTTCCCTCGTGGCCGGCGTTCGCCAATGCGGAGAGCAAGGTTCGGTATCTGGACGATCCGATCACCGTTGGCGGCGTTGCGAATATCCATGGACTGAGCGCCTTCGATGCCGTCTACACGGCGGTGCGTGGCAAGCCCCTTGCCGCACGATAATCCTTTGGAGATTTGGTAACGCCAAACGCGCATCTCGTCAGTGCTTGATTTTCTGACGAGATGGCTAAAGGTCGTCGAGAAGGAAGGGATTTCCAAGCGCGCGGGTAAGAGCGTCCGCGACGCCTTGCGGTGTCACCTCTGACCAGGGCGATTTCTTCGCCCGTTGGATTTGCCGTCGTATCACCGTCATCGGGAAAGAGCTTTGAGGCAGGAACCTTCAGCCGCAGCAAGCCCGATCGCGGAAAGGGTAGTACTGTCGTCCTTTGGATATCCGTCCACTGTTTTTTCGAACGCATAATCGAAACTGCTGCAGAGATCAACGAGCGTCGCGGCTTTTTGCACGACCGCCATGAAGTTGAGGGCGGGATTTGTCGAGGGGCGCTGCTGTGAATAACTATCCAGCATAAGGGAGGGGTATGTCCCGCGGGTCGTTCGGGGGGTTGGGCGAATCGATGAGAGGGGCATCGTCAGAAACTTTTGCGATCATCGCGTTGAGGTTGCGCAAACGAGCGCGAAATGCCTCTATGGTTTCCGGCGGATCGCCATCCAGGATATCTATTTCGCGCCGGATGGTGCCAAACTGGCTTGCGACCGCGCGATGCTGCTCTGCGCGTTTGCCATAGTTGAGGAATGTCTGAAGCCCGGCGAGTACCGCGGCTGCGATGCTAAAGAAGGCTACGGTGAGGCGCGCCGTCATCGTGAAATCTTTACTAAGGGTTGCGAAAACGGTGGTCCCAACAATGGCGGCGAAAATGGCCGCAGGCACGCCTATTAGATAATGACGACGCTCGAGCGCAATCGCTTTCCTGTATTGGAGCTGCTGAAACGCATCTATGCGTTTTTTCCAGTCACCGAGGATGACGCCCCATCGGCGGGATGCTAAAACGCTGCGTTCGTCGAAGCTGAGGCCCATTTGCGGGGGAGTATAGCAGCTAGTCCTATGTGCGCAAGATATAAATCGGACGCAATCTGTGCTGGGAGGGGATTACTTCACGATTTTGAGAATGAGCGCGATGATGGCAACGATTGCTGTGATGACGTTTAAAATGACGAGCGTAAGCTTGGAAATGCCTGTGTCTTTCCCTTCGGTTTTATTTTTCCAATCCTCGGCGGCGTACAGGTTGTCTTCAAGTTTTCCGGTGCGGCCGTTTGCGTAGGCTTGTTTCGCATCTATCGCATCAAGGCGTCCGAACATCTTCCCGACCGCAAACAAGATTTGCCCGCGCTCCGAAGTCGGATTGGCGGGTTCTCTGGGAAGTTTTATATCGTCGTCGACGGGCTTGTTAATTGAAGATGATTACTGCAAAGAAGGTGAGCGTCACCGATCCGTTCGAGGCGGTGGTGCAATTCTTGAAGCATCGGCGATCTTTTTGCCCGGCCGAGCCGCTTTCCCCGACGGCGGGCGCGGGCCAGCGCGCCATTGATTGCCGAGCCATGGCAGTGCAGCGAGTGTCAGCCTCTGCGACGTGTATCGGTGGCACGGTGTCAAGAAGGTAGTCTGTCGCGCATTTTATAGGTATGGCGGAGAGGGTGGGATACTCACCCCTGGCTCTTTTGCCAACCTACCATGTTTTCAGCAACTTGCGTGAGCTCACCCCGCGCGCACGCTTTCAATTCGAAGACTGAAACTCTCTCCAAGTCCGGGCATCCCACTTCCAGGCCGATCTTCGGTGTCAGCGACTGGCTTGGGGCTCTCCGATACG
>Ga0210406_10002799_pt1 | contig 19555 bp, 16 predicted proteins | sample IncBWC30MmetaG_FD_155454 | JGI IMG/M metagenome (GOLD analysis project Ga0210406, IMG submission 155454) | Forest soil microbial communities from Barre Woods Harvard Forest LTER site, Petersham, Massachusetts, United States - Inc-BW-C-30-M | ecosystem: Environmental > Terrestrial > Soil >... | reverse complement strand
AGCGGAAGGCGACTATCGCCAGTTCAAGGACGTCACGTTTCGCGGGGACGAAGTTAGCTACGTTTCCCTGGGCGACGGTACCACCAGCGAGGGCGAGTTTTGGGAAGCGCTCAACACCGCCGCTAACAAAAAACTGCCCATCGTGTTCGTGATCGAAGACAACGAGTACGCGATCTCGGTGCCTATTGAAGTGCAGACCGCCGGCGGAAATATTTCGCGCCTGGTCTCGGGCTTCCCGAATTTTCATTTTGAAGAAGTAGACGGCACCGACCCAGTCGTCAGCTTCGCCGCCATGAAGCGTGCAGTGGACTACTGCCGCGCCGGCAAGGGTCCGTCGTTCGTGCACGCGCACGTGATCCGTCCGTACTCGCACTCGCTCTCCGATGATGAGAGGCTCTATCGTCCGGATGTAGAACGGCAGCGCGATGCCGCGCGCGATCCCATCACGCGTATGCAGATGTTCCTGATTCGCGAAGGCATCCTCGACGAGAACGGCATCAACAAGCTTGAGAAGCAGGTCGAGGAAGAGATGCAGGTGGCGGTCGATCGCGCCCTTGAAGCCAAGTTCCCCACGCCCGAGTCGATTACTGCCTTTATATATTCGCCCAACCTCGACCCAACCTCTGCCCAGTTCGACAGCCCGGCCGTGTTCGCGCAGCCGGTCGAGCAGCCCGCCGGAGCTGACGGCAAGAAGCCTGCAGCGCCCTTGCCCAAAACCATGGCCGAGTTGATCAATGCCACGTTGCGCGACGAGATGAAGCGCGACGAGCGCATCCTCATCTTCGGCGAAGACGTGGCCGATTGCAGCCGCGAAGAGTATCTCTCGAAGAAGATGGTGAAAGGGAAGGGCGGCGTCTTCAAGCTGACTGCCGGACTGCAGTCAGCGTTCGGTTCCGACCGTGTGTTCAACTCGCCCATCGCAGAAGCGAATATCGTTGGCCGGGCGACTGGCATGGCCACGCGTGGATTGAAGCCCGTTGTCGAGATCCAGTTCTTCGACTACATCTGGCCGGCGATGATGCAGTTGCGCGACGAACTCCCCGTGATCCGGTGGCGCTCGAACAACGCCTTCTCCTCGCCGTTGGTGATTCGTGTCGCGATTGGCGGATATCTCACGGGAGGCGCGCTTTATCACTCGCAGTGTGGGGAAAGCATCTTCACACATATTCCAGGCTTGCGCGTCGTGTTCCCATCGAATGCGCTTGACGCGGCCGGCTTGCTGCGCACCGCCATCCGTTGCGACGATCCCGTGCTCTTCCTCGAGCACAAGCGCCTCTATCGCGAGACCTACGGACGCTCGCACTATCCCGGCGCGGATTTCTCGATTCCCTTCGGCAAGGCTCGCATCGTGCAGCCCGGCACCGACCTCACCGTCATCACCTACGGCGCCGTCGTTCCGCGCGCGCTGCAAGCGGCGCAGAAACTCGAACGCGAGCAGGGAGTGAAGGTCGAACTGATCGACTTGCGCACCTTGAATCCGTTCGACTGGGACACGATTGCGGCGTCGGTGGTAAAGACTAATCGCGCGCTCGTGGCCTACGAAGATTCGCTGAGCTGGGGCTATGGGGCGGAGATTGCGGCACGCATCGCCGACAAGCTGTTCCCGCATCTGGATGCGCCCGTCCGGCGCGTCGCCGCGATGGACGTCTACGTGGCCTACCAGCCGATTCTCGAAGACGCCATCCTGCCGCAGGCAAATGATCTGTATCGCGGTATGAAGGAACTGGCAGAGTATTAGGAGCGGACGTTGGTCGTCGGCTCAAGACCACTCGCCCTTGCGGGGACGCTTCAATCGCCCGTGGGTTTCGTGCCTACCGTTTCTCTATGTGGTCGTCGTTCGTTGTGAACGTTCCGAGGGACCGGTGGGACGAATCGAAAAACTCTACTTCGTACCCAAGTACAGGTTGGCTGTAGACGATTAGTACGACACCGTTCGCTCCCACAGGAACGACGCCTTCAGGTAATGGCTGGTTAAGCGTGACAGAGTCCAACTCTCGAAGCATGTCTCGGCAGTCCTCCGAAATCCGGCTGGCTGTTTGAATATTTGATCGCACTCCGGCTGGTTCGTTCGTGCTGATGCCTCACTTCGCTCACTCGCCTCAAAAGTAGTTTTCTTAGTTTTCTGTCCCAACAAAACGTTCTTTGATCGCTGGGCAAGTCTGAAATTTGTTGCGACTGTTGCAAAAGTTTTCTTCCTCCGCCGAAATCAACAAACCCCAAAACCCGCATCCAGCGCGGGTTTCCCCAGTGTAAATTCCGTTACAAAAAACAAAACACTTCTTGACACGACTATGGCGCTAGTAGGACCATTCCCTCCGCCTTCCCCAAGGTCGATTCCCGGGGCCGTAATTTCAATTTGAAGTTGGAGACGCCTTGATGAGCAGATTCGTGACAGCGCGGAGACATGTGTGGGTACCGGCGGCCGGCATCGCGGCGCTGGTGCTGGCAGCGGCAGCAACCATCACATTCGTTCCCGCCGGGAACTCGAGAATCGATCGAGCCCGGACGGATGCAATACTCGCCCCTAAGGGAGACTTCGACGAACCCAAGGCTGGACAGAACGCCGAAGCTAAGATCGGCGCGAATGAAGAACGCAATCCCAACGTCAGCCCACAAGTGCTCGATTACTTGCTGCGGGCGTATCCGGAAGCAGACATTCCGACCGATGCACAATTTGCGGCGCAAACGGGATGGAGTGTTCTCAATGCTGATGCACACTCGGGTGGCACCTGGCGCTTGATTGGTCCGAGCCGGTCAATCCAGCCAGGAGTCCTGAATTTCTTCAGTGGTGGTACTGCCCCTTACCTGACGGCTGGTCGAGTCACCGCGATGGCGATGGGACGCTCCTGCACCTCTCGGAGTTGCGTGATCTATGTCGCCGCCGCAGGTGGTGGAGTGTGGCGCACGCGCAACGGTCTATCGTCTAGTCCGGACTGGAGGTTCATCTCCGGCAGCTTTGGAACCAACGCGATGGGGTCTCTGCTGATCGACTCGCGCGATTCGAGCGGCAATACAATCTATGCCGGAACCGGAGAGCCGAATGCGTCTGGAGACTCTGAGGCCGGCGTAGGTGTCTATAAATCCACCGATGGCGGCAACAACTGGTCGCTCGTTCCCGGAAGCGATATTTTCTTTCAGCGCTCGATCGGGCAATTGGCTTTAGACAACGGCGGCAATCTGCTGGTTCCCATCGCCAGCGGCGTGCGCGGCATTTCTTCCACTGACGGCGCGATCTCCAGTGGTTCGACGGATCATCCGCTCGTGACGCGTGGGCTCTACCGCCAGAACGGCGGCACGTTCTCCCTGATCTGGCCCGCACCCGCGCCGACCCGCGGTTCCACCACCGTCAGAGTGGATCCGACGCATCCCGGATATCTCTACGTCAACGCTTTCCAACAAGGCATCTGGCGTTCGATCGATAACGGCGCAACCTTCACACAAATCTTCACTCCGCAGGATCCAACGCTTGCCAGCCTCACGGACCGCTCTGAGTTCGATGTCACGACGCTGCCTAGTGGCGCAACCCGCATGTACGTCGGCGAAGGCCAGGGCGGCGGCACCGGTCATCACTCGAATTTCTTCCGCGGCGACGACGTTGACACCGCCGCCACATTCACCTCCATGGGCGGCGTGCAAGTCGACAACTACTGTACCGGCCAGTGCTGGTACGACAACGTCGTGTACACACCCGCGGGCCATCCCGATATCGTCTACCTGATGGGATCGTTCGACTACGGCTCCTACAGTTTCTTCAATAACGGTCGCGGCATCCTGCTTTCGAGCGACGGCGGCGCCACCTGGAGCGATGTCACTCGCGACAGCACTTCTCCCAACGCAACCGGTACCCATCCCGATCAGCACGCCATCGTGGTGAACCCCAACAATCCCTACCAGTTCTGGGAAGGTTCCGATGGCGGCGTGATTCGTTCCGACGGACGCTTTGCGGATATCTCCGCACAGTGCGACACCCGAGGATTGGATCCCGCGGGAACCGCATACTGCAAGAGCTTGCTCTGGCGAGTGCCCCGTAGGCTGACCAGCATGAACGACGGCTTCTCGACACTGCAGTTCCAGAGCCTGTCGGTGAGCCGGCAAAACCCGCAAAACAATCTGCAGGCTGGAACGCAAGACAACGGCACCTGGCAATACCGCGGCAACACGATATTGTGGTTCCAGGAGATCTACGGCGATGGCGGCCAGTCAGGTTTCGCTTCGTCCAATGATCACCTGCGCTTCAACACGTTCACCGGGCAGGCTAACGATGTGAACTTCCAGGATGGCGATCCCACCAAATGGGTCATCGCTTCTGGTCCGATCATCACCAGTCCGGAAGGCGCTTACTTCTACCCGCCGGTAATCGCCGATCCGAACCCGGCGAATCCCCAGACCATCTTCCAGGGTTCGTTCAGCGTGTGGCGCACGCAGGATTGGGCCGGCAACCAAGCCTTCCTGGAAGCAAACTGCCCGGAGTTCACGACTGCCGCGGCGACTCCGACATGCGGCGACTTCGTGACCATCGGGCCGCCCGGACAAACCGACCTCACCGACTCCGGCCTCTATGGCCCGCCGGTGTACGGTGCGGACCGCATCGGCGGAGCCGTAGCGGTGATTCGGCGCTCCACCGGTTCCAGAGACAGGGGCACTCTATGGGCAGCCACCGGCGGCGGCCGCATCTTCATGTCGAAGAATGCCAGCGACGCTGCCGGCAACGTTCAGTGGACGCGTATCGACAACACGTCCGCCGTTTCTCCCAGTCGCTACCCCAGCGGGATCTATGTCGATCCAAGAAACAAAAATCACGCTTGGGTTTCGTACTCGGGATACAACGTCAACACGCCGACTACGCCCGGTCACGTCTTTGAAGTGACGTGGAATGGCACGGCGGCGACGTTTGCCGACGTCAGCTATAACCTGCCGGACTTCCCGGTGACCAGCATCGTGCGCGACGATGTTACGGGCGACCTGTACGCGTCCTCCGACTTCGGCGTGATGCGGCTTGCGAGACGCTCCACCACGTGGACAGTCGCGGGCAGCGGACTGCCGATGGTGGAAGTCCCCAACCTGCAGATCGTACCGGGCTCGCGATTGCTGTATGCGGCCACGCACGGTCGCAGCGCCTGGGTGCTGCGCCTGCCGGAAGACTAGTCCGGCGACTGTGTTCGAGAAACAACTTGAGGGCCGTCCCTGCGACGGCCCTCGTTCTTTTGCAACAACGCGCCGTTTTGTTTTGCAAACCCGATGCATTTTGTTCTGCAAAACATCAGGAGCGGATCGTTCCTCGATAGATACTCTTCCAATCCAGGAGCAGGAACGCCACTCAAAAAAGGAGGCGACATGGGGCGGTTGTGGATCGGTCTGGTGCTGATGCTGGGTATGCCGCTGCCGGGAAAGCCGCTGCAGGGAAAACTCGGGAGCGCCTGCGACCATGCCGCTCCCCCGGCGGGTATGCGTTGGGCGTGCTCCGACAAGAGTCGGTGCGACTGCCGCCTGGTTCCCGACGAATCGCGCGGCGAAGTAGAATCCGGCGAGGGTACGTCGAAGGCGGATTCGTCTGCGACGCGACCGTGCCTCGCCTGTCGCGTCCGTTTCTTCGCGATTCCGGCGTATACCGAGACAGCCCGTGTAGCGAACAAGCAGGGAGTGGTGACCGCGACTCTGGTCCTGACTCCCGAAGGCGAAGTGCGGAACGTGCACATTCAATCGGGCGATGCACAGCTTGCGAGTGCAGTGAACGCCGCGTTACGACGATGGAAATTCATTGGCGGCGGCGGTGAAGAGAGTATCCCGGTTTCTGTGAAGTTCGTGCTCTCGGCAAACGGTGGCGCTGGCGTTAGCGGCGCGTCAATACTAAACACTGTGGTCACGGCCGAATCCGGGCATGGCACCCACTAGCTGCAAACGCTGTCCTATATTTCGCACAACTCTAGGAACTCCCGCACTGCGATTTATTCGGCTTCAGCGAAATGCCGCCTCTGCCGCCCGGAGGCCGACCTGATAATAGCCATCTAGTCGCTGTTAAGATTCTTCTCCAATTCAACACTTCCTACGAAACGCTACGCGCTCCAACTACACTTTATCGGCAAGAGTGAACATAGGGGATTGGTCCACCCTAAAACCATGGGAGCCTCACCGAGCCTGAGACCCAGGTCTCGGAAGTCCGAAGTTTATTGGGAGGAACCATCGTGGACGTACGCATTCGAATTCTCCTGAGAATCATCGACGAGCACGGCGGCAGCCTGCGCCTGACTTCGGCGGAGATTGGGAGGATGTTGGGCCTAGGCGAAGCTCGAGTCTTCCGGCTATTCAGCAAGGAAGTGGGGAAGAGTCTCCGGCGCCACTTGCTCGATGTCCGGATGGCGCGCGCCGCCGAACTTCTGAGCAGCCTCGGTCCACCGATCAAGAGCATCGCCTCAGACTGCGGCTACAGCGTGGTCAGCAACTTCTACCGCGACTTCATGCGTGTCCATGGCATAAGTCCCATGCAGATGCGCATTCGACACATGAACGTCGAGTTACCCAGCGATAAATCCGCCCCATCCAGGTACACAACGTAGCAGCCCTGGGCCAGCTGCCCAACAAGCTCGAGGGCCCCACTCAATCGCGTACGCTGTGATTTCGTCGGGGTCACGCATACTCCTTTCCCGGCGCGGTTTTCCACAGGATGTTCTCTGCTGATGGTGAATGGCAGGTTTTGATAATTGCCCCGTCTGCTAAGTCGGCGTTACATGAGACAGATCGTCTCAGGTAACTGCGCGTTCACCTGACATACAGGTCAACGGATAACTCGAAAACAGCTTACCCAGAGCGACACTTGGAACCACTTTGACACAACTATCCTCGAGGAGGGGATGCGCCATGAAGAGTCCGAAATTCAATCTTGTCTTGCTGATTGTGATCGCCGCAGTCACCATCTGTGGAACGTCCTATGCCCAGACCGTGATAGGCACCCCGGGATCTGGTTGGCAAACCTGGAACCCCGCGACCGACCTCAACGACAGCGGAGCGCCTTACTGGGATGTCCCCTGGGGAGCTTCTGGCAATTATGGAGGTGCGAACGCAGAAAAGAACGTTGGATTCTGCCTGACCTCGACCGGTGACTGCCAGGGAGTCGGCAGCGCGCTCGTCGCCCCGGGACCATTGTCATTTTGGGGGGCGCCCTACGACTCAGTGAATGACTCGGGCGGCGCTCGCGACAACACCGTCTATTTCAGGAACAACGGTTCGAGATTTCGGGCAACTTTGTTTCTCAATGCTTCTGCGAATCCCACCGAGATCAACGAATTTGGGTGGTTTGAGACGAATTCCAGCGGCAGCGTGATTGGGACCAGGCACCTGCTCTTCGCGGGCACCGGAGTTGACCAGAACTTGACGCCGGACCCAGTCGGCAAGACCGTCACCTTCACGCCCACCAGATATTTTGGTTACTACTACAGCGATGTCAGCGAACCGGCTTGCCCAGATGGCACGGAGGACCCGTGTACAACTCCCGGGCCAATGCACGGGTGTTACGCGTACAGCTTGTTCAACCTCAATGACCCAAGGTGTATTGAGGCCACAGGTAATCAAGGGGATCATGACTTCGCAGTGTTCACCACCAATCCCAGTTCGACCCGCGCAACCATGTGGATCGTTGGTGAGGATCCGGCAGATTGCGCCAATCAGGATGGTGATTGCAACCTCACGATGCTTCGAGTAACTCCTGTTTTCAACAACTAGATGAGCTAGTGGCCGAATGGCCCACATAACGCGAGGGGCATCCTCGAGTATGTGGGCCACCCGCCCCAGGGCCAGATAAGTCGTGCGGTCCGAGTCGCTCGCTAGAATCACTTGTCAGAGCGTTACCCCGGTGGGTAACATGATGCGGCACGCCAACCACTACCACGCGTGGCAAACGGGACATGGCCGAGAAATATCAAAAAGCCGAAGTTTTCGCTGTAAAGGATTACCCGATGGATTGTTCAGGTTGACGATCGAATGCCATTTTGGGAGAGAAAAACCGGGGAACGTTCCGTCTGTCCCCGAGTTTCCGAGTTTCGAGTCCAAAACAAATGATGACTTCATCCAAAGAAACGACTTGTATGCACTATCTCTCCGATCTTGGAAAACTGTTAGTCGAAAATGCCCGGGAATGCAAAGAAGCTCGCGAAAAGGCTACGGGCCCTGCCAGTCGTGAATTCGAGTCTGGTAGGCTGATGGCCTACAACGAAGTCATCTCGCTCATGCAGCAACAGGCTATCGCGTTCGGGCTTCCGGTCGGGGACTTGGGACTCGAGGGGATAGATTCCGACAATGATGTGATTTGAGGTGGACGTCCTTAGATATGAGGAGAATACTGTACGGGCTAAAGCCACGATTTTAATACACGAGGTTGACAAGCAAAAAAGCCCCGCTCACCCGAGCGGGGCCTTGTTCTAGCTAGCGACTAACGACCAGCGACTGGTCCTTAGTACATATCTCCCATGCCGCCGCCGTGTCCGCCGCCGCCGGCTGGAGCTTTCTTCTCTTCCGGTATCTCGGCTACCAGCGCTTCTGTGGTCAGCATCAACGACGAGATCGAGCCCGCGTTGGTCAGCGCCGTCCGCACCACTTTCGTCGGATCCAGCACGCCCGCCTTCACGAGATCTTCATAGTCGCCGGTCAGCGCGTTGTACCCGAAGTTGTTGTCCTTCGAGTCGTTGACCTTGCCCAGCACAATCGCGCCTTCTTCGCCGGCATTCTCGGCGATCATGCGCAGCGGCTCGGTAATCGCCTTCTTCACGATGTTCACGCCGATCTGCTCGTCGCCATCTACCTTCAGCTTCTCCAGAGCCGGCACGCAGCGCGCCAGCGCCACGCCTCCGCCCGGGACGATGCCTTCTTCCACCGCTGCCCGCGTCGCGTGCATGGCGTCTTCCACCCGAGCCTTCTTCTCTTTCATCTCGGTTTCAGTCGCCGCGCCCACTTTGATCACGGCCACGCCACCCACCAGCTTGGCCAGCCGCTCCTGCAGCTTCTCGCGATCGTAGTCCGACGTGGTCTTGTCGACCTGGCCGCGGATTTCCTTCACCCGGCCTTCGATCTCCACGTGCTTGCCCTTGCCCTCGACGATGGTGGTGTTGTCCTTGTCGACGGTGATCTTCTTGGCCTGGCCCAGGTCGCCCACCTGCACGTTCTCGAGTTTGATGCCGAGATCTTCGGTGATGGCCTTGCCCCCGGTCAGAATGGCGATGTCCTGCAGCATGGCCTTGCGCCGATCGCCGAAGCCCGGCGCCTTGACCGCGCACACCTGCAGAGTCCCACGCAGCTTGTTGACGACGAGGGTAGCGAGCGCTTCGCCTTCCACGTCCTCAGCAATGATGATGAGCGGCTTGCCGCTCTTGGCGATCTGCTCGAGCAGCGGAAGCAGATCCTTCATCGAGCTGATCTTCTTTTCGTGGATCAGGATGTAAGCATTCTCCAGTGCCGCTTCCATCCGCTCCGGATCGGTCACGAAGTACGGCGACAGGTAGCCGCGGTCGAACTGCATGCCCTCGACCACTTCCAGCTGCGTCTCGAGCGTCTTCGACTCTTCCACCGTGATGACGCCGTCCTTGCCGACCTTCTTCATCGCTTCCGCAATGATCTTGCCGATGGTCTCGTCATTGTTCGCCGAGATCGTTCCCACCTGCGCGATCATGTCGCCAGTGACGGGCTTCGAAAACTTGTCGAGCTCGCCCTTCTCGCGATTGCCTTCCTTGTCGAACTTGCCGCAAATCACCGAAACGGCCCGCTCGATGCCGCGCTTCATCGCCATCGGGTTCGCACCGGCAGCGACGGTCTTGACGCCTTCGCGATAAATCGCCTGCGCCAGAACGGTAGCGGTGGTGGTGCCGTCGCCCGCGACGTCCGACGTCTTGGAAGCGACTTCGCGCACCATCTGCGCGCCCATGTTCTCGAGCGCGTCTTTCAACTCGATTTCCTTCGCGACGGTGACGCCGTCCTTGGTAATGGTCGGCGAACCGAACTTCTTCTCAATTACGACGTTGCGTCCCTTGGGACCCAGCGTCACCTTCACAGCGTCCGCGAGTAAATTAACGCCGCGCAGGATCGCCTGTCGCGACTCCTCGCCATGCACAATCTGCTTTGCCATTGCTTCGTCTCCTGAATTTGTAAGTGATTCGAATTTCTGAAAATTAGGTCTCAGGTCACAGGTGTCAGGTCTCAGGAAAATCGGCTGAAACGCCAACCCGACCCGATCCACCATCAGCCAAGGCCGTTAAGCCATCAGCCGACGACCATAAGCCACCAGCCGGGAACTACTTGCGCGAGCCGGCGAGTTCCTTCTTGCTGGCGCCGGAATGTGCTCCCGACAGAATGCCGAGCACTTCCTCTTCCCGCATGATGATGAAGTCTTCCCCATCGATCTTGATCTCGGTTCCCGAATACTTGCCGAACAGGATCCGGTCTCCCTCTTTCACCGCCAGAGGAAACACCTTCCCTTCGTCATTGCTCTTGCCGCGACCGACGGCGATGATTTCGCCTTCCTGCGGCTTATCCTTAGCCGAATCCGGAATAATGATGCCACCCCGGGTGGTATCGGCCTCTTCTACCCGACGGACCAGGATTCGGTCGTGCAGGGGAGTAAATTTCGTAGCCATTCGCTGACTCCTTTCATGTATGTCTTGTTAATTGTGTGGTTTAGATGGATGACAGGGAATTGTTAGCACTCTTCCCTCACGAGTGCCAATTTTAGGGGGTTGAGCGGCGAGTTGTCAAGTGAGCGCGACTTGTGGTCACCGGACAGGCGTCGTCGCTTCCCTTGTGGGGAGGAGTGACAGGGTTCGGCGGTGTGCTTAAAATGGCGGCACGATGAATCGATTCGTGCGGGTTGTGGTGGCGTCTGGTTTCTTTGCGGGCCTCATTCTGGTGGCTAACGTCGTGGAGGCCTGGGGTAGCGACCCGACGGCCACTCTGAGTTTTGTCATTCTTAAGGACGAGAGCGGCAAGCCGGTTCGGAATGCGGCAGTGGTGCTGCATCCGGTGAACACGAAAGGGAAGCAGGGGCGGGGCGGCTTCGAACTGAAGACGGACAACGACGGGAAGACTCACTTTGAAGGCGTGCCTTACGGGAAACTGCGGGTGCAGGTGCTGGCCCCTGGCTTTCAGACTTTTGGGGAAGACTACGAGATTGGAGAGCCTGAGAAGGAGATCATCGTTCGTATGAAGCGTCCGCAGAAGCAGTATTCGATTTACGATGAGCATCCGGAGCAGAAGAAGGATGCGCCGTCGCCGCAGAAGGACAGCACACCTCCACAGTAATTTTGCGCGCTGAGAAAGTCTTAAAACGCAGAGGGCGCGGAGAAGTGCAGCAGAGGGCGCAGAGAGGGCTTTACGGATTCCAACAGTCGGCTCGTTCTCGACTTCCACGTAATTTCAGAGTGCTTTAGTTTCTGCCTCGCAGGAGAACCTTGTGAACTATCTTTTGAAGACGGAGCCTTCGGTTTATTCGTTTGAGAACCTGGTGCGCGACAAGTCTACGATCTGGGACGGGGTGACCAATCCGGTTGCCCTGAAGAATTTGCGTGGGATGAAGCCCGGGGACGGGCTCGTCATTTACCACACGGGAGATGAGAAGAGCGCGGTGGGGACGGCGGAAGTCGTCTCGGTAGACGCTTCGGATGCGAAGACTCCGCTGGTGAAGATCAAGGCAGGAAAAGCGATCACGACGCCGAAGACGCTGGCGGAAATCAAGACGCAAAAGCTGTTCGCCGATTCGGCCCTGGTGCGGCAAGGAAGACTGTCGGTGGTGCCTTTGACCGACACGCAGTACGAGTATCTGGTTCGGGGGTGATGCGCCAGCGGGCCGAAGTGCTCGGCGCACGGCTTCCCTGGATCGGCTCCCAGAAACTAGCTCACGGCCTGCAGTTCCCGCCTCCTTGAGTTATACAGAGATCGATTTTCTGAGGGGTCCCCATTCGGGCTATACACGGAAGGGGGTTGGCACAGTAGAATACAGCGGTGATGCCAACATTTCAGACCTACTGCGCCAAGCCGTTGTTGCTCGCGACCCTTGTTGCCGGCAGCATTGCACTGAGTTACGGACAAGCCTCCACCGCTGCACCCGCAGCCAAACCCGCGGCCAAAAAACCTGCCACCAGCGGCGCCGCGAAGACGACCGGGACGAAGCCGGCCGCAGCGGCGGCGGCTCCGGCGCTGAATACCAAGAAGGAAAAAGTCAGTTACGCGATTGGCGCAGACCTGGGCGGCAAGTTGAAGTCGTCGTCGATTGACGTGGATCCAAATATCCTGACGCGGGCGCTCAAAGATACGCTGACCGGCGCCAAGCCCGCGATGACGGACGACGAGATCCGCGCCACGCTGACGGAGCTGACCAAAGATCTGCAGTCGAAGCAAGCAGAGGTGACCAAAGAGAAAGCCGACAAGAATAAGAAGGACGGCGAGGCCTTCCTGGCGGCGAACAAGAGCAAAGAGGGCGTGGTCGCGCTGCCCAGCGGCTTGCAGTACAAGATCGTCAAGGCAGGTACCGGACCCAAGCCGACCGCTGCCGATACGGTGGTCTGCAACTACAAGGGCACGTTGATCGACGGCAAGGAGTTCGACAGCTCGTACAAGCGCGGGCAACCGGCGACCTTCCCGGTGGGCGGAGTGATCAAAGGCTGGACCGAAGCTTTGCAGTTGATGCCGGTGGGGTCGACCTGGCAGCTGTTCATTCCTTCGGATCTGGCGTACGGCGACCGGCAAGCCGGTCCGGATATCACGCCCGGGGCGACGCTGGTATTTGAAGTGGAGTTGATGTCGATTCAGCCCAAGGCCGATACCAAGGGCGATGCCGGCAGCGACGAGAAGAAGGATCAGGCCGACAAGAGCACGCCGCCACCTTCGGAGAAAAAGAACCAGTAAGAAGCTGTCCGCTTTCAGTTAGAACGAAGGCCCCGCTTGGGTGAGCGGGGCTTTTTTTGTTCAGGAATTCCGGAGGGTCCGGCAGCATCGTAACTCCACTCCATCGCAAGGTGCGCGCTTGAATGGGGCACCCGCGGCCATGGGCCACCCACCGTCGCCGACGTCAACGTGCTGGCTGGATGAGTAGAGACAGTTCGTCGCCCGATGCTTGATTCTTGATGAGCTCGTTCTCCCGGCTGCTCCGCAGCAACTCGTGGTAGTCCTCGTTGCCGGCGAAGAAAACCTTCTCGAGAAAGGCTTCGCTTCCGTACCGATTGAAAACAAGGCGGGGTGTTTGGCTCTGCTGGCTGGAATCGCCTGGGATCGTCAACACGAACTGGTGTTCTTTACCGTCGTCGCTGCTAAAAACAAGAAATCCGGATGGCAGCTGCTCCACGCTGTAACTGCCCGCTTTCAACGTGGTATTTCCTACTGAGAAATCGAACGGTATGTTTGCTGAGACGCGATCGCCGCTCTGGGCATGAGCTGGCGCGATTGTAAGTGTTACACCGAGAATGGCCATTACCGCGAACAACATAGCTTTCACTAAGTACTGCATGGGTCCTCTTCTTTCATGGTGATGTACGATGGTCGTTATTTACACTCTGTTTTCTTCCGGGTCGACCAACCTGAGCAAACGCGGTTCTGTCCGCGAAGCGAGGAATGGCATTCCCGAAATAACCAACGCCTGAGTGCATGTAAGTTTTGATTCAGTGAGGAAGAAGAGGATCGTCAAGATTTGTCAGGCTGATGTCAAATAGTTGTCCGAGCGCAAGCGGAGAGTCGAGATCTTTTTCCTCATGAACATCCTGGGGGCTGGCCCACCTTTCCCCGAAGTCGTGAGATCAATCCCCGAGCGCCTGCCCTACCCTTCGCGATTGGCCCAGACGTAATTTTCGCGTCCGTTCTTGGAACGCTAACCTGCGATTCGCGGCTGGCGACTTGCTTATTGCTTTCGGAGGTATACTCTCCGAACAATTTCTACTCGGCACAGCTCGGTGCTGCCAGACACGGCGTTCAGGATTCGTAGAGATAGTTCGGGGCGAAGTTTTCCGAATCCGCCAAATCCATTCGATCCTATGCGGCGTGCGGGCAGAAGGAAGCAGGAGCCATGGACGCACGTACCTGTCTTACGGGAGCGCTCGCCATCCTGTTCTTCGGCTGGTTCCGTCCCTAAGCCGCAGCGCTGACCTCGATCGACCCCGCAGCGTCAAGCACAAACTGAGCCACCTTGTCCGGATGCGACAGCATCGGTAGATGACTGCTGGCAAGCGTCAGTACCTCAGCCTTCATTCTTTTCGCGGTGTCGGCCTCCTGCTGGGGTTGGATGGCGCGGTCCTGCTCGGCGACCACAAACCAGGTGGGCTTGTCACGCCATGCAGCCTTCGTGATCGGCGTCCCAAGAACGCCGGCGTTGGTTGCGCCCTGAACCGCGAGCACCATGTTCCGCTCGCTCTCGGAAAGGTCCTGGGCAAAGTCTTCATGCACGCCCTTCGCGGTCAGCAGCAGATAGCCGTCGCCCACCGGCTGGACCTGGCTGAATATGGGGGTCGTGGGATATCCCGCGGCCAGGCTGCCCGCCGACTCGCCCGTGTCGGGAGCGAAGGCCGCCACGTACACCAGTCCCGCGACTTTGGGATTGTTGCCCGCTTCGGTGATCACGGCTCCGCCGTAAGAATGACCCACCAGGAGTACCGGGCCATCCTGCGCGTTGATGAGGCGATTGGTGGAAGCCACGTCTTCCGCAAGCGAGCTCAGAGGATTTTGCACCGCCACCGCGTGCAATCCGCTCGCCCACAACGTGGGGAGCACCTTCGACCAGCACGAGCCATCCGCCCATGCGCCATGAACGAGAACGACATTCTTGATTCCAGCCATACAATTTCTCCTTTGGAATGTGTTGGTGGGTGATCGGCAGAAATGCATGCCGAGGCTTACAGGGCGTTGACGGTTCCGCGGGGCCTTACGAGGTGGAGGTCTAGTTGCATATCACAAGAGGAACGTGTGGCGCGGGCGCCCCCGCCCGCGTCTTCCGTGACGAAATCAGCCCGTCGGTGCCCCAGGTTCGCGTCCGCTCTTTGGACGCTAACCTGGGACCTCTCGACACCCGAAACCTGTCAAGCACTTTTCCACCCACCCCAACTTTCCCCTCCCATTTCGGAACCGCACTCCCGCAAATTCCCCACTTGATGCTTGACCTCACACTCCACCATCCGGCACGCTAGCTATAAGGCTTACATATGAAGTTATCTTATAGATGTATCTCCTTTGTTTCCAAGATTTTCCCTGTAAGCCCTTTCATCTCAAAGATTTTGACCTCCTTCCGCGCGCATCTTGCTCATTCCATTAGACCGTGGGGGAGGGGGGGAGCTCTTATCATGTCGTACGACGTTCATATCCCTCGTTGCACTCATATCAAAACCAATGGCACCCAGTGCGGCTCCCCGGCTCTTCGCGGACGCCGCTTCTGTTTCTTTCACAAAAACTGGCAGGGCCAGCGCATTGCGCTGAACGTCCAGCCCGCCGCCCCGCTTAGCTTCACCATGCCCGTGCTCGAGGACGCCGACTCCGTCCAGGTCGCCCTTATGCAGGTCATGCGCCTCATCCTCGCCGGCCAGCTCGATCCCAAAATCGCCGGACTCCTCCTCTACGCCCTTCAGACCGCCTCCCTCAACCTCCGCCACATGAAGCTGGAGCCCTTGCGCCACGAGACCGTCGTCATCGATCCCCGTACCGTCGCCGACAACAACTTGGGCGACAACGCCTGGTCCAAGGCGGAATTTGAAGAAGAGGAAGAGGAAGAGGACGAAGACGACGAAAGCGACGAGGACGACGAAGACGCTGAGTCCGACGACGACAATGAAGAAGAAGACGACGACGAAGACGAATCAGTCCGTGTGGCGCGGGCGCCCTCGCCCGCGTCTCCGCCGAGCAACCCAGCCCATGTAGCGAAGGCAGCCTCGCCCCCATCTCAACGGCCCACCCTCCCCCAGCTTCAAACGTCCACCCGGAGCCGACAAGAACGCCATCGTCGTCGACTTCGACGGAAACTCGCTTGCCCGTCACCTGCTGGAGGTGTTCGACTTCGAACCGCGGCCTCCGAAGTAGGTGCCCCAGGTTCGCGTCCGTTCTTTGGACGCTAACCTGGGAGCCGGCGGTAGAATTTCTCCCTGCGTCCGTGAGGAGGAGTTCATGCTGGGGCGAATTGCTGAAGGGCGTACCGACCTGGTGTTCGAATATGTTGCCCAGGGGCATCCGGCGAGTGCGAGAACGAGCGACGGCGGATCGCTGCTGCAGTGGTGCGCTTATTACGGCGATGTTTCGGCCATGCGATTCCTGCTCGACCACGGGGAGAATCTGCAGGCGCTGGGCGAGGATCTGGGATTGAACGCGGCCGCTTTCCATGGTCATTGGCGCCTGTGCCAGTTTTTGCTGGAGAAGGGCGGGAAGGTTAATTTTCGCGAACCGGAGACGGGAGAGACCGCGTTGCATGCGGCTCTCTCTTCGCAACGAGCCAGTCAGCACCAGGTGGTCACGGTGCTGGTTCATGGCGGCGCGGATCCGAACCTGGCGACGAATGCGGGAGTGGAAACAGGAGCGTTTATGCGCGATTCCCGCACCCGCGGAGAGACTGCTTTGCATCGCGCCGCGGCGTTTGCCGGCGAAGAGACGATCCAGTTGTTGATTGATGCGGGCGCCCGGATTGATGTTAAAGATGCGAACGGTGATTCGCCCTTGAGTTGGGCGAGTTGGCATCTGCGGCCGGATTCCATCCTCAGGAAGCTTTGTTATGACGGTTTTTCGATTCGTCCGGAGCGGCAAACGATGGAAGCGTCTTTGCGAGGAAGGCCCGTGCGGGGCGGATGAATTTCTGCAGAACTCTCAAGCGTCCCTCCAGGACGAATCTTGACCTTCTCATTCGGATGTCTGGTACCCTCTCGCAAATGATGCGATTCCTGAAATTCATAATGTTGGTTGTGGCGCTAAGCGCTGCGTTGCAGTGTGCGGGGCAGAACGCAGGGCGTCGAACGGAACTGCAGGAGAGCCTGGGCGCGCGCTATCACCTGACGATCCTGGGCGGCGGCGCGATGGGCATTCATGGGGAGAACTCGATTCGCAAGGCGGGGGGGACGGTGGTCGTGCTGCGCGACGGCCTCTATGGTTCCTTCGATCGCAAACGCATCGCCGCGAATGCTGTGCAGGATTCGAAGATCACGGTGGTGTCGGGCGACAAGGATGTCGAGGTGGGACGAGGCGAGAAGTTTTATGTGACCGCGGTGTATGTCGGGTCAGACGTGGTGACGCTCGGCTTGCTGAGCGCGCGCAATATTTCCGGCAAGGCGAAGTCGGCACAGGTGTGGTGCACGGTTAACTTCTTCCTGTCCGGGGAAGCCCTGGCACAGGGAGACATCGCGAAAGTGGATGCGGTGCTGGATGAGTGGATTCTGCCCGAGGGAGGAGCCCCGGCGCCCGTGCCCGCGAAGACAGCCGTGGCTGCGACCGTTGCGGCGCCTCGTCCTGCGAAGTCGGCGGAGTTGAATCCGGGCATGACGCGCGAAGAAATTGTTGGCGCGCTGGGAACTCCGCAGCAGGAAATCGCGTTCGGCGAGCAGCGGTGGCTGACGTATCCCGGGATCACAGTGACGTTGCAGCAGGGTAAGTTGACCTCGGTTGACAGGAATGCGCAGGCATTGGTTCCCGTGAAGATTTCGTCGGAGCCGGATGGCGCGGACGTCTTAGTGGATGGCAGCTTTGTGAGTTCAACGCCGGCCGTGTTGCGACTGCAGGGCGGGACGTACAAAGTGGTGGTGAAAATGTCGGGCTATGCGGAGTGGGAGCGCGAGGTGAAGATCTGGCCCGGCGCGGAGATTCGGTTGGATGCGAAATTGAGTAAGTAGCCTGCGGCTTTCATTGGGGGCCGGAGAAACCTTCTTCGGCCTGTGCTCCCTGGCGCTTCTTTTGTACCTAAGATCTGCAGCGTGTTTTTTGATCGATGGCGCCATGCGCTGCCTGTTTTCTGACCAAATCCCTACTGCAATTGCGAGTCTTATCACTGTTTGGCCCGACGACCGTCTAAGGTCCCATAGGTGGAGGGATTGATTGCGATGCGGTGCGGACGTTTTTGCGGCGTTGTGGCGTGCGTGCTTTTCGTTTTCTGTTGCGGGCTATCCGCGCAATCTCGGCGAACATTTCGCTGGAGGAGCGGGTGATGATGGCGTCGCGTATCTATCACGTAGTCAGCACCTTCTTCCCCGGACTGTCGCAGGATAAGTTCGATGTGGCGTACGAGAAATACTTGGCGACCATCGTGCGTGCGGAGGATCGGCGGACGTTCGATCTGGCGAGCATGGAGTTCGTCGCGGACCTGCACGACGGGCACTCCTGGTTTTACGACAAGTGGCTGGATCAGAACTACGGTGCGCCAATCGGGATACTGGCGTACCCCGTGGCAGGGAAATGGACGGTGGTGCGCAGCCAACTGGCTGCGATTCAAGTGGGAGACGTGATTGCGTCCATCGACGACACTAGCGCGGATGAATTCTTTGTCCGCAACCGGCGGTACGTTTCCGCTTCGAGCGATCGCGATGCCGGCGTGAGCTTTTTCGACACTCCGGCGCTGTTTCCGGAGAAGTTCACGATTACGCTCGGCGATGGGCGCAAGGTTCCGATTGATCGCAAGAATGACAAGAAGCAACCATTGCCGCCTGCCAAGACCGAAGGGCGATGGCTAGTTCCGAATTCGGTGGCGTATGTGAAGGTGCCTACGTTTCACGGCATCGAGACGCAGGCGCAGGCGCTGGAGCTGCTCAAGGAATTTCACGAGGCGAAAGGTGTGATTCTGGATGTGCGGGGAAATCCGGGGACGGGCGCTCCTGCCGTGTTGCAGCGTGCGTTGATGGTGAAGGCTTATCAGGACTGGAACGAGGCGAGTTCGGAGCATGGCGGAGCGCTTCTGCGTAATTACTCGCCCGCGTATCCAGGGCACTCGACGCTCGTGATTACCGACACGATCATCGAGCCGCGCGACACGGCGTACTCGGGGCGGTTGATCCTGCTGACGGATCGCGTGTGTTCGTGCGCTTGCGAAGACTTCGTGATGCCATTCAAGTTTGCGAAGCGGGCGACGCTGGTGGGCGAGACAACAGCGGGGACGTATTCAATGACACGGCATTTGGATCTGGAGAATGGGATGATGCTGAATATTTCGGCCGTGCGGCATACGTTTCCTGATGGGTCGCAGTTTGAGGGCGTGGGTATCGCTCCGGACGTGGCGGCGGAGAATAGTGCGGCAGATTTGCGGGCCGGTCGGGATGTCATGTTGAAGAGGGCGTTGGAGATTGCGCAAGGGCCCTAGGGAGCATGGAGGAAAGCGTTTGAAGGAATGCCCTTGCCACGTTCGTGCCGATCGCGAGGCACGCGGGGTCCTTCGACTGCGCTCGGCTGGCGCCTCACTTCGCTCAGGATGACGAACAAAAGGGGCCACCTCGGTCGACTTCGGATGTCGACTCAGGTTTAGGTCTTCAGCACGCGCTGGGTGCAGCCGGGCTCGGTGCAGGCGTAGCTGATGCGGTTGTGTTGGCGATCGAGGCTCAGGATGAACATGGGGCGGCCGTGCATGTCGCAACGGGGCTGGTCG
>Ga0210406_10002798_pt1 | contig 19557 bp, 16 predicted proteins | sample IncBWC30MmetaG_FD_155454 | JGI IMG/M metagenome (GOLD analysis project Ga0210406, IMG submission 155454) | Forest soil microbial communities from Barre Woods Harvard Forest LTER site, Petersham, Massachusetts, United States - Inc-BW-C-30-M | ecosystem: Environmental > Terrestrial > Soil >... | reverse complement strand
CAAAAGCAGCTGTCCCCAAAGGATGTCGTCGCTGATCTCTATTTTGGTGGCCATAAGTGATACTCCATTTTTCCGAGGTTGGCCGGCCCGCCTTGCGCGGTCACGATCTCAGGCGAGCCGTCGATTATGTTGGGCTGCAGCTGGGCTATAGTCTTGGGCTATGGCCTTGGCTATCCGCAGTTCCTGACACAAATGTCGCCGATGCGCGCGGCATGAAGCTCGAGCCGTTTGTCGACAGCCATCGGCGGAAGCTTCTTGCGGTAGAAATCGTCGTAGAATGTGGGCATGGGGTAAACCGCATCAGGTTCGCGCAACGCAGCCTCGGCCTTCTCTATCGTCTCCTTTGACGGAAGCTTGATGACCGCGGTTTGCGGGCTGTACTGAATGACGGACAACCCGACGATTGCGTCGGGAAGCTTGATGGTGAGGCCGATGCTCTTTGCGGTCTTGTGCAGTTCGTCGAGCGTTCGCGGAAGAGGGAACGAGGGCTCGCCCGGCTTGATGTAATTTTTTCCCGTCGCCAATGACTTGACGTATTTGCCCCACATGACGTTGTCGCTGACTTCTATCGTGGTTCCCATTTCTCTTCTCCTGTTGCCAGTGCTGTGAATTTTTTGCGGCTGGATCTAGCTTTTGCCATCCAAAATCCCTTCGGATTGCATGAAAGCCAAAAGCTCCTCGAAGCTGTCGATCTCGGGCATCTTTGAAAGCGCGTCGTCTTTCACACCCAGGCGGCTGATCATCCCGGCTTGATCCTTGAAGCTTTGGCGCGGATCAAACTCCAGGTCCTTGAATTTCATCTTCGAAGCGTTCATTGCCGCGATGATCGTCTCTGCGACGATGATCGAGCCCAGCGGCCCCAGGCGCTGTCCATCATGCCAATGCGATGCCTCATGCAGGACATAGAAGGGCAAGGGCGGATCATCGACAATCGCGGCAACGTCGCCGGGTTGGAACTGCTCGGTAATTCCATTGGGGTCAGCGGTCGCATTGAGCCAGTTGGTGAGAAGCACAGCGTTGTCACGATAGGCGGGAAGAAAGTTGGAGATATCGGCGCTCTTCTCGCGCAAGGCGTCGATGAGTTTCGGCGCCGACCAGATGCGGGCATACATGGCACTGACGAGATCGCGATTTGGCAGTCCGGCCGCGTCGCCGTCGTCGCCGACTTTCGGGCTTAGCGGCGCAAAGAATTGCTCGCTGCGCGCGATCGGCGAGAAATTCGGGCGAAGCTTTCTGCTATAATTCGGGACTGTTTCCCCGATCTCGAAGAAGCGGTCCCATGCCACGATCCAATCTTCCGTCAACGGGACAAAGTTGGGCGAGCGCAGCGAGCATATTTGCAGCGCGCGGCCAGTATCCAGAGGTGTGTCCGAGTTTACGCGATAGGAGTTGCGGACCATGGCGTGGCCGCAACGAAACGCCCCATGAGAAAATTCGACAGGGATTGCCCTGGTGTCTTCTCCAAGAAGCGGCCGCTGCTCGATCAGGTAATACCGGATGACCGAAGGGTCGAGCAGGCGTCTGAGCACGTCGTGCAGGATGATTTTGCGGTAGATGAGTGTCAGGAGGAAACGCGCACAGATGAAATTTCGATAGGCGTCGGGAGCCGTCGCAGGCGGACGGCTGTTGTCGATCTGCGCGATGATGAAGTTATGCAGGCGATGGAATAGGCCGGTGATCTGCGCGATGAGCGCGTGATCCTCGTTCCGCGCATCGGCGACCAGGGCCTCGGTGAGGAGGGATGGCGTCCCGCCCGGGATGCCATCGTCCCTGACGCCGACAGGCGCGGCGCGCCCAACATCGACGAAAGGCATGGACGTGGTCGATCCCGATCGACCCATTGCGCGGCCAGTGCGCAGTCGCGTGCGGGGTATCAGGCCATGAGACTGGGCGCATTGGAGGCTGTATTCGTAGGCGTGGGGGCAGACGTCCGGGCCGCCGCCATAGATGTTGTCAAGGGTCAACGGCTGTTGGCGCGCGTTCTCAAATCCGAAGCGTCGCCCGGCGGTTGCGGCAAGCGATGTCGAGGTGTTGACCAGATCGTGCGAGATGAATTGCAGAAGATAAGTATATCCCGACGGGATGGTTCGATTGTCCTCGTCTTCCGGTCGTTGGGGCAGGGGGTCGCGGCCGATGCGAGCGGACAGCCTGCGCATCAGGTTGCGCAAGTCACGCGGGTTCTTGCCGGCCCCGAACATCGACGAGTCTTGCAGCGGAAGCAGATTGCGCATGCCGGCGAGGGCCGGATCGGCCGCCAGCAACGATGTCTCGTCTTCAATTTCGGGAACAGCCGATAGATTGATCCCGTGCATGCCTTGTCCCTCAGCTTAACGAAGCCGACCTAAGCCAGCGACCGTCAATTGAACGTCAAGACATTGAACGGGAAGTCTTTTATTGACCTCGACCGAACGCTCAATTGTCAAACCTGCATCGAAAGACGTGCACGGGGCGCTGCATATTATGGAAAAGTTGCTTGCCGGCGTCTTCGAGCTGCAACGAAAGCGCGCCTCGGATGAAGCCTGCGACCTCGCGGGACATTGCGATTCCGCCTGGAGGCGCGACGGTCTGCAGACGCGCGGCGACATTGACGTCGTGGCCGTAAATATCCTCGACATCCGCCATGATCGGGCCACAACTTAGGCCGACGCGGAATATCACGCGGTTTCTTGCCGGGATGCATTGGGAACGTTCGGACATGCCCTGCTGCACTTCGAGGGCGCAGCGGGTGGCGCCGAGCGCCGTCGGAAACTCCGCCATAATCCCGTCACCGGTCGATTTGACAAATCTGGCTCCGTGTTGCCTCAGCTTCGGATCGATCAACTCCCGCCGGTGCGACTTGTAGAGGCTGTAGGTGCGCTCTTCATCAAGCTGCATCAGTCGGGAAAACTCCACGACGTCAGCGGTGAGGACAGCGCCCCATCTGCGCTCAGGCTCCGGGTCGTCCCGGAGGTCGTATCGTGCTGCCGGCCGTTTGATCGCGATGACTTCACTGAAACCCATGACAACCTCAGGAGTCGCTTAAGGGCGCGCGCATTGCAGCGCCCTGTCTGCGATCAGGCTGACAGGCCGGCGTCATTTGACCGTTGGGGCTGGCGTCATTTGATCGTTTTTCGGTGGGGGAACATAAAGGGCTCAGCCGTCCAATTGCGTGTTTCGCGGCAGGGCGGTGTCAGAAAGTTCTTGGGCGTCGGGAGGTCCTGGGCGTCGTAACGACCCGGCGGCCAGTCGCGCTGAGCGCGCTTCATTCGGAAAGGGGTGGTTCCCTTGCTCGTCTCTTTCCAACACGTTTTGGAACTGGCATAGCTGGCGGCGCGAAAGCGGAGCGAGCATGACCAAGGTAGCCAAGGCAGTCCTAGGCATTATCGGCGGTTCCGGCATCTACGACCTGCCGGGGCTTGAGAGCGTGCGCGAGGAAACGATCAGGAGCCCATGGGGCGAGCCGTCATCACCGGTCCGCCATGGCACGATCGCGGGATTGCCGATCGTATTCTTGCCGCGTCATGACAGAGGTCATCGGCTGTCGCCGTCCGACATCAACTACCGCGCCAATATCGACGTCCTGAAGCGCGCCGGCGTCACCGACCTCATCTCGCTCTCGGCCTGCGGCTCATTCAAGGAAGCGCTGCCGCCCGGCACTTTCGTGCTGGTCGACCAGTTCGTCGACCGCACCTACAGGCGCGAGAGCTCGTTTTTCGGCAAGGGCTGTGTTGCCCATGTGTCGATGGCGCATCCAGTCTCGCCGCGGCTGCGCATTCATCTGGCCACGGCCGCCGAGGCGGAGGGCATTCCGATTGCGCGCAGCGGAACCTATGTCTGCATGGAGGGGCCGCAATTCTCGACATATGCCGAAAGCATGACCTACAAGAACCTCGGTTATGCGGTGATCGGCATGACCAACATGCCCGAGGCCAAGCTCGCCCGAGAGGCGGAGATCTGCTACGCCACGGTTGCGATGGTGACCGACTTCGATTGCTGGCATCCCGACCATGATGCCGTGACGGTGCAGGACATCATCCGAATGCTGAACGCCAATGCCGACAAGGCGAAGGGTCTGGTCGCGCGGCTCGCGCAGGAATTTCCCAGGGAACACGAGCCGTGTCCGATCGGGTCTGACCGCGCGCTCGACACGGCGCTGATCACGGCGCCCGAAGCGCGCGATCCGGAACTTCTGAAGAAGCTCGACGCGGTGGCGGGACGGGTGTTGCGGGGGTAAGATCGCGCCGACGGTGGGAGCGCCATGAAGGTCGACGGCAGGCATTTCCGCAGCATCTGGCTCGATTCCGACGGCTGGTCGGTGTGCGCGATCGATCAGCGAAAGCTGCCGCATGAATTTGTCGTGTCGCGGCTGACCACTTGCGACGAGGTGGCTGATGCGATCCGCTCCATGCTCGTGCGCGGTGCGCCGCTGATCGGCGCTACGGCCGCCTACGGCATGGCGCTCGCCATGCGCGATGATCGATCGGAAGCAGCGATCGAGCGCGCCTATCAGGCACTGATCGCGACCAGGCCGACTGCGATCAATCTCAAATGGGCGCTCGATGCGATGCGGGCCATGCTGCAGCGATTGCCGCCATCGGCGCGCGCGGATGCGGCCTATGCGCGTGCCGACGACATCGCCGAGCAGGACATCACCATCAACCAGGGCATCGCGCGCAACGGGCTTCCCCTGATCGAGGCGATCGCGGTGAGGAAGCCGGGCGAGCCCGTCAATGTGCTGACCCATTGCAATGCGGGCTGGCTCGCCACCGTCGATTGGGGCACGGCGACCGCACCGATCTATCTGGCCCATGAACGCGGGATTCCCATTCATGTTTGGGTCGACGAAACGCGTCCGCGCAATCAGGGTGCCTCGTTGACAGCCTGGGAGCTCGGCCATCACGGGGTGCCGCACACGGTGATCGCCGACAATACCGGCGGCCATCTGATGCAGCATGGCAAGGTCGATCTCGTCATCGTCGGCACCGACCGCGTGGCTGCCAATGGCGACGTCTGCAACAAGATCGGCACTTATCTCAAGGCGCTTGCCGCGGATGACAACGGCGTGCCGTTCTATGTTGCGCTGCCGTCGCCGACGATCGATTTCGACCTTGCCGATGGGATCGGCCAGATCCCGATCGAGCAGCGCGGCGCCGAAGAGGTCACCGACATGACCGGCCGGACCAGGGATGGTCGGATCGAGACGGTGCGGATCGTGCCCGAGGGATCGCCGGTCGCGAACTACGCCTTCGATGTCACACCGGCGCGGCTGGTGACCGGGCTGATCACCGAGCGCGGCGTGCTCGACGCCAACCGTGACGCCTTGTCAGCTGCATTTCCCGAACGGATGGCGGCGGCCGAATAGTTCGTCCTGCTGCGAAACGTCCGGCGGCTGCGGCTTTAGCAAATCCAAGACCGAGATACCGTCGCAAAATACCGCCCGATCGGCGGCGCGCGCGGCGACGCGAAAGTATATGATGCGGTCCTCATCGTCGGCGACTCAGCGAAACGTCCTGGGGGAGGGGAATGGATGGCTGGCGCAGCGGATCCAGTCGATTGCGATTTGCGGGCAGATTTGCCGCCCGGCCATCGGACCCTGCGGTCATGGAAGTTGATCCTGCCGCTTCTCATCCTGTGCAGCGTTTCCGGCTGCAACAACGATACGTCAGATGCTGCCGCCCAAGTCCTGCATTGCGCCAGGAAACAATATGCCGACTATAATCCCAAGAACATGAAGCAATGCGTGGACGTCTGCATCGCATGCGAGCGAGGAAGCATGACGACCTGTTCGACCTCCTGCACGATGAAAGGTGCGAAATAGCGGAGCTCAGCGCAGCGTGAGCCCGGTCGTCGCCTCCAGCTCGGCAATCGCTTGCGGCGCGCTGACAACCTTGATCGTGGCCATGCCCATCTCGCGCGCCGGCTTCAAGTTGACGCCGAGATCGTCGAGATAGACGCAATTCTTCGGATCGACCTGGAGCGCCTCGACCATCATCTGGTAAATCCGCGGGTCAGGCTTGCGCAGGCCGATCTTGGCGGACTCGATGACATGGTTGAACAGCGCCATCACCTCCGCGACATAGAAGGAGCGGCCGCCGTTGCTGCCGATCGCGTTGGCCGGAAGATTGTTGGTGATGCAGCCCGTCTTGAAGCGGGCGCCAATGCGCTTCAAGGCTTCCACCATCTCCGGCCGCAGGTCGCCGGCGAGTAGCGGCAGCACGTCCTTGCCGCGAACCTCCGCGCCGAGCGCCAGCGATTCTTCCGCAAACAGCCGGTCGAACGCCTCGATGTCCACCTCGGCACGCTCGAATTTCGCCCAAGCGTTCTCCAGATGGTTCGCGGCGTTGGTGCGGCGGATGATATCGGCGGGCAGTCCGTGCTCGCGTTCGAACCGTGCAAACGCCTCGAACGGCGACGTCGTCAGCACCCCGCCGAAATCCCAGATCACCGCCTCGATCATCATTTCCCCTGTTGTTTGAGCTGTCGTTGCGGAACCGGCTAACATGCCGTGTCATGCGGCGCCAGCCCGTGCGACATGAGCTCATGCAACACGAACTCATGCGACAATCCCATGCGACACTTGGCGTTTTCCGCGCGACGGGCTATTTCCTGCCGCCATGAGAACCCTCACTGTCACGGTGGCCGCTCTCGCTCTGTCTTTATCAGGTCCGGCGGCGGCGATCGTCGGCGGCGCGGCGCCCTCGACCGAGGGCATCAGCCGTTCCGTGGTCACCATCGTCGGCTCGCGCGGTAACTTCTGCACCGGCAGCCTGATCGCCCCAAGCCTGGTATTGACCGTGGCGCACTGCGTGCAGCCCGGTGCCGAATACAAGATTGTGGAATATGACGCCGAACGGAAGCCGCAGTTGCGGGATGTGAAGCGCGTTGCCACCCATCCCGGCTTTCAGATGCAGACAATGCTGGCCCATCGCGCCACTGCCGACGTCGCGCTGCTGCAGCTTGCATCACCTGCAAGAGGAAAGACCGCTGCCGCACTCGGCGTCCCGCAGCTTCCCCTCGCGTCCGGCAACAAGTTCACCATCGCCGGCATCGGCGTGACCGTGCGTGGCGACGGCAAGAGCGGCGGCATCGTTCGCACCGCCGACCTGATCGCAACCGGCACGCCGGGCACCTTGCAAATCCGCCTGATCGATCCGGTCGCGCAGGGTGCGCAGGATGGCCTTGGGGCCTGCACCGGCGATTCCGGCGGCCCGGTGGTCGAGGATCACGAGGCCGGGCCCGTGATCGTCGGCGTCATCAGCTGGTCGACCGGACCCAACGGCAGCGCGGGTTGCGGCGGCATGACCGGCGTGACGCCGCTAACGCTTTACCGCGACTGGATCCTGCAGATCGCCCGGCAATGGGGTTTTGCGCTGTAAACAGGCACCATTTGATCTCGGTCATTTTGCCATGCGCGCGCATGGGTTGACCAATGCGGGGATTTGAGGCCAGCCTGCCGCTTGAGGAACCCGGAGCTCACGAAAGCAAAAATGAACATATCCGCCGCCCACGCTTTTTCCGCATCCACCCAGCAAGCCACCGAACATTTTGACGTTCTCATCGTCGGCGCCGGCATCTCCGGCATCGGCAGCGCCTATCAATTGACCAGGCAGCTTCCCGGCGCGAGCTTCGTCATTCTGGAGACCCAGGAAAGCTTCGGCGGCACCTGGCTGACCCACCGCTATCCCGGCATCCGTTCCGACAGCGATCTCCACACCTTCGGCTACAGTTTCAAGCCGTGGGTCGGCCCGCCGATCGCGACTGCCGAGGAAATCCTCGCCTACATGGGCGAGGTGATCACCGAGAACGATCTTGGCAGGCACATCCGCTACAAGCATCGGATCGAGAGCGCGAGCTGGTCGAGCGAGAGCAATCTCTGGACCATCGAAGCCGTCAAGACCGACACCGGCGAGCCCGCGAGGTTTACCGCGAATTTTCTCTGGATGTGCCAGGGTTATTACAGGCATTCCGAGGGCTACACGCCGGAATGGCCTGACACGGCCAGGTTCAAGGGTCGGATCGTGCATCCGCAGCTCTGGCCCGAGGACATCGATCTCACGAACAAGAAGGTTGTCGTGATCGGCTCCGGCGCGACCGCGGCGACACTGATTCCGGCGATTGCCGACCAATGCGCCCATGTCACGATGCTGCAGCGCTCGCCGACCTTTTTCAGGCTCGGCCGCAACGCCATCGAACTCGCCGAGGAATTGCGTCGGCTGCAGGTCAAGGAGGACTGGATCCACGAGATCGTGCGCCGCAAGATTCTGTTCGAGCAGGACGCCTTCACCAGGCGCTGCATCAGCGAGCCGGAGCAGGTCAAGAAGGAGCTGCTCGGCCAGATCAGCGCGGTGCTCGGCCCCGATTACGACATGGCCACGCATTTCACGCCGAAATATCGTCCATGGCGCCAGCGCATCGCCTTCGTGCCCGACGGCGATCTGTTCCACGGAATCAAGAGCGGCAAGGCGTCCGTCGTCACCGACGAGATCGACCGCTTCACCGAAACCGGCATTCTGTTGAAATCCGGACAATCGCTTGATGCCGATATCATCGTCACCGCAACCGGGTTCAACCTCTGCATCCTCGGCGACATCGCCTTCACCATCGACGGCAAGCCGCTCGATTTCGCCGAGACCGTCACCTATCGCGGCATGATGTTCACCGGTGTCCCGAACATGGCCTGGGTGTTCGGCTATTTCCGCGCAAGCTGGACGCTGCGCACCGATCTGGTGGCGGATTTCGTCTGCCGCCTGCTGGCGCACATGAAAGAGAGGGGCGTGAAAAAGGTGGTGCCGTCGCTGCGACCGGAGGATCACAACATGCCGCTCTTGTCTTGGATCGATCCGGAGAATTTCAATCCGAACTATCTGATGCGCGACATGCATCTGTTGCCCAAGCGCGGCGACAAGGTCGAATGGCAGCACAGCCAGGACTATTGGGCCGAGAAGGACCAGTTTCCGGCCATCGATCTCGACGACAAGGCGTTTGTTTATAGTTGAGATAATACCCACAGCGTCGCCCCCGCGAAAGCGGGGGCCCATAACCACAGGTCGCTATTGTCGGACGCGATGTCGGCTTAGCCGTTTGCAAAACGACGTTCTGTCGTTATGGGTCCGGCAGAGCTCGCATGTGCTGGCTGTCCGGGACGACAACCGCGTTGCCTCACTCGCGAGCCGGTCCGCCTCAACTATTCCGCTTCGTCGCATTCGTAGCGATCGCGGCCGCCGCGGTGCGGTTTTCGACGCCGAGCTTGGCGTAGATCTGCTCCAGATGCTTGTCCACAGTGCGCGGGCTGAGACCCAGGATCTGCGCGATGTCGCGATTGGTCTTGCCCTTGGCAAGCCACGAAAGCACCTCGCCCTCCCGCGTGGTCAGGCCGAGCTCGCTGGAGAATTCCGCAGGCAGGTTGTGGGCAGCGTCCTTGGCCAGCCGCAACAAGAATTCATTCGGGCCGGCATTGCCCACATAATGCAGCCGAAGTTCCGGATGGTCGCGAAATGGCGCGGTCGCGGCCTTCGATGCGCTCTTGCCGACTTGCGCCTGCTCCAGCCATTGCTGCAACGCCTCCGGCAACACCGTCTCATCGCCGGCGGCCGGGCCAAGACTGTCTGCGAGCAATTTCTGCGCTTGCGGCGTCGCCCACATGACCTTGCCCTGGCGGTTGACGGCCAGCAGATAGCGGCCGGACACGTCGAGCGCGGCGCGCGCGCTTTGCGTCAGCCGGGCATTGGCAAGATGCACACGAATCCGCGCCAGCATCTCCTCGATCGCGATCGGCTTGGTGACATAGTCGACGCCGCCTGCCTCAAGCCCGCGCACGATGTGCTCGGTCTCCGCAAGCCCGGTCATGAAGATGACGGGCACATTGCTCAAGCCCGCCTCGCGCTTGATGCGCCGGCAGGTCTCGAAACCGTCGATGCCCGGCATCACGGCGTCGAGCAGGATGATGTCCGGTGTGATCTGGTCGATGATGCGCATCGCGGCGGCGCCGTCGAGCGCGACCATGACCGTCATGCCGGCGCCGTCGAGCGCATCGGTGAGTAGCCGCAGCGTCTCCGGCGAGTCATCGACGACGAGCGCGATGTCGCGCTTCTTGGGCTCAGTGATCATAGGCGTGCAGCGTCTTCAGGGTTGCCATGTACTGGTCGAGATCGAAGCGGTCGACCAGCCAGCGCATCTGCGATACGAAGTCGGCATGTTCGGGATATTCGCTGCCGATCTCATCGAGCTTGACCTGGATGGCGCGGATATAGCCGATCCGGCCGAGCCCGATCAGCTCTTCGACATGCTTCACCGGCGGCCGCGAGCCGGTTTCCGGCTGCCAGCGCGGCGCCGCGATCCGGTCGGACCCGAATGTCCATTCGATCTTGAGCAACTGGCGGATTGTTTCCAGAAGACGCGGAATATCGATTGGCTTCATCAGATAGCCGTCGTGGAAAGGCTGCGCCAGCGGCGTGCCATGCGCCTCCAGCGCGCTCGCCGACACCATCAGGATGCGGGCCTGATGATGACCATTCGCGCGCAGCGTTTCCGCGACCTTCCATCCGTCCATCCCCGACATCGAGATGTCGAGCAGGAACAGATCCGGCCGGCAGTGCTGGGCCAGTGCGAGACAGGCCGCCCCGTCAGGCGCACTCAGCAGGATGAAGCCGAGCGGCGTCAACACCTCGCGAAGCAGGTCGCGCTGCACCGGATCGTCGTCGGTCACAAGGATCGTCTTGCGCGGGCCGAGATAGCCGGAGACCGGCGCCTCCACCGGCGCATGGCGCGTCGGATTGGTGACCTCGGACAACAGGATCTTGACGCGAAAGGTGCTGCCGGAGCCGACCTTGCTCGCGACCTTGATGTCGCCGCCCATCACGCCCGCAAGCAGCCGGCTGATGGTGAGCCCCAGGCCGGTTCCGGTCTGAGGCTGCGCTATTCCAATCGCGCCGCGCTCGAAGGGGGCGAAGATGCGTTCGAGATCATCCGGCTGGATGCCCGGACCGGTGTCGATCACCTCGAATTCCGCGACCGGGCTGCGGTAGTGCACGACGAACTGCACGCTGCCCATTTGTGTGAACTTGATCGCGTTCGAGATCAGGTTGATCAGGATCTGGCGCAGCCGCTTTTCGTCGGCATAGACGACGACCGGCAGCACCGCCGGCCGCCTGAAGACGAAGTCGACGCCCTTGGCGGCGGCCTGCAGGCGGAACATGCCGACCAGCTGATCGAGAAATTCGCTCAAGCGAACCTCGTCGCGGGACAGATAGAGCCGGCCCGCCTCGATCTTGGAAATGTCCAGGATGCCGTCGATCAGGCCCGAGAGATGATCGGCGCTGCGGCGCACCACGCGCACCTGGTCGCGCGGCTTGGCCTGCAGCGACTGGTCCTGCTCCAGGAGTTGCGCGTAGCCGGAGATTGCGTTCAGTGGCGAGCGCAGTTCGTGGCTCAGGCCGACAACATAACGGCTCTTGGCGAGATTGGCGGATTCGGCAACTTCCTTGGCGCGCTGCAATTCGGCGTCGGTTCGCTTATGTGCGTCGATTTCCTGGATCAAGAGGACGGTCTGCCGCCGGGTTTCTTCCTCGGCCGCGCGGCGGCTCTGTTGCGCCAGCACGAACAGCCAGGCGACCACGCCGATGATCAGTGTCAGCGCGAAAAACACCTTCCAGAGGACGTTTGATACGAGAACGTTGTCCGCATGCACATTCGCCGATGTCTGCAGGTAGATCAGGCTGAGCGTCAATGCGACGAGTCCAGCGGACACCACGAACACGCCGAGATAATGACCAAGCTGGGAATTGATCTTGGCGTAGATCGGCTGCGGCAGCAGCCTGCCGAGGGCGTCGGATATTTGCGCCTGCGCGCGGGCATGCGGCTTGCAGAGATCGTGGCAGCGCGCGTCCAGCGAGCAGCAGAGCGAGCAGATCGGTCCGGCATAGGCGGGACATGACGTGATATCTTCGGGCTCGAAACTGTGCTCACAAATGCAGCACTGGATCTGCTCCATATTCTGCCAGCTCGGCTTCGGTTTGCGTGCAATGTAGTACTTGCCGTCGGTCGCATAGGCGATCAGGGGAGCCGAGACGAACGCGACAGCCAGCGCCACGAAGGCCGAGAGCGCCTTGGCGGCCGGGCCGAACACGCCATAAAACGCGGTGATGGAGACCGCGGTCGCTATCGTCATCGCGCCGACGCCGACCGGGTTGATGTCATAGAGATGCGCGCGCTTGAACTCCATGTGCGGCGGCCGCAGACCGAGCGGCTTGTTGACGACGAGATCGGAAACCAGCGCGCCGACCCAGGCAATGGCGACGTTGGAATAAAGTGCAAGCGTCTGCTCCAGCGCCTTGTAAACGCCGATCTCCATCAACAGCAGCGCCACCAGCACGTTGAACACCAGCCAGACGACGCGGCCGGGATGGCTGTGGGTCAGGCGCGAGAAGAAATTCGACCAGGCGATCGAGCCGGCATAGGCGTTGGTGACGTTGATCTTGAGCTGCGACAGGATCACGAACGTTCCGGTCAACGCGAGCGCGAAATTCGGCTGTGACAGCACATAGCGGAACGCCTCCAGATACATGCTTGCGGGCTCGGCGGCGTGCTCGGCCGCCACCCCATGCTTCAGGGCAAAGAAGGCAAGGAATGACCCGGCGAGCAGCTTGAGCGCGCCGAGCACGATCCAGCCCGGACCGGCACTGAGCAGCGCGATCCACCACGACCGCTTCGAAGTCCGCCGGTCGCGCGGCAGGAAGCGCAGGAAGTCGACCTGCTCGCCGATCTGCGCCACCAGAGAGAACACGACCGAGGCCGCGGTGCCGAACAGAAGAAGATCGAGATGGCTCGCCGCGTCGCCATGCTCGCCCGTGAACTTGGTCCACTCCGCAAACGAGCGCGGATTGGCGTAGGCGATCGCGGCAAAGGGCATGATATGCAGCACGATCCAGACCGGCTGCGTCCACAATTGAAAGCGGCTGATCAACGTGATGCCGTGGGTCACCAGCGGGATGATGACGACGGCGCTGATGAGATAGCCGACCGGGCGCGGGATGCCGAAGCACATCTCCAGCGCGGAGGCGAGGATCACCGCCTCGATCGCGAAGAAGATGAAAGTGAAAGAGGCGTAGATCAGCGAGGTGATGGTCGAGCCGATATAACCGAAGCCGGCACCGCGCGTCAGCAGATCGATATCGATGCCGCATTTGGCGGCATAATAGGCGATGGGCAGCCCGCAGCAGAAAATGATGACGCTGACGACGAGGATCGCCGCGGCTGCATTGGTGACGCCGTAATTGAGCGTGATGGTGCCGCCGATCGCTTCCAGCGCCAGAAAAGAAATCGCGCCAAGCGCGGTGTTGGCGACGCGGGCGGCGGACCAGCGCCGCGCGCTCTTGGCCGTGAAGCGCAGCGCGTAGTCTTCCAGCGTCTGGTTGGCGACCCACTGATTGTATTGGCGCCTGACGCGGTCTATCCGCTGCCGCCCTGCCACTTACCGCAACTCCCAACGAAGCGATTTCGAAACTCCATACGCAAGGACCGGGCCACAGCCTACGTCGCTATTTTGCGGTGCAATATACGCGATCTTGCGTATCTCGGCACTGCACAATTTCAGCAATCCTTGCCCAATCAAGAAGCGTGTCAACGAAACCAGATGGGGTGCTCATGTCAGACGAGGCAAACAAGGGCCTGAAGTCGCCGCTTCGGCGCAAGCTGCTGATGGGGATGGCGGCATTGCCGGCCATTTCGATGCTTCCGCGACCGGCATTTGCGGACATTCCTGCCACTTCCGCAGTCAACACCACGGGTCTCGCGGTCACCGACTCCGAGGCGACGATCGGCATTCTCCACTCGGTTACCGGCACGATGGCGATCTCGGAAACCGGATCGGTGGAGGCTGAAAAGCTCGCGATCGAGCAGATCAACGCGCAGGGCGGCGTGCTCGGCCGCAAGATCAAGTTCATCCAGGAAGATGGCGCGAGCGACTGGCCGACCTTCGCCGAGAAGGCGAAGAAGCTTCTGGTCAACGACAAATGCGCCGCGGTGATGGGTTGCTGGACCTCGGCCTCGCGCAAGGCGGTGCTGCCGGTGTTCGAGCAATACAACGGCATGCTCTATTATCCGACCTTCTATGAAGGCCTCGAGCAATCCAAGAACGTGATCTATACGGGCCAGGAGGCCACCCAGCAGATCATCGCCGGCCTCGACTGGGTCAACAAGACCAAAAATGCGAAGACCTTCTATCTGCTCGGCTCCGACTACATCTGGCCACGCACCTCCAACAAGATCGCCCGCAAACACATCGAGGCGCATCTGCAGGGCTGCAAGGTGGTCGGCGAGGAGTACTTCCCGCTCGGCCACACCCAGTTCAACTCGGTCATCAACAAGATCAAGCTGACCAAGCCGGACGTGATCTACGCCATCATCGTCGGCGGTTCGAACGTCGCGTTCTACAAGCAGCTCAAGGCCGCCGGCATCGACCTGTCCAAGCAGACGCTTCTCACCATCTCGGTGACCGAAGACGAAATCGATGGCATCGGCGGCGAGAACATCGCGGGCGCCTATGCCTGCATGAAGTATTTCCAGTCGCTCGACAATCCGAACAACAAGGCGTTCGTGCCCGGGTTCAAGAAAATGTGGGGCGAGAAGACCGTGATCGGCGACGTGACGCAGGCGGCCTATCTCGGTCCGTGGCTGTGGAAGCTGACGGCGGAGAAGGCCCAGAGCTTCGACGTCGACAAGATCGCGGCGGCCTCTCCGGGTGTCGAGTTTAAAGGTGCGCCGGAAGGCTACGTCCGCATCCACGAGAACCATCACCTCTGGTCGAAGACGCGTGTCGGTCGCGCCAAGGCGGACGGTCAATACGAGTTGATCTACGAGACCTCGGACCTGGTCGAGCCCGATCCGTTCCCCAAGGGCTACCAGTGACGCTCCGAACTGCGGCTCGGACGCTTACGGCCCAAGAGCTCCCTGGCGTGGACGTGGCGGCCCACGCACAAGACCCCGCGTCGCGAATTCGTTCGCGGCGCGGGACTTCCCGACCACGGAGAACGGATCATGTTCGGTGACTATTCACTTAGCGACCTTGGCGCGATTTTCGCAATGCAGGGCTTCGCCGGCCTGATCCTGTTTTCGGTCTACGTGCTGATGGCGCTCGGGCTCGCCATCATCTTCGGCCAGATGGGCGTGATCAACATGGCCCATGGCGAGTTCATGATCCTCGGCGCTTACGTCACCTGGATGACGTCAAATGCCTTCCAGCAATATGCGCCGTCGCTGTTTCCCGGTTATTTCTTCGTCGCAATGATATTGGCCTTCATCGCCTCCGGCGCGCTCGGCATGCTGGTCGAATGGTCGCTGATACGACATCTTTACAAGCGACCGCTCGATACACTGCTCGCGACCTGGGGGCTCAGTCTCATTCTGCAGCAGGCCTATCGTTCGGTGTTCGGCGCGCGCGAGGTGGGCGTCGAGCTGCCGGAGTGGATGATGGGATCGTGGCAGGCGACCGACTCCATCCAGATTCCGATCAACGGCATGTTCGTGATGGGTCTGACCATCCTGATCACCATCGTGGTCGCCTACGTGCTGTTCCTGTCGCGCTGGGGCAGGCAGGTGCGCGCGGTGGTGCAGAACCGCGTGATGGCGGGCGCCGTCGGCATCAATACAGAGAAAGTCGACCGCTACACTTTCGGTCTCGGCTGTGGGATCGCAGGCATCGCGGGCAGCGCCTTCACCATGATCGGCTCGACCGGGCCGACGGCCGGACAGCTCTACATCGTCGATACATTCCTGGTCGTGGTGTTCGGTGGCGCCGCCTCTCTCCTCGGCACCATCGCCTCCGCCTTTACGATCTCGCAAGCGCAATCGACCATGGAGTTCTTCCTGTCGGGCTCGATGGCCAAGGTTCTGACTCTGCTTGGCATCGTCGCGATCCTGATGATGCGGCCGCAGGGACTCTTCGCGCTCAAGGTCCGCAAATAACGGTCGCAAATAACGGGCCTGCGCATAAGAACAAGAAAGTCCGGTCATGATCATCAACTCGCGCTTTTTCAACCGCTCGGAGCTTATCGGCTTCGTCTCACTGCTGCTGTTGCTTGTCGTCATCCTGCCGCTGACGCTCGATATCTTCCGCCTCAACCTGGTCGCCAAATACCTCACCTACGCCTTCGTCGCGATCGGTCTCGTCCTGTGCTGGGGCTATGGCGGCATCTTGAGCCTGGGGCAGGGCGTGTTCTTCGGCCTCGGCGGCTACTGCATGGCGATGTTCCTGAAGCTCGAGGCGTCGAGCGTCGCGAACACCAAGATCCAGTCCACGCCCGGCATTCCCGATTTCATGGATTGGAATCAGCTCACCCAGCTGCCGTTCTTTTGGAAGCCGTTTCACAGTTTTCCTTTCACCCTGGCCGCGATCATCCTGGTGCCCGGAATCTTTTCCTTCATCATCGGCGCCGCGATGTTCAAGCGCCGCGTCGGCGGCGTCTATTTCGCGATCATCACCCAGGCGACCGCCGCCATCCTCACGATCCTGATCATCGGCCAGCAGGGCTATACCGGTGGCATCAACGGCATTACCGACCTGCGCACGCTCTACGGCTGGGACATACGCACCGACCACGCAAAATTCATCCTGTATTTTGTCGAGGTCGCCTTCCTGTTCGTCTGCATTCTGCTGGCGCAGTTCATCCGCCTCACCAAGCTCGGCCGCATCCTGGTGGCGATGCGCGATCAGGAGGATCGGGTCCGCTTCTCCGGCTATAGCGTGGCGAATTTCAAGATCTTTGCCTTCTGCATGGCCTCGATCTTCGCCGCGATCGGCGGCGCAATGTTCACCCTCGAAGTCGGGTTCATGTCGCCGTCCTTCGTCGGCATCGTGCCATCGATCGAAATGGTGATCTACACGGCGGTTGGCGGCCGCATCTCGATCTTTGGCGCGGTCTACGGCTCGCTGCTCGTCAACTTCGCCAAGACAAGTCTTTCGGAATCGTTCCCGCAGCTCTGGCTTTTCGGCCTTGGCGCACTGTTCATCGCAGTCGTGCTGGCCTTCCCGAATGGACTGTCCGGCATCTGGCAGGACCATGTGCAGCCGCGCATCGACCGGCTGCTCACCTCGCGCAGGCCGAAATCCGGCAGCGATTGGACTGGTTCGTCGGTCGCCGACGGCGCGCCCGCGGAGTGAGGAGAAAATCATGCTCGTCGGTCATCAGCCCAAGGATTTTCTGCTCGCGGTCGAGGCGCTCACGGTCTCCTTCGACGGCTTCAAGGCTGTCAACGATCTCTCTTTTTATGTCGAGGAGAACGAGATCCGCGTCATCATCGGCCCGAACGGCGCCGGCAAGACCACGGTGCTCGATCTGATTTGCGGAAAGACCAAGGCGACATCGGGCTCGATCCAGTTTCGCGGCAAAGAGCTCACGAAAATGAAGGAGAACGAGATCGTGAAAGCCGGCGTGGGACGCAAGTTCCAGACGCCATCAGTGTTCGAAGATCTCACCGTGTTCGAGAATCTGGAGATTTCTTTCCCGCGTGGCCGCAGCGTCTTCGGCTCGCTGGCCTTCCAGCGTGATGCCGCCGTGAGGGAGCGGGTCGAGGAGGTCGCCGAGATGATCTTCCTGAAGGACCGCCTCGACACCTATGCCGCGCTGTTGAGCCACGGCCAGAAGCAATGGCTCGAGATCGGCATGCTGCTGATCCAGAACCCGGATCTGTTGATGCTCGATGAACCGGTTGCCGGCATGAGCGTGTCCGAGCGCGCCAGGACCGCTGAGCTCCTCAATCGCATCATCAAGGATCGTTCGGTGCTGGTGATCGAGCACGACATGAAGTTTGTCGAGGACATCGCGCACAAGGTCACGGTGCTGCACCAGGGCCAGATCCTCTCCGAAGGCACCATGGAGAAGGTGAAGAGCGACCCGAAGGTCATCGAGGTCTATCTGGGGCACTAGCGCACGATTTCGGCGGACAAGATCGTGCACAAGAAGTGAGGAGCAGGTTCGATGCTGGCTATTTCCGATTTGCACGTCGCCTATGGCCAGAGCGAAGTGCTGCATGGTCTCAACGTCTCCGTCGCGCCGAACGAGATCGTCGCCATCATGGGCCGCAATGGCATGGGCAAGACCACGCTGATGAAGGCGCTGATGGGGATTTTACCGGCCAAAAGCGGCTCGGTCACGATGGACGGCGCCGAACTCGGGGGACTTGAGAGCTACGAGCGGGTCGCCAAGGGCCTCGCTTATGTGCCGCAAGGCCGCATGATCTTCTCCACCATGACAGTGAGGGAGAACATCGAAACCGGGCTCGTCGTGTCAGGTGAATCCGAGGTGCCCGGCAGCATCTACGAGCTGTTTCCGGTACTGCTGGAAATGAAGAACCGCCGCGGCGGCAATCTTTCCGGCGGTCAACAGCAGCAGCTCGCGATCGCACGCGCGCTTGCCACAAAGCCGAAAGTGCTGCTCTTGGACGAGCCGACCGAGGGCATCCAGCCGTCCATCATCAAGGACATGGCGCGCACCTTGAAGCGCATTCGCGATGAGCGGGGTCTGTCGATCGTCGTCTCCGAGCAGGTCTTGAGCTTCGCGCTCGACATCGCCGATCGCGTGCTCGTCATCGAGAATGGTGAGATCGTCCGCGACGATCCGCGTGACAATGTCGATGCCGCGCAGATCTCGAAATATCTGTCCGTCTGAAACCGTAAGCCTGTCAACAGGGGAGCATTTGATGCCAGAGACACTGATCAAGATCGATCTCACCAAGTCCGCATACGACAATGACATGGTTCACAATCGCTGGCATCCGGATGTGCCGATCGTCGCCTGGGTCAATCCGGGCGACGACTTCATCATCGAGACCTATGACTGGACCGGCGGGTTCATCAAAAACAACGATTCCGCCGATGACGTGCGCGACATCGATCTCTCGATTGTGCACTTCCTGTCCGGCCCGATCGGCGTCAAGGGCGCCGAGCCCGGCGACCTCCTCGTCGTCGACCTGCTCGATGTGGGTCCCCTGAAAGAGAGCCTATGGGGCTTCAACGGCTTCTTCTCCAAGCAGAACGGCGGCGGCTTCTTGACCGATCACTTTCCGCTGGCGCAGAAATCGATCTGGGACATCAAGGGCCTTTATACCTCTTCGCGCCATGTACCCGGCGTGAGCTGGGCCGGCCTCATCCATCCCGGCCTGATCGGATGCCTGCCCGATCATAAGATGCTCGCGATGTGGAACGCGCGCGAGGCCGAGCTGATCGCGACGAACCCAACGCGGGTGCCGGGTCTTGCCAATCCGCCGTTCGGTCCGACCGCCCATATGGGCCGCCTGAAGGGCGACGGGAAGGAGAAAGCCGCGGCCGAAGGCGCCCGCACCGTGCCGCCGCGCGAGCATGGCGGGAATTGCGACATCAAGGACTTGTCGCGCGGCTCGAAGATCTACTTCCCGGTCTATGTGCCGGGCGGCGGTCTTTCGATGGGCGATCTGCACTTTAGCCAGGGCGATGGCGAGATCACCTTCTGCGGCGCGATTGAAATGGCCGGCTGGCTGCATCTGAAGGTCGATATCATCAAGGACGGCGTCGCCAAATACGGCATCAAGCCGATCTTCAAGCCGTCG
>Ga0210406_10002795_pt1 | contig 19561 bp, 18 predicted proteins | sample IncBWC30MmetaG_FD_155454 | JGI IMG/M metagenome (GOLD analysis project Ga0210406, IMG submission 155454) | Forest soil microbial communities from Barre Woods Harvard Forest LTER site, Petersham, Massachusetts, United States - Inc-BW-C-30-M | ecosystem: Environmental > Terrestrial > Soil >... | reverse complement strand
GCAATCGCCAGAATCGCCTGGCGCGAGTGAAAATCCTGTGCCGCAACCATTCCACGGAGACGCCGGACAGGTCGAAGGTGAGCTCTACCTGAGATACCGTAGCCCGCGAGACTTCTTCGCACAGGAACTCAATCGCTTTTGCGGTGTCGGATGAGGTCACCGGAGTTCGTTCACTCCGCAGTGTCAGGTACATCGGCGGCAGTATCGCTTGGAAACGCATCGCCCCATAACGGAGCTCATAGGGGTTTCGTGAATCCAGAAGCACCCCGCGTTCCGATCGCGCGTAGTTGCGATTCGACCCGCCGATCGGCCGGTTCTTGGTGATCCACACGTTGTCAGGCGCAGCCCTCTTTTCGCCCCAGATGCTTAATACAATCTTGTCGATGAAGGCGCGACGATCAATGAATTGTGGAAAGACGCCGCTGGATCGCGGTCTTTGCGATTCATCAGTGTAGGAATCAGCGACTTTTGCCTGTGCCATCATCGACCCTCCAACTTCTGGCGAATCTGCTTCAATCGAAGTGCGCTCAGCCCTTGCTTCTGGGCCAACGACATGAAACATTCGACGCAGTACCCGAGAGCCGGAAACGAGCCAGTTACCTGGGCACTCCGCCATTTGTCGCACCGGCGGATGGGTCTGGTTGGCTAACCCTACGTCGCACGCTATAAAAAGCACGGTAGACTCCGACTGCAGATCGCCGTTCGCCACACCTGCAGCAGTCCCCCAAAATTGTTCTCCTCGGCATTGATCATTCCCCCAGTAAGTCGGCGTATTTTTAAATTCTCCGCGCCTACACTATTGAGATTTCGGTACACCTTATCTTGGGTATGCGCACACTATATTTTTAAGTGCTTATCTTGGCAGTCGTTGCGGGACTCGAAATTCACGCATGGGAGCGTTTCGGCATTACACTCCCGATCACAGCAACACTTTTGCAACTCTCACCTAAGATCCGAGAATCTTTACGCGTGGCATAGAGCCGAGCAGCGGTGCGATACCGCCGGCGCGCAATTTCTAAAATGCGCTTCCCGTTGCGGTTCTATAGATCACGACGGCAACTACTCTAAGCCCGCCCTTCAGCTGGCCACATCGAAATATTTGTCGACAGAATTGCGGGGAAGGCGGGAAGTTTTGACGCAGAGTAAATCCCGGGAATGCAGAAGCGGCTATGCGATGAGCAAGCGTGCTAGCCCAGAAAGAATGACGGAGTGGAGCAGGTTCGGTAACGCCCGCGTTCCCACGTTCGGCGACGCCCCAGAAATAGCATTAGCTATGAAGAGCGCGCAAACGTCGGTCGCCACGCTCCAGTCTACGGTCAATTAAAAGAAGACGGACAAGATCCGAACCCGAGCAGCTCCGGATCCCCCGAATCAAACGAAATGGGGGAAGCATCGCGACAAACTACAAAACCTGAGAACCATCGTCATTTCAATTCAGCCGAGAAAAATGCCGCTGCTGGTGGCTGTGGAGTCGAGACCGAAATTGCTGTCCGGAATACCATCGGTGATTTCTCGCTCAGCGCCGGCGTCCCAACTTCTTCGCCTCAAGTATCAAACTACGTTCACACGACACAATATTATGGAAAACACAGGGAAGCTAGGCTGGTGATCCAGAAGGGTCTGGGAGCAGTTTACTAGTGAACGGTCAGGTCTACTAGTAAACGGGGATCGGTCAAGATGAGCCTGCAGGCCCATGAACAACAGCAAAGGGCTCTTAGAGGGTAGAGGGCCGATGGACTGACAGGACGAAGCGCCGCGACGCAATGCGGAGCAGGCGCTGAGTGGAGTCGTTCAATTCATACTGTGGGTTCGAAGCATTCAACACATCTCTTCACATCAATACTTCAACGCTTGTACTCCTGATTCATGCTGAGTAGTGTGATATTTGATTCATACATCCATACATATCGCATTGTTCTATACATACTATATTGTTATTACTGAGGTCTCAGGTTACGACAACCTGTCCCAGCCAATCCGAAATCCTCTCAGCGCGCCGTCTAGCGTTGCGTCAGCGGGGCTTTTAGGACTTCGACCGGGGGTAGGCACCAGTGGCGACTGGCGGACCTTCCAGCATCCCAGCATTCTGGAGTTTGATTTCGTCTATGCCTCTCGGCATCGGGGGGTGTTGGGAGAAGATTTCCCTGTACACGAAAAAACACTACTCTTCGAAGCTCAAATCTCCCCGCGTTCGCAGCGATCCTCTGGCGTCGAGAAAGAACATGTAGTCGAAGCAGCGATGATCCAAAGCGAGAGCAGTGAGAAAAAATAGGCGCAGCGGCGCCGAAAAACGAGGAAGAGCAAGGAACCACGGGTCAAGTTTTGAGTTTTCTTACATCAACGCATCTCCTCAAAGCATTAGTCTATGTGTGTGTTTATGTTTATTCTTAGGAATAGTATTTAGCCTCCCTGCTTTTTTCTCAGCTAGGGCCTAGCAATGCGTTTTTTCTCTCCACGCTGATCCTGCAGGCGTGACGAGAAAAAACACCCTGACTCCCTCGCCGTGGACTCGAGCGTCAGGCCCGAACCGAGCTGCACACCGGTAATCCGGACGATTTCAGAGTCATCGCTAAGATTTCTTCCGTTCTTCCTCTACTTTTTTCATCGCTTCCAGGAATGGCTTCGTTTTGTAAGCTGTATTGAAAGTCTCAGCCAACAGACGTTCGAATTGCCCCGTGATCGTCTCCGCAATCATGACGGGTTTGGAAGGATTCCGAGCGAGGCACAGCCACCGGAGACCGTCATCCGCGGTCTTCCCCACGGAGAGCATAAACAACAATCCTGAGACATGGAGAAGAAATGTGCGCCACTCCTTCCGCACGCCTTCGTAAGGGTCGTTGATGGTGATCTGCGCCCGCTCCGGTGGGGACACGATCGCCGTAAGGTACACATGCTCCGGAAACGAAGCCTCTTTCCGTAACCATTTGCGGACAGGTTCAGAATAGGGCCCAAGGTCGATCCGAGGCTCTTTCACATCGCCTTTCCAGGAATGGACTGACGCCTTCCAGAACATTCCCATGGCGAAGTGAATTAGTTTGTCTACTTCGACTTTGGGAGTTTTCGACGCGAAAAACACGACCATGCCGCCCTCGTTGAATTCGGGAGGCACTGCAGTGAGATCGGCAAAAAGTGGGAAAGTGCGTTCCCAGGTCGCGAGCTTGTCCGCAACATACGTCTCGCCACCCTCGTTCAAGATACCTTCACATTCACCGCACAGGAGATAGTCCTGCGTCTGTCGGTCGGTCGGCAATACAAACCCACCGCCGAAACGAATTGGTCTGTGGTCGCCCCGGTAACAGTACTTATACATCGCAGAGGGGATGAAATGGCTGCTCCGGAGTTCTTTCTGGAGAAGGCACATTTTGCACGCGCCGGTCGGCATCTATTTCGCTCGTAGCATCACACGACTTGGACGATCGTGACGATAAGTATTATAAGCGTGAGAAAAGTGTAGGTTCGCGTCAGGTGGATACCCTGTCAGCTGCAATCGCTTCTTTTTTCTATCGTTGCGTATGTTTGCCCCAGAAAAACCAAGTCCACATGACTATTTGATCCCTTTGATCTCTACGGGCTGCGGCTCTGACTTTTGGGGTTCGCCTCACTGCCCTTTGCTAACCTCTAGTTGGTCCTGATCTTCACCCGGGAATCCAGAAGTCATGCCTCGTCCACCGCTTCAACCAAAGTGCTTCGCACCCGAGCGTAGTAAGGGCTCCACAGTCGGCAACGCAGAGTACGGAGGTTTTTCAGAATCCTCTGCTCGATTTCCCGATCTTTCTTATTTGGCTCGTCGCTGCAGATTCCTTGATCCGATGAAGGTAGTGCGGACGGCGCTGACCAACGCGGGCTCGATCTCGTCGCTGATGCTGACCACTAAATTTGAGCTGTCATCCTGAGCGCGTCTTTTGCGCGAAGGATCTGCTGTTGGTTGTTAGCATGAAGGCCCCGCTTGGGGCTTTTTTGTCCGGACGTTCTTAAGACGTCGGCAGCATCTCGACCCCACTCAATCGCAACGTGCGCGATTGACTGGGGCACCCTCGAGTTGTGTGGGCCACCCGCCACGTCTTCCCCCGTCTGAGATTTCCTCTCCTACCTCCTAGCTAGAGAGACACCCCATCCGCTTGCCAGCATTCCGAAACAGGCAAGGACGATCTCCCATGTCTCACTCGTTCGGATGCCGCTCAATAGAAGCGAAAGAGATCCGACGAAACAGGCTGTTCCAACCACCCAAACCGCCCTAGAGGGCACGTTAACTTTCGCGTCGGTAGCGGGTGTCGAGGTTACCGGCTTAGGCTTCAAGACCAGAAAATCAACGACAAACAAGGTAACGAAGAGGGCTAGACCGACCCTTCTAGAGCCGTTCTGGACCAGCCAGTACACACCCAGGAGGGCCGGAGCACTAACAAAGAACGCAATCAACACTCTTGTCTGCGCAGCGAGCGTTTTCGTCATAGGAGTGCGTGTTCCCATTACGGTGTTTGTGGAGGACCAGGAGTCGGTGGCCTCGGAGGAGCTGGTGGCGGAGAGACTAGATCGATTATGTTCACGGCGGCTTCTGCCATCGATGCCCCATTCTTGAATAACTCCCTCTTGAATGAGCTGGTGGCTATTCCCCCGATTGCTGCCGCTGCCGCACCCTTTTTCACATCCCCATTGGTCACTACAGTGGTGATGATGCCAAAAACGTGCCGGGTCATTCGGACCGTCCCGCGTCGGAACAAGGTCAGCCATGCGGTGACCATTGAGATGGTCAACGCCAGGGTAGAGACGACGACGCTAATCGCCGGGGGGCATGCCTAAGTCCGTCGATCCAAAAAGTAACGACCCTCACAGCCTATCAGGGCACCCTTAAAAATAAACAAGTTCGCCTGCGCTAACTTCAGGTTGCTGTACATCGTCAGGGGCATAGAGCACGCGGCGGTCTTCCAGGAACGCAATCACCCGGCGAGCAGCGCTCACCTCCAGGTCGGTCGGCTGCCAGGACACCCCGACTAGCGGAGTCGAGATGCCCGTCAGCCGGTTTGCGATCTCTGAGAACTTCATGGAAGCTCAGCGCGCCAGGAGAGGCATCCCGTATTTTTCCAGTTCGGTAGCGAACTCCTTACGGGTCTCATCGTCGTCAGCCCGGACCTCAAGCCATTCATCATGACTTATTCTGATGAGCGCCTTTCCTTCGATGTCGAAAACCCATGCGTCCCAGACGAAGTAAAACACCATGCACAGTATGCTGACGAAGGTATCCTCTTCGGTTGGCTCGAACAGGTGAACCGGCGCTTCGATCAGAGGCCGGTTCTCACCAAAGGAACGTCTGTATCCGTAGAACAGGTCAAGGTTCTCAGAAGATCCCCACACACCCCAACCAGACACATATATGCAAACGCTTGACTTCCTGAGAAGCAAGTACGCGAAAACCCTGGACAGCGCTGTCTTTGCTCCAGAATCGCGCGGAATCGAGTATGTACCGCCGACTTGGCGCAACTGATTCGATAGCTGGCTTACGAAAGTGTCCAGCGATTTTCCACCCAGCATCTCGCTTGCATTTTCTTTATTTAGTATTTTCATCGTTGACCTTCTTTCCTACGGCACTGGGACGAGGTTTCGCGGCGGGTACAGCCTCGATCCTTCGTCAATGATGATGTATATAACCACTCCCGCCGTTCCCCACTTCAGTATCGGCCCTGGTGTGATTGACCTCATTTTGTCCATCATCGTCGTTGGTGCATTCCCAGGATGCGCCGTGCCGGGCGTTATCGGATTTCCCTTGGGATCGTAGTGGTCCCTCGGGCTCTTATCACCTTTGTCGACATCCCAGTGTCCATCCGGGTCCCAACTACCCCTCGGAGGATTAGGTCCCTTCCAATTGTCCGGCCCCCAAGTACCTCCACGCGGGTTCTGCGGATCGGGATTCCATTTCCATCCTGTTCCTTCGGGAGCGCCGGGAACGGGCACTGGTGGGGGCGTAGGTTTGCCGGTTTGAGGATCGGTGGGAGCGGGCTGGGGGGCAGGTGTCTGATTTTGCGCCTGTTGATTCGCCTGAGTCAATGAGTAGTTCTGACCAGGCACACAGGAAACTCCGTCATGCTCATGTGCGCAATTTTTTTGCGCGTTCTCATTTGCTTTCTCAGTTTTGTTGGCCGATTTATCATCGCCGTGCCCGTCAGCATCAATCCGGTTCAGCGGTTCGTTTTCAACATACGTGTACAAATTCAGTGTTTGAGGGTCGCCAAAGACAGCGTACGGAACTGCTATGGGCCGAAGCGCCCAGTCTGGCGTCATGAACCGCCCCAGGTTGGAGGCGTAGTACCTCGCTTCGAAATTGTCCAGGCCGGATTCGCCGTCCCGTTCTTTACCGGTGAACTTGTAGTGATTGGGGTCGTTGTTGATGATCGGAATTTCACCACCGTAGGGGTAGTAATCCGACTCTTCGTTAATAAGGCCGCTGGCGTCTGTGATGACGCTGGCCGAGCCCAGGTGGTCTGAAAAGTAGTAATGAATGCTCGCATTCGCATCGCGGCGGGCCACGCGTTTACCGTTGAAGAAAACGTAATCGGATATCAGACCACCGCTGCCATTTGTTTCAGTCAGTGCGTTGCCACCCATGTCGTACCAGTACAGGCTCGTCGGCGTACCGCTCTTCTGCACCCGTTGACCGTCGCCATCGTAAATGTACGTGAGGCCGGTTCCCGAAACTGACGCAAGCCGGTTTTCCGCATCGTAACTGTATGTCAGCCCACCGTTGGTCATGAGGTTTCCTGCAGCATCATGCCCAAAACCGGAGAGTTGGTTCAGGTTGCTCGCGGGAGCGGCAGTCAAGGCCTCATAATTCGTTTTACCAGCGACTGGGTCGCGGTTGGTGAGATTACCCCAGGCGTCAATGGTGAAGGCTTCACCCCAGCTTGGGCCGTTGCTGTAGGCCTGCTTAATCCGATTCAGAGAATCGTACGTAAAGACTTCGGTCCGGTTGCCATCGCGGTTGTTCTTGACAAGGTATACATCCCCGTTGTCAGCAGGAGAGGTCGTGGTGAAGTTGCAAGGCGCAGGATTGACAAAGTTGAGGTGGAAGTCGTAGCAGAGGCTGAACACAGTTGCGCTTGGACTCGTCGCTGACATGAGAACTGGCTGGAGGCGCATGTCGTAAGTATTGCTTACAGTAACACCGGCGAACGTGCCCGTAACACCATTTTTGTAGCTTGTGACAGATCCGTTGGGCGCATAGGTAGCCGACGTCACGTAATTGATTGGGCCAGAAGGATCGACCATTTGGGTAGGACGGCCTGCACTGTTGTAGGTATAGTTCAGAACTCGACCGCTAGGGTAGGTGAGCGACTTCAGTGCCCCATCCGCATTGTAAGCGTAGCTGGTGACCTTGGCGACGGTATTCGTGTGCCTCGTTTCACTGAGCAACCTCCCCATCACATCATATGCCCAGGATGAATCGCCGGGAGTGTCGTCCATTCCCGTTCGATGGCCGATGCCGTTGGTGCCCTGATCGTAGCTGTACGTGACCAAGGGTGACGCCATAGGGCAGGCTTGAAGTGTGGACGCCTTGCTGGTCATTCGGTTTAAGGCATCATAGCAGTAGCTTATCTTAACCGTTGAGGCGGGATTCGTTTGGTTTTGCTTTGGCTCGGTCTTGGTCATGACGTTCCCGTTGACGTCGTACCCATAAGTAATCGTGCCGGACTCGGGATTGGTCGCTGACTGCAGACGCGAGAGCGAGTCGTAGGTAAAGGTGCGTGTACGCCACTGGCTAGAGTCAGCTGGCGCACTTCCTTGCTGGTCGACGCGCGTGAGGTTGTTCAAAGTATCGTATTGATAGTCGGTCTCATAATTGAGGCTGCCCGGATCTTCAAACACTCGCGTCAATCGCAGAAATGCGTCCTGGCAAGATTTTCGAGCCTTCCCGGCTTCATCGGTCACTGTGGAGCAGTTCCCGACGTAGCTCGTCCTGGCACTTGCACCGTCGGGCCGAGCAACCTGCGTAGTCCGGCCAAGAGGGTCATTGCTGTACGTCGTCACACCGTCAGTTGGAAGGGCGCTGGCGCGATGTGGGTTCGACCTTGTTCTTATTAGCCCCGCGCCATCATAGCTGGTATCCACGAAATCGGTTCCTTCAGGGTCACTCGTTAGCTGCGTTTGCTTCACGTGCCCCACGCCATCGCTGACTGTGATCATTGTCTGAGTCACATTTGGCGTCGTTGTGCTGTCCATCAGCGTAGTCTTTGATACGCTCGGCGACGGAGCGGCATCATTGTAGGACAGCTTAACGTAGCCTCCATCGGGATAGTCTGTTTCCGTGAGCCGACGCAGGCTATCGTTGTATTGATAGCTGGTACTCTTTCCTGCTGCAACGTCGTTGTCGTCCTGCGACGCCGTTAGCTGCCCATCTGAATAGGCGTATTGGTAGAATTCGTGTTGGGTCACCGCATTGACAGTGGGGTGAGTAACGGTAGTTAAATACGCATTCGTAGTGGCGGGAGGGGCGCCGCTACCACTCACGTAATTATCAGTGTATGCGTACAGTGTTGTATTTCCATTTGGATCAGCTATGGAGGACACTTGTCCACTTTCATCGTACGTATACGTCATGACCGGGGAGGAACCGGTGTTTAGCCATGTTATCTTTTGCGTGACATTGCCACGCGGAGCCGTCGAACTTGGCCCATAGTTTGTCTCGTCGTGGGCCGTAAGATTACTGACACCCGTGACGGAGAGCGTGCCAGCAGAGCCGCACACTGCAGTGCCGCCGTCATACAGGTAATCGGTCTCTGCAACTCGATTTCCGCCGGCGTCGTATATGATTATGCTGCAGGGGCGATCAAATATCGTTGGTCCAACAGTTACAAGTGGGGTATTTCCAAAGGGTTGGTAAGTGTAAACCGCTTTACGTGACGGCACCGTCTGGCCATAATCGTACTCATCTTTCTCCGTGATTAGCCCCGCAGTGCCGTAAGTATATGCTGACTGGGAAGTTTGGCCGTCGTCCAGAGTGATGCTTTCACTCTTCAGTAGGTACTGGTTATACCAGGCCTTATTGACGGTTCGCAGGGCTGATCCGTTTACGTCCTTGTAGGTCTCTGACTGCTCCAGTGTGATCAAATTTGGAAGATGTATTCCGAACGTAGGAATGTCTCGCTCATCATACGCCGAGTACACATAGACCGTCTGGTAAATTTGGCCGGTAACAAAATCATGAATCGTAATAGTCGTTTGCTTGCTTGTCCACTTGTCCGGAGAAGTAGGATTCCACGTGGTCGAATAGCTAAAGTCCTGCTGGAGCGCGACCGTCTGTCCATCGAAACTAACTTGCCGAGTTTTGACTGCAGGCACATCATAGCGATATGCACAACTTCCTATGACCTTTAACTGGCTATTCTTCGTATAGGCGATTTCAGATTGCGTGTTCAGACCCCAAATGTATTTTACCCAGCCGCCTGAGGGATAGGTCACTTGGCTCAACTCACCGTATGTGGGTTCGTAGGCGAATGTGTATTGTCGCCCATTGGGAAGTGTTAGAGCGGTAACTCCCGTTGAGGAACTGGAAACGCTATTTGCGATATTTGAAAAGCAGCCGCCTGGGTCGGTCTTTACCCTAGTCCACGTAGTCCCAAAGTTAACCGTGGTCGATGTCCATGTAAATCTATAGGGATTGGTAAGGCCGGCAATACTCACAGTATTTCCAGTCGCTCCCAGACCAGACGACGAGATTAGAGTACGGCCAGCCGTATCGTTAACGACAAAGGGACCTCCATGGCCTTGGTTTGAGCTTGGCCCATTGTTGATTATGGTCAACTGGTTGCCATTTGTGTCTTCAATCGAATCCGGTAGGAGCGCGGCGGGTTGCGCATGGGGCCCGGCGGGAAAGTGATAGGTAACACCATCGGGGGTCACAACAGCTTGAGGATTCGAGAGACTGTCGAGCATAATCGAACCGAGAGTGCTCGTGTAGACGCGAGGCTGCCTGGGATGTAAAATGCACGGCGAACTCCCGCCTGTCGTCTGATTTGGACCTTCCCGCAGTCTATTTCGTCCGCCTCGCGAATCGTAGAAGATAAAGTTAATGTTGTAGACACAATTTGTGTCCCCCGTATCTTTCAGGAGTCCGTAGGACACCATGGGTACTGAGTAGGACCACCCAGCGATGGTCATGTACCCCGAACCCACGACCTTCAAGCCAGTGCTGCTGCCAGCATACAACCCGTTGTTATACGTGAAGGAGAACGGTAACCTCAGGCGGCGACCAGTAGGCGTCGGGGTGTCAATGTGCAGGTTGATCGACCCGTTTGTAGGGTTTACGGTCTCGTTCAACATGCCAACATAGTTGTGCCCCGCCCCAGGAATTGGGGTCGACGTAAGATTTGTTATTTGATCAGCCTGGGCGGCGGCGTACACGGACAGAGCAAGCATTACAAGCAGGGCTTGACCGGCATTCCAACCATGCCTACGAGGCATAAGCATTCTCCGAAATACTAATGTGAGCTTGAATGCAAGCAGACTAAGCTCCAAAAAACCACAAATGTATTGAGTACAGACTGGTGGTGCGGGACTGCAGTATTCGAACCGGCTACGCAGAGGGAGGAAATGTCAACAATTCGAAGTCCCGATCCCTGTTCCGGGTCTTCTCAACGTCAAGGTGGCGTGAATTGTAGCCAGACTACGTCGCCTGTCAATTGTGAATATCTGGTTGTTACGAATTCCGAACAACTTTTGAATCGAAATGGGTTAAGTTAGTTCGATAGCGGCTATCTGTCGCCGTACTTCGTGACCGATCCGGAGCGGATGGAAGCGGCGCTGGAGAATGCTTACCTCCTGATCCACGAAAAGAAGATTAGCTCGATGAAGGACCTGCCCCCGCTACTCGAGCAGATCGCGAAGTGCGGCAAGCCGCTCATCATCATTGCTGAAGACGTGGAAGGCGAAGCACTCGCTACTCTCGTCGGGAACAAACTGCGTGGACTCTGCAGGTGTGCGCGGTGAAGGCGTCGGGAAGGTCGGGTGAAGGAAATCCGCAGCCAGGTGGACAAGACCATGTCGGACTACGATCGCGAGAAGCTGCAGGAGCGGCTGGCGGTGACCCAGCGCACGTGATTGCGTGATGGGTGGCACCGCAATTGACTTTTCTGGCTGAGGATGGCAGGCATTGTACCTACAGGGCGTTCCACAGATTGCCGTCCAAATCGCCACGGATCGTTGTGGGAACGGGTGTTAAGCTGATGCTAACGTCGCCCAGGGATTGTTTGCATCTAGCTGTCAGCCGTCAGCGACGGACGAAGCATCCCACTTAAGCTGCCCTCGTTTTCTGCGCCTTCCGCCACTTCGCCCAGCGAGCCTTCTGTGCTGCGGCAATTCTCTTGCGGGCTGACGCAGAGATTCTGCGTTTGTGGGTAGCGATTGAAACGACTCTGCGCCCGTTGACCTTTGCCCATCTTGCACGTTGAGCAGCAGCGATCCGGGCACGACCAGCAGCGGACATTCTGCCTCTTCGGGATGAACCTTTTGCGTTCAGCGCTGAAAGTGCGTTGTTGAGACTTTCAAGTTGAGCCGAGAGATGGTTGCGTTCCTGCTCCAGTTGCTTGACTACCGAGGTGAGGTTGGTCATGGCACAGGATTGTACTAGAAGCAGCTTATATACGCGTCGTAGCGGTATCCGAGCAGTCAGGCTTTCTCATCTGGACCAGCAAGTGGGCGTCATGACAGATTCTCCTTCGCGAGTTTGTCATCGTATTCTTTTCGTAAAGCAACTAACTCCGGCTGGTTCAATATTTCAACGATCTTGTGTGCTGGCACAACTATCGAGACACCCATGTTCACTGCTTCGGCCACTTCAACGCCGTGAACAGCCATCGCTTGCACCGGAACTCGCCAGTGACCATGCATTAGCCCCAAAAAGTAAATTTGTCCAATTCCGGCAAAGGGAACCCTGTCGCCGTTCGTATTTTTGACTTCCATGTTCAATGTTTGCCGCACGTATACTGGCGAACCACTCAAGCCGCCAATCGAACGCCCCTCAGCTAAGTAAACGTCCATTGGATCGAAAGCCGCGACTGGTACAGGCTCGCTGGGAAGCATTGCCAGATTCCCGATCCGCACAATCGGAACGATCACTGACCAAGATTTTGGCGAACAAACGGCGCAAGCTTGTGCTAACGCCTGGTTTCGACAGTTACGAAGTGCGGCGGGTCTTCCGATAGAGCTCGTTCAACAGGGGCAAGAAGGCAGCAACGAGAACGGCTGCCCACTGAGGATTTGGTCCGGTTCCATAGGTGATGGCGTTCTTGGGCCAAACAAGGACACAGCAAACGAATCCAGCGAAGTAACCAACGATACCTAGAGCCCCATCAGCAACGAGCGTCCTGGGCTGAACTTTGGCGACCAAACAAACAAGCCAGCCAGTGAGAGCACCGACCGCCATTCCAGCCAGTGCGTGCAACAGCAAGAAAACCATTGTCAACGGCCATGAGAGGGGAAACATCGTTCTATCCTAGATTACTGGCGAAAAATCGCGATTTCGCTCATTGACACCTGGAACGATAGCCTGATTCAACAATGCTAAGCACCGAGCCACGGCGCCCCTTATACCGCATCGTCGCGGGTCTTGCCGGTTTAGCGATGATTTCTCTTGGAGTTGCCCCTATCCTCAAGCGGGGGGATATTTTCTACATAAACTGGTTCGGCGGACTGGTCTTCTCACCGTTAGCGATTATTTTTGGCCTTTTTACCGTTGGGTGCGCCGTGTTCAAGCCAAGTTGGCTTTCTGCGACACGCGAAGCGCGTCGAAAACGATAGTTGGCATAACATCGCCATTACGCTCACTGACCCGTGAAAAGGCGAACAAACGCGCAAAGTGGTGAGAACGCCTGATTTCGTCAACAATCTTTCGGCTGTTGGATGGGATAAGCGTCCCATCACTGCGGGATCTTCAAGTATTGACTCTGCACGAAACCTACGACCTTGCCATACTTGGACTGCGATGTATCTCGATGCAATGCTGCATACCAAACAGTATCGCCCGACAAATGTTCGATAGTGTCGGCCCATTTCGGCGTCACAAGCCAGCCCATGTATTGGACGACATCATCCCGTTTTCCAGCTTCGTCTACAAGACGGCACCCGCCTCCTACGCCTAGTTCGCTGTCGGTGACCAACCGATGATCTTCGGTAAACAAATACGTGATCGTTTTGGTCTGGGTGTCCCAAGCGATAGTGAAGAGCATTCCCTCAATCGTGACCGAGGCACAGGGGTCGCGGTGGTTTATGTCGGTGAGGCACTGCTTGGCGTGACTTCTGGCTGTCAGCACGTATGCTGGGGCCTGCGAACCAAGTTTCGGCAGGTGTCTGTCTTCTGCCTCACTCCGCGCAGCGCACAGAACAAAAATGAAAATGCAAAGGCAGACCCCTACTAGGTGCTGCTCGCTCGCCATGGAACTCAGGGCCAACGCTCTTTTCATGAGCAGGTTCTATGTCCAGTTTCCCTGCGGCTCATCATGACTTCCGTCACGAGAGCTGTCAACTGTCGCAAGATCGCCATTGCACTCAAAATGGCTGCAACTCCACGGCTCCATCCATACGGAAGGCGTTCAATGCTTCGCTGTTTATTCGTCTAGCCTATTTTGATTTTGGGTAGGGTTTTGTACCGGTATGCTTTGGCTTGCCGGACGGCGCATGATGTTCGGATGGAGGCGAGGCGATGATCCTCTTGAAGGTCCATCCCAAAGATCCTGACAATCCCAACAGAATCGCGTACATCAACCCAGACGGCATTTGCTCCGTACTCGATCAAAAGATTGGCGGATCACTGATTTCCTTTTCTAATGGCGAGACTATGACGGTCAACGAGCCGCCAGATGTGCTCGTCACCAACATTCACAACCGAACGGGCGATCCGAACAAATAGGAGCAACAGTTACGGCCCGATCCCATGTCGTAGAGTTGACTGGGTCAATGCGTGTAATCGCCTGATTTCGACAGTTGACAAAACGTCGGTCTCGCTTTTCGCACTGATACAATGCGTATGTGGACTTCGGGCCCCAAGCGTCCCAACGACTGGGTTTAGCTGCGGTCCTTCTCTTGTCAGGGTTAGGGCTTCTAGCTGGCATTGGCACCAGCAGCGGCCCGTGGAGCTACTGGGGCAATTCGGTTACGTATGTTCAGTATTTAGCCTCCCGCGATCTGCCGAAGAAGAGGCGCCTACCGCGTCTGCCACGCGGCATTTTTCTCGCCCTTTTGTTTGCGTTAATTCCTTTTCTCAAGGGCTGGTGTTCTGTCTTTCTACAGCAGCACGTTATTTCATCTTTGTCTACGTTCTCTGCGGAATCTCTGCAGCGGCGTGGTTGCTGATTGCACTTTCTCTCCAATCTGCTTCGGATAGAGTCGCTCCTCCTGTTTGGTTGACGCATTGGTATTGGGCAAATGGGGCTGGTTTTCTGCTCCTCATGGCAATTGTGGGCATCAGTCTTGCAACGCTTTCTGCTTCGAGCTGAGGTTGACGTGGTGGTGAATGATTGGCGAAAAATCTCTATTACGCTCATCAACTGTTTGCGTCGCGTCCCTGGAGTCGAGTCCACGGGCCCCCACAGCAGGTTGGCTTCAAGCGGACCGAGCCCGATTTCGACGATAGCTCTTCGTTTCCCAAGCGTCGTTGCTCCAGAGCAACCTGGAGACGGCGGCTGTTCGGTGTAGGCCACCCTCGGGCCGAGCCCTCAATTGGCGAAAATCGCGATAGCACTCACTGACCCGGATTTCGGCGAACAAAAGGCGCAAAGTGGTGAGAACGCCTGATTACGTCAACTGTCGAGAGTGGGCCGTTTTTGGATTTCCCGTCGCTGCTATAACTTTTGCTAGTTTCCAGAACATCAATCACCCACTAGGATCGCATCTCCTTTCTACAAGTTGCGTTAAGCCTCGTCCAAGAACCTTCTTCGCGGGGCTTTCGATCTACCTAGAACTGCAAATCCACTAAACGATTCGAGGAGAAATGTCATGAATCTGAGCACTGAAGAACGCGAACAAGTAGCGGCCGAATTGAAGCGTTTCGCTGGTGACCTGAACCTCACCGACGATCAAAAGGAAAAGCTTCGCGTCGCTCTTACGGAAGCAAGAGAAAAGATCGCAGAGTACATGCAACAGAATCCCACCACCACCAAAGCCGACGTCATCAGCAAGGTTGTTGCAAATCGCGACGCGATTCGTCAGCGGGTCGTCAGCTTCCTTAGTCCCGAGCAGCTGAAGAAGTGGGATGACGAAAAAGCCAAAGCCAAGGACTTCCTGGGCCAGAAGATCGCAGCCTAAGGATTCACCTCGTACTGAAGTTGTTACACTTGGGTGGCCGACAATCGAACACAGGCCGGCCACCTATCCTTTGTTTGCGAGCCTGGTCGTTTGGTTGGTAGACCCACGGCATGAACAATGCCTGCAGGGGGTAGGCTTCGGTTCGGCGACCTCCTTGCCCGACATTCGCTGTCGCACGTGGCCCAATCAACTCTGCTCCCTCTTTTGATCCGTGTAAGAGAGCTACGCCGAGAACCTCCAGCCGTCCTCGTCGGCGCGGATAGAAGCGACCTTCTTCGCTATCGGGGGGATGTACCTAGGGGCGGGCAAGAAGATTGGGCGGAAGTGCCGGCGCATACAGCCGTGACATCTGGTCGGTCCGAGTAGGAAGAACAGACTTGCAAGGTCCCCCCACGTCTTCCAGTGTGAGCGATACACTTTTGAGCTACAGCAGTAAGGACAGTCACTGAGAGAAATTCTGCGCATACAACACCGATACAAATGGACGCGACACGGCATACCACCGACTCCGCAACCAGCCTGCGTCGCATCGCGGCGAATCCAACACCACAATCACTGCAATGAAATCACGAGCCCGTGATGAACCTTGCGGTCCGAGAAATTTCCATAGAGGCTCAATACGTAGATTCAAAGCGACCTTCCAACGTTGGCCAAATATCGCCGTTGCACTACTTCATCTCGGTCGTGAACGCAAGCTCTGCTTCTTCAACGATCAGGCTTTCTTCAGTAGGCGGGTGATCCAGACCAAAATCACCGCGCCCACAAATGCCACAATAATCGAGCCGATCATGCCTCCACCTTGCCAAATCCCCAAAAGCCCAAAGATCCAGCCACCCAAGAAGCCGCCCAGGATGCCGAGAATGATGTCAACGAGAATACCGTAGCCACCGCCCTTCATCACTTGTCCAGCAAGCCAACCTGCAATCAGTCCAACCACAATCCATGCAAGAAATCCCATGATGATCCTCCTTGGGTCCGCTTGAAACACAGAAGAATAAAAACGAGCTACAGCAGTTGCAACTGTCAGATCTGGCTAGTTGCCCCTTTTATCGCGCGCTTGCTCTGAACCGAGTTTTCCTCTGTCATGCGTCGTTCGAATACAAAGGCAACAATTCAGATTCACACAATAGTGCGATGGCTGGCAGCAGTCGGCTGGCCAAACAGCACTTTGGTACAAAAGCGTCGACCACCTTTAGAGCTTGCTCACGAACATCCACCGCTCCGGAGAGCATGATGATTGGCGCTAGCGGCCTAAGCCGTCTCATCGCGATTGCAAACTCTTGTCCGCTCATCTCGGGCATGCTGTCGTCTACGATTACAACGTCAAACGAACGGAGGCCAGCTAGTTTCAGTCCTTCGGGGCCACTGGATGCGGTCACGACACTATACCCAAAGCTTTCGAGAAAGGCCCTTTCGCATTCCAGAACAGCTTGGTCGTCGTCGATACAAAGCAGTGCGGCTCTTGGTAGCGATGGTTCGGACATCCGCGCGCCCTCCTTCGATTTATCAGGACGGTGTCCGCTAACGCTAAGCATTCCGTCTTAAGTGCACAACTGTCAAAAGAATTAGTCAGGACATTGAAAAAGAAAGAGGCGGCCCAGCAGTCGAGGGAGGTCAACTGTTGAAATATCTCGATTACACTCATCAACCCTGAAAAAGGCGAACAAACGGCGCAAACTTGTGTTAACGCCTGATTACTTCAGTTAAGACCCGCAACGCAGCAGAAGAAGTTTGATGGTTGGGGGAGCGCACTGTGGGCTATTGCGACAGCCCCACTTTCCGCACCAAGTCAGCAAACCGTGGGTCGGAACGTATGGAGTCGAGCTGGAAATCCGTTTTCAAGCCCTCTAGAAATACATCGCGCTCCGCATAAGCAGTGTTGAGCCACCGAAAGGCCTGATCTTTATCTCCCAAATCGGCATAAAGGAGAGCGATCTGGTATGGAGATGTATAGCCGCTCTTGCGTTGTGCTTGCCTGGCCTCGATGCCTTTGCTGAGAGCACCCTTCCATCCACTTGAACGAAATCCTTTCTCGAGAGCAGAAGAAAAAACAGACTCTCCTGGCTCGCCAGAAAGTTGGCCGTACACCTTCCATTCTTCAATAACCTGCGGGTACATGTGTTTCGCCCAATAAGCGAGGGCTAAACCCTGGTGCGTGTAGGCGAACGTCGGGTTTTCATTTCCTACTTTCTTGTAGTCTAAAATGGCTTCGTCATATTGTCGTGCAAGGGCATGGACGAAACCGACATTCACCCGGATCATCGGTGACAGTGGATCGAGCTGGTGAGCTCGATTGCCCTCAGTCAACGCTTCCTGCTCTCTTCCCCCAATCGCCGCAAGGTCGTTCGCATACCACGAGTGTGCCGTAGCATCGCTGGAGTCGAGCTCTAGGGCTTTCTTGTACTCAGCCTCTCCGGCCGCAAAATTCCAGTTGTACTCCCATTCAATGCCGGCCATGACTGCGTGGGGACGGGCCAACGACGGATCCAGATCCAGCGCCTTGCGAGCAGCTGCATTGGCCTTCGGGTTGTATTCGCTGGGAGCGCCGCCAAAAGTGAGCATTACGCTGTAGGCGTCTGCCAGGCCCGAATACGCCAAAGCATAGCCAGGGTCTTTCGCGATAGCTTGATTGAAATACGAGATTGCCGTTGCCAAGTCGGGAGCTGTCCGTTTATTCCAATGAAATCGACCTCTCAGGTATAGCTCATATGCTTCTGGATCTTGCGTCCCCTGTCTAGTGACCTGCTGCTTTTCTGAGGTGCTCAGTCTGGTCCGCAACTTTTCCGCGATCTCGCCCGCAATCTGCTGTGGCAAACCGACGATCTCTGCACTCTTGAAGCTATAGTGCTGTCCCCAAATCTCCGTGTTATCCCCGACATCAGTGAGCTCGGCGCTTACTTCGATGTTGTCCCCGCGTGGCACCACTCGTCCGCTCACCAATGCCGACACGCCCAAATCGTGTCCAACCTTCTGCAAATCAACGTCCCTCCCTTTGTAGCGGAAAACCGAGTTACGCGATTTCACCTTCAGCTCCGTAACATGGGTGAGGCTGGCAATAATCGATTCGGTCACGCCATCACTGAGGTAGTCTGTGTTGGAATCTCCGCCACCATTCGTAAAAGGTAGGACGGCGATGGAATCAATCTGTGCTTTCCTGACCGACCGCAGATACGAAGCGCCAGCGGAAACTAGTCCAGCAGCGACAATACAGGCGACCAAAGGGATCCAGAGTTTACGGCGTTTGAGCGTCTTATCAGCCGATGGTATGGCAGTAATTCTGCCGGACTCTGAATCGCGCTTCAATCGTTGCAAATCGGCTCGAATTTCAGAGGCGTGCTGGTAGCGCAGGTTGCGATCCTTTTCCAAACATTTGTTAATAATTTCTTCCAACTTGGCCGGAAGATCAGGATTGAGGCGTATCGGAGAGGCGGGCGATCGCTCGAGAATTGCATTGAAAATCAAAGCCGACGTTTCGCCGCGAAACGGCAGCTTGCCCGTACACATCTCGTACAACACTCCACCAAACGAGAATAGATCAGTTCGGCCATCCAGTTCTCTTCCCCGGACCTGCTCTGGAGACATGTACGAAACAGTGCCAAGTGCACTACCGGGGCTGGTGAGATGTTCTTCTGAGTCAATCGTCGGGGAACTTAGGGCGATGCTCTCCGGCTTGACCGTGAGCTTGGCTAGCCCGAAATCGAGAATCTTAGCCTGACCTCGGCTCGTGATGAAAATGTTCGCGGGCTTGATGTCACGATGCACGATTCCTTTGGAATGAGCTGCGTCCAGTGCGTCAGCGATCTGAATACCGAGATCGAGCACTGTCTCAATCTCCAGTGGCTCGCTCACGATTTTGTGCCGCAGAGTCTGCCCCTCCAATAATTCCATAGCGATGAACGTCCGCCCGTCGGATTCGTCAATCTCATAGATCGTGCAGACATGGGGATGATTGAGAGCAGAGGCGGCCTTCGCTTCGCGTTGGAAACGTGCCAAAGCTTGCGAATCTTTGGCTACATTATCGGGAAGGAACTTAAGGGCGACGAAGCGATCTAGTTTGAGATCTTGGGCTTTGTAGACAACGCCCATCCCACCGCCACCCAACTTCTCCATGATACGGTAATGGGAGATCGTCTGCCCGATCATTGGCGCGAATCTTACGTCGCTAATACGCGCAAGTCAATGAACGCGGAGATGTTGTCGCCGCAACATGAGAAGTTCCTCTTTCCGCAAAGTAGAAAGTTCCGCTTTTATGAAGCATGGCGGAGCGACGAGAGGG
>Ga0210406_10002794_pt1 | contig 19562 bp, 27 predicted proteins | sample IncBWC30MmetaG_FD_155454 | JGI IMG/M metagenome (GOLD analysis project Ga0210406, IMG submission 155454) | Forest soil microbial communities from Barre Woods Harvard Forest LTER site, Petersham, Massachusetts, United States - Inc-BW-C-30-M | ecosystem: Environmental > Terrestrial > Soil >... | reverse complement strand
GACGCGATGTCCTCGCCGGGAGTGCGTGGTCCGATACTGGCATCACCCTTGCCACCACTGACGGGATCGCCGTTACGATCTGCCTCACCACCGACGCCGGATTTATCCGCTGCGCCGGTAGCTTCGCTGTTCAGCTGCGACAAGATCAGCGGCATGCGGGCGGCCATCAGTTTGTTCTGCATGGCAGCCGCCTGCGCTTGCTGCTGAACGTTCTGAGTTTGAGCGCCAACGAGACCTTGATTCGCCGTAGCGTTCGGACCGTAGTTCGATGCTGCGATGTTCGCGAAGTTGGAGTTGAATGAACCGTTATCGGGTATGTCGCTCATGTATTACCACCCATCTCCAAGGAAGCTGGTCAAATCTGTGCTGTCGTCGGTGATGTCCGGCAAATTGATGTCGGGCATGCCGCCAGCGTCAATCGGGCCGACATTGATGTTGCCGATACCGTTCGTGCTGTTCGATATATCGCCAGCGGTCGGACCATTGGCGGCGTTGTACGCGTTGAACGCGCCGGAGTTGTTCGCCAGCGTAGTTCCTGCGAACGGATCCTGATAGCCAGGCGTGCCGAAGCCGCCGCTGCCGCTGCCGCCACCGCCACCACCGCCGGTTGAACCACCGCCACCAGTGAGCGCGCGACCCGCCGCACCTATCAAACTGGTGCCGGCACCGTTGACGCCGAAGATGCCGCCGACCGCATTTGCTGCGCCCGAGACGCCGGACGCTTGCGCTTGACCGATGTTCTGCTGCAGGGTGCTGATGTTGGCGCCGGTCTGTTGAGCCGCTGTCGCCATGCCAGTGTTCGCGGTGCTGCCGAGTCCGGCCGCTCCCATCAACTGGCTGATGTACGTGTTGTAGTCCTGCGCAGCGGTGCCGGTCACGTATTGACCAACAGCTTCCGCCGTGTTCGGAGTGTACGCACTTCCCATCGCAGCGGCTTGCCGCTGAATTGCCTGCGTGCCTTGCTGCACGGCGAATTGATAGCCGGGCATGTTCAAGAAGTTCGACGGATCGGCGGGCTGGCCGTTGAGACCCAAGGAAGATTGTAGCGCTGTGTTGGCGCCTTGACCAGTCTGCTGCTGTGTGGCCCAAATATTGTTGATGTTGCCGAGGGTCGACTGCTGCGTGTTGATCGCGCTGTTATCGGCGTTCTGCTGCGCCTGAGCAGCGTTCTGAGATCCGTAGACTCCGGCCGCGCCTTGCAACACGCCGGGTAGTGCGCCAGTGATAGTGGACGCGAGAGTCGAGTCTGTGCTGGCACCAGCCGCTGGCACGTAGCCCGTCGGTGATCCTGCGCTCGGGACGATGTTACCCATCGAACCGCCCTGAATGTACGCTGGGATGTTGGATCCCATCAGTGCCGAACCCGTGCTTGTTGCCATGTTACCGTTGTTCCCTTGTGCCCCTTGCGAGAGGACGCTACCGCTGGGCTGCGCCCCGCCTGGATTGCCCATCAGCGCGCCGGCCGCTAAGCCAGTAACGCCGCCGACTGCGTAATTGATTCCACCATTCGTCACTGCACCGGCAACGCCACTGGGTACGCCTGCGCCCGTGAGACTGCCTTTGATGTTGCCAGCGATACCAGATCCTTGAACCGCTCCACCGATGCCGCCAGTGAGCGCACCGAGTCCGACGTTGCCGCCAGTAAGCGCGCTCTTCGCGGCTCCGATGCCGGCACCAGCGATGCCAGTCGAGAGCGTGCTGCCGAGTCCGGTAGCATCGTTGATCGCGCCGCCGGCCAATGGCAGAAGTCCGCCGCCGGCAGCTCCACCGAGCGCACCGCCCGCGACGCTGCCAAGCGTGAGCGGCTTGCCAGTGATCGCATCGATGGCCGCAGCGTTGACGCCACCCATCACACCGCCAGCAATTGCGCCGGCTGCGAGACCAGATGCGATTCCGTCTGCGGCCAACGCACCCGCGAGAGCGGGAGCAGCGACACCGAAGGACAGAGCAGTGGCAGCAAGTGCGGCGATATCGGCGCCGTACTTGCTCATGAAACTTTTCGTCGGCTGCGCGCCCGCGAACCGCTCGATGTCAGGCGCACTGTTGTCGCCCTGCGTGTTGATGTTGGTCTGAGCGTCAGCACTCGCGATCTTGCTGGGATCGCCCCACAGACCGTACGGATTCTGACCCCAGCTCTCGCCAGCGTCTGCGGTGCCGGCTTGCTTGCCCTGCGTTACAGGATTGGCGCCGAAGGCCGCGTAATACTGCTGGATCGAATTCGCATCCCACTTCTTGCTGGGATCGAGTTCCTGTAAACCTTGGCTGCTCTCCAACGCCTGAAGTAACGGATCCGTTGTCGTGGATCCATAGTTGGTGTTGTACAGCTTGCCACTATCGAGACCGGCTTGCAGAGCGCCAGCGTAATCGCCACTGTTCAAGTCAGTGATGGCGATGTTGGCATAGCTCTGCAAACCGGCCTGCTGCTGAGCCTGAGCCTGAGCAGCGGCCGCTGTCTGCGCTGCCTGCAGTTTGGGCGAGATAGGTTCCCCGCCCATGCTGATGTAGTTTAGTCCAGCGGCCATGTTATTCGATTAATGATTCCCGGCAACGCCTTTGATCTTCTCAATCGTGCGCGTGATGTGACCCATCCCCAACATACCCGCGAGCGTGCTTTGCAGCAGCGGATCGTTCGGAATCGGAAACGGTGTTGGGTGACCTAGCAAGGTGGTCAACCATGTGAACGTCGGACCTATGATGGCGGACATCGCCAAGCCGGTGCCACAAATCCAGCCGATGTATGGACGCCATCCGGCGACCCACCACGAAGTCGAAGCCGCTTCAACTTTGTTGATGTCGGTCTGCGCCGTGGTTACAGACTGCAACTGCGCCATCTCTTCCTGCAGTTGGCCCGCGGCGAGCATGGACTGCAGCTGTGCGGCAGCGGCCGCTGCTGCGGCTTTATCCGGGACAACTTTCAAAATGATGTCGCTGATCGGTTTCAGGACACCAGCGATACCGTCGCTGATCAAACTCATGTCGGATACTCCCCACTCAAAAAGTAACCTGCGATGCGTGTGGCTCGGCCCGGCTTATCGAAGCCGTGCGGCTGCACTTCCTTGGCCCACAGGCTGGCAAGCAGGTGATCGTGCACCGTCTGCCATTCCTGCGCCTTGATGGCGTCACGCGTCGGGCCGAACTGTTCCCACCGTCCGCCCATGTTGAACGCGATCTCATAGAGCGCGTTCTTGCGACAGTCAGTGTCGCAGGATTCAAACTCGGGCCAGCGAGACGCTAAGCGCATCGCGTTCATGATGTCCGTGCTGAACCAGCGGTCGCTGGTCGATTGAATCACCGTGAAACCTTCCCACGAGCGGCCTGGAGCTGGGCGCGGCATCAGGTGCCCGCGGCCGCATGTCCAGTTGCCTTTCGTATCGAGGTACGCTACGAGTTCGTCTTTCTCCGCGGCGTCGAGATCAATCGCCAGCCGTCGGTCGATTGAAGGATCGAGCACCGTGTCATTCGTGATTGCCATTCGGTTTCCTCACCTGGATCTGAATGTCGTGGACCGTGTCTTTGATGTCTGTCAGCGATTGCTGCATCGCTGCGTTTTGCTGCTTGATGGAATCGAGTTGATCATCGTGCTTCGCGACGTGCGCCGCGGTCTGATCATTTTGTGACTTCATATCTGCGATCTGTTGATCGACGATACCGCCGTGATGCACGGTCGTGTAAATGCTGCCGGCTGTGGTGAGTACCACAGCGATAGCAGCCCAAGCGGATTCCATCGACCACTTCAACATAGACATCTCATCTCACTTCGGAGGTAATCCGCCAAACGGCACGCCGGGCTGCGGTCCGTGCTTCTGCACGAACTGATACGCCTCCACCCAAGCAACTGCTTCCATGCCGGTCGATTGGACGCGGCGCAGGAATTCAAGTAAGTTGCCGGCGATGTGCGGCGGGATAGCTGGCTGCACGCTGACCGCGGTGTTACCCGGCAGACCTCCGATAATGTCAGCGATGGCTAGTTTATCTTCATTCGTCATGACTCACCTCTAAGTGTAAAACGGAATACGCCGAGCTACCCCGGCAATCGTGACGGCCATGTATCCGGCGGGCGTGGCGGGCAGTGCTCCCGCGCCTCCGGCGACTGGCGCTGTGCTGGTGACTGTCACTGACGGCAGCGACATCTGCCCAGCGTTATTAAAAATTAGAGCGCTAACGCCTGTACGAATTCGAAATGTAGACGCGGCGGCGTCGCTCGCCAAAACTAGTTCGTTCACGGTGGTGTCAAAAAACATTTCAGCTTCGGTCACCCCGGCCTTCTGCAGGGCGATGCCTGTGAACCTGCCGCTGGGAGTGTTCAGCTGTACCGTATTGTCTGTGCCGTCGCCGTTCACTACCAGCGCGAAAGGGCCGGACGCATCATTGATTACGACTGGCCCATTGAAAATGCCAGAACTCTGTCCGCTGGCGCCGTTCACTGTCAGAGAAACCTGGCCCGCCGTTGAGTTGATCACAATCGGCGCCACGAACGGCGAGCCGCCGCCACTGATCGTCGCGTATGGGCTGGCGATATTGCCAGTGACCGTTACGCCGTTGAGGCCTATCGCATTGCGAACGTCCGCGCCCTTCAGCGAATTATTAAGAAATTTACGAAACCATGTCGCGTCCCAATCCTTTGGGATCGAGAGAACGTTCGCACCGTTGATACCTGGCTTCGTCTTTAGCTGGATCGCCATGCTACCACTTACAAGGTTCGACCATCGCGGTCACAGCAACTGTGAAGGTAGGCGATGCGTCCGTCACCCGAAACTGCATCACCAAACTATAATATTGTCCAACGTTCCACCAGATCGCGCGGTTCGATGTGTCGCCTGGCACACCGAGAGTCTGCGAGTCATCACCCGACACATCGTACGTCTCGCCCCAGTTATCCGACAGAAGCAGATTTATACGCGGCGCTACGCCGGGTGTTGGGCTTGCGCCGGCCGTAACTACAGCCTCTACGCGGCGCACGATCTGGCGATTGTTCGCCTTGTACAGCGGCTGCGTCGTGAACGCGCACACTACTGGCGCGTTCGCATTTCCAAATTCAGTCTGGACTGTATCGTCCAGGAAGCCGATGGTGCCACTCTCCGAATCGCCGACCAGCTGCTTGCCGAACGCGTTCAGATAGCTCAGGCCACGGTACTGAATTTCTTGGCCGTTGAGCACTGACACCAGATCGAACCACTGCTGCGTCACGCAATCGTACACGAGCGTGCGCTCGGCGAGCGGGATCGTCAGCACGTAGAACGGGTGCCCGTTCCAGGTCGGGCCGCCGGCCGGAGACGACAGAGCGTACATGCCAGGCAGCAGCCCTAATTTATTTGCGTTCGAGAGCACAGCTTCAACGCCGGCCGTCGATATTCGCACGGGTGTCTGTCCGTTACGACGTCGCACCGTCAGATCGTTTGCGACCCACATCACCGAGTTGTCCTGCAGCGCGATGCTGAAGGGGCACTGCGGGTGCACGCCGTAAGGCATGTACGTATCGGACGCCGCGCTGAACGGCGTGCCGGTCGGGTTGCCGGTGTTCACGAAACCTTCCGACGAGCGCGAACCGAACATCAAGACTTCGCGGTGATCGACGCACATCCCATAGAAGGGGTCCGTGCCGAACTGCCGATTGAACGACGCAGCGGTGGTGAAGGTGATCTGCGCGTTGCCAGACACCTGCCGACCGTCGTCGTTGAAAAATGTGAATGAGCCGAGACCGCCATTGTTGTTCGCGAGGAACACGATGAAGGTGTCGACATACCAAACGTCAATCGCGCCACCGAGCGCGAGGAAGAACGAGCTGGTGAGCTGCTGCACGCCGCCGCCGCCGCTGAACGGCGTGTACGTGAAGCAGGTGTCGGTACCGGGCACCAGGATCACCAGACACGCACCGTTGTCCGTCATGCGCACGAAACCGTTGCCGATGATGCCACCAGCAGATCCCGGCACGAGACTGAACGCACCGAGCGCGCTCACGGTGTACAAATCGAAGCCGACCACGGCGTACACGGTGCCGGCCATTTCCCACATGCCGCGCAGTGGGTTGGTCAGACCGCTCGGCGTGAACGGCGAGAGACCAGGCCAACGCCGCAGGCTGGCGGGTTGCTGATCCTCTTCGTCATCAGGTTGCGTCTGCTGCGACGGTTCCGGGTAGCAACCGATCAATCGCTTCGAGCCGGCGCGAAGATCGGCCAGCTGATACGAAGCGAGAGGCAACGGTACGGATTGAAGCTGTGCCTGGCCCATGTGTTACAGCCAGTTCGGGCCGCCCCACGGACCGCCTTGCGGGCGCGAGAGTTCTCCGAGGTCGCACTCAGTGTATCGCAGGTAACGCTTCGTCAAGCGACGCATCGCTTGAAAAATCAATGCCGCCAGATCAAATCCGTTCAATGGATCCGGCGACGGCGGGATCGTGATGCCGTAACGCACCGAGATCCATCCAGCCAGAACGTACTTTACGTCGGCGATGTCTTCGTCTTTGAGAGGCGCGATGCTGTTGAGCTGAGCAACAGTCTGCGGGTACCAACCGATGTTCCCCCAACCGTCACGCATCTGCGTGAGTAGGTTGTCGTTGAGGATAGTCATCCCGTTGGCGGATTGCGTGGGCGTGGGGGCACGTCCTTCGCGTACGACGCCAAGAATCTGGAAAGATTCGGTGATGATCTGCTGGTTGGTCTGAGCCACGACGCCTCTCTGAAATTTATGCCGTCTCTCCGAGCTGTCACGTCTTCTTAAGCGGGTGGACGTTCACCGCAAGCGCCTACTGGGTGAGGGCAGTGGCGCTATTTCTTGTTTTACTGCACGCGTACCCAAGTGCGCGGGTTGACGGCCGCACCGCTGGCCGGCTGGAAGCCGTTCAGAGTGTAGACGTAGCGCACGGTGGATGTCGCTTCACCGGCCGCGCCTGGCACTTGTAGTGCCGTGGGAGCGGTCGCGCCAGCCACGAACGAGTCGCCCGTGTTGGCGTTGACAGCGGTCAACGTGATGATGCTGCCGGAACCGTTGCTGATCTGCGCTTGCGCACCGTCCACTGGGTTCAGCGGAAGGTTCACAGTCACAGAGATTGCGCCCGTGGGCACAAGGACCAATATGCCGGTCTGCATGGTGATGGTTGAACCAGTCACCAACGTAGCGCCTGCATAGAAGTCGAACGGGACTCCGACGACGTCGCCGTGACCGTAGCCTGTTTGGAAGTTAGCCATTTTCGTTTCCTTCTAGTTAACTAGGCTTAAGCCGCCGACGCGACTTCGATGTTACGCACAGCCAGCTCGGGGTAAGCGAGCACGGCGCCGACAATCGAGTCGAGACGAGCCGGGAGCACGTCGTTAGACGGATCCCACTGTTGCGCGAAGCGGATGTTGTACCCTTCGAACGCTTCCGCAGCAGTCATCTTGACGAGGGGGCTGAGGTCGAGCATCGGGGGGTTCGCAAACACAATCGCGTCACGGTACCAGCCGAGGGACTGCTTGATCAACGCACCGTTCAAGGATGCGATGGCCGCAGCGCCGCTCTGGCCGAAGACGCTGATGGCAGCGCCCGCGCCCGGAACGTTGTCCACGTTCTGGTATGCACCGCCAGTGATGATGCCCGGCGCAATCGGGATGGAGATCGCGCCCGCGGTATCGCTGATGGTCGCAGTCACAACGAACTGCTTGGGTCGGCCCAAGGACGCCTTCGTCTCAGGGTCGACTTCGTTCACGCCAGCGATGGAAATCACATCGCCCGCGTTCAGGGTGGTGCCACCCGAGGTCCAGCCGTTGGTGTTCAACGTGAAGGTCGACACGAACGCGTTGCCCGCGCCGGGGTTCGACTGGCCGGCACCGTTCACAACGGGAGCAGCGGCCGCACCGAAAGTCCCGATGACGTGCGTCGGCAGCTTCGTGTTACGGAAGCAGACGTAGCCAGCGGCCTTGTCGGAGATCACGCCTTCCAACCATTGGTCGGAGACAGTGGACTCGGGGTTGAAGAGACCCTTGTTGTCACGCACGAAGTACCGCGAGGTTTGCGGGGTCGCCGTGAACGTACGCCGGTCGTCTTCAGGCGCCAGGGCTTCCGTCAGGTACTGCTCGTTCTGCAGCAACTGATCGTAGGTCGCCGTGGTGTTGAAGGCGCCCGTGAACTTCGGAACGTTGTTGACTTGCCCCGTGGTGAAGTTCTCGATACCAGCCGCCAGACGCGCCATTGCAGGTTCGAGCACTTGCTCTTCGAAGTTGTTCAGCAACATGGCACGCTCCACCGAAGTGAAGTTGATGTCGACACCGAGCTGCTGGTTGACCAACATGGTGGCGAAACGCTGTACCGAGTTCTGCGCATTCATCTGCGGGCCAGTACGCAGGATGTACTGGAACGGGAGACGGATCGAGAGCTGTTGACCCAAGATGACCCCGTTGACGGGGCCGGGCAGCAAGCTCTGGTAGTCACGGTTCGTGCGACCCGTGAAGTTGCTCTTGGCGTGCAACAAGACCAGTGCCTTGCGTGCGACCCATTGAGCGGTGATGAGTGAGTTAGCCATTTATTCCTTTCCGATTATTTTAGTTCAGACCGCGCTGCTTCCGAGCATTCTCGCGAGCTGACTGTTTGCTTCCTCTGTGCTGTCGCGCGAATTCATCCATCGACATGTTGGGATCGAGGATGTCGCGGCCGGCTGCACGTCCCGCGGCCGGTGTGGTCCGTGGGGGAGGAGGCGCCTGAGTGATGGACTTCGTTTTCCCACTTTGCGCATTGGGATTCGAGCCGTTACCGTTCTGCTTTGATTTGGAAGCAGCTACTCGATCTTCGTTCTCGATCTCTGCGATCATCCGCCCGATGGTGATAAGCTGTTGGGCCGGTGACTGCTTCGCCGTTCGAATGGCGAGAGCAGAATCCTTTCCGAACTTATACAGCAATCGAGCAGTGTGCTCGGATTGAGCGACAGCGACTCCAGCATCGAATGCCAACTGATTGGCAGCCAATACTGGATTCTTTGTCACGACCGCTTCGTAATCGGGAGTCGCTTTCGCAAACTTCTCGATTTTCGCTTCGACTGCAGCGCGACGCTTTTGTGCTTCGTCTTGCCCAGTCATCTCACGCACAATGTTGCGCGCGGCGATCTGCGCCTGATCTCGTGTCCACTTCTGCATCTTGGCCCGATACTTGGTGTTATCGAAGGCGACGTCCTCGTCGGATAAATCCGGCATCGGTTCGTCTTCAACAACAGGAGGAGCAGCGGCAGCGGCGGTTTGAGTCGCGGTGGGTTTGCCACCGGCCTTCAATCGTTCCAGCTCGGACAATGCGTCCTTGAGCTGGCTCTGCATGTGCTTGCCAAATATCTTCGTACCTTCGAGCAGATCATTCAGCTCTACTATGCGTTCCTCAGCAGATCCTTTCTTCGGTGCTGGCCGTGCCGGTGACGCCTCATCGTCATTCTGGCCGCCAGTCAAATCCGTATTGGGATCCGTTTCATCGCTGAGATCGACGTTTGCGGTGGACGCATCCGCGTTTTCGTCCGAAGTCCCCTCACCAGAATCGGTCTGGTCGCCGAGTGTTCCGTCCTCATCGACAACGGGGGCGTTGTCATCGACGAGTGGATCCGAGGCCGCTGCTGCGGCGCTGCCTCCCGGAGTGGCATCAACATTTTGGCCCGCGGCGACCGCAGCAACTGCGGCTGGGTCTGCGGCGCGAGCCGGGGTAGCTCCGCGAAACGGGTTCAACTTATCGTCGACCTGCTTCTGCGGTCCCTTTTCATATTTTTCCAAATCATCACGAGTAAAGGCCATGATTGTCTCCTAATAACACGGCATGCGCTGCCGCGAGGCGAGTCCCACCAGACTGAAAATCAAGCAGCCTTTTTCGGCTTCTTGGGTTTGGCAGCGGCCATCGCCTTAGCGGCGGCGACCTTCTGCTCGTTCAACTCCTGTTGATGTTTCAACGTCAGCGCGTGCTTCTCGTGCATGCGCCGCATCTCGGCCTCGTGGGCCGCATTGTGGCGCGCCATCTCAGCTTCATGCTGCTGCTGGGCGCGCTCCTGTTCTGCCTGCAGGTTCAAGTGCGCCGCGCCTTGATCAGCGATGTGCTGACGCGCGGCGTGCACGATACCCTGCCTGTGCTGCTGATCGGCGTGCGCCATATCCTGCAGGTTGCCAACGTGCTTGGCCGCCAGATCCATCTGCGCGGACTGTGCATCGGCCTGATTCTGATTGTGGTTGGCGCCGATCTCTTGCGACAGCTTGATGTTCGCCAGATGCTTGCCGGCGGTCTCGAACTGGATCTTCTGCTGCTCCATCGGGCTGGCCTGGGCGCGAGACTTCGCGATGGCGGCGTCCGCCGTCATCTTCTGAGTCTTACCCTGCAGCAACTGCATCTGCAGCTGTTGGACCTGCTCCTGCTGTTGCTGCTGCTGACTCTTCTGAGCGCCAACGCCGGACGCTTTTTCCTTCTCAGTCGGCTGGATGATGCCCTGCTGGATCAGCGGGATGCGTAGGCGGTTTGCCATCTCCTGCGCATCCGGTGAATCGATGTTCTTCGCGATCAAGTCACCGATGACAGGCGCCGCGTTCGGCATCGCCTCAGCGAACGAGATCAGCGTATCGAGCGCTTCCTGACGTGCGGACTGGAAGCTCGGGCCGATGGTGACTTCAACGTCGTACGTGCCCTCCGACAGATCATTCATGATGTCATCAGAGTGCGGGTTGTCCTTGTTGATCTCGACCATCTTCTCGACGCCATCGTGACCAATTATGCGCTCGACACGATTCGAATCGTAGACGCTCGGGATCATGTCGACAAACATTTCCCAAGTAAGTTGCAGCGCGGAGCTGAAGCCATCGATGAATTCGAAGCTGCCCAGGTCCGAGCGCTTCGTGTGTTGCACGAGCGCCTTGCCTGAGACGCGGTTCATATCTTCCGCGTTGCCGAGCGCAGGGTCGAAATACCCTATCGTGGCTTGAATGTCCTGGATCGACATCTGCGCGAGTGCCATAGCACCCTGCGGCAGGTCGAGCGGTTGTGTGCGGAACGGCATGCCGCCTTCCGCGTTCTTGTCGACGTTGTACGGCAAGTACGGACGCGAGGCAACGTTCGCCTGGTTCCACTCGTTCTCGTAGCCCTTGATCATCGCTTCAGTCACAAGATACGGCGCCTTCGGCAGGAGCGCGCTGCGCTCAATCATGTCCGAGGCGCGAGAGTTGTAGCTGCGCTGCGCGTCTTTGGAGTGACGGATCAGCGACTGGAATTTCTTGCGGCCTTCGATGTTGATGTAACGACCGGGGCAGCGCACGACCGGAATACGCTTCCAGTCGTAGTAGTACGGACCTTCGAGCACCGTCGAACCGTCGACCTTGGCCCACATGATCTGCCACTTCGTGGTCTTACGGATCATCGGTTTGCCGGTCTTCTTGTTCGTTGCGATGCGCGTGACACCGCTCTTTTCGTACGTCAGGCCGTGATCTTCGAGGTGCTGCTCGGTGGCCTTGAGATCGGCATCGTACTCACGTACGGTGCCGTCGGTCATCTTCGCGATTTCCTTCATGCGCGGGACGCGCTCGAAGTATTCAGCGATGCGCACTTCCTTGTCGGTGTACCAGCCATAGCTGTCACGCGAGACGTTGAGGCTGGTCATGTTCCCTTCCGGGTACAGTGCCTCGTAGTTCTCGTCGGAGATGCGCTCCGCGACTATGCAGCGGTTGGCATCGCCCGCGCATGCGTCGGCGCACTGCGGATCCCACACCACCGTCTGCGGATTCGAGATGTTGATGACGCGCAGCACCTGATCGAAGGCGCCCTTGCCATCATCCTGCATGTACGTCGGCATGATGCGCCACGCACCGAAACCGCCGGCCACCGCGAACTTGAACTGCTCTTTGTAGATCTGATCCGCTCGGCTGCACTGCTCGATGGAACGGCACAGGCCGGCGAAAATGTCCGAGATCGCTTCGGACGCACCGTCAGACGCGGGCCGCACCTTGCCGGCGGGACGCGTCTGACGCATGTCCGCAACCACCATGTTGACGGGCTGCAGACACCGATTGAATGTGTAGCACGGCTTGCCGCGCCGATTTTGCAGTACGACGGGATCCCACTGGCCCATCGCTTCCGCGTTGTAGATGAAGTTCAGGTCTTCGGAGTGCATGCGACGATTCTCTTCCCACGCACCAACACCTTCATCGTAGAAGTTGCGGATGCGCGAGAGGAGACCTTCTTCGTCGCCGATCTCGAAGCCAGGAGAATTGGGGATCGTGCCGCGTTGTCCCGGCACGTCCCCGATCAGATCCCAGTTGTCACCTGAATTGCCAGTCATTACGTCGGCATCTCATCCACGATTGCACGCTGCCCGTCGCCGACGAACGCTCCGCCAAAAGTGTTCGGCGGAAGATATTGCGGCTGTCCGTCGTTCTTCCATTCGTGCACGGGTTTTTCATCCTTTGTTTTTCGCCCGGTGTCGACCAGCCGTTGATACTGGACGCGGACTTGATTGCGGATCGCGGGGTTCTTGAAATTGAACGGAGCAACTTTGCCCTTGCGCTCAATGACCAGATTGTTCATGCCGGCGGTAACGTGCACGGTGTACGTCCCGAGTTGAATTTTGCGTCCGTCGGAGCCAACGCGCCGCGGGTCTTCATCCTGCTGGCACTCTTCGACTGTTTTGCCGTCGGTCGCTTGACGCTTGACGAAACGCCAATTGACGGAGGTACTCACCGCCCCCGTCTTCTCGTCCTTCTGCTCGATCTTGTGGGCCGACTGCTGTCGCAGGCGGATGCCCTCTTCGTGAACCAATTTCAAAGTAACGCTCATAGTCTCACCTCGATTGAATTAACCACTCCACACCCCACCAGGTGTGACCATTTCGGGTGCCCAGGCGAACCAGGGCAGGCCGCCGACACTTGCGGGCGGCGCTTTAGCCACCTCGAAGCCGCTCATCACGTTGTAGCGCGTGGCGTCCATGAGGTGATCGTTCTTTTTGATAATGTTGCCTTTCTCGTCGCGGCGATACAGTCGCACTTCTTTGCGCCAGTTCGACAGCGTCGTGAATATACGCAGTTGCTGCGTCGAGAGCATGTCCCAGGTCTGAACCAGTCCGGTCACGACAGTGTTGTCGGCCTTGCTTACCTTCAGCCCGAGACGGCAATACGTGTCGATCAGTAGCTCGCCATCAGTGCCACGCGCTTTTTGCGCGGCGGGGTCGATGACACCCTGAATCCACGAACCACGACGATTGATCGCCGCAACATGCACGGCCGGATCAGCCTGGCCGCGATAATATTCGTCGTACGCCACCGCGGGGTAACGCATATTTCCGGCAGCATCTTTGAATCCGTTGTCGATGTCCCAAGCAAACCAGATCACTGCGGTGCAGTTCCAACCTGGATCCATTCCGTACGAGCGCGGCCAGTGGGCCGGGATGTCGAACGGTTCGATCAGCATCACGTCTTCGGGGATCGGATAGATCGCGCCGACACCGTGACCAGGGATGCCGGACTTACGTGCCTGAAGCTGCCAGGACGGAACGCCGGCCAGAATTTTCTTCTTCTCAGAGTCGCTGAGGTGCGGAACGTCATCCATGTCGAGAAAGATCGCGCTTTTACTCATTGACGACGATCTCCTGCTCTTCTTCCTCGCCCATGTCCCACGCCTGCGCCGGCATCGCGTCCGGCTCCGGCGAAAGGTCGGGCATGAACGTGATCATCAGGTCCGAGACTCCAAGTAGTGGTGTCTCGGTCAGCGCCAGCGTGCCGTTCAGCTCACCAGGCACTGTGCTCATGAGACGCAGCAGACATTCGGTGTAGATCTCCAGCTTCGGCTCTTCGTCGAGGTGGATGCGGTCCTGCTGCGTTCCCTGGAACGCTTCACGACCTTGATCGTACGATTTAAATTGCAGCGTCGAGAGTCCGCCGGACACATGCAGCACGAAAACAGTCTCGAACGCATCGGCGAGACCGTGCTTCACCGTCCGCCGCACCAAAAGATCGCCAGGAATCATTCCGGTGCCGTACGCTTGCTCAACGCCGGGCTTGCCGCAGAATTTATCCTGCAAAATGTCTCGCGTGTTCTTCGCGGTGTCCGTCGCGACCCACATATTGATCGGTCGAGTGTATCTTCGTCCCGGCCACCACTCAGGATAGAGTCCCGTCAGGTGCAGCGTGTCCGCAAAGCAGCAGCAGTGCGTTTTTCCAGTTCGGTTTCCGCCGAACAGCGCGACCTCGTCGTGCACCGACTCCGAAGCGAAGAACTGCATCTGCTTCGGGTAGTGCGCGCGGCCGAGCGGGCAATTTTTCAGTGCTGGATGGTCACTCGGATCCTGAAACCAGGTCACTATTTGGGTCTGCGCCAACGCATACTGCCTCTGGCGCAGGATCTCGATCAGTCTGCTTCTCGTTCTCGGGTTCAACGACAGAATAGTCTGCGTCGATGATGTCGGGTCCAACAATTCTTTCGGAATCTCTAGCGACGAGTACACCCTGTCGAGCAAGTCCTGATAGGAGCGAGGATAATTCCGCATTTTGTTGTTCCACCGTCATGGTCCCCTTAACGTTGAGATCCATTTTCAGGCTCTCTCCGTATTTTTCGGGGAAGAAATTCGCAGCCACGCGTCCGAGCAGCTTGGAGTCGCCTTTGATGGCGGTTGCCGCAGCTGCGTGATCGAAAACGGCTCGCGCTATTTGCGTAGCTTCATCGAATTCGCGCTGAAAATCGGGGTTGTCCGTCAATTCGCGATGAAATTGCACGTTGGTCGCGCCTATCACACGCAGAGACTGCTTCATGTCCGCCGTGTTGGCATACGTGATCAAGAAAATACGTCGCTTGTCCTCTGTCCAGTCGAATTCTTCCGTTATCGACCCGGTACGAGCGATTCCCATACTCTCTTCGAGACGGTTCACCGCTTCTCGAAACGTCTCGTTCCAACTCAAGACCGCCAAAAATTCCGAATCAGTACGCCCGAGCGCTTCGGCCGCAGCCGTGAAGTCCTTCAGCTCCGCGTATTTCTCTAGAAACTTCTTCTCGCCAGCGTTCGGCTGAGCTGGTCCGGCTGGCGCGGTATTTTTCTGCGTGTAGTTGCGCTTACGCGCGGCTTCCAGTTCCGGCACACCCTTGCCGTAGACCGGCACCTTGCCGCGCTCAATGCGCTGGCAGTCGGTGCAGACGCTGCTGTTCGAGACGTAGCGCGCAGCGCGGTGGCCGGTGACGCATATCTCTCCAGTCCAGAACAGTTTCCAGCCGCGCGCTGTCGCCTCTTCCTTCGAGACGAACCGCGTCGGCTGGTAGTTGTACAAATCCGGTCGACCATCGCGCAATGGCGCTACAGTTTCCGGTTTGATCTTCGGCCACTTATCGCTCATGCTCGGTGCCAATCCTCCGCACCGCTCATGAAGTTACCTTTCCGGTCGTAGCCGGCGCTCTGCTGCCACATCAGGCACTCGTTGAGTGACTCATCCGGGTCGACAGAGTAGATCGCCTTCTGCCAGACGAAGGCGAGATCGCCGATGCCTGGAAATCCTACGCGGTCGAAGTCGACCAGCGTGATGTTGCGGAAACTGAATTCAACGACGTCGCCCGGCTTCACTTGCATCGGGATGATCGCGCCAGTTTCAGGGCCGTCCTCAAACCATAGCATCTTGCCCGAGAGTTTGCTCTTCGCAAACTGCATGACTTTTCCGTCTGGACCGAGCACGGGAGGTCCGTCACTGATCTCCTGCTTGAACGCGACCTTGCGCCGTTGGCGCCGACCGTAGCCGACCGCGATCACGACACCTTTGTTGATCTCGATGCCGGGCGTCGCCAGCGTCGGATGAACGTACGGAAGAATCTTCACGAGCACGCGGTCGCGCAACACTCGTGTGCGCTTACCGACTTCTTCCAGCTCTTCCGTGAGCATCATGCCGCCACCTCGATGATAGCGTCGACATCGGTGTCTCGCATGAGGCGGATCTTTTTTCCTACACCGTAATCCGAGTCCATGCCGGCGGTGGCTGCGAAAGAGACGATGTCCCCGACGCTGCACTCCATCGGCGCACGCTCACCTAGAGGGAGCATGCGGCCGGGGCCAACTGCGACGACTTCGCCGCGCAGGACGCGTTGCCAATCTGGCAGCTTGATCACGCCCTCTGCTTTGTCCAGGAGAGCGACTGCGATCAAGTCATCCAGCAGGCGCTGGCTAAAATCTATCTTCGACATTTTCGTACCTCTCACCTTACGAAATCAAAACGGAAGGCCGCTCACCGTCGCGAGGGCGCACAACTCCACGATTGCAATCACCGCGTTCGATGTGAACGGTTGGCCGGTGACTGAGTCAACGGCCGTGAACTGCATGCCGACCTGGCAGAGCTGCGATCCGATATACGGGAACGTCATCTGCCAAGCCGAACCTAAAACTTGCAGCGTCATCGTCGCTGCGAATGCCGAGTACGTAAAAGGCACGCCGGCTGATCCTACAGCGCCGGCTGCGTTCAGTGTGGCTGGTCCTGCCATCACCACACTGTTCGTAATGTCGTCGATCTCGATGCTGATCGAAGTAGGAATTACGGGGGTATTCGTGTGATCGACAAACTGCACGTCCATGAAAAGATCCGTGCCGGGATACGCCTTGACATTGGCGTACGGCAGGATCGGAGAACCTTGCAGATATCGGTTGCCTATGACCATCTTACCGCCAAGAGCGGTCGACGCGGATGTTGCAGTAGCAGACACCCAGGCGAATTTGAAGAAGGATGATCATCGCATCTTCTTGAACGAGCGCTCGCCGCTCGGGCCGCGAAATTCATGCGGGTGACGACCCGAGAGAACGTGCTTCGCACGATCATGCACGGCTTTGTGCTCTTTCGTGGTGATGCGTCCGTCCACCCAATCTTCGGTCGCACGACGCAGCGTATGCTTCGCGTTTTCCTTGATGATCTTCTTTTCCGGGAGCGGCTTCGGCGCTTGGTACGAAGCCAATTCGCCGTGCTGCTGCGCGGGTTCGGTCACGGACTTCTCGCCCTTCGACCGCTTCGCGCGCTTTTTGTCTTGACCCTTCGGGGTCTTGCTCACGCCGAAAATGGCGCCGAGCATGGGTGCAATCTCAGCCACCGCAGCCTCCTTGTCCACCAGTGACTTCGAACGAGCTGGTTGCGAACACGGCGTCGCCGATGAACTGCAACCAGGCGCCAACGCCTTCGATGTATACGGTCTGCCCGAGGTTCACGCCGATCTCATTCACGACCGGTGTGCCGAGCACGGGAGCGACTGCAGCCGACGGAGCGGCCGCACTGCCTTGTGCCCATTTGATGTAGCCGCTGACTTTGACCGCGCGGATGCGCCACGAGGTGACACCATCTTGACGACCATCAATCGCGACGGCTGCCGAGCTGTCCACCGCAAAGGTGGGAGTCTTCGGCTGGAACGTTGTATCGACGCCCATTATGGTGTCTTCCTTTTGCCTTCGGCCCAGTCATTCATCTCGCGCTTATGATCGGCGCGACCTTCACGCGACTTGTGAGCGTTCTTCCGCTCGTCCGCGTGCATGAATTCTTTCCCCACTTCGACGGACGGGCCGCCGCCCCCTGGCTTTTTCCAGCCATGGGCGGCAGCACGCATCAGTCTAGCCTGGGCTGGGGACTTGCTTGGCACTTACCGCTCGGTGAGTGCTTTGTCGCCCAGCTTGTCGCCACGGCCCGAGACGGCGTCTCGGTACAGTGAATGCGCTTTGCTGTTCAGCTCGCTCTCGCCACCCGAATCGCAGGTGTCCGAATGCGGCAGCAACGTCTTCTCGGCAACGCCCTTGCGGCTCGCGCCGTGAGTTCCTTCGACGCCGGCTCGACGCCCCTTCAGATACTCTTCGCCCTTCATCTTGGCGCTCTCTGCTTTACCCATGTGAAAAATCCTCTCTGTTGAAATCGAAATTAAGCGGCGATGGTGCCGGAGTTGACGCTCTGAATGTTGACGGTCGTCGGAGACGTTACCGTGATCACAAAGATGCGCTCCGCGTTGATCGCGATGGTGTTGGTGCCCGTGATCGTGACGCCCGTTCCGCCCGTGAGCGTAATAGCTCCCGACGCGGTATTGAAGTTCAGGATCGTCAACGTCCAGGCGACGTTGAACAGGTTCGGCACGCCGGGCGGCGGGTTGACGCCGGCCGCAAATGCGCCGAGACCTTGCTTGTACGCCGTCGCCACCGCTGCCTGAAGAGCAGCGATGATGTTGATCGCGGAGTCAGTCGTCAGTGCCTGCGCGCCGGCTTGGCCGCTCGCGCTGAGGTAGCAATCACCGGCACCGCACAACTGCGTAGCCGCCAACACACCGCCGTTCTGGACGGTCGTGGTGTACTGCGAATTCGGCAGAACCGAGATCGCGTTGTAGAAATCGTCTCGAAAGACGCCCAATGCTGTCATGAAATTTTCCTCGCGCTTACGCGCATCGAATCGACGCCGTCACTTGACGGATAAGCAGCAGGCTAAAGCCTGCATGAATCAAAACTGATCGTGCGATGCGCGGAGAGATACAAACTCGTCGCTGCGCTCGCAAGTCCCGCTCCGATGAGCAGGATCAAAAGAAATTGGCTCACCGTGAAAGTGGCGCCGCGTGACTTAACCTGCATTGCTGCCTCCACTCACGAGTGAGCTCTGCGGCGTCTGGTTCGACAGCAAGCCGTTGGCTTCCTGTCCCATCACCGTTAGTGCCGCCACTGTCGGTGGCACCGCCGGAATGTAATTCAGCACCATCTCGCAATCCGATGGCGTGATCGCTATCGGCTTCGCGTATCCAGTCTGATCAGTCGCACCGCCGCCGGCTGCTACAGCGCCACCGCCGTTCGCTCCCCACACATCGCCGCCCATACCGGCCGGCGCGAACACGTTCGGGTTCGGTGTGGTCTTCTGTCCGTACGAGCCAGTGCCAGCCATCAGCTGCCGACGTGATTCTGCGCGCCGGGCGCGGGATACGTGAGACCGCTCGCGACGCGAGTGACGACCGGCTGCACTGCCGGCGTGTTCACGTTGCCTGCGCCTGCGTTGCCGGCGATGTACGCCGACTGACCGTACGTGGTGTCCGTCAAGATCACCTGACCACGCGAGAGCTGCGCGAGCAACGAGTCGGTGCCCGGCGCGCTGTTCACATTAATCGGCACGGAGTTGGCGGAGATGTTGCCATTCGAGATCTGAGTGGCAGCGAGCTGCTGAACGGCGTTCTGATTGCCGGGCAGGTTCTGTTGGGGTACGGCGTCGACTGAGCCGTTCGGGTTGCCTTGCATCTGCGCGCCATTGGGCGCAGCGCCGGGCATGCCGGTGTTCGTTTCAAACTCAGCTAGTGAGGCAGGATAGTTCGTCATCTTAGCCTCCGAAGATCGGCGCAGCGCCGCCCTGTAGCGTGAGCGTGTTGATCGGTTGCGTGGTGGCCGCTTGGCTAGCCTCGCCCGAGGTCGGACCTTCGGTCTGGTTCGCGCCGCCGGCACCTAAACTTTGGCCGCCGTTCAAATCACTGTTCAGTGTGTCGCCGCCGACCTGCGTGCCGGCACCGTTGCGATCACCGATGGACAGCGCTTCCGCTATCGTACGCCCGCCGTTGGCGCCGGGACCGGCACCTGCTTGCGAGGTGACGCCGTAGCCCGAGCCTTGCGCATTCAACGGCAGAGCCGC